>WSSedL1CaDRAFT_10000347_pt1 | contig 32512 bp, 29 predicted proteins | sample WetSurSL1Cattail_FD_9464 | JGI IMG/M metagenome (IMG submission 9464)
CGCTTGCTGAAACGTATTCAAGGAAGAGACCGCTGCACCTGCCGCAAATTGCCGAATGCGACATCAGCAGGCATTATACCGCGCTTGCCAAACAGGCGCATGGCGTAAATGACGGATTTTATCCGCTGGGTTCCTGTACCATGAAGTATAATCCGAAGATCAATGAGGAAACAGCCGCTCTATTTGCCGACCTTCATCCCTTACAACCGGCACACACCGTACAAGGCTGTTTGGAAGTGCTTTCGCTTTCTGAAAAGTATCTTTGTGAAATTACCGGGATGGACGCGATGACCTTCCAGCCCGCGGCGGGTGCGCACGGCGAATTTACCGGACTGCTTCTGATTAAGGCTTATCATAAGGCGCGTGGAGACAGCAAACGCACAAAGATTATCGTACCCGATTCCGCTCACGGAACGAATCCCGCTAGCGCCGCAATGGCAGGCTTTACGGTGGTGAACGTTCCCTCCGCCGAGGATGGCTGTGTTGACCTTAAAAAGCTAAAAGAAGCGGTGGGGGACGATACAGCAGGGTTAATGCTGACCAACCCGAATACTGTTGGCTTGTTTGATAAAAACATCCTTCAAATTACCGAGATTGTCCATGCGGCGGGTGGATTGGCATATTATGACGGAGCCAATCTAAATGCGGTTATGGGGATTGCCCGTCCGGGCGATATGGGGTTTGATGTCATCCATATCAATCTGCATAAAACCTTTTCCACGCCGCATGGCGGCGGCGGCCCCGGAAGCGGGCCTGTGGGATGCAAAAAATTATTGGAGCCATATCTTCCCGCGCCGCGCGTTGCACAACAGGGCGGCGAGCTAGGCTTTGCAGAGAAGACCAAAGAGAGCATTGGCCGCGTCAAACAGTTTTATGGAAACTTTCTTGTCGTGGTGCGCGCTTTTACCTATCTGATTACGCTTGGAAATCAGGGAATCCCGCAGGCGGCTCAAAACGCCGTACTCAATGCGAATTATCTGATGCATCTGCTTTCCGATGAATATGACATGGCTTTTCCCGAGGGCTGCATGCACGAATTTGTGATGTCTTTAGAAAAGCTGAAAAAAGAAACGGGAATTTCAGCAATGGACATTGCAAAAGGATTGCTGGATTATGGAATCCATCCGCCGACCATGTACTTCCCGATGATTGTGCATGAGGCGCTTATGGTGGAGCCTACGGAAACGGAATCCAAGGAAACGCTGGAGCAGGCCGCTGAGCTGTTTAAGCAGTTGTACCAAGTTGCGAAGACTACGCCGGAGCAGCTTCATAATGCTCCGACCACTACGCCGGTGCGCCGTTTGGATGAGGTTGGTGCCGCCAGAAATCCACGTGTCCGCTATGAATTTTAAAGTGAGGAAAGCGCAGTGATTACAAAGACCCTGTATTATTGTTCGGAACAGTTTGTCCCGTATGAAAACCTTGCGGTAGAAGCCTATCTGTTGGAATCTGTGCCGGAAGGCTGCTGCATTTTATATCTTTGGCAAAATAAGAAGACAGTGGTGATCGGAAAAAACCAGAATTGTTGGAAAGAATGCAATGTCAGCAATCTGGAGAATGACGGAGGTTATCTGGTTCGCCGGCTTTCAGGCGGCGGCGCTGTTTTTCACGATTTAGGCAATCTAAATTTTACTTTTTTAATCCGGAAAAGCGACTATGATGTGGATAAACAGCTGGAAGTCATTCTTCGCGCGGTGAATCTGCTGGGAATCCATGCAGAAAAATCCGGAAGAAACGACATAACCGTAGATGGAAAGAAATTTTCCGGCAATGCTTTTTATTCCAGCGGAGACTGCTGCTATCATCACGGCACTCTGCTACTCAATGTTGATATGAAAAATCTGTCCCAATACCTGAATGTGTCCCGTGATAAGCTGGAATCAAAGGGCGTGGAGTCCGTCAAATCCCGCGTAACAAACCTGATGGAATATTGCCCCGATTTAACCGTTGACTTGATGAAAGAAAAGCTAATCGAAGCATTTGCTGAGGTTTACGGCATTGTGCCGGAACGGCTATCTGACGGTTCATTTGGCAAACAAAAAATAACGGAGCTTACCAAAAAGTTTTCTTCATGGGATTGGATATTCGGCAAGAAAATTCCGTTCACCTTTGAAGCGGAACAGCGATTTTTATGGGGGAATATTCAGATTCAGTTACAGGTCGATAAAGGAATCATCCAGCAGAGCGCTGTTTATTCCGATGCGATGGAGCAAGATCTGATTTCCGGAATTCAGTTTGCGGGATGCCCTTTTTCTTCAGAGGCGATGGCTGACCGGGTCAGAAACCTGTCTGCGGAAAAAAGTTCCGCGCGCAGCATGATAGAGGATATCTGCCTGTTTATAATCAAACAAAAGATTTAACTTTTATAAGAATATGACCGCGCAGGGAAAGAGGATGACAATGCAAAATTTGCAGTATGATTATGATCTCGTAGTAATCGGCGCGGGGCCGGGCGGATATGTGGCTGCCATTAAGGCGGCGCAGAGCGGAATGAAAACCGCGGTGGTGGAGAACCGTGAAATCGGCGGAACTTGCTTAAATCGCGGGTGTATTCCAACAAAAACTCTGATGCACACGGCGGAGCTTTTTCGCGAAATGAGCAATTGCGAATCTCTGGGAATCCATACGCAGAATGTAACGTTTAATACGCAAGAGCTGTTTGCCCGTAAAGACGAAGTTGTACAACAGCTTAGAAACGGAATTGAACAGCTTTTCAAGGCAAATCAAATCGACTGCATTACAGGACGGGCTGCAACTACCGGTGAACATCAGGTCACCGTTTACGGAAATGAAGATGAGCGGCAAATTTCCGCAAATCATATATTAATCGCAACCGGTTCCATTCCCTCGCGTCCGCCGATTGAGGGGCTTGATTTACCCAATGTGGTAACCAGCGACGAACTTCTTTCTGTGAATTCAAAACTCTACCGCTCGCTGGTTATCATCGGCGGCGGAGTCATCGGGATGGAATTTGCAACGATTTATAATGCACTTGGCTGTGAAGTAACCGTGATTGAGGCAATGGATCGTATCCTCCCGCTGATGGAAAAGGAAATCTCGCAAAATCTGGCGATGATTTTAAAAAAACGGGGTGTAAAAATTTACACTTCCGCCACGGTGGAAAAAATCAGCGAAGAAAACGGCCTGGCTTGTTGTTTTCAGCAAAAAGGAGTCGCGCAAAACGTATCCGCTGACGGAATTTTGGTTGCAATCGGCAGAAAGCCGAATACAGACCAACTGTTTGGAGAGGGAATTTCTGTTGCCTGTGAGCGCGGTGGAATTGTTGTGAATGATAAGTACCAGACTTCCATCCCAAATATTTATGCGGTCGGCGACGTCATTCGCGGTATCCAACTGGCGCATGTGGCTTCCGCACAGGGAATCAACGCCGTTTCGGCAATGCTTAACAAGCCCGTGCCAGTTAATATGGCGGCTATTCCCTCCTGCGTTTATACCAATCCTGAAATCGCCTGTGTCGGCCTGACTGCCGACGAAGCAAAGGAAAAAGGCATTGCGGTGAAAACAGGTAAATTCTTAATGTCAGCAAATGCGAAAACCTTAATTACACAGCAGGAGCGCGGATTTATCAAGCTGGTGTTCGATGAAAGCACCAATGTAATTTTAGGCGCGCAGTTAATGTGCGCGCGCGCAACCGACTTAATCAGCGAGCTTTCCACTGCAATTGCCAACGGGTTAACCTGTGAGCAGCTTTCCGGAGCTATCCGCCCTCATCCGACTTTTTGTGAGGGCATTACAGAAGCGGCTGAGGACGCGCAGGGCGGCGCGATTCATATTCAGCCAAAAAGAAGATAATTTTTAAAATCATGCGGATTAAATCATTTACGGTACATCTCAAAAAGGGACTGAAAAACTACATCAGTGGTTTTTCAGTCCCTTTTCATCATTTATTAAGATTGGTAATATGTGTAATTTTATTGTGTTAAAAAAATTAAATGCTATAATAATGAAGTGAAGAAGTATAAAATTAATAAGGGGAGTTCTTATGAAAAAGTTAGCAGTAATTATCTTTAGCATTGTTACCTTACTGTCTTTGGGAGGGTGTTGGAGAGATATAGCATCGAAAAAACCGGTTCTCTACCTTTATCCAACGCAAAAAACAGATGTGAATGTGCAAGTGAAATTAAACGGTAATTTTACCTGTACTTATCCTGACTATGGCAGCGGGTGGAATGTGACAGCTTATCCCGATGGAAAAATCATTAACCATGCCGACCAAAAAGAATATTCCTATCTCTACTGGGAAGCAAACCTCAATACAAAATATGATTTGAGTAAGGGCTTTGTGGTCAAAGGCAGCGATACAGTGGCATTCTTGCAAAATAAATTGGCTTATATGGGGTTAACCCCCAAAGAGTATAATGAGTTCATCGTTTATTGGCTGCCGAAAATGCAGAATAATCCGTATAACCTCATCACATTTCAGGGAAACACCTATACAAATGCGGAAAAGCTGAGTATTACGCCGGCACCGGATAGTCTGCTCCGCGTTTTTATGGTGTATCAGCCGCTGCAAAAACCGCTTACTGTGCCGGAACAAACATTGCCAACCTTTGAACGCAAGGGTTTTGTGGCGGTGGAGTGGGGCGGAACGGAACTAAAGTGAATTACTAAAGAGCAGTTCCCCCTTCACAGGCGGAACTGCTCTTTGCAATATAAGTTACAGTTCAATCGTAATCTCGTATTTCTTCAGCCAGTAATTCACTTGCAGCAGGTAAGCCATGAGCTGAGGCCCTGCCATCAGCTGCCCGAACCACGGCTTGCCGTAATCCGACTTTTCGCCGAGCATATCTTTTACCGCATTGTTGCTGATTAGCTTGTGAATCGGTTCGTCGCTGTCCGCCATGACCGCTTCTAGCCGTTGCCGCAGAATCATCTCGTAAGCGGGATTATGTGTTTTGGGATACGGACTCTTTTTGCGCATTAAAACGTCCTCCGGCAGCCACGGCTTCGCCGCGTCGCGCAGCAGCCCCTTCACGACTCCATCGTGGCATTTGTACGCCCACGGAGCGTTGAAAACATACTGGACAATGCGGTGGTCGGCATACGGCACACGGACTTCAAGCCCGCTTGCCATACTCGATCTATCCTTCCTGTCGAGCAGTGTGCTCATGAACCAGTTGATATTCAGGAAGGAGATTTCCCTGCGGCGTTTTTCCTGCGCGCTTTCGCCCTCAAGCGCCGGAACAGCGGCGATGGATTCCTCATACCTTTGATTTACGTATTCCTCCATATGAAGTGCGTCGGCAATTTCCGGAATCAGCAGGTTTTTACGGATGGATAAATCCGGTGACCACGGGAAACAGTGCCCGTCGAAAGCCTCCTGTTTATGGAACCAAGGGTAACCGCCGAAAATCTCATCGGCACACTCGCCGCTGATTCCTACGACGTGGTTCTTTTTAATTAAGTTGCAGAAATGCAGCAGAGACGAGTCCACATCCGCCATACCAGGTAAATCCTTTGCCCGTACGGAATCATAAAGCCGGTCGGCAAGGCTCACATTGTCGCATTCCAGATAGCTGTGGTTTGTCTTGCAGAAATCCACCATTTTTTCAACCCACGGCCGGTCGGCATCCGGCTGGAACGCAGTCGGCTTGAAATAGGTTTCATTTCCGGTAAAGTCGAAGGAGTAGGTAGAAAGGGTTTGGCCGGCATCCCTGTAATTTCTCGCCGCGAGCGCGGTAATGATGCTGGAATCCAGTCCACCAGAGAGCAGGGTGCACAGCGGCACATCAGAAACCAGCTGCCTTGTGACTGCGTCCTCAAGCAGATAGCGGACGTGCTTCACCGTATCTTCATAGCTGTCGGGATGTTCGTAGCTTTTCAGCTGAAAATAAGGTTCTGTTTCGAATCCATCCCGGTCAAATACAGCCAGATAACCGGGTTTGACTTCAAAGATATCTTTAAATACTCCGATACCTGCCGTCCTTGCAGGTCCTATACCGAAAATTTCGCACAATCCCTGCCTGTCAATCACAGGGTTAATTCCCGGATACTCAAACAGTGCTTTGATTTCCGAACCAAATACGAGCCTTCCGTTTTCAATGGAATAGAACAGAGGTTTTACGCCGAACCGGTCTCGGCATAAAAAGCAGCAGCCGCGCTGTTCGTCGTCAATTGCAAAAGCGAAGATGCCATTCAGTTTTTCGGCACACTCAAAACCGAACTGCATGTAGCATTTTAAGAGTACCTCGGTATCGCTTCTTGTCTCAAAAGTATGTCCCAGGGCTTTCAGTTCATCGCGCAGCTCACTGCAGTTATACAGTTCGCCGTTATAAACAATGGTACAGCCAAATCCGTTTGCCATTCTGGTCATTGGCTGTTTTCCGCCCTCAATATCCACTACCGCCAGCCTTGCGTGTGCAAGCGCTGCGTGGGAGGATACATGTATTCCGCTGTCATCCGGGCCGCGGTGTTTTAATCGGTTGCCCATCCGTTTCGCTAATGCGCCCCAGAACAGTGTCTCATCACTCAGATCCTCGTTATAATCACAAAATCCTGCAATTCCACACATACCAATACCTCGCTTTCATAAAATCAATTAGTGAATAATAGGTCGAATAAAAGAAATTAGTATGAAACCGTCGGCTTTCACCGATGGCAATTGACTTCTTTATTTCCATATTATGTGCATTTGTAATTATGGTTCACAGGAATCATCGGAAAATGTGCAGAAAGCAAAAAAGCCGTCCCGCAAAAAGCAGGACGGCTTGGATTTAGGGTCATTCAGGCAGAGGGAGTCCTCCGTCTAGTTCAATCATAGGGTATTTATCTATTTCTCTTTCTCTTTTTTATCATTTTGTTTTGTTGACGCAGAGGCGAGTTCGCTCAAAATTCGCTCCGCCGCTGTACGACGGGCATTTGCCTCGATGGAAAGTTCAATGGCGAGCCTTGTCAAATCGGCCTCACCGCGCGGCGCTGTGCTTTCAACACGCTCACAAACCTCTTTCAGAGCGGCGGACTGAGCGGTGCAAAAACGGTCATACATTTCGCTCTGGGAAGCATCCTCCAACAGTGACTTGATCAGTGCGGAAACATCCTGAATGGAAAGCACCTGCTTTAGCATGCAGATTACCATCAGCAGCGCCAAATGATCGCGCGCATATTTTTTTTGCTCAGGACGCGGCAGAACGCCGTCCTTTACATAATTGTTTATCATGCTTGAAGTAAGCAGAGAGGTATTGTCATTGCGCTCAAAAAGGCAGAGCTGCTTATCCATATAGGTTAGTACCTGATCCATATATAAATAGATTTCTGGCAGTCTTTCCCATTCTACTGCATTATATTCTTTGATCGCTTTTGCCCATTCGGCTACTTTATCAGTTGCTTCGCTCATTTTTTAGTCCTCCTTTTGATTGATTTGCTCAGAGCCGGTATAATGACTCGGCGGCATACCCATATACTTTTTAAACACGCGGGAGAAATATAGTTGATCGGAAAATCCGGTGGAATAAGCAACTTCGCCAACGGAAAGATGGTTGTTCTCCAATAGTTCGGCTCCCTTATTGATGCGGTAACGCATCAAATACTCGTTTGGCGGCATCGAAATGTGCTGCATGAAGAGCCGGTACAAATGGCTTCGGCTGATGCCCGCGCTTGCGGAAACATCGTTAATATCAATATCACTCGAATAGTTATAGTCAATGAATTTAATCGCTTTCTGCACATATTCATATCCGTTGGTATGCTGTGCAGCGGAAGTACCGAACCGTTCCATCAGTGCTGCCAAAAATTGCAGCAGGCCGGATTCCATTTTTGCTTCCTCACTCGGACTGGAGCCGGATGCGTTACAAATATCCAGAAGCAGTTCCTGAAAGCGGCTGTCTTCATTGTAATGAAAAACAGGGTTGCTGTCTAGCAGCCCGGTTTGCCCCATGAGCCTTTTTGCGTCACTTCCGTTAAACCCCACCCAACAGTATTCCCATGGGTCGTTTTCATCTGCAACATAAGATGCTACGTGCGACGGCTCAACTAAAAAGCCATCACCTGCCGAGAGCTCATAACTTTTTCCATTGCTCATAAATACGCCGCATCCAGATATAATATAGTGAATCAGATAATGGTCACGAACAGCCGGCCCCCAAGAATGGCATGAACCGCAGCGCTGTATTCCGCAGCTGTAAACAGCCAAACCAAGACTATTGTGAACCGACACTTTAAACGAATGCCGGAATTCGTCATTTGTCATTGCAGTAAGTACACCTCTTACTCTGTAGAGTTTATCTTTATTATAGTTGGTCGTGTTCTGATATTCAATAAAAAACAAAAATGTATATAAATAAATTGAATTTAATTCCGAAATCGTTTATAATAGATGCTATTAGTTTATTTTTTTACAAATTCAATTACCGCCATTAGTGAGATGATGTTACGCGAGGCAAAGATGCCCGTGTAATTACTGTTCTGCTCATGGCGGAAATCATTTATGATTAAGGAATGGGGAATAAGAAATGAATTTTGAACAGCAGGTGCAGCTTTCTTTGACCGTACTTTTGACCGGCCTTGTCATTGTCTTTGTTATGTTAGTAGTTTTAACCTACATTATCAAGGGCTATGGTGTGGCTGTAAGAAAAATTGAGACAAAGATGGGAAGTAAACAAGTCGGGATACCATCAGTACAGCCTTCAATGGCAGCAAGGGCTTCTATAGCGCCAAAAGTTGCCATCGCATCCGCTTCTGTTGCGGAAGCCGCGATCTCGGCTGAGGTAGTGGCAGCAATTTCAGCTGCGGTTTATATGATGTACGGTACTTCCGTTGGCCCGGTAACAAGCGTCCGGCGCGCGGCTCAGCCAAACCGTTCAGCGTGGAAAATGGCCGGGTTGCTGGAGAATACACGTCCTTTCTAATTGAATAATGAATGGAGAAGTACCTTAAAATGAACATATGGAATGAATTTATTATTTCTGTTCAAAGCATTTTTCTAACTTCGGGTTTTGTCACCAATGACTGGCGTAACTATGTTATGATCGGCATTTCCTGCGTTCTGATCTATCTTGCCATTAAAAAGGGATTTGAACCGCTTTTGCTTTTACCAATCGCGTTTGGTATGCTGTTGGTCAATTTGTTCCCTGCCATCATGACTCCACCCGAAACAACCATGCAGCTTGTAAAAGACTATGTGACTGCCCACGGAGGCGTATTGGGGAATTACCCAATTGTGCACCTAAACGGCGCGGATTATTACCAGACGACGAAAGTCGGCGGTCTGTTTTATTATCTATATCAGGGCGTAAAACTGGGGATTTATCCGCCGCTGATCTTTCTCGGTATTGGTGCAATGACCGATTTTGGCCCGCTAATAGCCAACCCAAAGAGCTTTCTGCTCGGTGCAGCCGCGCAGTTTGGTATTTTCACCACGTTTATCGGTGCAATCTTCCTCGGCTTCACCGGCAAGCAGGCAGGTGCAATCGGTATTATTGGCGGTGCGGACGGCCCGACCGCAATTTTTGTAACTTCTAAACTGGCTCCGGAGCTTTTAGGGCCTATCGCCGTGGCGGCATACTCTTATATGGCTTTGGTGCCGATTATTCAGCCTCCTATTATGAGGGCACTCACCACAAAAAAAGAACGCAGTATTGTGATGGAACAGCTTCGTCCTGTTTCAAAACTGGAAAAGATTCTGTTCCCGATTATTGTTACAATCCTAGTTTCGTTAATATTACCGGACGCAGCCCCTCTGGTCGGAATGCTGATGCTTGGCAATCTGTTCCGCGAGAGTGGGGTTGTTGGCCGAATTTCTAACACAGCGCAGAATGAATTAATGAATATTATCACGATTTTTCTTGGTACCACGGTCGGTGCGACCGCAACAGGTTCCGTGTTTCTTTCGATTCAGACCATGGAAATCATTGTTCTTGGTTTGTTTGCGTTTGGTGTAGGTACGGCCGGCGGTGTGCTGTTTGGAAAACTGATGTGTTGGACCTCACACGGCAAGGTGAATCCACTGATTGGTTCCGCGGGTGTATCCGCTGTTCCTATGGCAGCTCGTGTATCGCAAAAGGTAGGTCAGGAAGAAAATCCAGGGAACTTCCTTCTCATGCACGCGATGGGTCCGAATGTGGCCGGAGTAATTGGTTCTGCTGTTGCGGCCGGCGTACTCATCAGCATACTGGGCTGATTTGTTGCAAATCAATTGTCAGATACCCGCACTCGAACAGCGTGCGGGTATTTTATGTCGTTTTTATGATTATTATAAAATTGAACCATAGGTTTAAAACTCTCATCTTGAGCTTGCGATGCGGACATCTCCTTATTGGTGCATATTGAGGAGATATGGAAATATAGTTTAATTTGCTATTATACGAAAAATATTGTACAATAGAGTTTATACGAAAAAGATTCAATGGGCGGTCATTCGCCTAAATTATATATTCTGGCGGTGGATACATGATAGAAATTTCAAATGATAAAATAATTCAACTCAGGAAAAAGGTTTTGGAAAAGGACTTTTCCAGAATGAACAATATGCAGAAAGAGGCTGTTTTCAGCATTAACGGCCCTCTGCTAATTCTGGCGGGCGCGGGCAGCGGAAAAACCACAGTACTGGTCAATCGTATTGCCAATATTATTCGCTACGGCAGCGCGTACACGAGCAACATCCTTTCGCATGATTTGAGCGGGGACGAGTTAAGCGCATTAGAACAGTTCCTTAATTCAGAGGACCCCTTACCGGCACAGATACGAGAGCGTCTTGCGGTGAATCCATGCCGCCCATGGCAGATTCTTGCGATTACGTTTACAAATAAGGCTGCCGGAGAACTTAAAAACCGGCTGGTTACGATGCTTGGTGATGATGGAGGCGAGATTTGGGCTTCCACCTTTCATTCAAGTTGCGCGCGGATACTGAGGCACGATGGCGATAAGCTGGGCTACACTAATCACTTTACTATCTATGATACTGATGATTCCCGTCGCTTGATGAAGGAATGTCAAAAGCAGCTTGGCATCGAAGATAAATTACTTTCTCATAAATCAATTTTATCCGAGATTTCCCGCGCAAAAGACAGCATGATTCAGCCGGACGAATTTTCCAGAAATTCCGGTATTGACAACCGTCTTGAGCTTATCGCAAAAGCATATCACCTTTATCAGAGAAAGCTCAAGGAAGCCGATGCCATGGACTTTGACGATATCATCTGCAACTGCGTGCTTCTTCTGCAAAATCATCCCGACGTGCTGGAATATTACCAGAATAAGTTCAAATATATTATGGTTGATGAATATCAGGATACCAACCATGCACAGTATTTGTTTGTAAAACTGCTTGCACAAAAGAGTGCAAATCTCTGCGTCGTAGGCGACGATGACCAGAGCATTTATAAATTTCGCGGTGCGACAATTGAAAATATCATGAACTTTGAAAAGACCTTCCCAAATGCCAAGGTCGTCCGGCTTGAGCAAAATTATCGTTCTACAAAGAATATTTTAAGTGCCGCTAATGCGGTGATTGAGAATAACACCGAGCGTAAAGGAAAAACCCTTTGGACGAACAATGCAGTTGGCGAAAAGATCGGCGTACATACTGCGTTCAGCGAGCAGGATGAAGCGGATTATATCGCTAAAAAGATATTGGAAGGTGTTGCGGCAGGCCGAAAGTTTTCCGATTGTGCAATATTGTACCGCATGAACTCCCAATCCAATATACTCGAAAAAATATTTGTAAAATCCGGTATTCCGTACCGAATTATTGGCGGACTTCGTTTCTATGAGCGCAAAGAAATTAAAGATATGATTTCCTATTTAAGCGTAATCAATAACCCGCATGACGAAATGAGACTGCGCCGCATCATCAATCAGCCGAAACGTTCTATCGGAGATAAAACCATTGCACAGGCGACTGAGATCGCCATGCAGGTGGGAGAGAGCGTGTTTGAGGTCATTAAGCATGCTGATGAATATGAGCCTTTGAAGCGCACTTCACCCAAGCTTTTGCAGTTTGCTGCAACCATGCAGGAGTTGATTGATGCGGCAAGTGATGAAGATGTCAGTTTGAATGAGCTTTATCATATGATCTTGGACAAAACAGCTTATATTGAGTCTTTGCAGGCTGCAGAGAACGACGATGCTCAGGATCGAATTGACAACATCAACGAACTTGCTTCAAACTTGATTCAATATGAGGATGATAACGGAGAGGAAACAAGTCTATCCGGCTTTCTTGAGGAAGTGTCCCTCATGACCGATATCGATAACTTTGACGGAACTTCGGACAGCGTGGTAATGATGACCATGCATTCCGCCAAGGGACTTGAGTTCCCGGTTGTGTTCCTTCCCGGCTTTGAGGAAGGAATTTTTCCCGGAATGCAGGCAATTTACAATCCTGTTGAAATTGAAGAGGAACGCCGCCTTGCCTATGTTGCAATTACAAGGGCAAGAGAAGAACTGTATATTCTCAATGCGGAAAGCAGAATGATTTTCGGCAGCACTTCACGCAATAAATCGTCCCGCTTTATTGAGGAAATACCGGAAGATCTCGTTGTGCGCAGCCGTTCACGCGAGTGGAAAAAGCCGAAACCGGGTACCGATCTCCCAACTTCCGCTTTTGAAGCAAGGGTAGTGACTACGGAATCAGCACGTAATTTCGGCCCGGCAGGTGTTACTCAAGGTAAACCGCCTGTTGAGAAAATCACTGTGGGCGACAGCGTAACACATAAGACTTTTGGAACCGGAATGGTTATTTCCGCCACATCGATGGGCAGTGATACCCTTTTGGAAATTGCTTTCGAAACGGTCGGCACCAAAAAACTGATGGCTAATTTCGCCAGACTTGAAAAAGCATAAAGACTTGAAACTAAGATTAAGTTTTGCTTAATTTGTCTTTAATATCCCATATAAGAAAGCCCACCTGAAAAACAGGCGGGCTTTTGTTGTATTTGTCTGGTCGATTCCGGTCATCTTGGCCTGTGGCAATGATCATTGCTGCCGCTGCTCTCGCCGACATTTGGCGGGAAAAATTCATCGGTAGGGAAGTCGATGCGGCGGAACATTTCGCACGGATCGTCTGATGTAGTGACGCATTCCTTTTCTGGGATGCAAAAATCGTATGCCGGAATCAGCATTTGCACATTTCTTACAATCTGAACGATGGTGAAAATTCCAAGTGTAACATATACAGAACGGGCAGATCCAAAATCAAGCTCACCGCCGAAGCGTTTGCTGATTATGTCGGGAACACGACCGCTGACTTCGCAGCCATGAGGCGGGCAGTCGCAAATTCTTGCGGAGAGTGAGATTGGCTGAGCAACCTGGCAGGTCGCCTTTGGGAAATCGCTGCTATTTTGAGTGTCCAGATCACCGGAAACAAAATCGGAACTATAAATTTTAACATTGCCTTCGCTGCCGTATAAGACTACCCTTTTGTTGAATATGGATAAACCGTTTACAATTGTGGGGGTTGTCGCCAACGGGCCGAATACATCCAGGTACACATCGAAGAAGAAAGTCATATCAACCGAATAAAAGCCCTTGTTAAATGGAACCGGCTCCAAATCAAGAAAAACTGTAATTACTTCAGCGTTTCTTAGCCTGACGTTGGTTGCATGTGCGATGAGTTCGCGTTTATCCGGTGAAAAATAGACCCTCAAATCCTCAAGACAATCTTTATCAAAACAGTGTTCGGGATAGAAACAATTAAGGAAGCAGTATCAGGAATTTTAGTACTCCGTAACATTTAAAATTATAGCATAGTGACAAGGATGTTTTGTGTAAGGCGGGGGATTGACGACAGCGTAGTATCGCTCAAGACAGACGGTCAATCGCATATGTTTTTTGTGTTACAGAGTACTAGGAAACAGTGGTTTTAAATAGATATTCAGTGAAAACTGGGCAGGTTTACTCCCTTTTTCCTTGCAATAAATAATTTTATCAATCACCGATTTTAAAATCAGATTTTTCCCACCTGCGTCAAAAAGCTGGTATAAGGAAAACGCACTTTGTATTTCATTACTCAAAAAATTAGAGTTATTATTAGAATCGATAGTAATACGATTTTTAGCGTGCTCCAGATTTACAATCTTTTTGTTGAGAATGGATTGTCGCTCGATAAAAGTATTATTGTCATAAATGCCCTGTTCCAATAGATCGTGAAGTTTTTCAATTTGGAATTGGATTGTTTTACGATTGACTTCAATCGTATTTAGGATGCCGTTGCTTACCGTGCGATTTGCGGGATTTTTCTGTTCCAGACTAATTTGCCTGAGGTTGGGCTCCAGTTCCTGCAAAACAGCGCTCTCAACTAGTTCCATTGAAGAGGAGACCATGCAACCGCGTTTATGGCACACAAGATAGGCACCGCCGCCGCGAATCGCCTGACGTTGTAGTAAGGCACCGCAATGTGCACAGTATATCAAGCCGGCCAATGGGTTTTCTACAGCACCGTTATTCGCCGGCGGATGGGACCGGACTGAACATATTTCCTGCGCCCGTTCAAACAAAATCAGATCAATAATCGGCGGGTGCATTCCCTCTGCAATAATCCATTTTTCCTTTGGGTTGGAGATGGTGATATGTTTTTGATTCCCCTTAGTCCCTTTTCGGATATGAGTCTTTTGGTTCCACACAATCTTGCCGATATAGGTTTGGTTGCGTAATATCTTCATGACGGATGTGCGGCCAAACTCATTTGCACGGTGCGGTTTCGCACCCATTGCATTGATTGTATCCGCAATTTGTTGGCACCCGATCCCTTTATTCACATACAGGTCAAATATGGTACGTACAAAACGGGCTTCATCTTCGCAAATGGCGAGTGTCGGCCGTTTATTGACGGTGACTTTTACATAACCGTAGGGGGCGTTGGCAATGTACCCGCCGTCCTCAATCGTTTTTCGGATTCCACGCTGCATCCGTCGTTTAATCGTTTTGAGCTCCTGACGTGCCAGAAAGGTCTCAAACTCCGAGTAAGTTTCATCCATTTCATTATTAAGATCGTATATTTTTCGCGGCGTAATGATTTTGGTATCCGCACTCTTGAGTGTTTCGAGAATCACACCCTGATCGCTCATTGCACCGCGCCCGAGACGGTCGATATCCATGCAAAGTACAGCATCATAACTTCTTTTTTCCACGTCCTCCAGCAATTTCAGCATTTGTGGGCGGGCAAAAAGGGATTCCCCAGAAACAACTTCTTCATAAATTCCGGATACGGTAAGTCCGTTTTTTTCGGCATACTCGCTCAGCGCTTCCTTATGCCGTTTCAGTGTTTCATCAACGGTATCAGAAAACTCTTCGGCGCGGCTTTTGCGAAGATACATTGCAACACTCATTTAATCACCTGTTAACTTTTGTTAAAAAATGAAAATCCTTCTTCAATATATTCAGACAACCCGAATTTTAAGCCTTGGCTAATACTTTATTTCAAAATCAATTACGATTAAAATGCAAGGAGCATAGGACAATCCGCTTGCCGCATATTTTTGATAGAGATCATAAGGTTAAGATAAATCTTCCAAACCGGCTTATTTAAGAAAGGAATGGTCATAAATGCGGGATATTGGCAAACCTATTGTGACCGTATATGTCCTTTGCGGTATGTCCGAAGAAATTGCGAAAAACAGAGAAAATTTCAAAATGACTTTTGAAACTGCCCTAACAAATCGCAATGGCTATGATACAAAAGTAGCTATAAATTGGGGAGGAGGGGCATTCCCGCACCACTTCCGACCACCTTACTTCTAACGAATTAACCACTGCAGGATAAAATCCGGCAGTGGTTTAAATAAGGAGAAAATTTAGTAAGAACACATTACCATTAGAATTGCCGGGGAGGCCTTGGCTGAATAGGTGGATGCGGAGGGCCAGGTGGATGCGGAGGGCCAGGCGGATGCGGAGGGCCAGGCGGATGCGGAGGGCCGGGTGGATGCGGAGGGCCGGGTGGATGTGGAGGGCGAGGTGGATGTGGAGGGCGAGGTGGATGCGGTCGTCTGGGTGGATTTTGCGTAAACAACCACCAAAATGGTGGTAAGAATCTCGGCATTTTACACACCTCCTTCTCCACATAATATGCGGCAAAAAGGATATCGAAACAGAAACAAAATAATTCCGTATAAATTCGGTACAAATTTAAAAGCTGCCATTGTGAGAAAGAAGATTAAATCTCTCACAACGACAGCTTGAATAAAGTCAATTACGGTTGAAATCCGATACTTTTGGCCGATGTAATTGACTTCATTTGAATTCCAAACTATTCTACGGTGATTACTGAAACCGGGCAGCTTTCTTGTGCTTCATTTGCGCTGTCTTCTGCATCTTTAGGAACAGGGTTTTGGTGAACTTCGGCTAAACCGTCATCAGCCATGCGAAATACCTGAGGACAAATTTCTATACATTGTCCGCAGGAAATACAGCCTTCGCGATTAATACGGGCATCCATAATCAAGCATCTCCTTTAATAAAGTATAGTTTCATTTTAATGTGTGCAAAAATTTGAAAAAAATTCATCGCAATAGGATTTAGATGATCTGCTGTGTTTCATAACGTGAATCATCTTCTTAATCAATAATAGCTTTAGCAGAGTTTACAAAATATAAACAGGAAAATCATGGATGCATCCAGAAAGGTAAAATTTAATGCAACAGGACAAACTAAAGAATAGCAATTATAAAGTTAAAGACCAATCTTTCCTGTAATTTACTTTGCTAATTTAAGCAATTTACAGGTTGTGTAATTTGTCTGAATCTAGTATAATTAAAATTCGTGTTACCAAACTGAACCTACCGGATCACATCCAGTTGTGCTTGTTTAGTTGAAAGGAAAGGAATTTAAATATGGCAGAAATCAGAACAATTTATAGTAATGATGATTATTACCCGTTTATATTATACTGTGAGAATCACGGCTATGTTGAAATGGCGGATTTAACAAAGTGTGAATTTAACAAAGTGCAGTGTGAGTCAGATGTTTCGCCGAGTTTATTAAGCAAAATTAAAATGATCTATATTTTATACTGTAAGAAGCACCCTACCGAATTCATTGCTGCAAAAAAGGCGGCGTCTGTGAAACCGGTAAAAAGTGTACAGGTTGATGAGGAAACAGAGAGGCAATTGAAGCTTTATTTTGAGAGTAATTCGGATAAGCTGATTCATATTTCAGATATTACAAAATCAATCGGGAAAAAAGTCAAGCGCAGTGAAATTGTTAGGATACTGAGTCAAACTTCGTGGTGTAAGGCAGTGGATGAAACTACATTTTTCTATTCAAATTCATAATCTATAGCAATTATTAATAAACGTATTATTTTCATCTACAAGCCCCGCAGTAAGCGAGCCGTTAGATAATAAATATTCCTCTTTATTTATTCAATTGCTTTAAACGATAGGGAGCAAACTAAACTTGCTCCCTATAAATATGTAAACCCATGCTGCGAAAGCATGGGGAATTGTTTGTCTGTCCCGCCTGCCAGGCTGGTATTCCAACCACCCGGCAGACTTCAACAGTATTAATATAAAAGAAGTATTTATGTCCGAATACCATTATATAAGTTCAATTGTGCGAATAATGCTGAAAGTAATGAACAACTTTTTTTTATCACCTCTATTTTTATTATGCTCCTATTATAAATTAGAATTGTGAAGGATTTGTGGGGGTTTGTTTAAAATTCTGTAAAGAGTTGGCCTGATTATCAAATTAAATAGATATTTATATCCCGATTACTGTATTTCGCTGCATGAATCATACACGCGCAAAGCGTCAATGCATACCGCTTCTTTAAAGCATCCTGTGTTTTGTAAGTTTGCAGATGTTTCTGTGCTATTTCCATCCATAAAATAATCCTCCTAACACGTTTACTGAAACCCATGTTTCTCAATACCATTTTATGGCGGACGCTTAATTGTGTTACAGTATTATTCATTAGATTGAAGCATAGAAAGATTCAATCTCGCCCCTGGTTCGTGGCTAAGTAAAAAAATTGTTAGAGTAAATATGATTATACTATGTAATTATGATATGATATGTAATGCATATTAGTAATGATAAGAATAGTATATCATAATTCGGCAGCTTCTGGCAAAAAGCACAAAAGCGAAAAAAATCTGTCGATGTATTTCGTCTTATTATGATTTGTTTTCTATTTATATTTATTTACATTTCTGTTATACTTATATTAAATTCATGTTAAGGGAATGTAAACTGTTTTAGTGGGGAGCCGCTTATCAAACAAATTGCGCCTTAACTGTTAATCATACATTTTGTCTTAATGGAAATTTTGTAACACAAACTGACTCGAAAAATCGAAATGAGGTTTTTAAATGTCACCTGTGCTCATTATTGCGCTATTGCTTGTATGCGCGTCTATTTTTGTAAATGGATGGACTGATGCGCCGAATGCAATTGCAACTGTTGTTTCAACCAGAGTACTTTCTCCGCGGGCGGCAGTGATTATGGCTACGATTTTCAACCTTGTAGGTATCATGTGCTTTGGTACTGCTGTTGCAAGCACGATTGCAAATCTGGTCGATTTGGGGAATCAGTCCAATCCTTTGATTGCGGTTTGTGCCGCTCAGCTTTCTATAGTGATATGGTCGGTGTCCGCATGGAGATTCGGTATTCCCACGAGTGAGAGTCACGCTCTGATTGCCGGTCTTATGGGAGCAGGAATCGCCTATAACGGTGCTTCCGCTTTCAAAATTGTTGAATTTGAAAAAGTCCTTTGGGGAATTGTCATCTCAACAGTTGTAGGTTTTATTGCTACTTATTTTGTTACCAAGTTGGTTGCCGTTTTATTTCGGCGTGTCAAACGTGGAAGAGCAAACCGATTCTTTTCCATGGGACAAGTTGCATCAGCCGCTTTAATGGCTACAAGCCATGGCGCGCAGGACGGCCAAAAATTTATGGGCGTTTTTGTTTTGGTTATTTTGCTTGCAAATAAACAGAACATTCCTGAGACAGTGCACATTGATCTTTGGATTATGATCTTGTGCTCTCTTGTTATGGCGGTCGGTACTTCGATCGGCGGTTACCGCATCATCAAAACAATGGGAATCGATATGGTCAAGCTGGAAAAGTATCAGGGCTTTTCCGCGGAAATCGTTGCTTCGACCTGTATGCTGATTACTACGGTAATGTCCGGAATCCCGCTTTCCACAACCAATACAAAGGGCGCGGCTATGATGGGTGCCGGCGCGTCCAGACGTTTTTCAGATGTAAACTGGGGGATTGCGCAGGAAATGGTGATGGCTTGGGTGCTTACTTTTCCCGCCTGCTTACTTCTCGGCTACGCGATGACTAAATTGTTTATGCTGATATTTTAAAAAAGTCAATAGCAGTTTGAATTCGTTTGCTTTTGTCGATGTTAATTGACTTTACTGTGATGACATTAATATTATGTGATTTTGAAGGGTAAGGGAACTTTATGAGTAATTTCTTTTCTAAAGGACCAGATTATTTTGAATTGTTTGAAAAGGGAATCGGCATTTCCAACAAGGCCGCAAAAGCGCTAAAAACCTCTTTTACGGATGGCACAATCGATAAAGTTGAAATCAAGCAGCTGAAAGAAATTGAGCACGAGGGTGACAGGCATGTTCATGACTGCTCAAAATTGATTGCTGATGCATTTATTACTCCAATTGACCGTGCCGATATGATGGACATGGTTGGCGCGATTGAATCTATTACAGATAGCATCGACGATATCGCGAATCAAATTTATATGATGCATATTTCAAAGGCCAACGAGGTTACGGTGAAACTGGTTGATTTGATTGTGAAAAGCTGCGAGGAACTGTGTATCCTGATGGCAGAGTTCAAGCAATTCAAGAAAAATTTCAAGAGGATTAAAGAGATAACTGTGCTTGTAAACAACATTGAAGAAGAAGGCGACGCAATCTTTGAAGAAGCTATGCGTGCGCTCTTCGACCCGGAAAATAAGATGGAAATGATTGACGTAATTCGGTTACAAAATCTTTATAACACCATGGAAAATTCGCTTGATTATTGCGAAGATGTTGCAGACATTGTGGAGAGCATTATCATTTCAAACACGTAAAATTACCGGCTGAAAGCTCACCTATTTTTTGGGTGGGCTTTTTTTATGTTGAAGAGTACACAATAGTTTGATATAATATAATAATATATGACAGCAAATACTGTTTTGGTTCATTCGGTTTGTGGTAAGTCTGCCCTTTGCGCAGAATATCCTGCGGTAACAGTGTTGAATGACATGAGTTTTTTATCGGAATAGGGGAAAAGTAATGAATGGCAAATTAATTTCTATGGAGGGACTGGACGGCAGCGGCAAGGCAACGCAAACCGAACTGCTTTGCAGCGAACTTTCCAGGCGTGGCGTTTTATTGCGGCGCGTGTCCTTTCCAGATTATGCGGAGCCGTCATCCGCTCTGGCAAAAATGTATCTCGACGGCGAGTTTGGAAGCGACCCGAATGATGTGAACGCTTATGCTGCGTCTTCCTTTTATTCTGTTGACCGCTATGCGAGCTTCCAAAGGTTTTGGAGAAAAGACTACCGGAACGGCGCACTCATTATTGCTGACCGGTACACGACCTCAAATATAGTGTTTCAGCTTTCAAAACTCCCAAAATCTCAGTGGGAAAGTTTTATCGTATGGCTTGAAGATTTTGAATACGGTAAACTGGGACTTCCAAAACCTGATTTAACCATTTACCTTGACATGCCGCCGGAAGTATCACAAAAACTCTTAAAAAACCGTTATCACGGTGATGAAAACAAAAGAGACATTCATGAGAGCAATACTCTTTATTTGTCTGCGTGCCGTGAAAGTGCCGAATTTGCAGCAGAGCGATTGAATTGGAAAGTGATTAATTGCGCTGATGGAGAAAATCCAAGAACAGTTGAAGAAATTCATGCTGATGTTATAAAAAAAATAGCGGAGGAACTGCCTTTATATGTTTCACTTTGAATATCCAACGATTGATGACAGAAAATGGATGCGACCAATTCTATCCCAAAGCGGAAATACGGGAAGCGAAGCAGCATTCGGAACCCTTTTCCTGTGGAGCGATACTTATTTTTCCAAGGTATGCCGTTTTGAAGATTTTATGCTGCTTTGTTCAGGAGGAGATTTTCACACCTACAACCTACCGATTGGCGGTGAGAAACCTTATGAGGCGATGGAAGCCATTATTGAGGATGCGCATGAAAAAAAGATTCCATTTAAAATGTGGGGAATTACTCAGGACGGAGTCGCGGAACTTCAAGAGCTTTTTCCGGGACGGTTCGAGTTCGAACTGGATCGAAACGGCTCTGACTACGTTTACGAAACCAGCGATTTAATTAATCTGCCCGGCCGTAGATTTCACGGAAAGCGCAATCATCTTGCCCAGTTTGAGCGTGACTATCAATGGAGTTATGAGGACATCACTAAGGACAACCTTGAAGATTGCAAAATTGTTGCACGTAAATGGTGCGAGGCAAATGGTGGCTGCAGTAAGGAAAATGGCGGAAGCAAAGAGGCCTGTGCACTTTTAAAAGCTTTTAAATATTTTAAGGAGCTGGAGCTTGCAGGCGGACTGATTCGAATTGATGGAGAACCGGTTGCGTTTACTATTGGAGAAGAAATAAATAGTCAGGCCTATCTGCTCCATTTTGAAAAGGCACTGGATGGCTATAACGGTTTGTACGCAGCAATCAACCATGAGTTTGCCGCACGTCATTTGACTGGCTATCAATATGTGAACCGCGAGGAGGATTTGGGGCTCGAAGGTCTTCGCAGGGCGAAGCTTTCCTACCATCCGGCGTTTTTGCTGCAAAAATATATAGTTACATTGAAAGAAGAATCAAAGGAAGCTGCACAATGATTGGATTCGCTGACTGGGGAACGCGCGGCGAACTCGCCCAAATCTGGCAGACCTGTTTTGATGAGCCGGCACGCCCTGCAAAATATTTCTTGAATAATTATTTTTGCCCTGAAAATGCCCTGATTTATCAAATAGGGGGTAAAATTGCAGCAGTGGTTTATTTGCTTCCGGCTCACATTGTTGCAGATTTGAAACCCGTGCAGGCACATTATATCTATGCCGCCGCAACGCTTCCGCAGTACCGCGGTCATGGCTACATGGCCGCGCTTCTGGCATGGGCTGCACTTTCCGGTGCAAGCCGCGGTGATCAGTATTCCATCGTTCTTCCGGCAGATAGCGGACTTTACTCACTTTATGAAAAATCAGACTATTCTGCTTTCTTCCAGGTCAGTACCATAGCTGTTTCGCTCAGCCAAATGTGTGAACTTGCCGAATCAGGTTGTATCTGCAATACAATTTTGACTTACCGTCAGCTTAACTCTCTGCGCAATTCGCATCTTGCCGGAAAAAATGGTTCGGTTTTGTGGAGCGAAGAGGCCTTTTGCTATGCCGTCGGGATTGGAAAGGTTTATGGAGATAAACTGATTTGTTCCAGAACAGGGGATCAGATTGCTTATGCTGTTTGCCGCAGAATTGATGAAAATACCTGTAAGGTAATGGAACTTATGGCCAACGGCAATACGATTGTGAATTTGGCGACCAATTTAATCAGCGCGATGCCTGCTCAGACTTATCATTTTCGTCTTCCCGTCGGCAGCAGGCTTTTGGGGCAGCAGGGCGTGAAATCTGATTTTGGCATGATAAAACCGCTTGGAGGCGCAATGCTTCATTCAATTCAGCAAAATTTTGACGCGCCGTACCTCGGACTGGCGCTCGATTAAATTTCGGAGGGTCATTATGATTTATCTTTTTCTTGCAGCCGGATTTGAAGAAATTGAGGCGCTGGCAACCGTAGATATTTTAAGGCGCGCTGGGTGTGAACTTCTTACAGTGGGAGTGGGCGGCAAAAGAATTACAGGCTCGCACAACATTGAGGTAACCGCTGATCAGGATGAAAACGAAATGGAACTCGGTTCTCCTGATATGGTGATCCTTCCGGGAGGGCCGGGTACGAAAAATCTTGAAAAATCTTCCGTTGTATGCACGGCAATCCGGTATTGCGCGGAAAATGACAAATATATCGCGGCAATCTGCGCCGCTCCGTCCATCCTTGGCCATATGGGCCTGCTTGCAGAACATACGGCGACCTGCTTCCCTGGTTATGAGGAAGAACTGCAAGCCAAAGAGTTATCAAAGGACTCTGTCTGTGTCAGCGAAAAAATAATAACCGCGAAAGGTGCGGGCGTTGCAGTTGACTTTGCTCTGAAAATTGTGGAGGTGCTTTACGGTGCCGAAAAATCAAACAAGCTTAGGAAGACGATACAATGTATGTAAAGAATATCAAGGAAATAAAAAATAATCTGCGTGCACGCTATCGCCGGTTTCGGGAACATATGAATCCTGAACAGAAGATCGAGTTGGATTCCACGATCCAGAGCCGTTTGCTTGCACTTGCGGAATATGCGCAGGCAGATATCATTTTTACCTATGTAAGCAAACCAATCGAGGTGGATACCATTTCACTCATCAATGCGGCTCTTGCAAACCGAAAACAGGTTGCTGTGCCGCTCTGTATACCGGATACTTACGACATGGAATTTTATTGTATTACTTCTTTCGATGATTTGGAAAAAGGATTATTCGGCGTTTTGGAGCCAATTCCTTCCCAGTGCCGTTTAGTTACGGATTACTCAAAGGGTTTGTGCATTGTTCCCGGTCTCAGCTTTGACGCTCAGGGTTATCGTCTTGGATATGGGAAGGGATATTATGATCGTTTTCTTGCCGAGTTCACAGGGGATACGGTTGGAATATGCTATTCCGGCTGCGTGCAATGGAATTTACCCCACGGTTATTATGACAAACCTGTTGATTTGCTCATAACGGAGAAATATATCAGACGTATGGAAAACATGAAAAACTAATATTCGGCATAAAAAGGAGGTTGCATCCATGAGTGACGATAATAAACAGGATGACATGAACCATCGGAAAAAGGTGGAGCACTTTCAGCTGAATATTTTGGACGATGAGTTTGATGATACGCCGGAAACAGAGTTATATTCGGATTTTCGCAATCCGACAGAAGAAAACAGCAAAAGTTCCGAAACGGTGATTCACAGCTATAGTGATCCCAAAGCAGCGCAGAGAGACAGGGTCTTGCAGCGTAAGGCTCAGGAACGGGCTGAAAAGGAACATAAATTGCGTAATAAGAATAAAAGAAAAAAGAATCGATTTCTCTTTCGTACCATGTGGTTCATCATGGTTCTGCTGATCTCCATTCTGCTTTCGCAGCTGGTTACCACGGGCATCAGCGATATGCTTGCCGAGGGCAGAGAAAAAGTTAGCGTAACAGTGGAAATGCCCAAAAATCCCACAACGGATCAGGTTGCAAAGATTCTCGACGAAGCCGGAATTATTCATGATGTCAACTTTTTTAAATTGTACTCCAAGCTCACCAAGGCGGACGGGCACTATAACAACGGAAGTTATAAAATTGACACCAGCATGGATTATGAAGCCATTATTAATAATTTACAGTCTAACAGCAACCGGGTGGATACGATTAAAATCACATTTCCCGAGGGAGTCAATGCCCTTGAAATTGCCGCTCTTTTTGAAAAAAACGGCGTTTGTACCGCGAAAGATGTGCTTGCTGTGATTAATTCAGATCAATTCGACAGCGGTTTCGAAGTGATTAAAGCAATCATGAATTCAAAGGATCGCTACTATAAAACCGAGGGATATCTGTTTCCGGATACCTATGAGTTTTACAAGGACGAGGATCCTAAAACGGCGATTCAAAAGATGGTAAATAACTGCAATAAGAAGCTTACGGCGGAAATCCGCAACAAGGCTGCAGCTGAGAAGATGACGGTAGATCAGATGATGACGCTGGCCTCCATGATTCAGGCAGAAGCTGCGGATAAAGAGGATATGTACAAAATTTCATCTGTTTTTCACAATCGTCTGTCCAGCACCAAAGGAGACCTTAACCGTCTTCGCTCGGACCCAACCACCTATTATCCTTATCGCACCAAGGCCGCCATCCCTTCTAATTTGCGGGATACCTATAAGAGCAAATACGATACTTATACGATCATAGGTCTGCCCGCCGGGCCGATCTGCAATCCGGGTGTTGAAGCGATTGACGCAGCCCTGAATCCGGCCGATACAGATTATTACTATTTCTGCCACGATGCAAAGGGAAAAGCGTATTATGCCAAGACCAACGCAGAACATGAGAGAAATTTGGTTAAGGCGGGATTAAGTAAATAAGTTTTGGAGGTTATCAATTGATCAACCGCATTGAACTGTTGTCCCCTGTGGGCGATATGGAACGCCTCAGCGCGGCAATCGATTATGGAGCCGACGCAGTCTATCTTGCTGGGCAGGAGTTCGGGATGAGAGCTGCACCGACCAACTTCAGTCAGGATGAACTGAGAAAAGCAGTTTCACTTGCACACAGTAAAAACGTGAGGGTACACCTGACGTGCAATACCATCCCGCACAATGACGAGCTTGCCCGCCTTCCGGCCTTTTTGACGTCGGCGCAGGATGCCGGTGTGGATGCATTTATCATTGCCGATTTCGGCGTGTTTGGAATGGCGAAAAAATACGCGCCAAACGTGGATATCCACATTTCAACGCAAGCGGGGATCGCAAATTATGCTTCTGCCAATGAATTTTATAATATGGGCGCGGCGCGTGTTGTGTTGGCGCGGGAATTGAATCTGGCTGAAATTGCAGAAATTCGTGCAAAAACACCAAAGCAACTTGAAATTGAAAGCTTTGTCCATGGAGCCATGTGCGTTTCGTTTTCAGGTCGCTGCCTGCTTTCGAGTTATCTGACGCACCGTGATGCGAACCGAGGAGATTGTGCTCAGCCCTGCCGCTGGGAGTATTCTCTGATGGAGTCAAAACGTCCGGGGCAGTATATGCCGATTTTTGAGGATCAGTCCGGCACATATATTTTAAATTCAAAAGATATGTGCATGATTGAACATATTCCCGAACTGGCCAAAGCCGGTGTCACCAGCCTGAAAATTGAGGGCAGGGCGAAATCCGCCTACTATGTTGCGGTTACGACCAACGCTTACCGCAGCGCAATTGATGAGTATCTGCAAAATCCTGAAGTGACGGTTTCTCCATGGATTGTGGAAGAACTGAACAAAATCAGTCATAGAGAATACAGCACCGGCTTTTATTTTGGTACGGAGCCGGGGCAGGTGTACTCGAACGGCGGGTATGTCCGTGACTACGATGTGATTGCCGTTTGTGAGGGCTATGCCGATGGCGTTGCAACGCTGTCCCAGCGCAACCGCTTTTTCAAAGGCGATACTGCCGATGTGCTTGAGCCAGGGAAGCAGCCTCTCCTTGTCTCACTGGATACTATTATGGATAAAGACGGGAATCCCATTGAATCCGCACCCCACGCAATGATGACCGTACTTTTAAAAACTGACCGTCCGATTGCAAAAGGCGCGATTTTGCGAAAAGAACGCCATGATAATGAATCTAAAACCGGAAATTAAATTAGAATATATCATGCTTTGGCAAAACAATTCAATATCTTAAATGTTTAAAACCCTCCATATTGGGAATGATAACCAATGTGGGGGATTTTATTATGGAAAAAAGAGTAGCTGTATTTTTTGCAATTCTCATGCTTTGTATGTTTTTATCTATTTTGAATATATACAGTATTTCTGATGGAACCCAGCTGGCGCAGACCGCTGACAGGCAGAGCAGCTATAAGTTGGTCGTGGCCGACACGCGCGGGACAATTTATGACTGCCATAAAGTCGCTTTAACAGGAGCAGAAACTGAATATTCCGCTGCGATTGCGCCGAGCGTGGAGGGAGCTGCTGCCTTAAGTAAGATACTGCCCCCAAAAACGCTTCAGAGTGTATATCCGTCACTGACGGCAGAGAAGCCATTTTCCATGAAGCTGCCACAAAAGATCACCGTGAGCGGCATCGATGTGTTTTCATTGAAAAAGCGGTATTCGGATTCTCAAATTGCACCGCATGTGATTGGTTATCTTGACGGTTCCGGCGCGGGCGCTTCCGGCATTGAAAAAGCGTTTAATGAACAGCTGACCAAAAATCAAGGTGAAATTTCGGTTACCTACAAAGTAGATGCAGTAAATCGTGTTTTAGCTGGAGAGAACAAGAAAATCAGCGATACGACCTATCTTGAGAAGAGCGGCGTTGTATTGACCATTGATAAAAGTATTCAGGAAATTGCCGAACAGGCAGCAAAAAAATATCTGACAAAAGGGGCGGTTGTGGTCACCGAAGTGCCCAGCTGCAAAATTCGTGCAATGGTCAGCCTGCCTGACTACTCACCGAATAATGTTGCTTCCGCGCTAAAATCTGAGGATTCTCCGCTTGTAAACCGCTGCCTGTCAGCCTATAATGTCGGTTCCGCGTTTAAACTGGTTTCGGCTTCCGCTGCGCTGGAATATGGCCTTTCACCGGATACGAAATATACCTGCACCGGAGCCATCAATGTTTCCGGCAGTTTGGTTCACTGCTATAATTCGGAGAGCCACGGTACTGTGAATATGGGGCAGGCAATCGCGGTGTCCTGTAACGACTATTTCGTCAACCTTATGCAGCAGATGCCTCAATCGCAGTTTCTGCTGATGGCGCAGAATTTAGGCTTTGGCCGCTCCTTTGAAATTGCACCCGGAATTTCCTCAACTTCGGGAACTCTGCCAACCCTGCAAAGCCTGAAAATACCAAGGGCGCTTGCAAACTTTTCATTTGGGCAGGGCGATTTAACTGCAACTCCACTGCAAATCACGGCAATGGTAAATGCCATTGCAAGTGACGGCAGCTTTACTCAGCCTTCCCTTTATGAGGGACTGGTAGATGAAAATTTGAATGACACGGCGAAAGCTGCAAATCAAAAGAGTACGCCGGTCATATCGGAGAATACGGTAAAACTTCTTAGGGAGTTCATGAAAGAGTCTATCGAAGTAGGGACAAGTAAAAAAGGAAAGCCCACTAACGGCGGAGCGGGTGCGAAAACTTCAACTGCTCAAACAGGAAAATTCATCAATGGGGTTGAGGTGGATCAGCTGTGGTTTACCGGTTTCTTTCCATATGAAAACCCCAAATATGTCATTACGGTGTTCTCGGAGGACGGCCCGGGAGCCGGTACGACCTGCGGCCCGGTGTTTAAGCAGATTGCGGATGCGCTGTACGCTAAAATCGGGTAGGTGTTACAACTGTTGTGTTACGTGTGGATATTACAATATGATTGACAACTTTTGAAATTAAGTTTATAATCATGAGGAAATTGAATGTACCCCTATGGGGGTGAAATAAAGGCAAAAGGGTAGAAATGGGTCAGGCACTGCAAAAAAGAGAGGGAATCCTTGGCTGAAAGATTACCGCACCTGCCGACACAATATGCCAACCCTTAGGGAAACGGATGAAACTGAGCAATTTTATGTTCTGTGTTTCCCATGCCCTGCGGCGATGAGCCGCAGCGTTTCCTGCGTTAAGGGAATTCGAGCGGCGCGTTTTGCGCAATTTGGGTGGTACCACGGATTTCTCCGTCCCATGGTGGATGGCGAAGTCTATTTTTTTGCGATTTTATGCCGATTTAGGCGGAATGGAGTTATTGTATGGAGTGGACAGGTTTAAACGAACTGCGTGAAAAGTATTTGGAATTTTTTGAATCAAAGGGGCATCTGAGATTGCAGAGCTTCCCATTGATTCCAAAGGACGACAACAGTCTTTTGCTGATCAATTCCGGCATGGCGCCGATGAAGAAGTATTTTACCGGTGAGGTAACTCCGCCGCGCAAACGGGTAACTACTTGCCAGAAGTGTATTCGTACTCCGGATATCGAGCGCGTCGGAATCACCGCCCGCCATGGCACTTATTTTGAGATGCTTGGGAACTTCTCGTTCGGCGATTATTTCAAGAGTGAAGCAACCGCTTGGGCGTGGGAGTTCTGCACCAAGGTAATGAAAATGCCTGTGGACAAGCTCTGGGTTACCATTTATACCGATGATGATGAAGCATTTGAAATTTGGACAAAGGAAGTCGGCGTGGATGCGTCGCATATTGTTCGTCTTGGTAAAGAGGATAATTTTTGGGAGCATGGTTCCGGCCCCTGCGGCCCCTGCTCCGAAATCTATTTTGACCGCGGAGAGCAGTACAGCTGCGGTTCTCCGACATGCGGCGTAGGCTGCGACTGCGACCGCTACGTCGAATTCTGGAATGTCGTATTTTCCCAGTTTAACAGTGACGGAAAAGGAAACTACCCGCCGATGGAGCACCCGAATATTGACACAGGCATGGGGCTTGAACGTCTTGCCTGCATCATGCAGGGTGTGGAAAACCTGTTCCTTGTCGATACTGTCCAGAATATCATGAAGCATATCTGCCGCATCGCCGGCATACAATACGGCGATGACCCGAAAAAGGACATTTCCCTGCGCGTCATCACCGATCATATCCGCAGCACCACTGTTATGATCGGCGACGGCGTTATGCCGTCTAACGAGGGCAGGGGCTATGTCCTCCGCCGTCTGCTGCGCCGTGCCGCGCGTCACGGCCGTTTACTCGGCATTAAGGATACCTTTTTAGCTGAGGTCGCCAATACGGTAATTGACGAAAATAAAAATGCCTATCCGGAATTGGACGAAAAGCGCGCCATGATTACCAAACTGATCGGAGTAGAGGAAGCAAGCTTTGCCAAGACCATCGACCAGGGATTGCAGCTTTTAAACACGTATATTGATAATGCGGATCAAAAGGTATTTTCCGGTGCGGACGCATTCCGCCTCAACGATACCTATGGTTTCCCAATCGACTTGACGAAGGAAATTGTTGCGGAGCGCGGCATAACTGTTGATGAAGAGGAATTCCGCCGCCTGATGCTTGAGCAGCGCGACCGCGCAAGAGCGGCTAGGAAGAACGCCGGTGCGGATGCGTGGGAGGGCGAAACTGATCTTTTGGACGGGGTGCCGGAAACAGAGTTCCTCGGCTACAAACAGTTTGACACCAGCGCAAAGGTGCTTGCCATTATTAAGGACGGTGAGCGTGTTGAGTCTGCTACGGCGGGTGATGAAATCGTGCTTGTACTCAACCAAACCACATTTTATGCCGAGAGCGGCGGTCAGGTCGGCGATATCGGTTCCATCGAATCAAATGACGCAATTATCGAAGTAAAAGATACCACCAAAAACCACGCGAAAAACTATTTGCACCATGCGGTTGTTTCCGCAGGCCAGATCAGCGTCGGTGAGGAGGTAAAGGCTTCCATTGATTCCGAACACCGCCTTGCAATTATGCGCAACCATACTGCCGCCCATTTACTGCAGGCTTCTTTACGAAAGGTTTTGGGTGACCATGTCGAGCAGGCAGGTCAGCTTGTCAATGAGCAGCATGTCCGTTTTGATTTCACGCATTTCTCTGCTTTGACCAAAGAAGAACTAAATAAGGTTGAAGCGCTTGTGAACGAGGTGATTTTGAGCGGTGCTGCTGTGGAATCGAAGGAAATGGCGATTGAAGAAGCAAAAAAGCTTGGGGCAATGGCGCTGTTTGGTGAAAAATACGGCAAGATTGTACGTGTCGTTTCCGTTTCCGACTTTTCCAAGGAGTTTTGCGGCGGTACTCATATCGATAATACGGCCAAAATCGGCCTGTTTAAAATCGTATCCGAAAGCTCTGTTGCGGCCGGTGTGCGCCGCGTTGAGTGTGTGACCGGCGCAGGAGTCCTTGCGCTGCTGAATCAAACGCTTCATGAAATAGATGAGACCGCTTCAATTTTGAAATCAAATAATTCCTCCGAGCTGGTTCAGAAAGCGACTCAGCTTTCTGCTGAGCTAAAGGAAAAAGACAGAACGATTGAGATCCTTAATTCCAAGCTGGCCGCGATGCAAATTGACGGTTTGTTCGCAGGGGCAAAGGAAGTCGGCGGGGTTAAAATTATTACCAGCGTATTTTCCGGCACGGAGCCGACTGCACTGCGCGCAATGTGCGATAAAGTGCGTGACCATGCACCGAACATGATTGCCGTGCTCGCCGGAATTCACGAGGGCAAAGCCAATATTGCCGCCTGTGTCGCAAAGGATGCATTGCAAAAAGGGGTCAACGCCGGCCAGATTGTACGTCAGGTAGCCCAGATTGCGGGCGGTAACGGCGGTGGAAAAGCAGACAGCGCCATGGCGGGTGCAAAAGACTTGAATAAACTCGAAGAGGCTCTTGCTTCTGTTGAAAAAATTGTTGCGAATATGATAAAATAATACTATAATATCTTTGTTGTGCAAAAGCAAGATTATCCACAAGTATAGATGCTTGTGAAGGAGGAATCAAAGTGGACTGTGTATTTTGTAAAATTGCAAACGGGGAAATTCCAAGCAAAAAAGCCTATGAAGACGATAAGGTATTGGCGTTTTACGACTTGGACCCGCAGGCGCCCGTGCATATTCTGATTATACCAAAACAACATATTCAATCCGTGGAAGATATTACCCCGCAAAACAGCGCTATTGTTGCGCATATTTTCGAGGTTGCCGCGAAGTTGGCAAAAGAGAATGATCTGACGGACGGATTCCGTGTTGTCAGCAATGTTGGTAAGGATGGCGGTCAAAGTGTGCCGCACCTTCACTTTCATCTTCTTGGAGGGCGTTCGATGAAGTGGCCTCCGGGCTGATTGTTTTCTGTGTACTATTTGAAATTTGAAAGGTCGATTTATTATGGGAGAGTATTATAAAATGACAATCGCCGGCTGCAAACGCGAGCTGCCGATTTGTGCGATCAGCGACACGCTTGATATTGCAGGCTTTGTCATGCTGGGCGACGTTGAAATCACCGAGAAAACAGCTGCCGCCCTTTTGGCAAAGTGCCCGGAACACGATGTCGTTGTTACCGCTGAGACCAAGGGAATTCCACTTTGCTACGAGATGGCTCGGCAGGGCTGCCGCAAATACATTGTTGCCCGCAAGAGTGTAAAAGCGTACATGCGCAACCCGATACATGTTGAAGTAAAATCGATTACGACCGATCATGTGCAAAAGCTTTATCTTTCGGAAGATGATTACAAAGGCTTGAACGGCAAGCGTGTACTTATTGTAGATGACGTAATCAGCACAGGAGAATCCCTTGCTGCAATGGAGAACCTCGTCAAGCAATTCGGCGGCAACATTGTCGGGCGCGCCTGTGTGCTCGCAGAAGGCGACGCGAAAGATAGGAATGATATCATTTATCTTGATCCCCTGCCATTGTTCTTTAAATAAGTAATTTGTATTTCCGGAGGAATCATTATGAGGCGGCCGCTTGTGTTGGTAGGTTTTTGCTATCTGCTGACGTTAGCGGCCGCTGTTTATTTTGGCGCAAATTGGTCACTCCTTTTGGCCTGCTGCTGCCTTCTTGGATTTCTGATTACGCTGCTTTTACCCCAAACCCGCGCCCTAGGGATATTTCCTCTCGCATTGCTGACCATGTCGCTTGCGTTCGGAAGTTTTGCCGCCAGCTGCCAGTCATCGGTGGAGCCCACAGTGGCTTTTGCTGAAAAAGACGCAATCATTGATGGAACCGTCTGCGAGCTTCCGTATCAAGCCTACAACCGTTTTTATTATGTGGTCGAAGTAAATCGGATTTCA
>WSSedL1CaDRAFT_10000348_pt1 | contig 32506 bp, 27 predicted proteins | sample WetSurSL1Cattail_FD_9464 | JGI IMG/M metagenome (IMG submission 9464)
GAGGCTGACGGTAATTTTCATTGCCGGTTCCGGGATTTACGTAATCGGTCTTCTGGCTGCTGTAATAACCGCCGCCTGCCGGAGCGCTCACCTTCCCCTGCTTTTCCAAATAGATCAAGGCTTCCAGCATATCTCCGTTTGTCGCTTCCAAAGCCGCTTTTGCCTCGTCATAACTTACATTTGCCTTTTCACGCAGTTTCTCCACTTGTTCTAATGTTGTCATAAAATTCTTCTCCTTCAATTTTTGTCATACTAATTTCTGCCTGTATTTTTATTTACATATTAAGTCACAGGTGAAAACCGGAATTGATTTTGAAATTAGTACGTTTCATTTGCGTACAATCGGGAATCAGTTTTATTCTTCCACAATTGATTATGAATGAATTCTAACAAAAAAGACTTCAAGTACAATTTGCGTAAAATTAAAATAGGATTAAAATTATTCTATCCCATAACGGTACATTTTTCAATACAAGCCTATCATAAATCGAAACTTCCAGATATAAAAAATAATATTTAGATGTTATCGAATTGGAAAATGGAAAAATTGTGGTATAATTTAGTGTATTAATAAGCAAAATTTACGTTAATACAAAAATTAATATCAAATCACGAGGGATATTCATGCAAAAAGATAGAATATATCATAACCTTTTAGAATTATGCAGCGTGCCGAGCATATCCGAAACAAACGGCGAATTGGATATGGTTAAAAAAATCGCAGAGATGTTAAATCGCATAGACTATTTTAATCTTCATCCTGAGATGGTGCAAATCTGCCCGATGAATGGTGACAGTTACCATCGAAGTTTTGTTTATGCACTTATGGAAGGTCAAAAGAAAAGCGCCAAAACCATTATTTTATTAAGCCATTTTGATGTTGTCGGTGTTGAAGAATTCGGCATTCGAAAGGAACTTGCTTTTGATCCGCTCGCATACACGAAATATTTAAAGGATAATGTAAAAATCCAGTTGCCTGAAGAAGCCAGAGACGATTTAAACTCGGGAGACTATTTATTTGGACGCGGCACGATGGATATGAAATTTGGAATTGCCGCAGACCTTGAAATGCTAATGGAAGCCGAAGAGGGATTGGAGCAGTTTGAAGGAAATTTGCTTTTTGTTTCCGTTCCGGACGAAGAAGCAAATTCAGCCGGTATGCTGGCTGCCGTCGATTTGCTGTTATCATTAAAAAAAGAAAAAGAATTGGAATACGTTTGCTGTTTGGTTTCCGAACCTCATTTTCCCAAATATCCCGGAGATGAAACAAAATATATTTACACCGGAACGGTTGGCAAGCTGCTCCCGATATTTTACTGCGTTGGGAAGGAGACACATGTCTGCCAACCTTTCTCCGGGCTGAACCCAAATCTTTTGACTTCAAAAATTATTGAAAAGATAGATTCAAATCCAAGATTATCGGATTTTGATCATGGTGCTTTAGTTCCCCCACCCGTTTGTTTAAAGCAGTCTGATACCAAAAAGGCATATTCCGTTCAGACTCCAACCGCGGCATATACCTATTTTAACTTTATGACACTGACAAAAACACCCCACGAAGTCATGCAAAGCTTGCTGGTGATTGCGCAGGATGCTTTTACAGAGGTTTTAGCGGACATGAAGAAGAAAGCCGGAGAACAATCCCAAGTGACAGGCGGACTTTTTAATTTACCTGATATAAGTCCAATGGTAATCCCTTTTCAAAAACTCTATCATTTGTGTTGCGAAACACATGGAATGGAATTTGAACAGCATATGAAAGAGTTCATCGGTCATGTGTGTGCAGATCGGAGCAGGGAAGATCTGCGTGAGTTTTCCGTTGAAATTGTAAAAGAGGTACATAAATTCTGTCCATACAGAAATCCAATGATTGTTGTGTTTTATGCGCCGCCGTTCTATCCTCATTCAGACATTGTCTCCTTAAACAGCAAAGTGATGCAGGTCAGCCGGTATATTACAGAGATGGCAAAGCAGATTTTCAATGAAGAGCTGAAGATCGAACCTTTTTATCCCGGCTTGTCCGATATGAGTTATCTTGGGCTGTCAGATAGGATCAATATTGGGGAACTAACCGATAATTTTCCTGTATGGGATTGTGGATACCATGTACCGTTAAAAACGATTTCACAGCTTAATATTCCTTTCATTAATATTGGGCCTTCAGGCAGGGATGCACACAAATATACGGAAAGGCTGTGCCTTTCGTATTCCGTTGAAAAAGCGGTACCCCTCATTTGGGCGGCAATCCGGCGTTTACTTGAGCTCCCAGAGTGAGAACTTACAGCATGACATAAATTATATGAGCAAGGAGAAGAAAGATGAAAATTTTAATATACAGCAGCAGAGCGGATGAAATGGAGTATTTTAAGGAATTCAGTGAAAAGTATCAGGTCGAACTTATGCTGTGCAAAGATGCGCCGGCCATTGAGAATGCAGATATGGCAAAAGGATATGAGTGCATCAGTATTATTACAACAATAATCAATGCCGAATTACTGCAAAAGTTTTATGATGCGGGAGTACGGTTGATTTCCACAAGAACGATTGGATTTGACCATATTGATATAAAGAGTGCAGAGGCTTTAGGAATAAAAGTAGAAAATGTTACATATTCTCCGAGTAGCGTTGCGGATTATACGGTTATGCTGATTTTGATGGCAAACCGCAAAATGAAGGCAATTATGGAACGCAGCAATGTCCAGGACTATTCGCTCAGGGGGGTGCAGGGCAAAGAATTACATAACTTAACCGTTGGCGTAATCGGAACGGGAAGAATCGGGCAAACAGTAATCAGATACCTCAGTGGATTTGGCTGTCACTTGATTGCTTATGATCTGTATCAGAATGAGATGATAAAACAGTATGCTGAATATGTTCCTCTTGAACAGCTTTTTGCATCCAGCGATATTATTACGATGCATGTGCCCGCAACGAAAGACAATTTCCACCTGATCAATAAAGACTCCATTGCACTTATGAAAGATGGAGTTTTCATCATTAATACAGCCCGGGGTTCGCTGATTGACACAGAAGATTTCATTGATGGGATTGAGCAGAAAAAAATCGGAGGTGCTGCTCTGGATGTTATCGAACAGGAATCCAACCTCTATTATAACGATCTGAAATGCGAGATTTTGGATAACAGGGGACTTGCCGTTTTAAAGTCCTATCCCAATGTGATTGTAACACCGCATACCGCTTTTTATACCGACCAGGCGGTAAGCGATATGGTGGAGAATTCTATTTTGAGTTGCATCTCTTTTATGAAACAAAAATAAGAGAATTTTAATATACTTCTTCTTCGCCGGGGCGGGGGGGAAAGTATATCATTATTGGTTTTAAGCGTATACACACGCTACTTAAAATGTAAGTTTTGGATTTACGTTAAACATATTAAAATTTAACAATTATGTGTTATAGTGAATTCAATTTAGATTTAGGGGGGAGCGACCACTGTGAACAGCCCGAATCATATTTTAATCGGAACCATCGTATATGAATACTTATATAAAAAATATGGGATCGTTTTGGATAAACAAAGCTTTCTAAAGGGGAACACCTGCCCGGATCACGGAATTTCTTTTTTGCGTCCGCATCGGATGAGGTACTGCAACAGAATGATACAGAAGAAAACGGCGAAACTTTGCAATGGAGATTTGAATATTGTCAGTGCGAAGGCTTCTAAAAAATTCGGAATTCTTTGTCACTATTATGCAGACTTTTTCTGTTGCGCGCATACCCCTCAGTTCAGCGGCAATTTAAAAGCACATGTGAGGCATGAAGATGAACTGCTGCGCTTTATGAGCGAAAATTATTCTACCTTTCGCGAAATTGATTATATTGATCATCCCGTTTTCCCGGGAAGCGCATCGGAAATCAGTAGTTGGATGCGCGATCTGATTCAGGACAGACCGACAAGGGAAGATGATTACGGCATGGAACTAGTCTGTGCAATTCAAGCGTGCGCCGAGTTGGTTCTCTTTATTTATATTGCAATTCTTGCTCCTCAAAAAGAAGCTGTGGCGTGTACCATATAAGGTTACTAAAAATAAATTACATAAAGTCAATTACGGTCTGAAACCTTGGGCGTTTCGCACACGCTTTTCAGGTGATCGTAATTGATTTTTTTTAACCGACAGAGCCTCGTTAAGGTCTGTCGGCTTTTTTGCAGATTTCCATTTTATTTGCCAATATTTTTGCAAGGAAACATCGACAATTTTATGCTATATTTAATGCACATCAGATAAATATTGCACAAAATTTCTAAAGATCGGAGGAATATTAATGTTTAACTCAGCAAAAAAGATGCTTGTTGCGGTAATACTTACGGCGCTTTTATCTTTTGCAATCAATGTGCCGGCTTATGCGGTCGGCATCTATACCGTTAAGTCGGGTGATACCCTGTGGAAAATATCCAGCACGAATGGATTAACTGTCACTCAGCTTAAGCAGTATAACGCACTAACATCGGATACCATATATGTCGGTCAAAAATTAACCCTGCTGCCCGCCGTTAAATATACGGTCAAAAACGGGGATACTCTATGGTTGATCGCTCAGAGATATGGGACGACGGTTGATAAGATCGTAAATCATAACAACCTGACCAGTACCGGAATCTACCCCAGTCAGGTGCTATACATACCGTCGGCAGCAAGCCCGGCAAAACCGGCGCCTGTACTCAACTGGCCGTCCGTTACCTACACAGTCAAAGCAGGGGATTATGTGAGTGTAGTCGCATCAAAATTCGGAGTTCCACAGGCCGATATTTTAAAGTACAACTATATGACGCCGGATCAATGGCTTGATGAAGGCGAAAAAATTGCAATTAACGGTTACGCACCGAGAAATTATGATGTCATGCCGGGAGAAAGTTCCTCACCGGCGCGTGTCGGCAAACTGGTGGACTGGTTCTTAGACGGAAGATATCTGATTAAGAGAAATGACGTTTTTCTAATCACAGATGTTCAGACGGGACTGCAGTTTAAAGTGAAAATGCTTGGAGGAATTAACCATTCCGACGTGGAAACATTAACTGCCAATGATACGCTGGCTATGAAGAAACTTTTCCCCACGTGGGTTTGGAAGCCGAGGGCTGTTGTAATTTTTCATGACGGCATCAATTTCGCCGCATCCCTTTCTGGAATGCCGCATTCTTTTGATACAATTTCAGATAATAATGTCACAGGCCATTTTGATCTGTATCTGTATCACAGTATCGCTCATAGCGCCAGTACCGACCCGACCTATGAAAAGCAGCATCAGGATTGCGTACTTGTCGCCGCAGGCATGAAATAAGATTATTAAGCGGGTAAGGGGCTGAACCGATTTTGAAGATCGATTCAGCCCCTTTTCTTTATATGGAGAACCGCTATTAATTGAATTATTTCCCTGATATGAATAAGTTTGGCACAAACAGACGAAATTAGTGTTGTAAACAAAGTGATACAAGACGGTTTATGAGAGAGGGCTTTATTTGTGAAACTGACATTTGCGGATGAACTGGCCGACCGGCCGAATATGGAAAAATTCCTGGTGGATGCTCAAAAAAACATAGAGGAAAATACGCAAGAAAATCACGCAATCATTTGTTTTCATGTAAACAAATTTAAGTATATCAATGATTTGTTCGGTTACGAAAACGGCAATAAAGTACTGAAAGGAATTTATGGAGTATTCAATTCAAACATCAGTTCCGGAGAACTGTGTGCCCATCGGTTCGCAGACCAATTTGTATTGTTGATAAAATATCAGCAAAAAAACGATTTGCAAGAAAAACTGAATAAAATTGGCAGAGAGATTCATCAGGCAATCGAGTTTTATGGGATGCATTACGAACTTGTATTCTTTATGGGTGTTTATGAGTGTGGAAAAAATAATTCTCTGAGCGTTACCGCAATGATGGACCGGGCAATGATCGCGCAGAAATCAGCTGAAAAAAGCTGCCTGACATCTTATGAATTCTATGACGACCGCATGCGCACAACACAAATGATAGAAAAAAACATGGAGGACAGGCTGATTCCGTCATTGGAGCAGCATCAATTTCTTGTGTATTATCAGCCGAAATATGAGATAGGCACAACCGCACTTGCAGGCTGTGAAGCGCTGGTACGCTGGCAAATTGATTCAGAAACATTGGTTCCTCCAAATGAATTTATTCCGGTGTTTGAAAAAAGCAGTGCAATTATCCGGCTGGACCGTTATGTCTTTGAAAAGGTCTGCAAAGATATTCGGCAGTGGCTCGATACTGGGAAACACGTGGTACCGGTATCGGTCAACCTTTCTAGGATGCATTTATACTATCTTTCATTTATTGAAGAATACAAGCAAATTGCTGATTCTTACCATGTGCCCTATACGCTGCTGGAATTGGAACTGACCGAAAGCATCCTTTCGGAAAATTCGGAAAAAATGATTGTAATGGTTAAAAAGCTGCATCAAATCGGTTTTTCCTTATCTATTGACGATTTTGGCTCCGAGTATTCCTCATTGAGCATGCTGAAAGACATCCCTGCCGACACGCTGAAACTGGACCGCGAATTCTTAAATGATTCTGTCAATAGTGCAAAAGGCAGGATAATAATTGAGAATATCATCCGACTTTCCAAAGAACTTGGAATGACTGCGGTTGCTGAGGGAGTTGAAACGAAAAGGCAACTCGCCTTTTTGAAAGAGGTTCACTGTGAATTGGCACAGGGCTATTATTTTGCCAAGCCAATGCCCCTTCATGATTATGAAGCGCTGCTGCAATGACAGGGCAAAAAAGTGAACTATATGGTAGTCGGCTCACAGACAAATTTTCACAACAGGGTATTGCAAAATGAATTTTCATTCATTTTGCAATACCCTGTTTTTCACTGTCTTGGAACAGCGTGTATGAACGTAGCATAAAATACATTGAATGCGAATCGTATGTGAATGAGGACTGCTTTGTTTGAAACCAAATTTTTCAAGCCGGGTTTTATCCCGTCTTCCTGCAAGAAAGGAATGGTCATTAATATGGTTAGTTTTGTGATGGAGTTTGGAAATGTTGAAGTTGGCCGTTCCGCAGCAAAACTGCTGATCAGTTTAGGTTATCCGGCTGCATATTTTATCCATGATTGTATTACAAACGGGAAATTTATTGAATATGGTACGATAGAAATGATTGCACCCAAAAAAGTAATTTTTGAGTAGAAGAAAATGATTTCAATCACGTATGGACAAGTTCTGCCCAATGAACCCCGGTTCATTATAAAAAAGCCACCCTGTGAAGGGTGGCTGAGGGAGGGAACATGAAGAGATGTATTGAAAAGCCTCATTCGAGGAGCTTGTATTTGGTCTGCCTGCCTATAGGTTCGGTATTCCGCCTCTACAATAGCTTCCGGCAGTATAGGGGTTCAACGAACCACTTGGAATAAATTTAGTATAATGGATTTATATTATCATCTGATTGAAAAAAAATTAAAATTGTGTTAAATCTACAAATAGTCTAAACTTGAATAAAAAGTGCCACTGGTTTTGTCCAGTGGCATAAATTTAATTCAGACTTTCATATCCAATAGATGAGACGATGTAACAGAACCCATGCTTTGAATGAGCGTATCATCGGTTGTTTGTTGTATATCCATTGTTTTTCGTAACATTGCAACTCCGATATCCGCTTGGGTTCGTGCCAGACTCCTATTGATACTGGCAGATGCAATTGCGCAAATATCCATCGTAGTCACCTCCATTTGGCTATTAGTATACTACATAAAAATGAAAAAGCAAGAAAAAATAGATAGCGCATACAGGCAGATGTCGGTCATATAATATATTTAATATTCTTAATCCGTATTAATTATCGCTTTGCGTTATGATATTATAAACCAATAGATATAATATTAAAAACCACATAATTAAGATTGTATATGGGAAGTGCTTTTATGACTTGGAGTATTATTGCAGATAGCTCATGTGATTTACCGAAAGATGCGTTTCATAGCTCCGACGTATATTTTGCAAAAGTTCCTCTTAAAATCAGAGTCGGTAATACGGAATATGTTGACGATGAAACGTTAAATGTTAATATGATGCTTGGTCATATGAAAACTTACAGCGGGCCGTCTTCATCCGCCTGCCCTGCACCGGAAGAATGGGCAGATGAATTCAGAAAAAGCGATTGTACGATCGCGGTGGCTATGACCAGTGCTTTAAGCGGCACATACAGCAGTGCTGTGTGTGCGAAAACTATGGTACTGGAAGAATATCCGGAGAAAAAAATCTATGTGATAGACTCCCATACGACGGCGGGGGGGCTGGTGCTGATTATTCGAAAGGCAGCGGAATTAATTTCCGCCGGCCTTGATTTTGATACTGTGGTAGAGCAGACGGAAGCCTACACAAACAGCCTGTTTTTACTATTTTCATGCGGCTCTTACAATAACCTTGTAAAGAATGGCCGAATGTCTCTTGTGGCAGGAATTTTGGCGACCACACTGGGAATACGGGCGGTGGCCTCCAACACACCGGAGGGCGAAATTAAAATTCTGCAAAAGCCGCGCGGTGAGGAACGGGCCATTTTACGTATGGTAGAGCTTATGGGCAAAATGAAAGATATGGCAGGTCAGCCGGTAGTAATCAGCCATTGCAATAATCTCAAAGGAGCGCAGCGGCTCAAGGAACTGATAGCTCATGCTTGCCATACTACAAAAATTACCATTCTGCAAACCCGCGGTCTCACCAGCTTTTATACGGAAAGCGGCGGTTTTCTGGTCGGCTTTTAATTAATATGTTTATATGATCGCCGCTGCTGCAATGTGCGGCGCTGAGCGAACTAACCAGTTTCATCCAATTGTTAAATATTAGTACATTAATGCAGGCAGCAACTGCTCCCGCTTTGCTGCTTGCTTTTCTTTTTGAGTTTAGCCAGTTCTTCAGTCAATTCATATACCGTGGAATATTGGTTAATACTGTTGCTCACTCCCGCAATTGAAAGGGAAATCAGCGGGAACCTTTCAATCGTGCCATGACGGTTTTCCGCTACGATATATCCGTTTTGAATGTCGTGCGGGTTGTAATACTGTAGGGCTTTTTTATCAAACTCATCGATGATCATACTGCAAAGGGATGCGCCTTCATAGCTATCGAGTATTACAACAAAATCATCTCCGCCCACATGACCGGCAAACTGTTCCTTTGGCAGATTGGAGAGGATCGTATCTGCGAGCAGCTTAATAATAGAATCGCCGTTTTCGAATCCGTAAACATCATTGTAGGCCTTGAAATTATCAATATCAATGTAAATGATACAGTATGGTTTCTCTTCTGAAATGCACAATTTCATTTTTTGATCAATAATTAGATTTCCGGGTAGACCTGAAAGCGGATTTTGATACTTTGCATTTACCACTTCAATTTCAGTGGTTTTTTGAAGTAAATCTTTGATTGTTACAGTTCCCAGATATTTATTCTCTTTTGTCACGACGATAAAGTCGTATAGTTTTTCCGGCGGGCGTGACATGGCAATCTGAGAAACCGCGTCGATTGGTGTTTGACAGTCTACTGCCAAAAAATTGCAATCCATCAGGGATGCAATATTCCTTTTCTCATTGAGGCTGAATCCGTATCTCCCGCTGAGCTGCAAAACCAGACGCGATTTGGTCACGACACCTAAAACGATGCCATCTTCCACAACGCATAGTCCGAAGGAAGAAGGATCGTGCTTTAATTTTTCAAAAACGGTTTCCACTTTGGAACAGGGTGGAATGGTTTCTGTTGCCGTGCAGATATTCTCAATATAAATATTGCTGACCTTGCTGCCGAATATGTGATTTTTTCGTCTGTTCGCTTCGTTTAGAATTTCCAGTACTTCGGGACTGATTTCCTGAATGTTTTCACTTGGTCGCTGTAAAAAATACCCTTGTGCATATTGAACGCCCAAATTTACGAGAGTAATTAGCTCCTTTTCCGTTTCCACACCCTCGGCAATCAGACTGATATTGGAAATATGGGAAAGTTCCACCATACTCCGCACAAGTGCAAGCTTCATACTGTCGGAATCAATATTATGGATCAACTGTATGTCCAGTTTAATAAAGTGCGGATTCACGTCGCTGATCAGGGTTAACCCGGAATAGCCAGCACCGGCGTCGTCCACCGCAATTTTATAGCTTTGATTTTTATAATGAGAGATTGTACCTTTAAAGCCGCTCATATCAGATACGGCGTTGCGCTCGGTTATCTCGAAAATAATATTACTCGGTGTGATTCCATACTGCCCCAAATATTCTTTTGTGAAGCCCTGCTTAAATTTTACATCATGCATAATGTTGGGATTCACATTAAGAAACAGTTTTTTATCGTAGGGTGGCTCCATCTTGTGATAAGCGGTGTCAAGAGCAATGGTTCGGCAGAGCAGCTCCAGGTCCCAAAGCCGATTGTTTTCTGCTGCAGTCCGGAATAATTCTTCAGGATTTGAGATGTCACTTTCACAGGTAATTCTGCTCAACGCTTCGTGCCCAAAAATTGAACCGTCGCGCAGGGAAACAATTGGCTGAAATACTGTTTTTAAGTGTTGCTCGTCAATAATTGTGTTCAATTGTATATTTGTTTTCTGTTCCATTATATTCCGCCATCTCTCTTCGTACCATTTTTTTGTATTTCAAATAGTCGATTCCCATTGGATTTAGTCGATGATAATTGACTTTATTATAGCGGTTAATCGTTGTGCTTTATATTAAGTGAATGTTAAATTCATTTTAAATTTGTGTAATGAGATTTCTGTAAATTTTTTGGCTTTGTCGGGGCGGGGAGATGAAGCGAAAAAAGCGTGTCGAGTCAAAAAACTGTACTGGTTTTTGACTGCTGTTTTGGTGGATTTTGCAGTATGATTTGTTAAATTAATTTGATAATATAATATGAGTAGCCTATAATAAAAATAAGCATAGAAGTAGGCTGTTACGAATTGAAATAGAATAAGGGGATAAAGGAATATTCATGGAAAAGGATAATCGTTATGCAGTATTAATTGATGCGGATAATGTATCGGAAAAATATATCAAATTTATATTAGATGAAATTTCTAACGACGGTGTTGCTACTTACAAACGTATTTATGGTGATTGGACAAAACCTGCGCTGGGTATGTGGAAAAATGTTCTTCTTGATTATTCCATTACTCCAATCCAGCAATACGGATATACCACGGGGAAAAATGCAACGGATTCCGCCATGATTATTGATGCGATGGATATTTTGTATTCCAAAAATGTAGAAGGTTTCTGTATTGTTTCAAGTGACAGTGACTTTACAAGGCTGGCTGTTCGCTTGCGTGAATCTGGCATGTATGTCGTGGGTATGGGCGAAAAGAAGACGCCCACCGCGTTTATCTCCGCCTGCAATAAGTTCCGCTATCTCGAGGTGCTGGCTCAGGATGCAATTCCGATTACAATTCCTGTGAGCGAAACGGATGAAGTTGATACAGTCGAAATGACCCCGCTTGATACGATAAAAAGTGCGGTCAGAACTATTGTGCAGGAAATATCAGATGACGACGGCAGAGCTTTTGTTGGTGAAATCGGGAATATGCTCATTCGGCGTTATCCGGATTTTGATGTAAGAAACTACGGATTCCGTAAGTTGACCCCCCTGCTCAAATCTATGGAAGTATTCGATATCTACTCGGAACGCAACAGTGACGGCTATAACAAATTGGTATATGTGAAGGAAAGAAATGCAGCGGGCTTTCAGCATCTCACAATTAAGAAAAATCAAAAATAGACAATAGAGTAAAAAACAACCGTGAGAAAAATTCTCACGGTTGTTTTTGCTTATTTCTCTCTGCTTTATCTGCCGTATGGGAACATTATTTGAGGGCGGCAAGGCCTCTCTCGCCTGTGCGGATGCGGATGGCATCCTGAATCTCAGAGATGAAAATTTTTCCGTCGCCGATTTCACCGGTTTTAGCAGTTGAAATAATACTCTCAATGACATCTTCCATTTGCTCATCCGAAACGACAAGCTCTATCTTTATTTTAGGTAGAAAATTGTAATCTACTTCAGAACCCCTAATGAATTCTGTCCAGCCTTTTTGGCAGCCGGAACCCATTATCTGAGTAATGCTTATGCCGTTCAAATCCAAAGGCTTTAAATTTTCCTTAATATCTTCAATCTGTTCCGGTCTGATGATCGCCTCAATTTTTTTCATGGCAGTTTCTCCTATTCAAAATCCTATAATTTGATGTAATGATATTGAATTAATCCATCCCGTTATAAGCAGGATAAGCGGACTCACCGTGTTCTGAGATATCCAAACCGATTTCTTCATCTTTAAAAGACACCCGAATATTCTTCGTAACTAGCTTTGCAATACCGACTGCAATCAGGGTGCCTACAACGGCAAAAACGATTGCTACGCCGATAGCCGCAAGCTGACGCACAAACAGATTAACGTTGCCGAAGATAAGACCATCCCACTTTGCCGTAGGGTTGATGGAAGATTTTGTGAAAATACCGGTCGCAATGCCGCCCCAAATGCCGCCTACGCCGTGGCAGCCGAAAACGTCAAGGGCATCGTCGTAACCGAACTTATTTTTAATAACAGATATGAAAAAGTACGAGATCGGGCTGGCCAGTGCGCCAATAACAATTGATGCCCAAATAGGAACAAACCCTGCTCCGGGGGTAATTGCCACAAGGCCGATTACCATTCCGGTGGAAAGACCGACAAGAGTTGGCTTTCCGTTCGTCATTTTTTCAATCAGCATCCATGAGAGCATCGCCGCTGCCGCAGAAGTGTTTGTTGTGATGCAGGCATGGATGGCCAGTGCATTGGCTCCAAGAGCGCTGCCACCGTTGAAGCCGAACCAGCCAAACCACAGAAGAGCCGCTCCAAGAAATACAAAGGGCACGTTATGCGGATGATAGGAGATTCTGCCATAATTCTTACGTTTTCCAAGAACAATAGAGAGAACCAGCGCACTGACGCCTGAAGTAATATGTACTACATTTCCGCCCGCGAAATCAACGGAACCGATTTGCATCAGGAAGCCGCCGCCCCAAACCATATGGGCCATAGGGTAATATACAATCAGTGACCAAACCGCCACAAAAATAAAAAGCGAAGAGAAGCGCATTCTCTCAACAATCGCTCCTGTAATCAGAGCAGGAGTAATGATGGCAAACATCATTTGGAAGATTGCAAAGGTCATTGTGGTCGGATAGGGAAGCGTCATATCCTTAAATTCGTCAAAGTTCATACCGAACCAGTTTAAATTGCCGATGATTCCTCCAAGGTCTCCGCTGAACGAAAGGGAAAATCCAACCAGAACCCAAAGGATTGAAGCGAGACCCAGAGCAAATGCACAAGACATAATTGTGTTAACTGAATTTTTCCGCTTCGCTAAACCGGAATAGAAAAATGCAAGACCGGGTGTCATAAGAAATACCAACGCCGAGCATACAAGTACCCACGCAATATCACCGTGATTGTCCATCAAAAAATATCCTCCTATATACTATCGCTTTTTATGCAGCGGGTGGATTGCGTTTCTTGTTCCCACCTAGACATAAAAAAGCCAACAATCCCTAAATAGAGATTGTTGGCTTCATTGCCTAAACAACTTATGAAATAATATCATATATTTTTTTAAAATACAACCCTTATTCTTAAAAAAAATTAGTCAATTGATGTAAAAAAATGTTTTTATTCCCTTTGTATGTCCAATTTCTTTATTAAATATAGAAAATTACAATTGAACTTCCAATATTATGTAGTATCATAAACTATAGGAATTAACTGAAAAATAAAAGGGGCAAACATTTCTGTTCTGTCCCCTTGTAATTAACAACTTCCGGTTATGCTTTTAATGCAACGGAGTAAATCTTCCAATGAGGAAATTTCTTGTCCGTTAATGGTGCAAGCATTTTGCACATTTGCAGGCAGTGAAGAAAAATATTGACTGACTTCTGAATTGTTTTGCAGAAGATCATTTAAATTACTTGCCATAATATCCACCGTTCCTTTCTTACAGAAAAACGGGAATCACCAGTTTGAAAAATTGATTTTTCAAACTAATCCCAAAATAGTCTGTGCAAAAGGATTCAAAATATCAGTGGGATAAAATGACAAAAATTATTATTTTACAGAAAATTTATAAATGGTTGTGGATTTGAAAGTATCGCCCGGTTTCAGGTTTGCATACGGAAATTCAGGATGATTCACAGAATCCGGAAAGAATTGTGTCTCGAGGCATACTGCATGATGCGCCAAATGTTTTACGCCGCCTTTGCCTGTTGCATCAGCACTAAAATCGTTCGAAGTGTAAACCTGCATTCCCGGCAGGTCAGTGAAAACCATCATTACCCTGCCACTTGCCTGGTCGTATAGCTCACCTGCTTTTTTCATCCCCTCAGCACCTTTAATAACATAATTATGATCATATCCGCCGCAGCTCTTTAACAGGCGATCGTTTGCCTTAATATCCTGCCCAATGGTTTTCGCTTTGTTGAAATCATGGGCTGTGCCCGCAACGGGAGTAAGCTCTCCGGTGGGGATCAAGTCGTCACGCACTGCGGTGATATAATCTGCATTGATTTGCAGGGTATTTGAAAGAACGTCCTTCTTTACGTCACCGCTGATGTTAAAATAAGCATGGTTTGTCAAACTTACCGGTGTTTCCTTATCTGTCTTTGCCCCGTATTGAATGATAAAAGCGTTATCTGTGGATATGGTATAGGTGACGGTTACATTCAGGTTCCCTGGAAAACCACATTCACCGTCGTTGCTTAGGTAGGCAAAGGTGATCGATGGCGCGTCATCACTGTTATCGCTGCATTTTACCTTCCAAACACGGTCTTGAAATCCGCAGGGTGCGCTGTGAAGGGTGTTCGCTCCTTCGTTCGGGGTAAGCGGATAACTATGCCCGTTTATTTCAAATTTCGCTCCTTGAATCCGGTTTGCAACTCGACCGATTACAGCGCCCATGACATTGCTGGGCTTTACGTATTGCTCCAAAGTATCAAATCCCAAAACGACATCGCCAAGGCGACCGTTTCTGTCCGGTGTCAGGAGTTTTATTATACGGCAGCCATATGTCATTACTTCAGCGGTCATCCCGCTTTTATTTTTTAGTATGTAACTGTCAACTGAAGTATCATCCGATAGTTTACCAAATACAGATTTTTCAATACTCAATTAAAACCCTGCTTTCTGTTAGAATTTATTGTTGTCAGATTTATTTACCAATCAGCGCGGCGCCGATAATTCCCGCGTCATTTCCAAGCTGAGCCGTGCATAGAATGGTCTTTTTGGAGGTATTGATGGTGTAGGCTTCGTGGGCGACGTATTCACGCAGAGGCTTGAGAAGGGTCTCGCCTTCATTGCAGATACCTCCGCCGATGCACAGGATATCCGGTTGTATAATATTAATGCAGTTTGCCAGCCCGCATCCAAGGTAAGAGATGTATTCATCGACAACTGCTTTTCCAATCGGGTCGCCGGCGCGCATCGCGTCGAATGCTGTACGGCCGTTCACGTTGTTGAGGTCGCCTTCCGCCACTGCCCAGATTGGGCAGCTGTGGTCCTCTGTTTTCCTCATAGCTTCCTTGGTGGTGGCGATTAAGCCAGTTGCTGAGGCGTAAGTTTCCCAGCAGCCTTTGCGCCCGCAGGTGCATTGGCGTCCGTTGTAAACGATAACAGTATGCCCCATTTCGCCTGCTGCAAAGTTGGTGCCGGCATATATTTTCCCGTCGATAATAATTCCGCTGCCGATTCCCGTTCCAAGAGTAATGGCTAAGCCGTTTTTTACGCCTTTTAAAGCACCGGCCTGATATTCGCCATACGCCGCGGCGTTTGCATCATTTTCAACGATCACTTTTTGATGCATTTTGGCTTCCAATAATTCTCTCAACGGATAGTTATTCAAGTACAGGTTGTTGGCAAATTCCACTACACCGGAACTGCGATTTACTGTGCCAGGCGTACCTACGCCAATCCAGGGAATATCGTTCACCGTTATTTTTGCTTTGCTGAGCGCTTCAAACGCGGTGGAAGCAAGCTGTTCACAAAGATCATCCGGAGCACAAGGCACCCTAGTTTTTGTTTTCGCTTTTGCGATAATTTGGTTGTTTTCGTCAACAACTCCGACTGCAATATTTGTCCCACCCAGATCAATTCCAAGATAGTACATTATTTAGATCCCCTTTATAAAGTCAATTATGGCCTAAAACCTTTGCATTAAAATAAAACTCGGTTCGACCAGTTCGAATTTAGGATACGATACACAAGATTTATATTTTCAGCAGACAGATTAAATTTGTGATATCGAATCAATATAGAGATAAGTATAGCATTTTATGATAGGAAATGTAAATATATTGAATAGGATATCAGAAAAAATTGTTTCTGTGTGTAAACTTGTGTTATAATGTTAAAAATATTACCAAACGTAAACTGAATGGAGAAAGTGCAGTGACATATCAGGAACTCCCGAACACTATGAAAAATGAATACAACAAAAAATATTTAGAGATGCTGAATAAAAAATGGGTTTCTCTGACGGGGAAACGCGTATTTGACCTTGTGGTGTCATTTTTGATTCTCGCAGTACTTTCGCCGATTTTGCTTATATTGGCCTTTGCAATCAAGCTCGATTCCAAAGGCCCAGTATTTTACCGTCAGGTGCGTGTCGGCCGTTACAACGAGGATTTTAAGATATTTAAATTTCGAACAATGGTGCAGAATGCCGACCGGATTGGCCCGCTGCTCACCATGGGAGAAGACCCGCGTGTCACACGGGTCGGTCGTTTCATCCGTAAACTTCGACTTGATGAATTTTCTCAGCTTTTGAATGTGCTCGGCGGCAGCATGAGCCTTGTCGGCCCGCGGCCTGAGGTACGGAAATATGTAGATGTCTACACCCCGGAATATATGGCAACTCTACTTGTCCGTCCAGGAATCACCGCGACTTCAAGCATTGCCTTTCGAGATGAGGACAAGCTGCTGAATTCCGGAGGAAACCCGGAAAAGATTTATGTGGAAAAGATTCTGCCCCCCAAAATGGCGCTCAATCTTGATTATCTCAAAAATATTTCTGTGTGGAATGACATTAAAATTATGTTCCAAACCGCGGCTGCGGTATTTCTCCATTCCTAAAAATATGATAGTAATAAATCACCTCATGCCTGTTTATACTATGCATGAGGTGATTTATTATGTTTAAGCATAAAAATAAAGAACAGAAAGTCCAGAATCAATCAGATACCGATATCAATATCAATAAAATGGCGTCTACGATGGGAAATCTAAATAAACAAACAGTTCCTTCAGATGTTTTGGGCAGTTATACCGGAATTGCAAAGGACGGTGACGAACCGACGCAAGACGGAGATGATCTGTAAAATTTCAGAAATATTTCTAACTAAGCCATCATAATAATGGATAAGACAGTAGGTGATTGCTTGTATTATCATATTATTAAGATGAAAAGAATAATTGCTTTGCTGCTTTTACTTGTAACAGCGGCCGCCGTGGCAATTTGCTGCCAATACGACGGCCGCGCTCCTGCTTCCGTGGAAGCGGAGGCGGCAAAGGGTAAGTATATTAAATATGTTGAATTCAACGTATCATACCTTGCCCTGCAAAAAGCATTGAAAATTGATATTTCGTCACATCAGGATGGCGGGAATATCAGCTGGATACAGCTACTTGCTTATTTAGGTGCAAAATACGGCGGTAACTTTTCAAACTATAAAAGCAATGATATGGATATTCTTGTGACAAAGCTGAAAACCCAAAGCATGGAAAGCCTAACCTCGGGGATGAAGCTTTATTCCTATTATAATGAAGCCTATTCTGCCGTTCTTGGCGGGTTGGTCGGAACCTATAAAATTAACGGTGAAGAAAAATATGGCTTAATGGGATTTTCTCCAATTGCCAAAACGTTTCCCTACGAGGACTATGATGATTTCGGTACAAGGAGAACTTATGGTTTTGCCCGGCAGCATCTGGGCCATGATTTGCTTGCCGCGATCGGTACTCCTGTAATTGCGGTTGAGTCCGGAGTGGTTGAGGCGCTCGGATGGAACCAATATGGCGGGTGGCGAATAGGAATTCGCAGTGCGGATAAGCACCGCTATTACTATTATGCCCATCTTCGGCAGAACCGACCCTATGCAGAAGGGCTCGCAGTCGGTAAAAACGTAACTGCCGGCGATGTGATTGGCTACGTGGGTCATACCGGATACAGCACCAAAGAGAATGTGAATAACATTAATGTACCCCATCTGCATTTTGGACTTCAGTTGATTTTTGAAGAAAGTCAAAAAGAGAGCAATAATGAAATTTGGGTTGACGTATACTCGCTTACGATGCTCCTCCACCAGAATCAGTCTCAGGTTGAGCGGGACAATACAACCAAAGAATATCACAGCAAAAATACGATTGAAATAAAATGATACATAAAATACAATTTTTATTTGATTTTGCGAGAGCACTATGATATAATAACAACTGTCGATTTGCTGGTGTGGCGGAATCGGCAGACGCAAGGGACTTAAAATCCCTCGGTAGCAATATCGTATCGGTTCAAGTCCGATCACCAGCACCAAGTAAAGCCCCGATGTGTACTGTGGTTATAGTACATATTGGGGCTTCTTGTTTTATTATAAAATCGGCGAAAATACTTGGAATTAACTGAATTGATGTAATCGGTGGCGTAATACTGGGCAAAAAATTAAATAATTGAATCTTAAGACTTTGATTGAGAAAAAGACGATCAAGTGTTAAAATAAACATGATAGATATATAGACTTCTAAGGGACTTGAATTTCTTATAGTGGAAAAACTTCAGGGAGATATAAATGGAAAACGAAGTGAAGCTTTCGGTCAGACAGCTGGTTGAGTTTATCATGCGTACCGGCGACATAGACAGCAGATATGTTGAAAAAGACAGAATGTATGAAGGTGCAAAAGCACACCGATTTTTGCAGAAAAATAACACTGCATTATATCAGGATTATCAAAGCGAAGTGACGCTGTCATATGAGTTGCTTTATAAAGAAATCAACTACTCGCTGGAGGGACGCGCCGACGGCATTTTTCATGATGACGGCAAAGTGATTGTTGACGAAATCAAGACAACAGTGCTGCCCCTGAATTTAATTGATGAGAACTTCAATATTATGCATTGGGCACAGGCAAAGTGTTACGCCTATATTTATGCGGCTCAAAATACTCTGGCTGAAATAGCAGTTCAGCTCACTTATTTTAATTTAGATACAAAAGAAATCAAACGCTTTATAAAATCTTATGAATTTAGTGAACTACAGGAATTTCTCAGTGAACTGATTGAGAAATATTCGGTTTGGGCGGGCTTTTCGATGGAATGGGCAGCGCTCCGGGACGAATCAATCAAGGAACTGAAATTTCCTTTTCCGGCTTTCCGAAAGGGGCAAAGAGAACTTGCGGCATATACATACCGAGCAATTGCCGCAGGGAAAAAGCTTTTTGCGCAGGCACCCACCGGCACCGGTAAAACCATCTCTACACTTTTTCCTGCTGTCAAAGCCATGGGAGAAGAAAAAACTTCCAAGATATTTTATCTCACAGCAAAAACAATCACGCGCCAGGTGGCGGAGGAAGCTTTTGAAAAAATGCGCATAGGCGGACTCAAAATAAAAACGCTGACGCTTACCGCAAAAGAAAAAATATGCTTTTGCGAAAAGCCCGTGTGTAACCCGGAGCATTGTGCATTCGCCAAAGGGCACTACGACCGTATCAACGAGGCGATCCTTGACGCCATAAAAAATTGTGATTGTTTTACAAGAGGCACGATTGAAGAATACGCGCAAAAGCATAAGGTTTGTCCATTTGAGCTTTCTCTTGATATTTCCCTCTGGGCTGACTGCGTCATCTGTGATTACAACTATGTTTTCGACCCGAGGGCATATCTCAGACGTTTTTTTGCCGAAAATAACGGTGATTACGTGTTCTTGATTGACGAAGCCCATAATCTTGTGGACAGGTCAAGAGAAATGTTTTCCTCGAAGCTTTATAAAACGCATTTTTATCAGATCAAAAAGCAATACAAGGGCAGGAACAAGGCGCTCGATAAAATTCTCACGAAAATCAACAAATATATGCTCGATTTACGAAGCGGCTGCAATGAACAGGGTTATTTCATTACAGCAGAGAAGCAAAAGGATTTTCTTGATATTCTCACGAAGTATACTTCAATCTGTGAAGTTGTACTGAAAGAAAATAAAGAACTTAGTACGGACAATGAGTTCCTTCAGGTCTATTTTGAAACGTTAAACTTCATTTTGATTTCTGATTTTTATGATGAAAGATATGTAACTTTTATCGAATCGCAGCAGGGAGAAGTTATAGTCAAGCTGTTTTGCCTTGACCCGTCCTTCCTTCTCAGTGAGGCCTTAAAACGGGGAGGATCAGCCATTATGTTTTCGGCAACACTGACGCCGCTTGCGTATTTTCGCGAAATACTCGGTGGGGGAGAGGAGGATAAAATCTTAGCGCTCGATTCTCCTTTTGACAGTCAAAGATTATGCGTTATGACAGCAAATCATATTTCCACGAAGTTTATCCACAGAGAGCAAAGCGTTGATATAATAACTCAGATGATCGGTTGTTTTGTTTCGCGTAAAACGGGTAATTACATCGTTTATTTTCCATCATATAAATATATGCACGATGTTTTTGATTCATTTGTGTTGAACTTTCCGAATATAACCGCAATGCAGCAGGAAAGTGCAATGACGGAGGAGAAGAGAGAACATTTTCTTTCCTTATTTGAAGAAAACCCAGAAAATACGTTAGTTGCTTTCTGCGTGCTCGGCGGGATTTATTCCGAAGGAATCGACCTCAGAGGCAGCAGGCTGATCGGTACCGCGATTGTAAGCGTGGGACTGCCCCAGTTTGGGGTACAGCAAAATATTATTAAGGACTATTTTAACCGAAAAAACGGGATGGGCTATGAATACACCTATATGTATCCCGGAATGAACAAGGTTTTGCAGGCTGCTGGCAGGGTGATTCGCTGTGAAAGTGACACGGGGGCAATTCTGCTGATTGATGAACGGTTCAGCCGTCACGATTATCAACAGCTTTATCCAAAACACTGGCATGATTGCAGAGCAGTAAAAGATCGGCAAAGCCTTGAAAGTACTCTGGATGATTTCTGGGAAAAGGTAATTACTATCAAATAGTCTGCTGTGGCGGACATCTAAGCGAGCAAAGAGCGTGTCCGAAATTCTTCGGACGCGCTCTTTGTGAATATCTCTTTTAATGTATGATTGTAAATTTATTTTCTCTTGGAGAGCACTTTGTTTTCGTATTCCTTTATGCTTGCAAACCAGTCCCCTCTCTGCGGAACATTGTTGAGTTCGCAGAAATAGTTCCAGACATCACCGAACGGATACAGTTTCAGTTCTTCGTTTACTACCATCAGCTCAGTGAAATTCATACTGTCCTGCATGGATTTTAACTTTTCGTTTGGCTGAAGCATAGCATAAAGCAGTGCCTTTTGCATGTTTCTGGTTCCGACAACCCAGGCGGAAACGCGGTTGATGCTTGCGTCAAAGAAATCCAGACCAATCAGTACGCGGTCAAGCGCGTTGTTGCGTACGATTTCTTTTGAAATCTCCTTTAGCTCATCGTCGAACAAAACCACATGGTCGCTGTCCCAGCGAACCGAACGGGTAATGTGCAACGCCACCTTGTCTGCAAACAGCAGCATGGATGAAATTTTATCGGATACGATTTCCGTCGGATGAAAATGACCGTTATCCAACAGACAGAGTACATTGTTTTTCGCTGCATAATTCAGGTAGAATTCATGAGAGCCGACGGTGTAGGATTCGACACCGATGCCAAATACTTTCGACTCCACGGTATCAATGACATAACGCTTGTCAACTTGCTGGGAGAAGATTTCATCCAGTGATTCCTTTAAGCGCATACGCGGGCCGAGGCGGTCTGCGGGAACATCCTTTAAACCGTCTGGAATCCAGATATTGTTTAGGCAGGGCTGACCAAGCTCTTTGCCGAAATATTCGGCAATTTTCCGGCAGGCCTGACAGTGTTTTATCCAATATTTTCTAACCTCTGGGTCAGGATGGGATAGGCTCAGTCCGTCTTTTACCATGGGATGGGAGAAGATAGTGGGGTTAAAGTCCAAACCAAGGCCGCGTTCTTTTGCAAATTCAACCCATTTGGCAAAATGCTCCGGCCTTAGGTCACTGCGTTCCACTTTTTCACCGTTGGTAATTGCGTAACTCGCATGCAGATTGATCTTTTGCTTGCCTGGAATCAGGCTGAGCGCCTTATCTAAATCTGCCATTAATTCCTCCGGGGTTCTTGCTTTTCCCGGGTAATTTCCCGTTGTGGCAATTCCTCCGGAAGCGCCGCCAAAGTTCTCAAATCCGTTTACATCGTCACCCTGCCAGCAGTGAATGGAAATTTTTGTCTTGGAAAGCTTTTGAATTGCTTCGTCTGTGTCTACACCTAAATCTGCATAAATCTTTTTTGCTTCCAAATACCTATCTTTTGTCATAATAGTCTCTCCTTTATCGTTATCTTAATCGTATAGATTGATGATTAATAACTTAATTAAATTCTTTGATCTCGAAAGATCGGGCAACTGCAGTCCGCGCTTCCGCTAAGTTGGCAAATATACCGTCCTTGAGCATCTGAGCGAGAAGATTGCCGATTGCAGTGGCTTCAACGGGGCCGGCTAAAACTGTTTTTCGCGTGTACTGTGCGGTCAGTGAATTCAAATAATCATCCTTTGAACCGCCGCCGACAATGTGGATAACGTCGTACTGATTTCCGGTGATTTCTTCTATTTCCTGTACTGTATCACCGTAGCTCTTAGCCAGACTGTGATAAACACAGGCGAAAAGCTCACCAATGCTTTCCGGTATCTGTTGGTTCGTCTTCACACAGTAATCTTTAATCGCCTGAGTCATGCTGGTGGGGGATAGGAACGACGCGTCGTTGACATCAATTCGCGACATAAAATAATTTGATTGTCTCGCCATATCGCACAGTTCATCAAAACTGTATTTTTTGTCCAGCTCGCGGCGCGCAGATTGGATAATCCATAAACCCATAATGTTTTTTAAGAAGCGGAACCGGAAATCGAATCCGCCCTCGTTTGTGAAGTTCATACTGCGGCTGAGTTCGCTGCAATCCGGCTCCATGCGCTCCACGCCCATGAGCGACCATGTACCGGAGCTCAAGTAAATGCCGTCATTCGCCGGAACTGCCATTACCGCGGAGCCGGTGTCATGCGTAGCGGGAAGAATGACGTCACAGTCAAATCCAACTTTCTGCTGAATTTCAGGAAGGAAGTTGCCCACAACGGTTTTTGGCATGGAAACATCACCGAAAATAGCAGGATTGATCCCCAGTTTCTCAATCAGGTCATAATCCCACGTCTTAGTTTGCGCGTTTACAAGCTGTGTGGTCGTCACATTTGTGTATTCATTTTTTTTGATGCCTGTTAAAAGAAAATTGAAATACTCCGGTACCATCAAAAAGCTTTTTGCTTTTTCCAAATACTCCGGATGTGTACTTTTCACTGCGGTAATCTGGTAAATTGTATTGAATATTTGCTTTTGAATTCCGGTTTTCGTATAAAGCGACTCCATCGAAATTCTCTTTGTAACAAGCTCATCCATACCGTTTGTGCGTGAATCACGGTAGGCGACCGTATTGCCAATTACGGCGTCATTTTCATCCAAAAGAACAAAATCAATAGCCCATGTGTCAATTCCCACACTCAATGGAATCTTGCCCAACTCATGGCAGCGTTTCAACCCATTCAATATCTCTGCAAACAGTTGGTTAAGGTCCCAGCATAGTTGATGATCCTTTTGAATTAAGGTGTTTTCAAAGCGATAGATTTCTTCAAGTGTGATTTTTCCCTGATCTACGCTTCCCAGAATATGTCTGCCGCTGGATGCGCCGATATCCACTGCAAGATAGTATTTACTCATAATAATCCTCCAATCCCATTGATTTTACTCATCCATTTTAACTTGAACCAATAAAAAAAATAAGGACGTAGTTTGAAGAAAACTACGTCCTTATTTGCACTTTATGGAGGGGATTAGCGGTTACGGTATTCTTTGGGACTTACGCCGTAAATACGCCGAAAAATTCGGTAGAAATAACTTGTATTATCATACCCCACGGCATTGATAATGTCAGAAACCGTAAGGTTGGTGTCGTTTAGAAACTGAACCGATTTGTTCAGCCTTTTCTGCTGGAGCAAGTCCTTGAAATTACTTCCCGTTGCGGCGTGAATCAGTCGGCTGAGCTTATAAACAGACTGGTTCATTTGCGCGGCAAGTTCAGTGAGCGTACCGTCCTTATAGTGATCTTCTATATATTTCAGAGCGGTGAAAACAAGGCGGTTTTCATATTTGTCAACATTCCCGCTGTCAATCAAGTCGGCACGGTTCAGCAATTGCATGAACAGCAGACCCATGGTGTATTGATTAATCTGATTGTTGTTGTTCTGCTTGTTTAAGATTGACCATACCATATTTTCGATAAGGTTTTGTACCGGAATAATCGAAGCGGCATTGAAGTATAGGTATTGTCCTTCACTTTCTTCCTGACATAGTGTGCTGACCAAAAATTTCCCTATCACACTGTCTTTTTCAATCATGTGAAAAGCAACGTCAAAAAACTCGGGCAGGACAATGAAATTAATCGCAATATCCTCGCGCGATGCGGGAAGAATTTCATGAAAGGTATGCTGATTCAAAAAAAGAAGATCGCCTTCCTGCAATACCACCCTGGATGAAGAATTAATGATATGAGTGGTTTGTCCGGAGCACATAAAAATAATCTCAATATAGTTGTGTTTATGTTTTGGAAAGTGGACGAATCTTGCGCTTGGACGGATATCAATCAGTTTCCCCTTCTCCAGCAACTTCCTGTTGTCAACCGTGAAATCCTTGGCTTCCGTGTAGATGCTTTTATCGACTCCGTTTTGCTCCTGTAATATTTTTTGTTCCTCATCCGTAATGGGCATAAGTTTTTGCATAATTTCTTTTTTCATGATTTTACACCCTCCTGCCATACGGCTAATTCCTAGTGCTCTCCTGCCAGTTTCTGCCTGTGAACGAAGTCTGAAAGCGATCTTTATATACGTGAATAATATGATATTATTCAGGCTATGTCAATGTTAATTATGTGGGATTTGATTGTAATTTTTTACACAAAAAGTGTAATTATCGACTTTTTGACAGGAATCATATTGCGAACCCTCTGTCTATCATGTATGATAAACTCAATTAATTTTTAAAAAAAGAGTTTCTCTATACTCTTTAGAAGAATTAAAATGAGAGGATGTATCGTAAAATGTCAAAACAAGTTTTAACCTTTGACTTCGGCGCGTCCAGCGGACGAGCCATTTTGGGAAAGTTTGACGGAGAACGGATTGAGCTGACTGAGGTACACCGGTTCGACAATAATCCGGTGATGGTGAGGGGAACCTTTTACTGGGATGCGCTTGCGCTGTTCCACGAAATCAAGCAGGGAATTACAAAAGCGCGGGGACTCGGCACGTTTTCAAGTATCGGCATTGATACGTGGGGTGTTGATTTCGGTCTGCTCGACCAAAACGGAGACCTTATGCAGAATCCCGTGAATTACCGCGATGCGCGCACGGCGGGAACGGCGGAGGATATGAGCAAAAAAATCAGCATGGAAGACCTCTACAATGCGACAGGGGTGCAGGTGATGGAAATCAATACGATTTTCCAGCTTTATTCCCTTGCACAAAAGCATCCTGAACTGCTTGAAAAGGCAGACTGTGCACTGTTAATGCCGGATTTGTTCGGCTATTTTCTAACCGGTAAGAAAGCAGCGGAATTTTCCATTGCGTCAACCACCCAGATGCTGGATCCGGTCACAAAAAGTTGGAACAAAAAGCTGATGAATACGCTGAATATCCCTGACCGTCTATTCCCTGATGTAGTCAAGCCAGGTACGGTATTGGGCGAGGTTTCTCAGGATATCTGCGAGGAACTTGGAATCCATGACGTAAAAGTAATCTCTGTCACAGGGCACGACACCGCCTGCGCGGCCGCCGCGGCGCCGGCGAGTGAAGAGGACTTTATCTTCATCTCCTGCGGAACGTGGTCGCTGTTCGGCACGGAGCTGAAATCACCGATTATCAGTGAAGAAAGCAGGCGGCACAACATTACCAACGAGGGTGGCTATAATGGGACAACCACCTTCCTGAAAAACATCATCGGGTTGTGGCTCATTCAGGAAACTCGCAGACAGTATCGCCGCGAAGGCAAAGAGTACAGCTATAACGATCTGGAGAAGTATTCCGTCGCTTCCGAGCCGTTCAAATATTTTATCGATCCCGATGCGCCGGAGTTCGTTGCGCCCGGTAATATACCGGAACGAATGAAAGCATATTGCCGCAGAACGGGGCAGGGAACGCCGGAAACTGTGGGGGAGATCATGCGGTGCATTTACGAGAGCCTTGCCATGGCCTATCGTCACGCGTTCGAGCAGATTCAGGATTGCACGGGAAAAGCATACCGTGATATCCATATGCTGGGTGGCGGCACAAAAGACACCCTGCTGTGCAGCATGACGGCAAATTCGACAGGGTGCAAAATCATCGCCGGCCCGATTGAGGCCACGGCGATGGGTAATGTGGCTGTTCAGCTGATGGCGCAGGGCGATATTGCAAACTTGGCCGAAGCAAGAGAAGTCATTGCGAATTCGTTTGAAACGATCGAATATCTTCCAAAAGAAGAAGCAGCGTGGAGTGAAGCGTACAGGCGGTACCGTACAATCATAGAAAAATAAAAAAAAATGAACATCCTAATGTTTACTGTCCGTTATTTGGAGAATTATAGTATGAACACATAATTTGAGTATTTCTATATTTTCATTGATTATAAATGATTAATTTTGATCAAATATCAAAAACATTGCCTTAATTGCTCAAAAACAGCGCCAAATATAGAATTTTATGTGTATCCCTGTTAGGATGGTAGTTAAGAATCGTGGAAAACGCAATTTGTGGTTTCCTAAACTATAAAAATTATTAATGGAGGTTATTGTAATGAGTTATCCCAAAATCGGTATACGCCCGATAATCGATGGAAGATGGGGCGGCGTCAGAGAAAGTCTGGAAGGCCAGACCATGGGCATGGCGCATGCCGCTGCGAAACTGATCAGTGAAAACTTAAAATACGCGGATGGAACTCCGGTGCAGTGCGTGATTGCTGACACGACAATCGGCGGCGGCGCGGAAGCCGCAAAATGTGCGGAGAAGTTTGCGACTGAAAATATCTGCGGCTCTTTGTCTGTTACCCCATGCTGGTGCTACGGCAGTGAAACCATGGATATGGACCCTCTTACCGTGAAAGCGGTTTGGGGCTTCAACGGCACGGAGCGTCCGGGCGCGGTCTATCTTGCAGCAGTGCTGTCTGCTTACGCGCAAAGAGGTCTGCCTGCATTCTCAATTTACGGACATGATGTTCAGGACTCAAACAATGAGACGATTCCGGACGATGTCAGTGAGAAAATTCTTCGCTTTGCAAGATGCGCGATTGCTGTCGGCCAGATGAGAAACAAAGCCTATGTCAACTTTGGCTCCGTTGCAATGGGCATCGCAGGCTCTTACTGCGATGCGGCATTCTGGCAAAAGTACCTTGGTATCCGCGCGGAATGGGTGGATATGACCGAAATTCTCAGAAGAATTACACTTGAAATCTACGACCATGATGAATATGACAAAGCGCTTGCATGGATAAAAGAATACTGCAAAGAGGGCTTTGATAAAAATGCGGGTAAAAAACTGCCCGAAATTATTACAAAGTCAAAATATATTCCGGTTGAAAAAGACTGGGAGTTTATTGTAAAACAAACGCTTGTCGTAAGGGATATGCTGCTGGGGAACCCGAAGATCGACAAAATGGGCTGGCATGAGGAAGCGCTCGGCAGAAACGCAATCGCGGGCGGATTCCAGGGACAGCGCATGTGGACGGACTGGCTCCCGAACGGCGACTTTATGGAAGCAATTCTGAATACCACATTTGACTGGAACGGAGCAAGACAGCCAATTATATTTGCAACAGAAAACGATACGATGAACGGCGCTGCAATGCTGCTCGGAAATCTGGTATCTAACAAGGCTGCACTGTTCTCCGATGTGAGAACCTATTGGAGCCCGGAGGCAGTGGAGCGTGTAACCGGCAAAAAACCGACCGGTATCGCCGCAAACGGCTTTATCCATCTGATCAATTCCGGCGCGACCGCGTTGGATGGCACCGGCGTCTCGAAGAATGAAAAGGGCGAGGGCTGCATGAAGGAATGGTGGAACATGACCGATAAGGACATCAAAGCCTGCCTCGCGGCAACCGATTGGGAGCGCGCAGACTATGAGTACTTCAGAGGCGGCGGATTCTCCTCCCACTTCAAGACAGAGGCTGAAATGCCTGTAACCATGATCCGTATGAACATGGTGGACGGCGTCGGCCCGACCATGCAGATTGCAGAAGGCTATACCGCAGTGCTTGACCCAGAGATTCATCATATCATTGATATGAGAACCGACCGCACCTGGCCGACCACATGGTTTGTACCAAGACTGACCGGCAAAGGCGCGTTCAAGGATGTTTACAGCGTCATGGCAAACTGGGGTGCAAACCACGGTGCCAGCGTATACGGCCATGTTGGAAAAGATCTGATCACTCTGGCAAGTATGCTGAGAATTCCTGTGGCAATGCACAATGTTGAGGACGATGATCTTTACCGTCCGCATGCATGGGCTGCTTTCGGCACCAAGGATTTAGAATCTGCCGATTACAGCGCCTGCGAAACTTACGGCCCGCTTTATAAATAATTCAAGAATTTTAGAATGAAGCTGTTTCCTGATAATAAAACGGGAGATTTAGTATTATACAGCATAAGAAACAGGGACGGAATTTGAATTCCGTCCCTGTTTCTGTAAAATGGTTCAGTTTAGTCTTTCTGCTCGTTTGGCAGCCTGTGCAGATGGGTGTACTGATTACACAGATCGTTGACTTCTTTTTTCTCCGTGATAATTTCGTAAAAATCGCTTAAGGGTGCAAGCTTGCATAAAAAGTCCCGATCCATTTTTGATGTATCGCACATGAGGATCGTCTTTTTACTGTTTATGATAAATTGCTTTTTCACATAATACTCCCCCTCACTTGCCTCAGAAGCGCCGTTTTCCACACTGAGCCCACGGCAAGACATAAAAGCGAGGTCTGCGTTATAACGGCTTATGAAATCTTTTGCCGCAAGACCGATCAGGGATTTGGAGTTTTCACGCAGAGAGCCGCCGGTGCACATCATTGTGACGTTTTTAAAATCTGACAGCAGCATGGCGGTTTTTATGCCGTTGGTAATCACCTTCAGGCTGTTGAACCTGTCCAATTCTTTCGCAAGAAAGTAAACGGTGCTGCTGGAATCAAGAAAGATGGTCATTCCTTCGTGAATGTGGCGAAGCGCCAATTCTGCAATAATCTGTTTTTTCATGGAGTTTTGATTTTCTCTGAATACAAGGGGATCCTCGCTGGTACTTCCCTCTACTAAAATTGCCCCGCCGTGGGTACGGCGTATGAGCTTGTCATTTTCCAGATCTTTCAAATCTCTGCGAATGGTTGCTCCGCTGGCGAAAACACTTTGACAAAGCTGATCTACTGTGACAACTCCATTATTCTTCCGCATCAACTCGAGAATTTGTTGTTTGCGTTCATAAGCGAGCATGTGAGTTCCCTCCCTAAAAAGCGATTACAAATGATTACATTTGATCAAATATCAAATAAATGGCGCTGTATGATCAATATTGACGCCAAACATAGATTATTATGCGTATTTCTGATAAGATGATAGCAAGAAATCGGAATAAAATCAATACCGAAAAAACAAATTAAAAGGAGATATCATTATGGCATCAGCTTACGAGATTAAAAAAGAATTGTGCGAAATAGGCCGTAGAATTTATCAAAACGGATTTGTCGCAGCAAACGATGGCAACTTTTCTGTTAAAATAAACGAGAACGAGTATTATTGCACCCCAACAGGCGTATCCAAAGGCTTCATGACTCCGGATATGATTTTGAAGGTTGACGGAAAGGGCAATATGCTCGAGCCGAATACAAAGTACAAGCCTTCCTCCGAATTCAAAATGCATTTAAGAGTTTATCAGGAGCGTCCGGACGTGAACTCCGTTGTACATGCTCATCCGCCGATCGCAACTGCGCATGCTGTTGCAGGTCTTGGACTTGATTCATACATTATGCCGGAAGCGGTTATCTTCCTTGGCACCGTTCCTCTTACCAAGTATGGCACTCCTTCCACTATGGAAATTCCGGACGCGATTTCTGAGGAAATCCAGACTCATGATGCCGTTCTTCTACAAAATCATGGCGCATTGACCATGGGCGTTAGCTTGATGAACGCATATTTCAAGATGGAGTCTCTTGAGTTTTTCGCAAAGGTCAGCCTTTATGCGAAACAGCTTGGCGGCGGCCAGGAATTCACCTGCGAGCAGATTGAAAAACTTCTGCAAATCCGCAAAAACATGGGCTTGCCGGGAAGACACCCGGGCTGCAGCAGATGTGAAAACAGAGATACCCCTAACTGCCATTGCTTGACCCCGGAACAGAAATCCGCCTGCAAGAGCGGAAATTGTGCAACTTCCGCTTCACATGGAGACCTCGTCAGCGAAATCACCAAAAGAGTTCTTGCTGAAATCAATAAGTAATTTACATGCAGTTTTGCAACGCTGAAAGTTCTGTGAAAGGATCGGTGTGATATGCCGCAAAGCAAAAGGTTTCAGGTTCTGGCTGACCGTCCGGTCAACAAGGACTGCTTTGTAAAGGAATGTCCTGAAATTGGGTTTGTGGCGATGGATTCCCCTTATGATCCCAAGCCTTCCATCAAAATTGAAAACAATGTTATCATGGAAATGGATCAGAAGCGCCGCGAGGACTTTGATTTTGAGGATACCTTTATTGCCGACCATGCAATCGACCTTTCGGCTGCACAGGAGGCAATGGAAACAGATTCTTTGAAGTTTGCCCGGATGCTTGTGGACATTTCAGTGAACAAGCAGGAGATTTCCCGCCTTTCGGGCGGAATGACTCCGGCAAAGCTCTGTGAGGTAATGAGTTATCTCAACGTGGTTGAGATGATGATGGCAATGCAGAAAGTAAGGGAGCGTCTGTTCCCTGCAAATCAGGCTCATGTAACAAATGTAGATGATAATCCGATACAGGTTGCCTGCGACGCCGCCGAGGCCGCGCTGAGGGGCTTCGCGGAAACCGAAACTACGGTAGGTGTTGCCAGATACGCTCCGCTGTGTGCGGTGGGGCTGCTGGTCGGTTCGCAGTGCGGCCGGCCGGGCGTACTCTCTCAGTGTGCTGTGGAAGAGGCGACCGAACTGATGCTGGGTATGCTCGGTATTACGACTTATGCGGAGACCCTTTCGGTTTACGGCACAGAAAAAGTATTTATCGATGGGGACGACACACCGTATTCGAAAGCCTTTCTTGCGGCGGCTTACGCTTCAAGGGGTATGAAAGTCAGATGCACCTCCGGAACTGCTTCCGAAGCCCTTATGGGGAATGCGGAGCAGAAATCCATGCTCTACCTCGAAGCTCGCTGTCTTCTTATTATAAAGGGCGCGGGGGTTCAGGGAACGCAGAACGGTTCAGTCAGCTGTATCGGGCTCACGAGTTCGGTTCCTTCGGGAATTCGGGCGGTGCTGGCCGAAAATCTGATTGCCGCCATGCTGGGGTTGGAATGTGCGTCCAGCAACGACCAGTCGTTCTCCCATTCTGATATCAGAAGAACCGCGCGGATGCTGATGCAGATGCTTCCCGGTACGGACTTTATCTTTTCCGGGTACAGCAGCACTCCCAACTACGATAATATGTTCGCAGGTTCCAATTTTGACGCCGACGACTTTGACGACTACAATGTTTTGCAGCGTGATCTAAAAGTAGACGGCGGCCTTAAACCGGTGACCGAAAAGGAAACGGTTGAAGTACGCTACAAAGCCGCAAGGGCAATGCAGTCTCTGTTTGACCGGCTTGGTTTTGAACCGGTAACCAATGAACAGGTGGAGCAGTGCGTTTATGCGCACGGCAGCAAAGATATTACGGCGAAGCGCAAGGTCGAAGAGGACCTAAAGGCGGCAAAGCGAATTTTGAATGGCGAGATAAACGGATTGGACATTGTCCGCGTGCTTGCCCAAACGGGACATCAGGAGATTGCCGTTTCTATTCTCGAAATGCTCAAGCAGCGCGTTCCCGGGGATTATCTCCAGACCGCTGCAATATTGGATAAAGATTTTAATGTTCACAGCTCCGTAAATGATAAAAATCAATATCAGGGGCCGGGAACAGGATACCGTGTTGAGGGCAAGGTTTGGGAGAGTATTAAAAATATTCCTCAGGCGTTTGACCCCAAAGATTTTTAAAGGATGGTGAGGAAGCATGGCATACG
>WSSedL1CaDRAFT_10000349_pt1 | contig 32478 bp, 29 predicted proteins | sample WetSurSL1Cattail_FD_9464 | JGI IMG/M metagenome (IMG submission 9464)
TAACCTGAATGTTCTCATCTTCTAATAGAGGCATTAAGTATTCTAACTTAGTGCCTCTTTTTTTTGGCCCAACTGAGCCTTAAATCCTATATTGTTATGGGGCGTTTATTTTTTCCTCCTATATTTATTTTCAATCAAAATGCCTTTTTCAAATTTTAGTTTAGTTTTAGATTTCTTCGGTTGATATGAGCTAAACAAACATTTTTTCTTTCCATATTTTCTAAAATACGGTTCTAAATCAGCAGTATACCAGTCTGCAAAAACTAATCCATTTATTATTTGGAGGGAGTAATTATTTGCTTTAAAATAATCCTCAATATCAAGTTTTGCCTTCGTTGAATCATCTTTCACGATTTCAATTAAGAATAATTTATCCCCAATCACTTTCCAAGTGGCTTGATAACCTCGCCAACAATCAGTGCTACGATAATCATACATCCCATAATTAAAAGGACTTAACTTAAATCCAAGTTTTTCAAGTGGAAAAGATTTTAGAAGAATTGTATCATTCTCAATTATTAAAAAATCTGGTTTTTGTTGAGTCGCAAAGGTGAAAAAATCAATTGAAACCAAAAGAAAAGAAATAATTACAATTTTTTTTATAGACACATTCAAATTCATTATATCTTTTGTCAATTAGTAATAATCTGTCAAATGGTATATTTTTAAATGCCCCATAACGTTGCGCATATGTTTTGTTGGGGAGCTACGGAGCGCTTCGCTATCACGGTACACAAAACTTAAATAGTAGCAAAACCTTTTAAATTAGTACTTCAACCCCAATAAAATATATGCGGTGTTGGCGGCTGGTGTTTTTTATCCATCGTATTTCCAACTTATTCTTGTATCTCTTTCTCCTGTCCTAAAATACTCTTTCAGCGATTCAAATCCTAATTCTTTATCAACTGTCCAGTTTTCAGGATACGAATCTATTTGTCCATTTGATAATTTGAAATCACAATATTTGTCGGAGTTGGTTTCAGAGCTTCTTGAGCTAAATCCACAATCACCGCTGTATCTTAGATACATTAAAAATGATCTTTCCCTATTTGTCATTAAGCATAATGAGCTGTCACCAATTCCATCAATCCAGATTTCCATAAAATCAAGATGCTTTGAATCATTTATTAATTGTTCTAAGTCAATCATGGTTGCAGGATGATAAACTTGATTATTTATGCTCACCTTAATCATTGTAGCTCTGTATTTTTACACTTCTGACTAACGTAAATATTATTACCAAATAATCAGGTAGTTGAAAATTTAACATCATTGTCAGTTAGTCCAAATTTATCAATTTGTTTTTGAATGCGTTTAATCATGCCAAGTTTTCTTTTTTGGTCGAGGAACAAGTATCCTTCAGGATTTACGTATGGAATATTTTTTACAACCATATTCCAAATAATTACAGCTAGTTTTCGGGCAGTAGCGCTTATAGCCGAAACTCTTCCTTTTTTAAAATTAATGCGTTGAAAGAAATCACGTAAGGGAGTTGATTCCTTTAAATTGCCAATGGCATTGGCTGCGTTTCGTAATGCTATTTTTAAGCGGTTACTCCCTTTGGGTACTTTGCTGGATAGGATTTTACCGCCACTCACTTTATTGTTTGGGGCTAATCTGAGCCAACTTGTAAAATGCTTAGCAGTGGGGAATTTCTTTATCCCTTCAATTCCTATTTCACTCATTAATGATAATACTGTTGCGTAGCTCATTCCTTCAATGGCTAATAGGTCTGTACCCTCAAACATCTGGTAAGACTTTAAATTGAGATCAATATTTTTAGGGGTATTTTTATTGATTCGCTTATGGGGTTTTGAGTCGATATGATGTTGCTTTTTATTATCATCGCCACCTATGATTTGATTGAGCATCTGTTCGATCTTTTGATCACATTGTTCTATCTTTATTTGCAGATGGTCATAAGTGTCCAGTTCTTGTCGTAGGGCAAATAGATAATCTTCCCTTCCATTAGATTGCAGGGCCTTGGCAATTTCTTCTTCACTTTTTCTACAATTATAGTGGCGCAAAGCGGCTAACTTTTGTGGATTCTTTTCGCCTTCACAAATGGCCCGTATGATTGCAAGACCTGTAAGGCCACAAACGTCCTTTACTACAACATCTAATCGAAGGTTTAAAAGCCTTAGGTATTTTTGCATTTTTTTGGATGTAGAAGCCGCTAAATCCAATAGATTAGACCGATGTCGACAATACGTACGAAGTTGTTCGGTCTGTTCATCGGGTAAAAAGCTACTGCTTAATAAACCTAAACTATGTAATTTCTGTATCCATTGACAATCTTTTATATCGGTTTTCTTGCCTTTGATATTCTTGGTAAACTTCCCATTGCACAAAATGACGTGAAAACCTTGAGCTATCAAAACAGCATAAAGATTTTGCCAATAAGTTCCAGTACTCTCCATGGCAATGGTTTTAATTTGCTTTTCTTTAAGCCAGCTTGCCATGGAAAAGAGGTCTTCATTAAATACCCCAAACTCCCGAACATCTGACTCTTGTTGCCCTACTGCCACCCAATGAGAGCGGCTGCCTACATCAATGCCTGCGGCATGGGCATTGATGATTTCCATTGAAATTACATCTTGTTCCATACTTAGTTCATTTTTTTAATGCTCTTTGGAGATGTGCTTTTGGCAAAGTAAATATTCTGATCGGGGTCGAAACCGCCACTGAAGTCATCGCAAACATCTCAACCAGGATTGCACCCGTGCTTTATAGCAACAGTTCTAAAATCGGCCTTTCTAAGAGCAAAACAAAAATAATAAGTATTTTAATTGGTTCGAATATCGTTAGCTTGAGAAGTCAATGGTGTGGTATAGGGTGGATTGCATCCAGCGTCAGGCAATTCATAAATAGTTCTTCGTCATGCATAGGTCTTATCTACTGAAAAAAGTAAAACAAATATATTATTTCATTTTGTTTGTTGCGAAAATTTTTCAACCCCACCAAAAAGCTGAGGCAATTAAGCAATATAGTCCAATAAGAGATAATCCTTCCAGCCAAATGGATTCACCATCGAAAACAACAAAAGTGCTTACGATAACTGTTAATGCAAGGGCCGCAAGCATTAAAGGTGGCAGAACAAACGTTAAAATGGCTCCCCCAAGCACAAAGGAAAGCAATACGAGTATAGGGAATAGACATAAAGCAACCTGTAACGAACTGTTTAGAATAACACTTACAGCATAATCGGATTTGTTGCTATATGCCAATTGTATACCTACTACATTTTCAATTGCGTTACCTGCAATGGCTACTATTACCAAACCTGCAAATACTTCGTTAATACCTAGTATTTGCATGGCGGGTTGCAGTGCATCCACAAACCATTCTGAAATAAAAGCAGCAGCAGCTCCTGATAGGGCAAGCACAACTACAGCCAAGCCTACAGACCAAGTGGCTTTATGTTTTGCTTCAACCGGATCCGGAGTACCTACTTTTTTATCTCCTTTAATAAAATAATACAAACTTGCCACAAACAGGAAAAGTAAAACAATGGCTACGAACTTGTCCAATGAATCAATATGAGTCATAGCCGGTGTATGCACCATGCTTATCAATGTTGGTATTGCTAAGGCAGCAAATGCCAAAATCATTAAAGTGGCGATCATTTTAGGCTGTTCCGAATGAAATCGCTGGGTGCCATTTTTCCAACCACCTATAAATAAAGCTAATCCGAAAACCAACAATGAATTGCCAAGAATAGATCCGATTAATGCAGCTTGCACAACTTTATCAAGACCAGCACGAAGCGCAAAAATACAAACAAACAATTCAGGAAGATTGCCCAGTGCCGATTGCATAATTCCTGTTGCGCCAGGCCCCATATAAGAGCCCAACTGTTCTGTTGCGTCTCCAACGATCTTTGCTACCAAAGCAAGAGCTGCCGTAACAAAAATGAAAACGACCACTGTGTTGGCAGCCGTATAATGCAAAGTTCCTGAAATCAGGGTTATTAAAACAGCCAACCCGATTGTAATCTTCTCCTTTTTATTCATGATGATAGTTATAGTTCGTAATAACTTTATAAAAGTAAATCATATTTCTCTTTTCTTCAACAAAAGAATTTTAAAATCCCGGCTCCGGCATTAATTTACTTCAGAAAGTCGCAGCACAATTTGATTATTTTGTTTTTTTTGGTACGAGTTACATCTATGTTTGGTACAAAAACCATCGATAACTAATATCGTTTAAGTTATTTTTGACAAGGCCTTACTTAACATTTATTGCTACTATTAACACTAACTTCTATGAAACGAAATTTACAATTTGCTTTTATCATTATCCTCATTCTATTATCGAATTTTCATGACGCACAGGCTGCCGGCGCTCTTATTGATTTTAATTTTCAAAGTACAACCCTACCGTCCGGTGTTACAAGCGATGGTACTATAAATCCGACAAAAGCGGCCGATGGTGTATGCGGTAAAGGAATGATACAGGTAAACAGTGGACAATACCTTCAGGTTGATATCAATAACTGTTCACTGTTCCGGATTAACTCAAAATCTACTTCTTCATCTGCAAGAACTGTAAGTATTAAATATAAAAAAGATGGTAGTTCGGTATATACAACCTTAACCCCGGCACTTTCTATTCTTGCAGCAACATCATTCGATCTTACTTCCACATATCCGGATCTGATTAGTTCCGTAGCAATTAGTATCCGAATTGAGCCAACCAGCGGGAATATTCAGGTACACGATCTATATGTTGAAGGTAATACAAGCCTAAGCACTGCAGCAGAAATAACAGCCTTTAATGTTGCAGGGCAAATCGGCACTGAATTAATAAACAGTACCGATGGAACCATTGTTATATCTGTACCTCAGGGAACATCCCTTACTTCGGTAATACCATCAACCATTACACTTTCTGCTCAGGCTTCTGTGAGTCCTCTGCCAACGATAGCCCAGGATTTTTCAGGTGAAAAGGAAGTAACATACACCGTCACCGCACAAGATGGAACAACCATAAAACCATGGAAAGTAAAAATTATAGAAGTTGCTTCAAGTCTTAAGGAGATCACTGCTTTCAAACTCTCGAATTTACAAATTAGCGATGCCGTAATTAATACAATAACAGCTACCATTAGTGTTTCAATGCCGATAAGTGAGGATATTACTTCCCTGACCCCAGTTACTCTTACACTTTCTCCATATGCCAGTATAGACCCTCTCCCGGCATCTTCGCATGACTTTAGCTCTCCAGTCACATACACTGTCACAGCCCAGGATAATTCAACAAAAATTTGGACAGTAACCGTAGTTAAGGTTGATCCCAATGCTATTTACTATAGTTATCAGGCTGAAGAAGCTGAATTCACTGGAAAAACAGACATTTCACATGCAAATTATACAGGAACAGGATTTGTAGATTTTTTGGCTGGTGGAGAGAATTTCATCATATTTACTGTTTGTGAAAAGCAGGCGGGTACTCAAACCGCAGCTTTCAGATATTCGCTGGCTAAAGATGACATCCGAACAGGAAACTTATATGTAAATGATGTATTTGTAAAAACATTGAATTTTCCCCGGACAGCTTTATTTACCGATTGGGTAGAAGAAACAGCAACCATTACATTGCTGGCTGGAGTTAATAAAATAAAGATTACCTGGGAAATAACTGATGGACCCAATCTTGATGAATTATTGCTTACCGGGGAACCCTGCAATTCATATTCTTTGAATGTTACCGGCACCAATGGAGGAACTGTAATTGTTGCTCCCATAAGAACAGGCAACAAATATTTTGAAAATGAAGAGGTAAAACTCCTGGCTGAAGAAAAAGTCAACCTGAAATTCAACAACTGGAGCGTCGATGCCACTGGCACTACAAATCCTGTGAGCATTACAATGACTGCCAATAAAAGCATAACAGCAAATTTCACTCCTGTAAACACCTATAAAGTAAAGGTAGCAACCGTTGGCATAGGTAGTGTTGAATTAAATCCTGCAGGTGGCGAATATGCGGAAGGCACTGTAGTTACTGTAACCGCTAAATCGATTCTGGAATCAACTTTTGAAGGCTGGAGTGGCAATTTATCTGGAACAACTGCAACGACTACCTTAACCATTGACGGAAATAAAACCATAACCGCTACTTTCAGCTCAAGTTTTGTCATAGATTTCGATAAACCTGTTGGCTTTGCTTCGGTAGTTACAACCACCTATCCAAGTTTTAACGGTCCTACAACCGGTGGCTTAAATTCAAAAGATACATTAATCATCAATGGTCCTTCTGAATTTGATAAACTTGCCACTTTACTATATGATCGTATAAAAGCCTACAAAAACCAAGCAGATAACCTTACTGCGAAATACGCACCCTTAACTATCATTTTAAAGGAAGGTATTTATACTGGCACAGGGACGTCTGCTACCACGTTTGCCAATTCTATGCTGACTATTCAGGAACAGGGTGACCTAACAATTCTGGGTGAAAAAAATGTTGTGCTGAAATTTGGATTAAATATCAAGCGTTCATGGAACATATTAATCAGGAATATTTCATTCCAGGACTATTATGATGATGGTATCAATATTGGCGAACCGGAAACTCATCATATTTGGGTTGACCATTGTAATGTTGGAAATCCAACCACCATGCCTTCTAATTCAGAGCATCCTGATGGAGGTATTGATATAAAAACCGGGGCCAGCTATGTTAGCATTTCATGGTGTACTTATAGAAATAGCTGGAAAACGGGTTTGGTAGGACATTCAGATTCCAATGCCGCCGAAGACGTAGGCAAACTCAAAATTACATACTACGGCAATTATTTTTACCATACCAATTCCAGAAATCCTCGTGTTCGCTTTGGTGAAGTACACGTTCTAAATAACCTGGAAGACGATGTAATGTTGTATGGTATTGCAGCAGCAAATGGAGCACACGTGTTTGCCGAAGGTAATTTCTTCCTGAACACAGACTGGCCTATGTATGCTGATAGAACGTCTGCTGATTTTAAACTTGTATACGGAAATAACAGCGATGGCGTATATACTTCTAAAACAGGCAACTACCCAGCAGTGGGATTAAAGCAAACAGGGAATGAGTATGACGATAGCGGCCTTCCTATTATTACAGCTCAAATAAACCCTTCCATGTTGAATCCGGGAGGAAGATCTATTAAGTTCGACGAATTTAATCCGGAACTTGTCTTTACGCCTTCCGATTATTATGCCTACACGGCATTCTCTGCTTCAGTGGTGCGGACAATAGTTCCCATCTTTGCAGGAGCCGATAAAGTTAGTTTCACAAAAGTTGTAACACCTCCTGCAACTCCAGTTCTCAAGGCCATAAGTACATTAACAGATTTTGCCCAAACAGTGGGCTCACCTTCTGCAATCCAAACATTCAGCATATCCGGAAGTAATCTTACAAATAATATTACTGTTACACCACCTGCCAATTTTGAAATTTCAGCCGATGGATTAACATGGTCTGGTAATGGTGCAGGGCTAACCATTAATCAAAACAATGGTTCAGTGGCCAATATAACACTTTCAGTCAGGATGAATGCAGCCAGTGCAAACACCTTTTCAGGGAACATTACTATTTCAAGCACAGGTGCAAGTAATGTATTAATAGCTGTAAGCGGCAAAGCCAATCCCATATCGTCAGGAATTGTTAATACTGAGATATTTTCAATAGAGCTTTTTCCAAATCCTGTCAATGATTATGTGATCGTCCATTATTCACAAAACATAAAGACAATCAATCTTTATACAATATCCGGACGAAAAATTAAATCTTATCTAATCAAATCAAATGACGGGCAAATAGCGCTGGATGTGAGCACTCTTAATGATGGAATATACTTATTAGGTTGCCAGGGTGCAGGACAGGAAGTGTTTTTGAAGTTCGTAAAAAATTAAATCTAATTGATGAAATTCCGAAAACGATCGTAGGTTTACGATCGTTTTTCGATAGGATTTGTCATACTTAAATCACTTCATCACATACAGTAACGAACTATCCCCATAACTAAGAAACCTGAAATCATTGTTCAAAGCATAATCATACACTTTTTTCCAATCATAGCCAATCAACGCAGCTACCAGCAATAGCAAGGTGCTTTTGGGCTGATGAAAATTGGTTATTAGCGCTTTAACGCTTCTTATCTGATATCCGGGTATAATCATTATCTGAGTGGTGGCATAGAGTTCTTTCATTTCCTTTTTTTGGAGATAATCCAGCAGCGTTTTTATTGCCTCAGGGTAGGAGAGCGTTGCATTAATTTCATAAGGTTCCCATTGGTTCAGGTGCAATAGATCAGAATCATTCACCAATTCCATCTTCACTTTTGTTCCAAGCCAGTAAAGACTTTCGAGGGTTCGCAGGGTTGTAGTGCCAACAGCTATAATTTTTTCATGCTTTTCAATCAATAGTTCGAGTGTTTTGGCCGACACCGAAAAAAATTCCGTGTGCATCTCATGTTCTGTAATAAATTCCGACTGAACAGGTTTGAAAGTACCAGCTCCTACATGAAGTGTAACTTTTGCCTCAGCTATTCCCATTGATTTCATTTTATCAAGCAGTGTCTCGGTAAAATGTAATCCGGCAGTAGGTGCTGCAACAGAGCCTTTAATCGAGGAATATACTGTCTGATATCTTTCACGGTCAATATCTTCGCTTTCGCGGTTCAGGTAAGGTGGGATGGGAGTGACCCCTGCCAGTTCAATGATCTCACTAAAATTTAGCGATCCGTCCCAGCTAAATTCAATGTATTGGAATGTCTTGAAATCCTTAACTTTCAAAGCCCGAAGCCTGATGTTAGAATTGTTTAGGTTCAGTTCCCTGATCAATTCATCATCTTTCCATTTTTTCAGATTTCCAACAATACACTTCCACGTGCACCGGTGCGATTGGAATGCTAGAAGATATTCCGAAGGGTCAACCGGCTCCAGACAAAATATTTCAATGTTTGCACCTGTTGTCTTTTTAAATTTTAATCGGGCAGGTATTACACGGGTGTTATTAAATACCAGTAAATGGTCAGGATCAATTAAATCGGGGAGTTGATTAAATTTCGAAACCGTTATGTTTCCATCCTCATAAACCAGTAATTTTGAATGATCACGTTCTTTAAGCGGATATTTTGAAATAAGTGCTTCAGGCAAGTCGTAGTCAAAGTCGGCAATCCGAATATTTTTGACGAATGTTGGGTTCTGATACATCAATTAACAATAAGTGTTGAGAGTCAAAAGTATTAATCATGCAAAATTAGTTATTTTTGTAAATCAATTAAAAGGGATAACAATGACTTTCAATGTAGGTGATAAAGTGAAATTTTTAAATGATGTAGGTGGCGGAATCATCACCAAAATCAGGCAGCAAACAGCATTCATCGAAACCACTGATGGATTCGAAATTCCTGCTCCGTTCTCTGAACTTCTTAAAGTTGAACAAGAAGGATTTGGTGGCATGTCTCCCGCACCTGTAATCCCCCAAAAGTCATCCAAACCCCAACAAAAAAAAGAAACCTATGGCTTTAAGAGTGAAGTTGAGGATACTGTAGAAGATTTGAGTGATGATGATAATAATGATGAAATAATTACCACCGAAAACAGCACCCTAAGTATTGTCCTTGGATTAGTACCTGTCAAAACAGGTAAGTTGGAGCCTGAATTTGAGGTTTATCTGATTAGTGATTGCGCATACCGTATGCTTTACACCTTTTCTGTTGTTAAAGACAACTTTGTTTATGGCCGGAGAGTCGGCATGGTTGAAGATGATACCAAAGAACTGATTACTTCTTTTAACATGGAGGAAATCAAACAAATACAGTCCTTCAAAATCAATTGTATCTTTTATAAAAAGGGCATATTCCTGCCTCATGAACCCATCATATACGAATACAAGCTCAATGCACTTGCCATTGTGGATCCCGAAAGTTGGGAGGAAAATGACTATTTCGATGAAAAGGCAATTATCGTAAACATAACAGAAATGAGTTTGCTCTATGAAATCGAACGCATGGTAACCGAAACTGAAGAAAAGTTTATCATTCAGAAGAAACGTAAAGATACTCCAACACAAAAACAAGTCATTAAAACAACTTCAACCAAAGACCTTGAAGAAGTTGATTTACATATCGATAAGCTTACCGATAATTTTTCTGGTCTCAGCAATGGTGAAATAATTGATATACAACTAAGTAAATTTAATATTGCACTGGAAGGCGCTATCCGCAACAATGTCAAAAAAATTGTATTCATTCATGGCGTTGGTAATGGCAAGCTCAAATACGAAATTCTTAAAACTCTTGGCTCCAAATACCCCAAACTTCGATACCAGGATGCCTCTTTTAAAGAATATGGCTTTGGAGCAACCATGGTGATGATTAAATAATCTGTATTTTGTAATGGAATTACTTATTGTCTAAAAGAAATAAGTAAAGATTTCAAAACTTATGTTCAAAAGATAATTACAATACGAAGAGAGAAAGATTAATTAAAATAATCAACCAAAACCCATAAAATTATGCATTCAGTTTTAAATCGAAATTTATTTTTTGTAAAGGAACATATTGGAATGTTCAAAGCTGCAAACAATTATGATATTTATAATCCTGATAATCAGGAAATGATAATGACTTGTCGTGAAGAAAAACTTGGCATTTTTACTAAGATATTAAGATTTACAGATTATAAGAGAATGACCCCTTTTAATATCGAAATAAAAACAGTTTCGGGAGAAAAAGTTTTAACTATAAAACGAGGTGTTTCTATTTTCTTATCCACAGTTCAGGTTTTTGATGAGAATGAAAAGTTGATTGGAAAATTCAAACAAAAATTTTTCTCAATTGGAGGAAAGTTTGATGTTATTGATGATAATGAAAGAATCCTATGCACTCTCAAAGGAAAATGGACTAGTTGGAATTTTAAATTCATAAAAGATGACATTGAGTTCGCTCAAGTAAACAAAAAATGGGCTGGGATTGGTAAAGAGTTATTTACAACTGCAGATAATTACATTTTGCAGATTGATGAAAAAATTACTCCTAATAATCCTATCAGATTACTTATTCTTGCAGCAGTTATGTGTATTGATATGGTTTTAAAGGAATAACCTGTTATTACACCTGTATATGTGGTGAGTTTAATAATCATGCATAGGTTCATAGTTTTCACATAGATTTTAATTGTTATTTGTTTATTGTTCTATGGTTCAGCGTTTAATGTTATACCTTAAACTATGTGCATTTCTATGTTTCTAGTGTGTCTATGTGGTGAGTTGTTGTTTAGCTGAGTTGCTATGACAACCGTTCCAAATAAAAAAAAGAATAATTATAGTTTAGACAATGACAATACAGAAGACCCTTATTGGGACTTTGACAAAGACAAACACTTTCGTCCCCAACTGAACAAAGGCGACTTTTTTAAACTTACTGGTTTTGATTTCGGATGGTTTGTACTTGAACCTATTTCACAATTCGTTGGGACCGCGTCTAAAGACGGAAAAAATATTGCATCATTGCCAATTTTGCAATTGAATAACTACATAGAAAAAAATCGTATCTTTGTTTAAATGATTAAATGAAATGAGTACAATAGAATTAAGACATATTATCACTCAACAATTATCTCATATTGATGATGTTTCTTTTTTGAATGCAATAAAAACAATTATCGATAGCAAAGTATCTGAAGGAATTTATAAGCTTAGTGATTATCAGAAAAATCGTATAGATATTGCGAGACAACAACTTAGAAATAGGCAGACTATATCCCACGATGATTTGCAAAAAGAAATTGACCAATGGTTAAGTACAAAATAGTTTGGTCGATTGAAGCTAGATTAGATTTAATTGACATTTTAGATTTTTACATAAAGCGAAACAAATCAAATATATATAGCATCAAGTTAAATGCAAAGATAAATAAGAGCATAAAATTATTAAGTAAAAATCCTTTTTTGGGTTTACCAACTGATTTCGATTCTGTAAGAGCTATAATAACAGGGGACTACCAAATAATTTATGAAGTTTTTGACCAAATAATTTTAATAGTAATGATTTGGGACTGCAGAAGAAACCCTGAAGATAAGGTAATTGATCAAAGAATAAAATAAAAACAAAACCTGCGCAAATAATAATCACTAAAAAGCATAACTATTTGTGAATATGATCTAAAATTTGTATTTTGATAAAATACATTGATATATATATTAGAGCTTTATCAGAAATCATTAAAAAGAAAATAGGAATAAGGCAATATTGTTAATTGGACCCAAGCAAGTAGGAAAGACAACTTTGGTTAATCCTTTATCTCAGAACAGACCACAAAGACCCAATGCTTAATCGCATAGCAGGCTCCGCAGTGCCAGCGGACGGAGCTATTATCTGTCTTCTGAATATTTTTTATACCTTTGCGCCAAAGCAGGTTGTTCTATCGCTCTTTGCTTATGCAGAGAGAGGAAAGTCCGGGCAACGCAGGGCACCATCCTTTCTAACGGAAAGATACCTGTGAAGGTATAGTAACGGAACAGAAAATAACCGTCCGCCTACTTGGGGATAAGGGTGAAAAGGTGAGGTAAGAGCTCACCGGTATTGGTGGCAACATCAGTAGCCGTTCGTCTGATGGGTTGTAAGACCATGTATATTCCGACAGGTTTCATTTTTGAGATCACAGGGTTGCTCGCCCTGGAACTGTATTCGTACAGGAGTCGGAAGGGGTAGGTCGCTTGATCCCGGTCTCGATCGGGACGCCAGATAAATGATAGATATCCTTCGAAAAGGGGGACACAGAACCCGGCTTACAGGCCTGCTTTTATTTTTTTGGAACGTTTAGGTATTTTTTTTGTAAGTTAGCGGAAATGTTTAATTAACCCTAATATGAGAACATTAACCCTAAACCAATTAATTGCAATACTGCTATTTACAGTATTACCTGCTTTTACAGTTCACGCCCAGGGGAAAGATAAAAATTTAGTCAAAAATCCGGGATTTGAATCTTTTGAAAAATGTCCTGAGAATTATACTTCTCATGATAAATCGCACAAGCTCATTACAGATTGGATATACCCGACCTATGACGCACCTGATTATTTCAACCGCTGTAGTCCGGGAACAGTAAAAGTTCCCAGTAATTTTGCTGGGCAAAGCGAGCCTAATTCAGGGAATGGTTACATGGGTGCCATCTTAACCGGAACGGAATATAACTACCGAGAATATTTTGAGGGCAACATGTACATTCCTATGGTAAAAGGAAATAAATATTGTGTTTCATTTTATTACAAATTAGCATCATACTCAAAGTTCGCGGTGGATCAACTAAGCATTTACTTTAGCCAGGCAGAGGTGAAAACCACCACCACCATGACGAACCTTGCACTTGTGCCACAATTAAATAATCAACCAGGATTGTTCCTCGACAACATCGACGAATGGGAACGTTTTTGCCAGGTATACATAGCTTCGGGCAATGAACGGTATTTTGTAGTCGGGAATTTTAAAAACTATGAACACACCAATTACGTGGTAACAGACCGAAATGCTGTAAACCTTCGAAACAAATCATACGCGTACTATTATTTTGACGATTTCAAGATCATTCAACTCGAAAATTGCAATGATTGTCCTTGCGTACCTCATTCCATGGATGTGGCCCTAATTGATTCGAGTTATACCGGTGGTTTTGATCCACGCACAGGGGTATTCAGAGGAAAAAAGGATGATGGTAAAATTACCCTAGCAATCAGAGGCGGCACACCCCCTTATGACGTTAACTGGTCCAATAATAAAACCGGAATGGGACTTACAAATTTACCAGCCGGATCTTATACATACAAAGCTCACGATCTTTATAACTGCAACTCAACAGGAACTATTATCTTCAAAGCTCCTGAAGTGCCAGAGGATGCACTAAATGAAGGTCTTAAAAATATTGAGGAGGGAACAGCCATAGTCCTTAAAAATATCTTCTTCGAATACAACAAAACAGCTTTACTACCTGCGTCATTTGTTGAACTCGATAAGGTTGTAGCTTTTATGAAGGAAAGTGGTGTGCAACTGATTGAAATTGGTGGCCACACAGATAGCGACGGATCTGATAACTACAATAAAACCTTGAGTAATGGCAGGGCTAAATCAGTTGTGGATTATCTTATTTCAAAAGGAATAGAACCCCAACGCTTGCGGTCTATGGGTTATGGCAAAACCAAACCTATTGATACCAATAAATCTCCCGAGGGGAAAGCTGTTAACCGCAGGGTTGAATTCTTTTTAGTTAAAAAATAACCGGAACTTTAAAACACTATCCCATGAAACGATTATTACTCAGTTTGTCCATCATATTACTATCCATTAATACATTCTGTCAGTCATCCGTACGCGGATTTAAGAGCCTCGAAAAAGGAGAATATGATAAAGCCATTGAAACCTTTACCAAACATATCAGCGATGATAGCACCAGCTTTGCAGCACATTTTGGACTTGCACTAACATATGCAGCTGACAAAAATCCAAAACCCGATTTCTTCGCTGCTTGGGATCATTATGCCAAAGCAAAAAACTACCTAGATAAAATAACACCCGATGAAAGCGAATTTTTTAAGCAATTCTTTTTCACCCGAGATGCGTCCAGAAGGAGTAAACCTCTTACATACAATTTTGAATTTGAAGAAAAGGCTATTGAAGAACGCTTAATTAAATTTGTACGTGAGGAAAATAGCCTCGAAGTTGCAGAACATTTTCTAAAGGTTTATCCCAATTCCAGATATTACGAAAATGTTATGCACATACGGAATCAACTTAAGTATCGGTTAGCCGAAAAAGCCAATACCCTTGAAGCATATAATGAATTTATCAAACAATATCCTGATGCTGCACAAATTCCCAAGGTTACCAGACAGCGCAATGCATTGGCTTTTGCTGCTGCAAAAAAAGAAAACTCCATTGCGGCGTACACTAAATTTGTAAAAGAGTATCCGGATGCTGATCAGTACTATGAAGCTTTAAAGAACCGGGATCAATTATCTTTTGAAGACGCCAAAAAGAAAAATTCCATCGAAGCAATTGAAAACTTCATTAAGACATGTCCAAAAGCTTTACAAATAATGAATGCGCGCACAATTCTGCGCAAACTCTTATACGAGAAAGCCAAACAGGTCAACACACTCGAAGCATACAACGATTTTATTTCAAAATATCCTGAAGGCGAATATTTTGTTGATATTTTTAATCTAAAAGCAAACATTCTGGGGCAAAATTATGGTGCTGCTTTTGAAGGAGCCAGGAATGCTGTTGTTTGGATTAAAGGCTTTGACTTTGATGAGAAAAATGATATTGCCGGAGGTATCGTAGTTACTCCCGACGGTAAAACCATCATCGCGGGTAACCGTCAAAAAATTGATGCAGAAGGCACACAGTGCTGGATGGTTGCCGTTGATAACACCGGAAAGGTTTTATGGAATAAAGCCTTTGGTTCAAAACCATACAATCAGGCCACGCTTATGAACTTTTCTACGGACGGACATCTTTTAATTGCTGGTTGGTCAGGCGCATCACCAGACACCCTGGCACGTAAAGCATGGATTTTCAAAGTAGAGCAAAATGGCAATGGGCAATGGGAGAAAACCATTGATGGCAATGAAGTGAAAGATATGATTATCACTACCGAAGGTGATTTATACTTCAGTGGATACCAAATGGATGACTCGGCCAGAATGAAAGCATTTTTGTTGAAACTTAATCCCGACGCAAAAAAATTATGGTCAAGACAATATATCAAAAGGGGCAGTCTCGACGGAATTGCCATGAATGCTAAAAATGAACTTGTTTGTGCAGCCGGGTCCTGGATATGGCGTGTGGACAAGCAAGGATACATTCTTTGGGAAAAGATTATTAATAAAGCCGACAGTATCATCATTCCGCGCTATGCCAATGGCCAATTAATGCTCTGTGGAACCCAAAATAACATACCTCTGATTGTTAAAATGAATGAGCAGGGCAACCCGGCAGGAGAGCTTTATTGGACTGCAAATGAACCCAATAAAGTAATCAATTGCCTTGCATTACCTAATAAGCACTATCTCACACTTGAAACTCCCGGTAATAAAGTAAGACTTCGTGTAATAGACGATAAAGGCACAGAATTAAAATCACTCACACTTCCCAGCGCTCAGGTGGCTGGTCCCGGCTCCGTTATTGTTAATGCGGCAGGTGAGGTATTTATGACTTTTACATCATTCATTCTAAATCCAAATGATGGAGATATTTGTGTAATGAAACTGGTGTTTTAAATAAGTGGGCAGCCTCACCCCGGCCCTCTCCTGAAAGAGAGGAGTTGCATTTATACTATTTTTATACTGTGTTCGGACGAGGTTCTACCTCGTCTGGTAATATGAATAAAGGCTGCAGCCTTCAAGGATATAATCGACTAAGGTAGAACCTTAGCCGAACTTAGGTAAAATATAAATATCAGTAATTAATGCTTTACTTTATACTAATTACTTTATACTAATTACTTTATACTAATTACTTTATACTATTTCCATGGAATTAACCTTAAGCACTCCGGCACTGTTCTTTTCGGCCATATCTTTGTTGATGCTGGCTTTTACGAACCGGTTCCTGCATTTAGCGCAACTGGTGCGAAGTCTTCATGCTAATTACAAGGAAAAGCCTTCGGATATAATATTAAAGCAAATTCAATCTTTGCGAATCAGACTGCACCTTATACGTAGTATGCAGATTTACGGTATCAGCAGTTTATTGGTTTGCGTGATATGTATGTTCCTGATTTATATACACGCTATGGTCGTTGCAGAAATCCTTTTCGGGATTGGGATGGTCTTGTTAATCATTTCGCTATCATTATCAATCTATGAACTTCAGCTTTCAGTTAAAGCACTCAATTTACACCTTTCTGATATAGACCATGAGGGAAAATGAAAATGATAATGTGGGTTTTTCAAAGGAGAAATTGATTAAACTCGCCCACACCAAAATGCCGTTTGGAAAATATAAAGGAAGTTACTTATCAGAATTGCCTGATGCTTATCTTGTTTGGTTTAAGCAAAAAGGATTTCCTAAGAATGAATTGGGGAACATGTTAATGGAAATGCATGAAATAAAATTGAATGGCTTGGAAACATTAATAAGAAAAATTCGAACGCAATATCCTAAATACTAATGGTTGAGCAAAATCGAAAATCATTCCAAAGCTTCTACAAAGGTATGGTAATGAAAAGGCAATTCAACCATAAGTTCAAATTCACGGCCTATTTCATAAACATCATCGTCACCTTCTTCATAGTACCAGTTTACTGTAATGGTTTTAACATTCTTATTTTGCTTAATATATTTGAAGAATAAATAGATTTCTTTCGAACTGCTTGTGTTCATGTAATCAAGGCGAATATGAATCGTCACATTCTCTGCTGGACATTTGGAAACCCATGCCAAAACAGGGATATAAAATTGTACGGGATCCTCAGGAAGTGAGCGGCCCTCAATATGCATCTCGCCATCAAGATTCAGGCTTACCCGCGGAGTACCCTTCGTTTCTTTTATGAATAACGCGTCCATAGTTAGTCAGGATTGTTAATTGTTTTACTTTAAAATCTGCCTTATTTTTATATGAATTAACGAAAAAAAAAGAAAAGTGATTCATAATTTTGACCAAGGTGCATTTTTCGTTGACGAATGTTATTTTTTTGTTTACGAATCTTTCTTCAGAAAAATCCTGTTGAACCCTCATAATTTCTTGTAAAAAATTATATTGTTGATCTATAATTATTTAATATAAAAGTAAAAATTCTTCCTGCTAAAATTGTCAATTTGTAGAAGTATATGCTAATACGATCATTTCCATTAGTTTAATCCCAACCGCAAAATATTAAATGACTTATACTATTGCAAAAATAAGGAATATAAATAAATACTTTAGCCTTTACAGCTCGGAGGAACTCGTAATTGCTTAACCAATATTTTGATTATTTGATCATTAATTGAACCTGACGGTCTATCCGTTTATAAAAACTGAATTTTCCATTATAATTTCACATTTGTAGTAGCTGTATTATTTTCCGCCGGCACCAACAAAATAGTGATCCTTTTCCTCAAATAAAATATTAAAGGTCGTCAAACTTCCATATACACGGGTAATATACTGCTGAAGATCAATTTTTTCCTCATCGGTAAGTTTGACGTTACTATTTATGTTTTGCTCGAGTACGCGCAGGCGGTCCCGTAGCATTACTATTTTATGGAAAAATGTTTCGATGGGTATTTCTTTGGATTGAAGTGAAGGATTACCCGGTTGCATAATCAATTTGCCGCCACTCCAACGCTCGCCTAAAGGCACTATTGCCTGTAACATACCATACTTATCCAGCGTAACACAAATTAACTTCTCAATAGCCTCAACATCGATTGCGCTCCCTGAACCTTCTGATTCAATAGCTTCCAATACTGTAAAGTCTTTATTGGATTTTAAAATCTCCATTTTCCCGGTTCGGGCAAAATAAATATCATAGCTTACCAGGTTTACTTTACCTACAATACCTTCACCATACCGATCATGATCAATGCGGGTTCCAATGGTTAATTCCTGTGACATAAGTTTATTGTTTAAGGATTAGCAGTATAAAGATATAAAGATTTTTTGTAGTCCGGTCAATGACAACTTAAAATCACATTGTATTGTCATGAGTGCTAAAGGTACGAGTACCTGATAGTGGAACATGGTTCACTTTGGAGAAGTCTGAATAAAATTCTGAGTTATCAACAAAATCAATAACTTAATTAATCCCAGCTAAATAAAATGCTAAACTAACACCCAGTTAAAAGCAAAAAACCTCGAAGGTCTAAACTTCGAGGTTTCTGTGATCCAGCTGGGATTCGAACCCAGGACCCCATCCTTAAAAGGGATGTGCTCTACCTGCTGAGCTACTGAATCGACTTTTATTTAAAGCGGTGCAAAGATAGCACCATAATCTTTTTCTCCAATAGAAAACGCAAAAAAAGTATACAAAATATTTTTATTTATAACTTATCAATTGCTTATCAAAAGTTTACTTTTTTTTAATTCCTCTATTTTTGCACAACTTTATCATTAAATTTACAACATTTTTTAAAGTAGAAAAAATTATTATGATTTCTAAAAAGGTTGTTATTATTACAGGAGCCTCATCTGGCATTGGACTGGCATGTTCCAAAGAATTTTCTAATAAAGGCTTCGGGGTGGTGATGGCCTCTCGCAATTTAGAACAACTTCGTACGATTGAACAAGAATTAAAGAAGGGGAACCCTGACATTCTAGCCATAAAGGTTGATGTAAGTATTGAAAATGATTGTAAAGTACTTATTGACGAAACCATTAAACATTTTGGCAGAATAGACGTATTAATTAATAATGCAGGTATTTCAATGAGAGCATTATTTAATGATTTGGATCTAAAAGTATTACATTCGTTGATGAATACAAATTTTTGGGGGTCAGTTTATTGCACTAAATACTCATTACCACACATTTTAAAACAGAAAGGTAGCGTTGTAGGAGTTTCTTCAATAGCTGGATTTATGGGTTTACCCGGACGTACAGGTTATTCTGCATCTAAATTTGCTTTGCAAGGTTTTCTAGAAACTATTCGTATAGAGTATCGACAACAGAAACTACACGTAATGGTTGTTGCCCCGGGTTTTACTGCTTCCAATATTCGAAATTCAGCGTTAATAGCTGATGGGAGTAAGCAAGGAAAATCTCCAAGAGACGAAAATAAGATGATGACATCGGAAAAGGTTGCATATCATATTTATAAGGGTGTAGTAAAGCGCAAACGACAAATTGTTCTTACAACTCAGGGTAAATTAGCAGTCCTCTTGAGGAAATTTTTTCCGGAATTAATTGATTATTTTGAATTCGTTGAAATGAGTAAAGAGGCAAATTCGCCTTGGCAAAAATGATCATGAAAATATTTGATTTACTGAAATTACAAGCCAGATTATTCGAGAATGTAAAAAAACTTTTATGCTGAAAATGAAGCCCATTTATTTATTTGTAATAATTATTGCGTTCAATAATAGTCTATTTTCTAAGGATTTGCCTAAAAATACAGATGTTCCTGTTGAGTTTAGTAGTATGGAGAAGAAAAAACTTGAACAAGCTAATGAATTAATTAAAGAAGGCATGGACTTATGGTCAGAGCTTAACCATAGATTTAATCCGGAATCTGTATTATCTCATAAAATTGATTCGATTTATAATGTTGAGGCTTACCCAATTTTGGCCAAAGCTGCTGAAAACTTTATGGAAGGAACTACTGCTAAATATGAAATATATCATAAAAACTGCTTGGAATTTTGGGCAAAGCATAAGTACGATTATCCCACTGGCGTTGATAATGCTAAGCGTATGCAAAAAGAAGCTCTGAATTATCTTGAAAAGGCCAAGCTTAACCGGCGCGTTGCTGCGAATTATGTTAATCAGTATGTGTATGCATACGACAGATTTTATGAGGCTATATCATTGGAAATTATTGCAGCTAAAAAAGAAGGCAGAGCCTTGCAGGTATATCTGGATTGGCCAGTGCATTATGCATATGAATATGATGAAGATGTTGAAGTCAATTTATTTAGTCCTAAAGTGGCTGTAAAAAAAGAAGAGCCCAAGGTAATTCAACCAGAAATTAAAGTAGAAGTGGAATTGCCTGATTCAATGATCATTTTTTATATGGTGCAGATTGCCGCACATACCGTGCATATTACTCCAAAATACATCAAAGAGAATGTATATAATGGGCAAATGCCGGTTACGGAACTCAAAGAAGCTGGATGGTATAAGTACACCATTGGTCATTATAAAACCTTTGAAGAAGCATATCACTTGCTAAATCAGATCAATGTGCTCAAAGCTTTTGTTGTGGCTTATAAAAACGGAAAACGTGTACCTCTTAAAGAAGCTGAAGAGGAACAATCAAAGAAAAAATAAACATTGACTTATTGAATGCCAACGTTTGCTAATTAATCCTGAACCGCACAATTGGCTGATGTTTTATAATACCCGTTGGATTCATACTCGTTACCTTAATTACTAATTCCTGGGAAGGTCTTAATTTTTTGATAAAATCCAGTGTTTTCCCGGTTAATAATGGGGTCTCATTGTCAATTGAAACATAGACTCCTCCATATGTGTATCCAATATTAAATCGTTCAATAGTGCACCAAACATCACTTGAAGGAATATCCTCTGTAAAAAGTATTTTTAGGGAATCACCAGTAAAAAATATTCTTCGATCCACATTACTTTGTTCGGAAATGATTATATCCTTCATTTTTAAACTTGGAAGAGGAATGTTTAATACTGTAAATTCTTTTTTTCCAACAAGTATTGTATCAATGTCTTTGGTTATTACATAAATGGAAATAAATGCTCTGCCTGAATTTCTGGGAATAATATTATAACCCATATCAGCTTTATACAGTGTACCATTATGTGTTTTAAGTAAATACTTGAAGGATTTTGAGGCTTCATCAGGAAACTGAAGCATTAATGTATTGTCTATACCATTGTATAACAAATCCTTTTTCGAATTAACAGCTTTGGGAAGAATTTTGTTACGATACGTTTTGATAATAAGTGAATCATAAGCATTAAGCTTCTTACCATAGGTGTAGGATTGGCAATAAATATTCGACAGCGGATTTAACATCATTAACAAAAAAAGAAATAGCTTGGGTATAGATATCCGTTTCATAGTTTGAATTTGGTTTAGTTTATTAAAGGTATTACGACTCCTCAACCATTATGGTTTATCTTTTTTGATTAATTTTGTACTACAAAGCAACAAAAAAAAATAGTTATGCCATTAAATGTTCCCGATAATTTACCAGCAATTGATATTCTTAAAAATGAGAATATTTTTGTAATGCCCGAAAATCTTGCCATACATCAGGATATTAGGCCTCTAAAGCTTGTTATTCTAAACCTGATGCCTATTAAAATGGTTACAGAGACACATCTGTTAAGAATGTTATCCAATACTCCATTACAGGTTGAAATTTCGCTTTTGAATATTAGTAATCATGTTTCTAAGAATACTCCCAAGGAACATATGGAGGCCTTTTATCAAAGTTTTGAAAGTATCCGTAAACTGAAATTTGATGGAATGATTGTAACAGGTGCTCCTGTGGAACTTCTGAACTTTGAGGATGTTGATTATTGGGATGAGATGAAAGAAATTATGACATGGGCTGATCATAACGTCACCTCCACATTTTATATATGTTGGGCAGCGCAAGCCGGATTGTATTTTCACTATGGTATTCCGAAATATCCTGTTAGTAAAAAGGTATTTGGGATTTTTAATCACTTTCTCAACAATTCCAAAGTGCCACTTGTGCGTGGTTTTGACGATGAGTTTTTTGCTCCGCATTCTCGCCATACGGAAATTAAAAGAGAGGATATACAGAAAATTAAAGACCTGGAAATTATTTCTGAATCGGATGAAGCAGGAGTGTATATCGTAATGTCAAAGGATGGACGCCGGATATTCGTAACAGGCCATTCAGAATATGATTCGGTTACCTTAAAAGAAGAGTATGAACGCGATCTTTCTAAAGGTCAAAATATAAATTTGCCCAAAAACTATTTTCCCAATGATGATCCTGCAAAGCCTCCGAGAGTTATTTGGAAAGGACATTCAAGTTTGTTGTTCTCAAATTGGCTCAATTATTATGTATATCAACAAACACCATACCAGCTTGAAGAGATCAGGTAATTAAAATGGAACCAGGAGTATTTATGATCGGTCAATGTAAGAGGCTGCTTCCTTATCAAGATACCATGATAAATATCCATTAACAGGTTTTATTTTTTTTGCTGGCAGTATGAAAGCTTCATTTTCGTCTTCAATAATTGATTTAACTTTATCAGCTTTATTTGCACCGGTAACAAGGAATATAATTTCACTGGCATTGTTAATAACTTTACCAGTAAGCGTTATTCGCTTTTGCTGCGTCTGTGGATGTTGAGAAATGGAACAAACAGTTGATGTTTCAAATAAGTTAAGTTGACCAGGGAAGATAGAGGCCGTATGACCATCATTACCCATCCCTAATAAAATAAAATCAAAAGCAGGAAAACCTTTAACACACGGTACATTTGAAAGAATCTCTCCGGTGTATCGGACTACTTCTTTCAATGGATCTTCATCTCCATGGATCGGATGCAAGTTTTCGTGAGGAATACTTACCTTACTGAACAAAGTTTTGTAGGCATTTCCATAATTACTTTCGGCATCACTGGATACCACACAACGTTCATCTACCCAGAAAAAATGAAGTTTCTCCCATGCTAAAGATTTATTATATTCTTTCTCGATGATTTCAAACATGAGGATGGGAGTACTGCCTCCAGACAAAGCTATATAGAGTTTTTCGCGATAATTAAGCATCTGCTCTGTATAGCGAATCATATCCATTGCCAATCTATTTGCAGTTTCATAAGCATTAGGTAATATTTGCGTTTTAAAAAATGTTTTCATTTGTAATGGTTTTAAAGCTCACAATAGTTGGAATCGCTGGTAAGATTTTTGCATGGATAACGCCATGATCGTTCTGGACTGTCAATCAGCATATCAGCATTTTCTGGTCCCCATGTACCTGCCGGATAACCGTAAAGTTTAATATCAGTTCTTTCTTTCCATGTATTTAATATCGGATCAATGAATGCCCATGTTGCCTCAACAGCATCGCCCCGGGAATAAAGCGTAGCATCGCCCAACATGCAATCAAGCAACAAACGTTCGTAGGCATCTGGCAGATGTACTTCTGATAACTTTGAATAATGAAATTCCATTCCAGTTTCCTGAACCTTAAAACCAGCCCCGGGAACCTTCATCCCAAACTTTAATAAAATGCCTTCATCTGGTTGAATGCGAATAACTAATTGATTTGAAGTCATAGCGGCACCTGTTTCCTTTGTAAACAATACATGCGGGCTTGGTTTGAAGTGAATAACTATTTCCGTCACCCTGATAGGCAGACGTTTACCAGTACGAATATAGAAAGGTACACCACTCCAGCGCCAATTATCGATATAAAATTTCATGGCAACAAAGGTTTCTGTCTTTGAACAAGGCTCAACATTAACTTCGTCGCGGTAACCCGGCACTTTAATTCCATGAATATTAGACGCCGTATATTGCCCCCGGATAATATTATTTTCAATATCAGCAATTGTTAAAGGCCTGAGTGATTGAAAGACTTTGAGTGTTTCGTTACGGATCGATTTGGCATCGGCAATAGCAGGAGGTTCCATGGCAACCAATGCTGCAATTTGCAATAAGTGATTCTGTACCATATCGCGGATAGCTCCAGCATGATCATAATATCCACCACGATTCTCAATACCAATGTTTTCCGCAGAAGTAATCTCAATGTGATGAATATAGTTCCGGTTCCATAAAGGTTCAAATATGCCATTGGAAAATCTTGTTACCAATATATTTTGAACAGTTTCCTTACCCAAGTAATGATCAATTCGATAAACCTGATCTTCATGGAATATTTTTAGCAGTTTTTGATTTAAATCCAATGCCGATTTAAGGTCGTAACCAAAAGGTTTTTCAATAATTATACGTCTCCATGAATTGTTTAAAGCTTTACTTAAGTTTTGTGAACCTAAATTATTGATAATTAATTCGTACATATTTGGAGGTGTGGCAAGGTAAAATAGATAGTTGCCCCCGGTTTGATTTTTATTATCAAGATCTGTAATTCGCTGTTTTAGTTTGTCATATTCGTTGCTATTTGATGTATCAATTGAAATATAATGTAATTTTTGTAAAAATTCATCTTGATGATCTGGGATTCCGCAGGGTGTATTGGCCAGAAATTTCTGAATACCATCTTTCATCTTTACCCGGAAAACGTTATCATCCATTTCAGTACGGCCTACGCCAAGTACTGCAAAATTTTTGGGCAAAAGATTCTGATTTTTTAAATCACATAGAGCCGGAATAAGTTTCCTCACTGCTAAATCGCCGGATGCACCGAATATTACAAGAATTAAACCGGAATGAATTTCCATCATATTTGTTTCAAATTATAAAAAATACTATTTTTTATTTAGTAAATTAACAAAATGGATTTCAATCAACAAGCCAAATGTTTAAATAAAAAACAACTTAAGACAGTTTCTGTTTTGATTGATCAGCTAATAAATTAAACAATTCTATATAAATTACGTATAAAAAAATTAAGTAGATTTGTAGTATTGGTAATTTATTAATTGCCAATGAGTCAAATTGTTCAATAAATTTAATTGCCTAAAAAAACACCAATGAAGAAGGAATTTAAATCAATAACACCTCAAGCTAACACAAGCAGATTCTATCTGTTAATCATATTTTTTGCATTTTTTTTGGTTTCGAATATTAAGGCACAGTATACAAAGCTATACGATTTCAGGGCAGACGACAATAATAATATCAGCCAACCATATTATACCCAATTTGCCACTGATGGTTCGGTATTGTATGGAATGACAAACTTAGGCGGTAACTATAATTTAGGAACAATCTTCAAAATGAATCCGGATGGAAGTGGTTTGCAGAAACTCTTAGATTTTGATGGGAAAAGTAAAGGTGCTCTTCCTTGCGGTTCTTTAACACTTTCAGGTGATTCGCTTTATGGAATGACGGTTAATGGCGGTGTAAATGACATGGGGGTAATATTTAAAATCGGTATTAATGGAAGTGGATTTCAAAAACTTCTTGATTTTAATATTACCAATGGTGCCAACCCCTACGGTTCATTAACATTATCAGGTAATTCACTTTATGGAATGACCCATAGTGGTGGAGCGAATGGTTACGGCCTCCTCTTTAAATTAAATATTAATGACAAAGGATATTCTAAAATCCTTGATTTCGATGGCAATAATGGAGCTTCACCCTATGGATCTTTAATCTTATCAAATGACACGCTTTATGGAATGACCTATGCTGGAGGTTCTTATAATTATGGTGTAATTTTCAAAATTAAGACCGATGGTAGCAGTTTTGCACAATTATTTGCTTTTGATAATGGTTATTATGGAGGACATCCTGAAGGTTCACTTGCACTTTTGAACAACAGGTTGTATGGAATGACCTCCACAGGCGGATCAACATACGGATTTGGTATTATTTTTAAGATTCCAACCAGTGGCTTGGGATTTCCAACCAGAATAGTTGAATTTAGTGGTACTGGAGCCTCCGGCACTGGCGCTTTACCCAGAAGTTCTTTAACATTTGCAGGTGATTCACTTTGCGGCTTAACCAGCAAAGGGGGACTCAATAATAAAGGAGTTATTTTTAAATTAGATATTAAGGGTTTAAAGTTCCGTAAGTTGTTGGATTTTGACGCAACAAATAATGGCGCTAATCCCTGTGGATCATTAACATTTGTTGGGAGTGTTCTTTACGGAATGACTAATTCAGGTGGTGCAAATGATCGTGGAGTATTATTTAAAATTAACAGCAATGGATCCTCTTTTACAAAACTAAAGAATTGTTTTAGCGCTGCCCAGGGAGCTAACCCCAATGATTTAATTAGTGATGGCGCAAGTTTATATGGTATGTCTCAATTTGGAGGTGCTAACGGCAAAGGAGTTCTTTATAAAATTAATCCCGACGGAACCGGATATCAGGATCTGGTTGATTTTGACGGAACCAGTAAAGGTAGTCAGCCACAAGGTTCACTAATCCTTTCCGGAAGTATGTTGTATGGCATGACTTCCTTGGGAGGCGCTAATAATTTAGGTGTTATCTTTAAAATTAATATCAATGGGACAGGATTCCAGAAACTTTATGATTTCAGCTTATCAACCTATGCCAACCCTCAGGGTGCATTAACTTTTTATAATGATTCCCTTTATGGAATGTGCCGTGAAGGTGGCACCAATGGTTATGGAGGTATTTTCAGAATCAATATCAATAACACTGGTTTTAAAAAATTACATGATTTTGACCGTATTTCTGATGGTTCGTATCCTTATGGTTCATTTGTTTTGTTAGGCAAAACGCTTTATGGCATGAACAGCGATGGTGGGGCCAACGGATATGGAGTTATTTTCAAGATAAATACAAGTGGTTATGGCTTTCAAAATTTATATGACTTAAGTTCTGCAGATGGAGTTTCTCCTTATGGTTCATTAGTTCTGGTAAGGGATTCTTTGTATGGCATGACAAGTCAGGGAGGAAATAATAATAAAGGGAATATTTTCAAAATTGGAACCAATGGAACCGGTTTTAAAAAACTATTTGATTTTGATGGTGCTAATGGTGCTAACCCACATGGTTCTCTGATGGTTCAGGGAGACACCCTATATGGAATGACAGGTAAAGGTGGTGCTAATGATTATGGATCAATTTTCAGACTCAACATTAAAACCAACGCATTCAAAAAACTACTTGATTTGGATTTTACTATTGGAGCCTACCCGCAAGGTTCATTCACCTTATTAAATGAATCAGCATATGTAGCTATTAAACAGGGTGGTATAGATGGTTTGGGTACACTTATCAAATACAGGGTGAACGGCTTTAGTCAGGCAACCAACATACAATTCACCAATGTTTTGGCAACACAAATGAACATTGGCTTTACTAAAGGCGATGGTGAAAACAGAGCAGTTTTTGTTTACCAGGGCAGTACTGGGATTCCAACACTCACAACGGGCAGTATTTATACAGCCAATACAACATTCGGTCAAGGTTCGCTGGCAGGTGCGGGATGGTATTGCGTTGCAAACGGTAATCTTACAGGAACTGCAATTACAGTAACTAACTTATTACCGAACACAACCTACCGTGTAATGGTTGCAGAATATGCCGGCCTAAATGGTGGTGAGCTATATTCAAATATAACAGCTACCGGCAATCCAGCGAATCAGAACACTGTTATGGGAACTCAAACTATTACATTTAATCCGTTGACTGCTAAAAAATACGGGGATGCTAATTTTAACCCTGGAGCTACTGCAAGTTCGGGATTACCTGTTTCTTATTCAAGTTCAAATACAAATGTAGCAACTATCATTGGCAATAATGTCTATATTGTGGGCGCAGGCACAGCCAATATTACCGCTTCGCAATCAGGAAACAGTAGTTATTATGTGGCTCCAAATGTTACGCAACCATTGCTGGTTAGCAAAGCTACTATTACAGCAACCGCTAATAACATGACTCGAAAGGTAGGAGAGGCGAATCCTGTATTTACAATATCATATAGTGGTTGGATAGGTTTGGATAATGAAAATGTGCTTACCTCTAGACCAACTATAACTTGCTTAGCTACCACAGCAAGCCCTATTGGCGATTATGATATTACTCTCTCTGATGGATCAGACAATAGCTATACATTTACTTATGTGTCTGGTAAATTGACTGTTGTACCGGGTTTGGGTATTGGTGAAGCAGATCAGGATGGCATAAAAATTTACCCGATTCCAGCAAGCAGTCGGTTAAATATTAAATTGCCTGGAGCAAAAGTTGCAGTAATACAAATAATGAGTCTTACTGGTCAGGTAGTGCTTACCACACAATTTAACAGCCAGTTCGAGACCATTGATGTTTCAAACTTAGTAAAAGGTTTTTATGTTATTAAAATCATTGTAAACAACAAGGTTGAATTGAAGAAAATAGAAATACAATAAGACTTACTCCTTAAAAAGCTTTGCATCTTGGAGATGCAAAGCTTTTTACTCGCAAATGCCACAATTAATCATGGTCAGGATACACCAGCCCGATTTCTTTTCTTATGGCATCCAGCATATCAATCAATAAAAGACTATCATCCCAACTCATTAGGTCAGATTGCAATTTACCCTGTTCAAGACATTGAATTACGGCAGTAGCTTCATAATTATACCCGTTGCCAATGAATTCCAATGGTATAGTATTCTTTTTGCCATCAGGTGTAATTAAGTGAATAGGAACAGGCGTAAACCACCAGTTATCAAAAACGATTGTTCCCTTTTCACCATAAATGGCTGCTACAACCTCAGTTTGTGCCACAAGGGATGAATGCATTACTGACAATGTATCATCATCATATCCAAAAGAAAAACTACAATTGAAGTCAACATCCGTAGATCCAAATCCCGCAATTGCTTTGATAGTTGTCGGTCTTCCTAAAATCAGCAGTGACAGAAAAAGCGGGTAAATGCCTAGGTCAAGAAGCGATCCGCCAATAAGTTGTTTGTTGTACAAACGGTGGTTTGTATCAAAGGGTTTATTCAAACCAAAATCTACCTTTAACAATTTTACTTTCCCAATTTTGCCCGAATCGATCATTTCTTTAGCTTTGATAACGTTAGGTAAAAAGCGTGACCATAAGGCTTCCATCAGAAATAGCTTTTTTTCGCTGGCTTTGTCGATCATGCTTCGTACTTCCCGACCATTCACTGCAAAAGGTTTTTCGCAAAGCACATGCTTGCCATGATTGAGACTCATGATGGTGTTATCATGATGAAGGTTATGTGGTGTGGCTACATATACGATATCCACTTCAGGATCATTAACTAAATCTTCATAACTACCATAAGATTTTTCAACATTATATTGCCTGGCAAAAGCTTTTGCAGTTTCAATATTGCGAGAGCCTATTGCATAAAGTTTTGATTGTAGAACAAATGGAAGTGCCTCTGCCATTTGCCCAGCTATCCTTCCTGTTCCTATAATTCCCCATTTGTATGTTTTCATGATTAAAGGTGTTTTATCATCGCTGAATAATCCTATAATTTTAATTAATTTCTCTGAAATAACAATTTAGTCAATGCATTACTTTAATATTTTTCTTTTCTTTGTTTTGCAAAAATAAACGCAAAATGATTGACATTGTTTTTTTTCCACCCTTGCACTATTATACCTAAATTCTTTATTCATACTAATTACTAACTAACCTGACTAAAACATGGAAACAAAAAAATCTACTGGCTGGATAATAACCAGCGCCGCCTTGGGAATAAACCTTTTACTGGGCTTATTGTATGCATGGAGTGTATTTAAAAAAGCCCTGGTTGCAGAATGGGGCTGGAATGATGTTACTGCTTCGTTACCATTTACGGTTTCGGCTGCAATTTTTGCATTTATGATGATTTTCGCAGGCAGGGCACAAGATAAATATGGACCAAAGGTTGTAGCTCTTCTTGGAGGTGTTATGTTTGGCACAGGTATCATTGCTTCAGGTTTTACCCAAAATCCGGTAGTTATGATAATTACTTTTGGTGTAATTGGCGGAATTGGTATCGGTTTGGGTTACTCAGCAACCACACCATGCGCTATCAAATGGTTCGATTCGTCCAAAAAAGGTGTTATTTCAGGAATAGTTGTATCAGGAGTTGGTCTTGCCCCCGTGTACATGGCTCCTTTAACCGCCTATTTCCTGAAACTTTATGGTATTCAACATACATTTATGATTCTTGGTATAATTGCACTGGTTGCCATTGTTCTGTTCTCGCTTATTTTAAGAAATCCAGCGGAGAATTATGTTCCATCCCAACCGGCAGCAACAAAACCGACAAGCTCCTCAAACAATCAGGGCTGGACTGAAGTATTAAAGACAAGACAATTTTATTTATTATGGTTGATTTATTTGCTTTCTGCAACTGCCGGCTTAATGCTTATTGCACATATGGCTAGCATTGCTGGTACACAGGCAGCCTGGAAAGCAGGTTTTATTTTAGTTGTCGTTTTATCAGCTTTTAATGCTCTTGGCCGCATAGCTATTGGTTTCTTGTCTGACAAGATAGGTCGCAAATCTGCCATGGTAGTTGTATTTTTAATTCAGGCTGTGAATATGTTTATTTTTGCTTATTATACATCGATTCCCTTGTTAATTACGGGTGCTGCTATAGCCGGACTTGCTTACGGTTCACTTTTTTCGTTGATGCCTTCCATCACCGCCGACTTCTTTGGTGTAAAAAATATGGGCGTTAACTATGGCTTGGTATTCTCAGGCTGGGGGATAGCAGCGATCATTGGTCCGATTCTTGGCGGTTACGTGGTTAAAACAACAGGAACATATGCTATTTCATATGTAGTTGCAGGAGTATTATTATTAGTGGCAACACTTATGGTAGGTCTTATTAAGCATCAGGTAGTCTCCGAATCGAAATAACCCAGAAATCAACGCTTTAAATAAAAATATCTAACCTAAACATCAGTAAAAAAAAGATCTATGAGAAAATTATTGCTTTTCAGTGTGATTATAATTTCAACAATGTCTGTCTTTGCTCAGAATACAGAACAAGTTGTAAAACCGGAAAAACCAGTGGAAGTTAAAATATCCGGGTTTATCAATAATAATTTATTTTATGATACCCGCAAGAATTTAGATGCACTTGATGGGATGGTTCTTTTGTTTCCGCTGCCTAAATCACTAGGTAGTAATGGTGAAGATTTGAATAAAGTACCTAATCTCACCCTCTTGTCATTTGCTTCCAGGCTAAAGTTTGGTATTACCGGACCCGATGCTTTTGGAGCAAAAACTTCCGGATTGATAGAATTCGATTTTTCAGCACGAGCAAATTGCGCTACTGTTCGTTTTAGACAAGCCTGGGCAAAATTGAACTGGGCAAAGACTGAAATTTTGGTCGGTCGTGCATGGCATCCGCTGGCATCAATGGATGTTATCCCCTCTATTATGGCTCTGAGCATTGGAGCACCTTTTCAACCTTTTAACCGGAGCGAACAAATTACCCTGACCCAAAAAATGGGAAACCTGAATCTTATTTTTTCTGCCATTTTCCAGAATGATTACATCAATAACGGCCCTTCGGGAAAATCGTTTGCATACCAGAATAATGCCATAGTCCCGAACTTGCATTTGCAGCTCAAGTATAAAACTGACAATGTGATTGCAGGTTTAGGAGTTGATTATAAAAGATTGAAGCCACGCACTTTTGTTGTATCACCTGTTGATGGAAGCAAAACAGAAACTAAAGCTGGTATAAATTGCCCAGCTCTTCTGGCATACGGACAGGCCAAATTCGGAAAACTAACCATTAGCGGCAAATCAGTATTGGCGGCAAATACAAGTGAAAGTCTTATGACAGGCGCTTATGGTATCGCATCATATGATACATTGACCGGACATGAGGACTATACCTCATACAAGCATTTCTTTCTCTGGGGAAATGTAAGCTATGGTGGTAAACTAAAAGCTAGTTTGTTTGCCGGGTATTTAAAAAACCTTGGGGCTTCAGAGAACATTCTTGCCCCAAAGAATGCTAGTACCCCAACAGTCTTTGGGCTGGGGGAAACCATTGGTCAGATGATACGCATTGTTCCAACAATATCATATACCTCGGGCAAAGTAATTGTAGCTCTTGAAGTGGAGCATAATATAGCTGCCTATGGTACTATTAATTATGCCAAAAAAGGAAAAATCACAGGAGCCAGTAATGTTGCCGGTACAAGGGTGATGGCAACCATGTATTATAATTTTTAGACGATAATATTCCCATT
>WSSedL1CaDRAFT_10000350_pt1 | contig 32394 bp, 23 predicted proteins | sample WetSurSL1Cattail_FD_9464 | JGI IMG/M metagenome (IMG submission 9464)
AGAGCAAATTATTTTTTGGCTACAATTATTATTTAACTTTTTGACTAAAAACAAAACCACTATTTTAATCGAAATTTAAAATAGTGGCTTTTTAAGGAATGACTATTTAGAACTATCGCATTTCGCTTTTTATTCTTAATATTCATTGAAGTTGATTTGATTATAATTTTTAATTCTCTATAATATTCATTTTCGATATCAACCCAATTATTAATTGAAAGATTATTATTAATTGTCTCAAAAAAATAATTTGTAAATCTAAAAAAATATCTTTTCGTATTTTCTCCAAATAGAACAGCATAAGCTCCATTTTTATCCCAATTTATTTCTTCATAATTACCTTGTCTCTTCAATTTATAATCATTAATTGAATCCAAAAAATCAGAATAATTATTAATCATTTTTCCTTCTATGAATTTAAATTGTTGATTATCTATTTCAACTAAATCATTGTAATCTTCAGGAAAATCAACAATTTTGCTCCATAAATCATCAATAAAATCTCTATACAAAGTCGGCAATCCATGTGCTAAATCAAATCCGTTTCCAATAATAACTAGTCTATTCATATAAAAATCCTTTTCCCAAATATACTGACTTTTAGTACAAATAAGAGTGGTGATTGTTATACAGAACAAATTCTTATCAACAAGTTTGAAAACATTCATAAGAGAACAAAACGAAATTGCTAGCCCCGATTGCAGCGGCATCCTTTTATCTCGTTTTTAAGAACGAGATAAAAGATCTAGCGAAAAGCGGGAGGAATCGGGAATAATACGATAATTTTCTGCTGCTAAAAACACAAAAAATCCCTTACTAACTTTTACGTCAGTAAGGGATTTTTAACTTTATTACTTGGTTTTATTATCCAATTTTAGCAATCTGCACATCTAATGCAAATTTACCTGTAGCTTCATTTTCGTTGATTAATTCGAAAAGTTCTAAAGCTCTGCGTGCATTTTTCTCTTCTTCTCTTTGCTCAGCAACATACCACATCATAAAATCTTCTGTAGCATAATCGTTTTCGGCTCTGCATTTTGCAATTACTTTATTGATGGCCTTAGTTACTGCAATTTCGTTTTGTAAAGCGATGTCAAATACATCTCTAAAAGAGGCAAATTCCTGTTGTACTTCAGGAACTGAAGGCGTAATTGCAATTCCGCCCATGTCAGTGATATATTTAAATATTTTTAAAAAGTGTTCGCGCTCTTCTTCTGCTTGTTTGTATAAATATTCTGCAGTATTTACAAAACCGTTTCTGTCTAACCAAGCCGCCATTGCTAAATATTTATTAGAAGCATCGCTCTCAATTTTAGCTTGTAAGTTTAATATTTGTTCAATTCCTTCGGATAACGAAGTACTTGTTCTTAGTAAATCTTTCATGACTTTTATGTTTTAGATAGTAAATTTACAAAAAACACAAGAAAAAGACCAAAAGCAGGAGAAATTTGTATTTATTCTAAGTAAAATCAAATAAGATGAGGAGTGGTCAAAATATCGCATAACATGGAATGCAGACTCAAAGTGAATTTGGTACCATTTAATAATTCTCTAAGCTGAACTATTTCGCAGATATTTAGTTTGTGGGAAAAATTTCTTTTAGTGGTTTCTATCAGTTGTGCATCGGACTGATCTGATAAATCATAAAGCATGTCAAGAATATTAACACTGTTCACTTTTCTTTGAAAAATCAAAAAATCCTGGATTTTATAGGTAGAAAAAGTATCTGCAAAATTAATTATGATACTGTTAGTCACATCACATTGATAACTATAGCCTTTTTCTGTCTCAAACAAAACGTTAGTTGTTAAATCACTTATCTGCTTCATCTTCCTGAAATAATTATGGTGCAAATTTATAGAATTAAAATCGATTTTGCTACTAATTAAGACTCATTTAAAATAACAAATATAACATTTAGCGTTAAAAATTAGAGTTTGATTTTATTATTTAGAAAAAGTCTTACTCTTTCATCGTTTATATTTTTTTATTTTTGTGTTATATAAATCCTCAGCATTGAAACATACTCAGTTTAAAAATACCAGCATCTCCTATACCGATACCGGCAAGGGAACAGCTATTGTGCTCCTACATGGTTTTTTAGAAAACAAATCGATGTGGGATGCTTTTGTTCCTGAATTTTCTAAAAAAAACCGCATCATCACCATTGATTTATTGGGTCATGGGGAAACGGAATGTATGGGTTATGTGCATTCGATGGAAAAAAATGCGGAGATCGTTCATGCTGTTTTAACCGAATTACGCATTCGAAAAGCCATTTTTGTGGGACATTCTATGGGTGGTTATGTGGCTTTGGCTTTCGCCGAAATGTATCCGGATTATATCAAAGGACTGGTTTTACTGAATTCGACTTCCAGAGCCGACAGTGACGAAAGAAAAGCCAACCGGGATCGCGCTATTAAAGCGGTGAAACAATCTTTCGCTAATTTTATTTCGCTTTCTATTGCCAATCTATTTAGCGAAGAAAACAGAGAACGATTGAAAGACCAAATCGAATGGGTCAAAAAAGAGGCTTTAAAAACACCATTACAAGGAATTGTTGCTTCATTAGAAGGAATGAAAATCCGAATGGACAGGGAAGTGTTACTACATTTAACACAATATCCAAAAATGCTGATTTTGGGCGAAAAAGATCCTGTTTTACCTTACGAAGAAACCAAAGAACAAATTGAAGAAACAGCGGTTCAGCTGGTTACGTTTCCTGACGGACACATGAGTTCTATTGAAAACGAAGCTGAATTAACTAAGGTTTTGTTGGAGTTTTTTAAGAAGGTTTAAAATCAAAACTTTGTGACCTTTACAATTAGAATCAACCACTAATTAGCACAAATTAATCTTAGTGTGCTTTCCGTAAAAACTTTGTGAGCTTTGTGGTTAAAAAATTATATTTTCTCTTCAAAAGGAATTTCAGGATTTAATATCTCTTGCAACAACAATACAATTTGCTCCAAATAATTCGTCATTATTTCTTGATTAATTATTTGCTGCACGTCTTTATCTTCTTTAAATTGGAAAGGTAAAAATCCAGATTTTAGATTTTTAAATGAAATAATTCCAGCTTCAATTGGTTTTCCGTTGGCTTCTTGTTCGTACATAAACGCATAAGCCAAAACTTGAATGATTTTATCGTTTTTAAGCTCCTGAGTCAATCCATTCCATGACTTCAGACTTACACTTGCCTTTTCGACTTTTCCAGTTTTATAATCGATAATTCGGATGACCCCGTTACGTTCTTCAATTCTGTCCACATTTCCTTTGATTAATACCGGAAATGGCAAAGAAGGATGTTCTAAAGTTCTTCCAAATGTTTGTTCCAACGCCATAATTTTAATCGCATCGCCTGCTTTGATGCTTTCTAATTCCACTTTTAAGAAATTAGAAACATTGCGTTTGGCAACTTCAAAAGCCAACAAATTTCGCCCTTTTTTAATTTCGCCTTCTTTATAAACAATCTTAAATTGCTTTAAAACCTCAGCATCAATCAGTTTAAAAGCGTTTTCAATATCTTTTTCAGAAATAAATTTCCCAATAAAAGGTTCGTATAAAACTTTTAACGTTTCGTGAATAATGGTTCCTAAAGTATTCAAAGCAATGTTTTCCTCTACTTCTTCTACTTCTCGAATTCGCAATATTTTTTGGAAATAAAACTGAATTGGATTCCGAATATAACTCGTTAAAGCCGATGGAGAAAATCCCTCTTTGGCAATTTGAGCCAAACGCTCCATTACCGCTGGCGATTTTTCTATTAGCATTGGCGTATAGGCTGTTTCGGGTAAAACGGCATTGTAAATTTCATGCGACAAATTATGATTACGCTGTTTTTCGACTTCTAACTGCGTGATAAAACGGCTTTTTTCTCCTGCATCTAATCCTTCACTTTCTGTATTGTAAAGCAAATAAATATTATTAGCGCGTTGCAACAAATGGTAAAAATGATAGGTGTAAATGGCATCTTTTTCTTTAAAAGTGGGCAAACCTAATTCTCGCTTTACATCATACGGAATGAATGAATTTTGGGATTTTCCAGCTGGAAATTTACCTTCGTTCATAGAAGCTACAATAACCGTATCAAAATCCAGCACACGACTTTCTAAAACTCCCATAATTTGCAAACCATTCAGCGGTTCACCTTCGAAAGAAACTTCAGCCAAATCGATTACTTGTTTGTAAATAGCATGCAAAGTTTCTATTTTGTCAATGTGTTGGTGTTGCGAATAATAATTAATCAACTTATTAATCACTTTGAAAATAGCGAAAACAAAGGCTTTGGTAATTTTTTCTTCTTCATTATCATTGCTCAAATTTTCTTTGATAGTCAATAATAATTTCGAAACAGATTGCAAAACTGCAATAGAACCCGATTCCCATTTTTGAAAAAGCAATAAAAACAAATCACTTGGATTTTGATTCAGCTCCACCACTTTGTGATGACTGATAAAAGTATAATTGTTTTTATTGATGATATTGACCAAATCAGCTGTTTTAGCATAAGGCTCCACCAATGGATGTGTTAGAATATCCAAAACATCTTTGTAATAAAACACATAACTGCTAGACTTCCTTGATAAAGCATTGGTATGCATTTTGAACAATTTGGCAATTAAAATTTGGGCAGGATTATTTTTGCTAGAATAGCCCATAGTAATATTCAAAGCTCCAACTGTCGATGGCAAAGAATACAAAAGTGGTACTAAAAGATTTTCTTCTCCAAGAACCACAGCAACTTTATCCAATGTAGTTGCTGGATTTTGCCCAATAATATTTTCAATAATACTTCCCGAAATTTTGGCTTGACCAATACTTTTAGGCGTTCCAATGACCTGAATATTTTTAGATTGCGAAAAATCATCTACTATCCATTCAAAAGGATTGGTTTTATAATGTTTCCAATTTTCTTTGAACCGACGCAAAAACAAACCAGCATCATGATACGGATCATTTAAAAAAGTTTGATCGGCATCCCAATAAATTTTAGCTTGGTCATTAGCAATCAAATGCTGAATGATTTTTTCTTCGGAAGCATTCAACGCATTAAAACCTGCAAAAACAAATTGTTTTTGGCTAATTGAATTCGAAAAACGATTTAGATTATTAACAGCTTCACGGTAAATTAATCCTTGGTAACCAATTCCTTTTTGAAGCAAATGAACGTATAAAGACTGATAATACAATGGAAGGAGTTTCCAGAAATCGATATATTTTTCTAGTAATGGTGTTTTATTTTCTACTTCGATTCCCCATTTTTTAATATCCTCAATATCTTTTAGGTAAGACAAAACATGAGTTGGATCTAATAAATAGCGGTCGATTTCATTGAAATCTTGCAAAAGTGTTTTTGCCCAATTGGCAAACAATTCAAAAGATTGTTGATTGGATTTATCAGTAACCGATAAATAAACTTCATAGAATTCGAATAATAATTCTATTGGATCAACAGTACGGATTCCAGCAATATCCTGAATAAAATCTTCAATACTAACAATCTCCGGAGCAAGAATATTATTCGAAACTTGCTTTTTAAGCGCTTCAATCAAAAAGATCTTGGCTCTCTTATTCGGGAGAACCACTATTGTATTACTTAGTTTATCTGAATATTTTTCAATTAAAACCTGAGCTATTTTATCTAAAAAAGTACTATTTATCATAGTATAAAAATAAAAAAACGCCCCGATAAATCGAGGCGTTTTCTATAATTATTTAGAAAGAAATTATTTGATTAATTTCACTTCAGTTCTTCTGTTTAATGCTTTACCAGCAGCAGTTTTGTTAGTTGCAATTGGCATAGTTTCACCATATCCAACTGATTTCAATTTGCTAGCAGAAATTCCTCTGTCTAGCAACGCGTCTTTAACGGCAGCAGCTCTAGCTTCAGAAAGTTTTTGATTGAATGCATTAGACCCATCGCTATCTGTGTGTCCTTCAATTAAGAATTCAGAGTTAGCGTAGTTTTTAAGAAGTGCAGCCATAGCATCTAATCTCTTAGGAACGTCAGCAGTCTTAAATGTAGATTTTCCTGAGTTAAAGTAGATAAATCTAGCTTGAGATTTCAATTGATCCATAGCTTCTTCAGTTACTTCTGGACAACCTTTGTTACTAGCTGGACCAGCAACATTAGGACAAGCGTCATCTTTATCAGCTACACCATCTCCATCAGCATCTGGCCAAGGACAACCTGCGTTTTCTTTTGGACCTGCAACAGTAGGACATTTGTCATCTTTATCAGCTACACCATCTCCGTCAGCATCTGGACAACCTTTTAATGAAGCTAAACCAGCAACATCTGGACAAGCATCTTCATTATCAGCAATTCCGTCTCCATCAGTATCAGGACAACCTTTCAAAGAAGCTAAACCAGCAACATCTGGACAAGCATCTTCTGAGTCAATGATTCCATCTCCGTCAGTATCAGGACAACCGTTGAATTGTTTTAAACCAGCAACTTCTGGACAAGCATCATCTTTGTCATATACACCATCACCATCAGTATCTTTTCCACCAAATTTGAAAACAATACCTGCAGTGTGTTGAAAGTGAGAACGAACTAAAGGATCTCCATTTTCAAACCCTTTTTTATAAGTAGTTCCAAGTGCTAAACCAACATTTTCAGTAAACCAAAAAGTCAAACCAGCACCAGCATTAACAGTACCATAGCTACTATCTCCTAAGAAAGTATAACCTCCACCTAAATGTAACGAAGGATCGATTACTTTAGATTTAATTAATTCCATGAAACTGTATTTTACATTTCCATCGATTCCATAATACATTAAATCTCCTGGATTAGTAACTATATAACCGCGTGAATCATGTCCTGGAGCTGTTGGGTCAAAATTAACTAATTTATCAATTTTGTTAACAGAACCTTGAAGTCCTACAGAAAAACCACTTCCAACATAGCGAGATACGCTTAAATAAGATACTGAAGGAAGTATATTCCAGTTGTTTTTCACATCAAATGGTTGAGAAAAATGACGATCTAACCAGTTATTACCTCCACCTGCACTAGTTTTAGTGTCTACGGCATTTACCCCAAATTCAATAGCCCAAGGGTTATTACTGTCTTGTGCGTGAGAACTTATCCCCATCACCATCATTACAGCAACAAAAAGTTTGTTAAGATGTTTCATACTTAAAAATTTTAATTACAATTTAGTTAATTATCAACAAAAGTAATGCGTAATTTTTTAACTACAAAACAGAATGTTAAAAAAAAAAGATATATAAAAAAGTTTTAATGGAGCTAAATAGATAAAATCTAATATCGAATAACACACTTAAATACAAGATAAACTCAATGCCACTATAGAAAATCCTTATTACTAACAAAAAACCATCATACAATGTAAAACACAAATAAGCACTAATTTATTTTATTTCAAAATGTAAAAATTATTAAGTTTTATAATACAAATAAGGCTTAAAACTGGAGGATTTCAACTTTTTGTCCTATATAAACTAATGATTTTTGCTCCACTTTTAATCCCATTAACTCAATTGCCGCCTTATAATCTTCCAATTGTCTTTGGTATTTTACATTATGAACTCCCGTTTTATAATCCAGTAAAAACACTTTTCTATCTTTTGTAACTACCATTCTATCGGGTTTTATAGTCTTTCCTTCTTTCTGAATAATAGTTTGCTCATTTAAAACCTCATTCCCCTCAGCAAAAAATAATTCTAATTCTTGATGATTTACAATTTTAAGAATCGTATTTCGTACCAATTCTTTTTGAGTTAAATTAATCAATCCGCTTTCAATTGACTTTTCTAATGCAAAATCTACATCATTTTTTGTTTTCACAAAAGATAAAATCTCATGCACCAAATTCCCATATTCAATTGACTCTTGCTGATGCGTCCCCCACATAAGCGCTTCTCTTTGAGCAATTTTTATATTTTTAGGATTTAGTGTTTCTTTTACATTGCTAATTGGCTTCGAAGTATCAACATGTTTACTTCCTAATGAAACTTTAACTTTTTCACCAAAATCATATTCAAACTTATCTTCCTCAAAAACCCCATTATCCATTAAATAAGCAATAAAAAAAGCAGACATATCATTCTTTTTTATTTCGCCTTTACTACTTAAATTCATATTAGAAATCACGTACAATTGCTCCTCTGCACGGGTTAAAGCAACATACAACACATTAACATTGTCTAATAATTCTTCTTGTTTTTTCTGATCATAAACTGCCTTAGCACTTTCGCCAAATCCCTCTACGGCACTACTATTATCGATTAAAGCCTTAGGCATATCCAAATCCTCAGCATCCAACCACAATTTATCTTTTGGTTTTCTACTATAATCTTCCTCAGCAAAAGGCATAATTACAACTGGAAACTCCAAACCTTTTGACTTATGAATGGTCATAATTCTCACTGCATTATTTCCTTCAGGCGACGGAATACTATATTTTACCCCACTTTTCTCCCAAAAATCAAGAAAATCAGCTATTCCTGCTTGATTACGAACATCACGTTCTAAAACAATATCTAAGAAATACTGAACATATGCATTCCCTTTTTGATTGGTATTTGAAAGAAATTTCGAAACAATAATCTCCACTGCTTCATATAAGGACTTCTTTCTAATATTTTGAAATGAAAGCAAAACATCAAAAGTCAACAACCATTTTTCAAAATCTTCTTCTTGTTTCTGCTCCATTCCTTGAGCAATAAAATCATGAACTGGTAATTGATCTTGGATATTTACGGCAACATAATGCAAGAAATAAGCTTTCGATTCTAAATCGGCATTGTTTTTTAAATATTTTAAAAGACTAATGATTAACCGAACTTCGGTTGCGTTTTGAATCATCAATGTTTCCGAAGACAATAACGGAATTCCCTGCTCTGTCAAATAATTAGCAATCGCAATTCCTTGATCTCGTTTTCTGGTTAGAATTACAATATCTTTGTATTCAAAACCTTCTTGTAAAACTTTTTGGATTGTATTTAAAGTTACTAAAACATACAATTCCGTTTTATCCAATACTTCTTCTTCACCTTCTACAGCTTCCACTTTGGGGATAAAAGAAATATTCACATAACCTCCTTTTTTGGCATTGGTATGCTGGCGACTGTGGTTTTCATACAAATCTTTATAATCTGCATTTTCAAATTCAGAAGAAATCAATTTAAAAAAATCATTATTGAATTCGATTACTTCCGAATACGAACGGTAATTTGTATCTAAATGTTCTATTTTTTTATCGGGATTATTAAACGGATTTACCGCTTTACTCAAATCGATAAATTGCTCTGCTTTTCCTCCGCGCCAACGGTAAATAGACTGTTTTGGATCACCCACAATCATCAATGTTCCTTTATTCCCGTAATCGTCTTGACCCGAAAGCGCATTATCAATAAGTGGAATCAGGTTTTGCCATTGCATTTCGGAAGTATCCTGAAATTCGTCAATAAAAAAGTGACGGTATCGCTCGCCCAATCGTTCATATATAAAAGGAGCAGGTTGATTTTGAATTTCGCGATGAATTATGGCATTAAATTCAGATATAGAAAGCACATTTTGCTCTTCCTGAATTTTAGCCAACTCATTACTCACAGTATTCAGTAACGAAAGCGGCGTAATATTTTTAAGAAAGGCTTTGTAGAAATCTCTTTTTTCGAAATTTTTATAAATCGTTGCTAGAATCTGCAATAATTCTGGAATTAGATTCTCTATTAATGCTCGATCTTTTGCCGTTTTATTGATGGCAATATCCTCAAATTCATGAAAGGTTTTATTTTTCGGATTGAATTTTTCGTCTCGAATGCTTGCCAAATGATTCGGAAAAGTCCCTCGAGAAAAAGATTTTAAATCAATTCCGTTATTCTCTATTAGAAGCAAAGCGTTTTCGGCAAAAGCTGCATTTTCTTTTTCTAAATCTTTAGAAACTGCTACTAATTTCTTTTTTATTTCAACAAATTCGGCAATAGACTTATCGTGAAATTGCATAATTTCATTTCTATTGTTTTCATTCAAAACCAATCTTCCTGTATCTAGAATTTCTCTAGAAATATCCCAAGATTTATCATCATCGGTTTTTTCCATTGTAAAATCGATGAGCAATTTGGTCAAAGTTTCGTCTTCACCAGCTTGGGCAATAATGGCATCAACTGCTTCTATCAAAAGATTCTCAGTATCCAAAGTAACCTCAAAAGTCATCGGTAAATTCAAATCATGAGCAAAAGCACGAATGACTTTATGGGTGAATTTATCAATGGTTGAAATATCAAAGGCAGCATAGTTGTGAATAATATGCTTGATGATTTGTTGCGATTTGATTTTGATGAATTTAACCGACAATTTTACTTCCCAATCCTGAGTATCATGAACCAAATCAAGCATTAAATCCTGCGCTTTTTTAGAAGGTTCATCTTTAGCAAATTCGGACAAACTCCCTACAATTCGGCTTTTCATTTCATGCACCGCCTTATTGGTAAAAGTGATGGCTAAAATATTGCGATACGCATCATTTTTAGGTGAAGTAAGAATGATTTTCAAATATTCTTTAACTAGAGTATAGGTTTTACCAGAACCTGCTGATGCGTCGTAGATGGAAAAGGAGTGTCTTTGCATTAGATTTTTGATTGCTGATTAACGATTTTTGATTTTAGAACAAACTGCTAGCTTTAAAATTATCCTAGCCCCGATAGCAGTGGAAATCCTTTTCTTGTCTCGTTTTTTGAGACAAGAAAAGATTGAAACGAATAGCGGGAAATTGCTCCTAAAAAATCTAGAAATTATAAAATTGCTTATTTAATCTTTAAAAGTAGTATTTTTGCACTATGGAAACAAACAGACAGAAAAAAATAGGCGGAGTTATCCAAAAAGATTTGGTGGATATTCTGCAAGGTGAAGTGAGAAAAAATGGCGTTAGCAATTTGGTTATTTCGGTATCTAAAGTATCGGTAACATCAGATTTATCTGTGGCTACAGTATATTTGAGCGTTTTCCCTCAAGAAAAAGCACAAGAAACTTTGGACGGAATTAAATCGAATACACAATTAATTAAGCATGATTTAGCGCAAAGAGTAAGTAAACAATTGCGTAGAGTTCCTAATTTAGTTTTCTTTATTGACGACTCTTTAGATTATATTGAGAAGATTAACAATGCTTTGAAAAACCAAGAAAATCCAATTGAAAATAGGGATTTATTAGAAAAACGCAAATTCCAATAACATTTGAATTTTCCGCTATACATAGCCAAACGTTACATTCGTAGCAATAGTAAAAACAATGCCATTAACATTATTAATCGCATCGCCAGCATGGGAATCATTGTTGGCGCGATGGCTTTGTTTGTCGTATTATCGGTTTTTAGCGGATTAAAGGTTTTTAGTCTTTCGTTTAGTAACGACATTGACCCTGATTTAAAAATTTCGAGCACATTAGGCAAATCGTTTTTTGTGACTCCAGAACAAGAAGCCGAAATCAAGAAAATTGTTGGTGTAGTTTCTTATTCTAAAATTATTGAAGAACGTGTTTTATTCACTTTTGATAACAAACAAGAAGTAACTTATCTAAAAGGCGTTGATGCAAACTACAGCAAAGTTAACGATGTTAAAAAAATCCTTTACAACGGTCAATGGCTTGAAGAAAACACTCTCCAAGTAGTTGTAGGTTTTGGTTTTGTTCAAAAACTCTCCTTAGGATTACTGGATTTCAACAGACACTTAGAAGTTTTAGTTCCAAAAGCTGGAAAAGGAAACATTGAAAATGCCGAACAAGCTTTTAATAAAGAAGAAATTTTCCCCGTTGGGATTTATGCTATCAATGAAGATTTAGATTCCAAATATGTTTTTGCCGACTTAGGGTTGACACAAGAATTATTAGAATACAAAAGCAATCAAATTTCAGGTATTGAACTAAAAGAAAAACCCAATGCCGATGAAAATGCTATCATTACAAAACTAAACAGTATTTTTAAAGGAAAAGTAACCGTCAAAAACAGAGCGCAACTCAACGAATCCTTATATAAGATGTTGAATACCGAGAATATTGCTGTTTATTTGATATTTACTCTTGTAATAATAGTGGCGTTATTCAACTTGATTGGCGCCTTAATTATGATGATTTTAGACAAAAAAGGAAACTTAAAAACCTTGTTTAATCTAGGTGTCGAAATCAAAAAATTACGCAAAATATTCCTTCTTCAAGGAACTTTGTTAAGTATCATAGGTGGTATTATTGGACTCATATTAGGAATTATAATTGTATTAGTCCAACAGCATTTCCAACTTATCATGATTACGCCAACACTAGCTTATCCTGTAGTTTTTAATATTGAAAATGCATTAATTGTACTGGGAACTATTACTGCACTTGGATTTATAGCTTCATTGATTGCTAGTAGTCGTGTGAGTGAGAAGTTATTGGATTAAAATAATTTTCTAAAAAATATATCCTAGTTTGAATTGAAGATCAAAAACGACATCATTTTCTGCTATACTATAAAAATATTCTTTTTTTAAGAAATTATGTCTATAACCAATCCCAGCAGAATACTCTGCATAAAACCGTTTTCCAATACTTCTTCTTATTCCATATTCAGGAATTATGTCAAGACTAGGAGCTGTTTCAAAATCCTTGGTGTTTACTAGAGCAGTTCGTGTAGAAGAGAAAGTAGTTAACAAAGAAAAATAGTTAGAACTATTGTTTTTAGTCTCTTTTCCCAAACGATTACGCCTGTCTAAACTATAATACCAACGTGGTTCTACACTTACAAAAGGGACAATTAAAAACGATTTTTCTTTTTGACCATCAGAATACTCTATCACAGAACTGCCACTAATCAATCCAATTTCACTTTTTAATGTCATTTTTCGATCAAGTCGAATTTCTTTCTGATAACTAAGACTGATTAAACCTGCTTGAACACTATTCAAATCTTTCTCAACCGACACTTCTTCTTGTGCTTTTACTATAAAACTTATTAATACAAAAGCGAGAGCGAAACTTTTTTTCATTTACAAAATTTTCGACAAAAGTAGAATTTATTTTACAAAATAAAAAATAGTTTTAAACCACTTCATAACCCGAATAGGCATCTTGAATTTCATTCAAGACTGCAAATAATTCTTCGGGATGGTCTAGGGTTACCAGTTTTTGTTTGTAAGCTTTGAATGAATGAATTCCTTTGAAATAATTGGTATAATGTGGACGAGTTTCTACAATTCCTAATCGTTCGCCTTTCCATTCCATTGCCCAAGTGAGGTGATTGCGCACTGCTTCTACTCTATCAGCAACCGTAGGTTTTGCAAGATGTTCTCCTGTGTTGAAATAATGTTTAATTTCTCTAAAAATCCATGGATAACCAATAGCGGCACGACCAATCATAATTCCGTCGATGCCGTATTCATTTTTATATTGCAAAGCTTTTTCAGGTGAATCGATATCACCGTTTCCAAAAATAGGCATGGTAATTCTAGGATTGTTTTTCACACGAGCAATATGCGACCAGTCGGAATGTCCTTTGTACATTTGGGCACGCGTTCTAGCATGAATGCTCAAAGCTGCAACTCCAATGTCTTGCAAACGTTCTGCCACTTCATCAATATTAATGGAATTGTCGTCCCAACCCAAACGTGTTTTTACCGTTACCGGCAAATGGGTGCTATCGATTACGGCTTGCGTTAAGCGAATCATCAAATCAACATCTTTTAGAACGCCTGCTCCTGCGCCTTTGCAAACCACTTTCTTGACGGGACAACCAAAATTAATATCAATTAAATCAGGGTTTACAGTTGAAACAATTTTGGAAGATAAAGCCATTGCTTCTTCGTCTCCTCCGAAAATTTGGATTCCAACAGGACGTTCGTAATCAAAAATATCTAGTTTCATTCGGCTTTTGATGGCGTCACGAATCAAACCTTCGGAAGAAATAAATTCAGAGTACATCATATCGGCACCGTGCATTTTGCACAAACGGCGAAATGGTGGATCGCTTACGTCCTCCATAGGAGCCAATAATAGTGGGAAATCGGGTAATTCTATGTTGCCAATCTTGATCATCTTCTGAATTTTGCTGCAAAATTACGATTTTTAGATGAAACGATAAAAGAAGAAAGAGGAAAGACTTCGTTATAAAGCTTTTAGTTTATAAATTATAAGCTTTGAAGCTATTGAATTTAGCGTATATTTGCAGATTAATTGCCTTGTTTTTTGGGATTGCGTTAGGGGTTGCAGCGGCATCCTTTACTGCCGGTGTTCGGCAGGAAAGATAGAGCGGAAGACCAGACCCGTAGGGAAACGCCCAAAACTGGCATGATCTAAAAATTGACATAAATAGAGAATGAAACACATAAGAAATTTTTGCATTATTGCACATATTGACCACGGAAAAAGTACACTTGCCGATAGACTTTTGGGTGCAACTCAAACGGTAACAGCACGTGAAGAAAAAGCGCAATTGCTAGACAATATGGACTTGGAGCGTGAACGCGGGATTACGATTAAGAGTCACGCGATTCAGATGGAATACAAATACAAGGGCGAGGAATACATCTTAAACTTGATTGACACTCCTGGACACGTGGATTTTTCGTATGAAGTTTCTCGTTCGATTGCAGCTTGTGAAGGCGCACTTTTGATTGTAGATGCTGCTCAAAGTATCCAAGCACAAACGATTTCGAACTTATATTTAGCTTTAGAAAATGACTTGGAAATTATTCCGGTTTTGAACAAAGTAGATTTACCATCTGCAAATCCAGAAGAAGTAAGCGACGATATTATTGATTTATTAGGTTGTAAATTGGAAGATATTATTCATGCTTCAGGGAAAACAGGTTTTGGTGTCGAAAATATTTTGGCTGCCATTATCGAGAAAATTCCACCACCAAAAGGAAATAAAGACGAACCATTACAGGCTTTGATTTTTGACTCTCACTACAATCCATTTCGTGGAATTGAAGTGATCTTTAGAGTGGTAAATGGTGAAATCAAAAAAGGGCAAAAAATTAAATTCATGGCTACGGACAATGAATATTTTGCTGACGAAATTGGTACTTTAAAATTAAACCAAGTTCCTAAAAATGTTATTTCGACAGGGGATGTTGGTTATTTGATTTCAGGAATTAAAGAGGCGAAAGAAGTAAAAGTAGGTGATACATTGACCGATGCAAAAACGCCAACAACCAATATGATTACAGGTTTTGAGGACGTAAAACCAATGGTTTTTGCTGGAATTTATCCTGTTGACACAGAGGATTATGAAGATTTGCGTGCTTCGATGGAAAAATTACAATTGAACGATGCTTCCTTAGTATTTTTACCAGAAAGTTCAGCAGCTTTAGGTTTTGGTTTCCGTTGTGGATTCTTAGGAATGTTGCACATGGAGATTATCCAAGAGCGTTTAGAGCGTGAATTTGACATGACAGTTATCACAACTGTTCCCAACGTTTCTTACCATGCGTACACTAAAAAAGAGCCTGACACTATTCTGGTTGTAAACAATCCATCTGATTTACCGGAGCCATCTAAACTAGATCGTGTTGAAGAACCGTACATCAAAGCTACTATTATTACCAAAGCTGATTTTGTGGGTAATGTAATGAGTTTGTGTATTGAAAAACGTGGCGTTATTACCAATCAAACCTATTTGACAACAGAAAGAGTGGAATTGAATTTCGATATGCCATTGGCGGAAATTGTATTCGATTTTTACGACCGTTTGAAAACTGTTTCTAAAGGATATGCTTCTTTTGACTACACTCCTATTGGAATGCGAACGTCTAAATTAGTAAAACTAGATGTCTTATTGAATGCACAATCAGTGGATGCGCTTTCGGCTTTAATTCACGAAAGCAATGCCTACAATATTGGTAAAAAAATGTGTGAAAAATTGCGTGAGTTGATTCCGAGACAACAATTTGATATTCCGATTCAAGCGGCAATTGGAGCTAAAATTATTGCGCGTGAAACGATTAAAGCCTTACGTAAAGACGTTACTGCCAAATGTTATGGTGGAGATATTTCTCGTAAACGTAAATTATTGGAAAAACAAAAGAAAGGAAAGAAACGTATGAGACTTGTTGGAAACGTTGAAATTCCGCAAGAAGCGTTTATGGCGGTGTTGAAATTGAATGATTAAATCCCCCTAACCCCCGAAGGGGAAACTACAATATTGCGAAAACCTGATAATGAAAATTGTCAGGTTTTTTTGTTTCCAATTCCATTGCTAAAAAATCAAAATGTATCTTAGCATCTCAGAACCTCAATCACTCAGAACCTAAAAAATGGACGAAACCCCCAAACGATTTGACCGCATTGTTGCCATTCTTATTCAATTACAATCCAAAAAGATTGTGAAAGCACAGGAATTGGCGAATCGTTTTGAGGTTAGTTTGCGAACTATTTATCGTGACATTCGCACGCTGGAAGCTTCGGGAGTTCCTATTTACAGTGAAGCTGGCGTGGGTTATGCTTTAATGGAAGGCTATCGATTGCCGCCTGTTATGTTTACTCGTGAAGAAGCCAGTAGTTTTATTGCCGCTGAAAAATTAATGCAGAAATTTACCGATGCAACACTTGGAAATCATTATGCTTCGGCGATGTACAAACTCAAAGCGGTATTGCGAAGTGACGATAAAGATTGGGTTTCCAGCATCGAATCAAGTATTTTAATGCAATCGGGAGAAAAGCTTTTTAATGATAAATCACCCAATACTTTAGCGACTCTTTTTGAAAGTATTGCCGAAAAGACCCAAGTTATCCTGTCGTACGAGGCGATTCAATCCGACGGAATTACGGTACGATCTATTGAGCCTGTTGGGATTTTTCATGAAAATAACAATTGGTACATGTTTGGTTATTGCCATTTGCGAAAAGACTATCGCCAATTCCGAGCGGATCGAGTCCACGGAATTCAAAAAACAGAAATACCGTTTTCATCAGAACACGATGCCTTGGAAACTTATTTGGATGCCAACAAAAATGTGCCAACTACTAAAGTCCGCATTCTTGTAGATAAAAAAATCGTCAAATATTTGGCATACGAACAAAAATACCACGGTCTAGTTTCTGAAAAAGAAATCGGAGATAAAATCGAAATGACTTTTATGTGTCGTGATATTGAAAATGGTTTTGCGCGTTGGTATCTGATGTTTGGAGATTATGCATCCATACTAGAACCTGAAAGATTAAAAACTAGAATTCTGGAATTACTAGAAATAAATAAACAACGGCTTTTATAAAACGAACCATTAAGAAATTAAGAAAATTGAAACCTAATTCATCTTAATCTCTTAATGGTAAAAAATCAAACTTTATCTTTCCCAGAAAAATGGCGGTTCAATGCCTAAGGCTCTCAAATACACATAACCTTGACCTCGGTGATGCACTTCGTTGTCAATAAAATAGAAGATATTTTGGATAATTGGAAATTCATATTGCCCAAACAACTTAAAAGTTTCATTGAAATCTTCAATCGATAATTTCTCCCAGTTCTGATTAATTTCATTTGTGGCTTCATCCCATTTTTGAAGATATTGCGCTTTAAAAATCAACTGTTCTGCTCCTTCTTCATTATACGGTTGAATCTCTCTATTAACAATTGATTGCAGTGCTGGAGCTCCAATAGCCAAAAGTTCATCAATCATCTTAGCAAAAGGTCGCATTCCGCCAATGGAGAATTCGAAGAAATCTTTTTCTGGAAATAATTCAATTACACGACGAGTCAATGCACGATGTCCTTGCCAGTGTTTCAATAAATCTTCTGGAGTAATAACCTGAGTCGCTAGTGTTTTCATAATTTTAAAATTTTATATTTTTATTGCTTCAAAAGTAGCAACGGCTGGTGACAACAGTTTGTCAGTAGTGTTTTTCATTTTTTAAAATTTATTGAAAAAGTAAAATCTACAATACCAAATAGATTTCTTTTAAAGAACCAAAAACCTCCACAACTTTGTATCTTTGCACCTTAGAAATTTACAACTATGATTGAAGATAAAAACCCACAACGTACAAGCATTGCTCAATTGGGCGAATTTGGATTGATAGACCATTTGACAAAAAATTTTGAAATCAACCAAGCTTCTACCTTGAAAGGAATTGGCGATGACGCGGCTGTTTTGGATTTTAAAGACAAAAAAGTAGTCGTTTCTACTGATATTATGGTCGAAGGCGTGCATTTTGATTTGGCTTACATGCCCTTGAAACATTTAGGATACAAAGCGGTTGTTTCGAATGTTTCAGACATTTGTGCTATGAATGCCAAAGCAACTCAAATTACGGTTTCTATTGCCGTTTCCAATCGTTTTCCATTAGAAGCCTTAGAAGAATTATTTCATGGAATTACATTGGCAGCCAATGAATACAAAGTAGATGTTATTGGTGGTGATACTACTTCTTCTCAAAAAGGATTAATCATCAGCATCACGGTTTTAGGCGAAGCTGACGAAGACGAAATTGTATATAGAAATGGCGCAAAATCAACCGATTTATTAGTCGTTACTGGTGATATAGGTGCTGCCTACATGGGATTGCAAGTTTTAGAAAGAGAAAAACAAGTTTTTAAGGTCAACCCTAATTCGCAACCCGATTTAGAATTATACACCTATTTAATTGAACGCCAATTAAGACCCGAAGCCCGCAAAGATGTTCGCACTTTATTGCACGCTTTAGAAATAAAACCGACTTCTATGATTGACATTTCAGATGGATTATCATCGGAGATTATGCATATCTGCAAGCAATCTAAAGTGGGTTGTAATTTGTACGAAGACAAATTACCGCTTGATCCTCAATTCATAAATGTTTGTGAAGAATTTGATATTGATAGCACAACAGTAGCTATCAACGGAGGCGAAGATTACGAATTACTATTTACGATTCCAATTGATGATTTTGACAAAATAAAAGGGAATCCTAATTTCTCAATTATTGGTCACATGACGGAAGAAGCCGAAGGAATCCATCTGGTTACTCGTGCCAATACAAAAATTGCACTGAAAGCAAGAGGCTGGAACGCTTTAAGCGAATAAAATTCAAACTAACACAAACCGTCTCGTTCTAAACAAGACGGTTTTTTTATTATCTAAAAATCCATTTATTTAAACATTATTATTAAATAGACATCCATATTTCATGAAAAAAGCAAAACATTTAATCCCATTACTATTATTAGGCTGCACTCTATTGGCACAAACAAAAGATGAGCAAACCATCAAAGCGATTTACAAATCTTCTTTAACCAATTCTCAATGCTATTCCTGGTTGGATTATTTATCAAATAGCATTGGACCACGTTTGTCAGGTTCTGCAAATGCTGAAAAAGCAGTGCAATACACCAAAGCCGAATTGGAAAAATTAGGTTTTGACAAAGTATATCTTCAAGAAGTGATGGTTCCAAAATGGGTTCGTGGCGAAAAAGAAACTGCTTATATGATCATCAACAAAACCAAAACCAACATTCCTATTTGTGCACTTGGCGGATCAGTGGCAACACCAAAAAACGGAATAACAGCTGAAGTAATTGAAGTACATGGCATACAAGAACTAGAAGCTTTAGGCAATAAATTGAAAGGAAAAATCGTTTTCTATAATAGACCAATGGATCAAGAAAATATTGAAACCTTTATTTCTTATGGAAGTTGTGTGGATCAACGCTCAACAGGTGCAAAAGAAGCTTCAAAATATGGCGCATTAGCAACAATTGTTCGTTCTATGAATTTGCGATTAGATGATTATCCTCATACTGGAATTCAAAGTTATGGCGATATTCCAAAATCGCAATACATCCCAGCAGCAGCAATTAGTACTAATGGCGCTGAATTATTGAGTAAATCGCTAAAAGAAAATCCGCATTTACAGTTTTACATCAAACAATCCTGTCAAAGTTTTGAAGATGTTTTATCTTATAATGTTATTGGCGAAATTAAAGGTTCTGAACATCCCGAAAACATAATGGTTGTGGGCGGACATTTGGATTCTTGGGATTTATCAGATGGATCACATGATGATGGAGCTGGCGTAGTACAAAGTATGGAAGTGGTTAACATTTTTAAAAACATTGGTTATAAACCTAAAAACACCCTTCGAGTAGTACTTTTTATGAATGAAGAAAATGGAGCCAGAGGAGCTAGTAAATATGCTGAAATAGCTGAACTGAATAAAGAGAATCATATTTTAGCCATTGAAAGTGATTCAGGTGGGTTTTCACCAAGAGGTTTTTCATTAGAATGCAATGATGCTAATTTTAATGAAATACAGACTTGGAAGCCATTATTTGAACCTTATTTAGTTCATAGTTTTACCAAAGGACATAGCGGAACGGACATTGGCCCTTTAAATTCAAATACACTTATAAAGGCCGGATTAAAGCCCGATTCACAACGTTATTTTGATTATCATCATGCAGCAAATGACAATTTTGATGCTATCAATAAAAGAGAATTAGAACTTGGTGCGGCAACAATGGCTTCCTTTCTTTATTTGGTTGACCAAAAAGGAATTTAAAACAAACAAGTTATACTTAAACAATATAAAAATGGAAAATAAACTAAAAATACAAATCTGGTCAGACATTATGTGTCCGTTTTGTTACATTGGAAAGAGAAGATTAGAAAATGCTTTGGATCAATTTGGGCATCAAGACACTATCGAAATCGAATGGAAGAGCTTTCAACTTGACCCGAATTTTGTAGCTTCAGATGATGATAACTTAGTGGATCATCTTGCTGAAAAATATAGAAAAGACAGAGAATGGGCTGAAGAATCTCTAGCAAATATGACTCGAAATGCAGCTAATTCTGGATTAGAATTTCATTTTGAAAAAGCCATTATGGCCAATTCATTTAAAGCGCATCGTTTGTTGCATTTAGCCAAAAAACACGAGTTAGGCAATGAACTTAAAGAATTGCTCTTTAAAGCCTATTTAACTGACGGAGAAGACATCAATAACAGTGCAACACTAAAACAATTAGGCTTACAAGTTGGACTTAACGCTAATAGCATTGATGAAGTTTTAAGCACTAATGCTTTTGCAGAAGAAGTAGAACAAGATATGGCGATGGCGCAAAAAATAGGAATTCAGGGCGTTCCGTTTTTTGTATTCCACAATAAATATGCGATTTCAGGAGCGCAGCACGAAGAAACATTTGTAAAAACACTGCAAAAAGTTTGGGAAGAAGGGGAATTTGATTCGAAAATTACTATCTTGAACACTCCAGACAACAACAGCTGCGGCATTGATAGCTGCGACTAAACAACTTAAAAATGAGTGATACTAAGCAAACAAAAATCATTAGATGGGGAATCATCGGATGTGGAAATGTAACCGAAAAGAAAAGTGGTCCTGCGTACCAAAAAACAGCAGGATTTGAAATTGTTGCTGTAATGCGCAGAGATGCTGAAAAAGCAGCCGATTATGCCAAAAGACATGGAATTAACAAACACTATTCGGATGCTGATGCACTGATAAATGATCCTGAAGTAGATGCGGTTTATATTGCTACACCTCCTGATTCTCATAAATTATACGGACTAAAAGTAGCCGAAGCAGGTAAAATTTGCTGCATCGAAAAGCCATTAGCTCCAAATTATGAAGATAGCAAAGCTATTTATGAAGCTTTTGAAGCAAAAAATATTCCGCTTTTTTCTGCTTATTATAGAAGAACATTACCGCGTTTTAAACAAATAAAAAAATGGTTGGATGCTAATAGCATTGGACAAATCAGACATATTAATTGGTATTTAAGCAAACCTGCATCCGAACAAGATTTATCAGGATTATACAATTGGCGCACCGATGCTACAGTTGCAAAAGGAGGTTATTTTGACGACTTAGCCAGTCACGGCTTAGACCTATTCAATTATCTTCTTGGCGACATTAAAGAAGTATCCGGAATTAGTTTGAATCAACAGAATTTATATTCTGCTAAAGACGCTTTGGTATCTTGTTGGCTGCATGAAGACGGAATCACAGGAACCGGAAGTTGGAATTTTGGTTGTGCAACTAGAGAAGACAAAGTCATTATATATGGAAGCCAAGGAACCATTTCGTTTTCAATATTTGATGAAAGTCCTGTAATCCTTTCGAATGAAAATGGTGTACTACCTCTTACAATAGAACACCCAGAAAATGTACAATTATATCATGTAGAAGCCATGAAAGAACAACTTCTAGGCAGTGGAATTCATCCTTCAAGCGGAAAAACGGCAACGCATACCAGTTGGGTCATGGATCGAATTATGGGAATTTTATAAAACAAAAAAAGCTTCAGAACCACCTGAAGCTTTTTTATTTAACTACACAAACTAATTAATTACTAACAAATAGCAAATTTCTAACCTGTGAATTATTATCATAATTCGTGCCAAAAAATATATATTTTTAAAAAACTAAATGATTTACCAGTTAAATTCTATTTTTTCGCCTTTTGCAAGATGTATTTTTTCAATTTTATCTCCACAAATAAGTGTCGTTTCTCCACCATTTTTAGAAAAAACAGTTACTTTTTTAACTAACTTATCTTTCCATTCCATTGCTATTTCAAATCCTCCTCTGGCACAAATCCCTTTTAAGGATCCACTTTCCCAAGCATCGGGTAAGGCTGGAAGTAATCTAATTTCTTTTTCATCAGACTGCACTAACATTTCGGCAACTGCTGCTGCTCCCCCAAAATTTCCATCAATTTGAAAGGGTGGATGCGCATCAAACAGGTTAGGATATGTTCCTCCACCTCGTCTAGGGTTTTCTGTTTTCTTACTATCAGGATCAACGTAACGAAGTAATTCTCGATACATTTTATAAGCTCTATTTCCGTCCAAAAGCCTAGCCCAAAGATTAATACGCCAACCTTTAGACCAACCTGTAGTTTCATCTCCTTTTATTTCTAACGTTGTTCTAGCAGCATTAGCAAGATCAGGTGTTGTTAAAGGCGAAATATGATTTCCAGGAAACAATCCAAACAAATGAGATTGATGACGGTGTTTAGGATCTTGGTCCTTCCAATCAAAATACCATTCTTGTAGATTTCCAGCTTTACCAATTTGGTAAGGATATAATTTTGAAAGTGCCGTTTCAAGTTTTGTTCTAAATTCAGCATCTGTTTTTAAAACTTTAGAAGCTTCAATGGCATTAGAGAAACACTGTCTAATCATGGCTAAATCAGCAGCACCACCATACAAAGTAGCACCAGTATATCCATTAGGTGTAATATATAAGTTTTCGGGAGAAGTAGACGGAGAAGTGATTAAATAACCATTTTTATCTTCAACTAACCATTCTAAACAAAATTCTGCTGCTCCACGCATTAAATCATAGCCTTCATTTTTAAGATAATTTAAATCCTGAGAGAACAAATAATGTTCCCAAATATGAGTACTCAACCAAGCGCCTCCCATATTCCAACAAGCCCAATTGGGATCCCCACCACCAAAATTTCCAACAGGATTACTCATAGCCCAGATATCCGAATTTTGAGCTACAGCCCATCCGTTTACTCCATAAAAAGTTTTAGCCGTCACTTTGCCCGTTTGAGCAACATTCTTTATATAACTTAAAAGTGGTTTGTGTAGTTCTGACAAATTAGTGTTTTCTGCTAACCAATAATTTTCTTCAACATTAATATTTATCGTATAATTACTACTCCAAGGCGGACGCATATAAGGATTCCAAATACCTTGCAAATTAGCTGGAACTCCTAGTGTTCTAGAACTACTTATCAATAAATATCTCCCGTATTGAAAATACAGAATTTCTAATTTTTTATCTTCTTTACCTTCTGAATAACGCAACAAACGCTCGTCTGTAGGCAAATTAGGCGCAGTGGTTTTTCCTAAGTCTAAACTCACTCTTTTAAATAAGTTTTGGTAATCTAAAACATGAGCTTCTTTCAATGACTTATACGATTTAGAAATAGCTTTCGTCATATTTTCTGCTGCAATTGCCTTATCGTCTAATCCTTCTGTACTTGGATTTTTATCATAACCATTAAAACTGGTAGCTATAGAAACAAAAATTAATGCTTCAGTTGCATTTCTTACTCCAATTTTATTATCGGCAGTAATAATTGTACCTCCCGTATTTTTAATTTGAACTAAACTTGTAAAACGAGTTCCTCTATTTTCATCAAAAAGAATTGGATTATCACTTTTAACATAACTTGGCTCTGCATGATAGGGTGCATAACCATTAATTTTTAATTCTTTTGTACTAGCATCTGTTTTAAATTTCAATAAGCTTTCAAAATCTATTAAAAAATTCAACTTATTCTTTTTACTAGATGTTATCTTAATCACCATGATTTGATCAGGAGCTGAAACAAAGTATTCGCGAGTATATTTTACACCATCAATTTCATAATTCACTTTTGAAACAGCATTATCAATATCTAATTCTCTATAATAATTAGTGGCTTTAGTATCCTTTTTAAAATGAGAAATATGCAAAGTACCAAGTGGTGAAAAAGACTCAGAATAAGATCCTTGTAATTTTTTATTTAATTCATCAGCTAACTTATAATCCTCATTTTTCAATGCTGCTCTAATGGCCGGCACATTTTTATATGCCTCAGGATTCATATTAGCATTGACTGGTTCACCTGACCAAAGTGTTGCATCATTTAAGTAAATCTTATCCGAATCGACACCTCCAAAAACAGTTGCACCTAATTTCCCGTTGCCAAGAACTAAGCTTTCTTCAAAATATTCTGCAGGTTTATCATACCATAGCACATGGTTTGATTGAGCATTCATTTCAACAAAAAAAGTAAAGAAAATAAAAAATAAAAATATTTTTTTATAAGCTGTAAATGGCATGTGTTTAAATTTTAATTTATAAAGCAAGATAACGCTACCAAATTAATATCTGCTTATTATTCTAATTTATTTATAATTCAAAATTATCTTTTAAGAATACAAATTTATCTTTACAAATAAGATGTTACCTTAGAAAAAACAACATGATTTTCAACCACAAGAACAACTTTATTAACTTTCGTAAAAGTCAAAATACTTATCAACTTTCCTAAAAAATAACTTTATAATAGAATCTAACAACAAGTCAATTACGTAATTTTGTATCATGTATGCTTTAGTCGATTGTAATAATTTCTATGCTTCTTGCGAACGTGTTTTCCAGCCGGAATTCAACGACAAAGCTGTTGCGATTTTATCTAACAATGATGGCTGTGTGATTTCCAGAAGTTACGAAGCCAAAGCCGCCGGAATTCCTATGGGTGCTCCCGCATTCCAAATTAAAGATTTGGTAAAAGAGAAAAACGTAAAATTATTTTCGTCTAATTATGCACTCTATGGCGATTTAAGTCAGCGAGTAATGGCTATTTTAAATCAGTTTACGCCAAATGTAGAAATTTACAGCATAGACGAGGCTTTCTTAAATTTTGACGGATTAAATATCGAAGACTATCATAATTACGGACTTCAGATGAAATCTCGTGTTCGAAAATGGGTTGGAATTCCAGTTTGCATTGGTTTTGCAGAAACCAAAGCTTTATCCAAAGTAGCTAATAAAATTGCTAAGAAATTCCAAGATAGAACACAAGGCATTTATGTTATTGACTCTGAAGAAAAACGAATTAAAGCATTAAAATGGACCAAGATTGAAGATGTTTGGGGCATTGGTTACCGAACCACTAAAAAAGCAAAACTAAGAAACATCAACACCGCCTTAGATTTTATACACCCACAGCATGAGGCTTGGATTAAAAGAGAAATGGGTGTTATTGGTCTTCGATTGAAAGCAGAACTCGAAGGAAAATCAGTTTTAGATTTGGAACCTATTGCTGAGCAAAAGAAAAGTATTGCTATAACTCGAAGTTTCCCCAAGCAAATTGCTGATTTTGATTTACTCCGAGAGCGCATTACCACTTTTGCAGCCGTTTGTGCTGAGAAATTGCGTAGCCAAAAATCCTGTTGCCATACTATAATAGTAATGCTTGTTATTGATAAACATACCGTAAAAACATCCAAATATTATTTTAATAGCGCCATTACATTGCCATATGGAACTAATTCAACTTTGACAATTTCGAATGCGGCTATTGAATTATTTAGACAGTTACATCAAGGAAATGAAGGTTTAAAATTTAAAAAAGCTGGAGTAATTGTTAGCGAACTTATTGGCGAAAACCAAAAACAGTTTCAATTATTCGAAGAAGAAAACCCAAAGCATTTAGCACTAATGAAAGTAATGGACCATCTCAATATTAAAATTGGCGATACCAAAGTAAAATTGGCCAGCCAAAATTTAAAACTCACTTGGGATATGAATCAGAAACTTTTATCTAACAAATACACTACTAAATTTAAAGATATTCTTGAAATACGATGCGAATGAGAAAAGATCCAAAACTCAGTTTCTACAAACCAGATTATGAAAGCGAATTAAGAATTCCTTTTATTCCTGATGGCGTTTCGGCAGGATTTCCTTCTCCCGCGGCTGATTTTATGGAGAATAACATCGATTTGAATAAAGAGTTGAGCGAAAATCCCTTAGCTACCTTTTATATCAAAGTAAAAGGAAATTCGATGATTGATGCTGGTATCAACGACAAAGACGTACTTATTGTAGACCGAAGCATTGAACCGCAAGACAACAAGATTGCTATTTGTTTTATCGATGGAGAATTCACCGTAAAACGCATTAAATTAGAAAAAGACTGTCTCTACCTGATGCCCGAAAACAGTAATTACACTCCGATAAAAGTCACAGAAGAAAACGAACTCATCATTTGGGGAATCGTAACCTATGTGATAAAAAAAATGTGAAAGGAATATATTATCGCTTCAAAGCAAAATGTCCTTTCATCATTTTACCATTTTCTAGTTGAATGGAATACCAATAATCAGTCGCAGGTAATGGATTTCCGTGAAAAGTACCATCCCATCCTGCTCCTATTGGACTTATTTGCTTTATTAATTTACCATAGCGATCAAAAATTTGAATCATAGTCTTTGCATTAAAAGAAACATTGACCCCTTTTATATTCCAGGTATCATTGTAGCCATCCTGATTTGGAGTGAAATAATTTGGAATTCCTAATATGGCTACTTCTTTAGCTACTACACCACAGCCGTTTTTATCTTTTACAAAAACAGTATGAATCCCAGCACTTACATTAGTAAAATTATTTTCATCTTCATATACTCCAAATTCATCATCCAAAGCATAAACATAATCACCGTTTCCACTTACCGAAACCGTTATACTATTCGAATCGGATAACTCAACAATAGCTACATCATTGATAACAGCTATATCAGAAGCATTAACAAAAATAGTTCTTGTCCTTGAACAACCTTGACTATTCGTCACTTCAACAGTATAAGTCCCTTTGGCGTTTACAATAAGTTCATAATTGTTTTCACCTGGCATTGGACTTCCATTTAAAGACCAAACATATGTGTAGGCTGTTATTGAAGCATTATCCCGTACCCCTGCATTAATCACCTTCTTAAAAGTTGGCAAATTGCTACAAACCAATTCATCACCTTCTAACAAAATGTTAGGTACTGGATGAACCACAAATGGAATTATAGTCTGAGCTTTACAAGCAGTATTTATTGGATTAATAACTTCTACTCTTATGTTTTGGGTAGCAGTGATAAATGGAGTAGGCAAAGGACTTGGAAGCTCATTATTATTCTCATCAAAATATTTTACTTGCATTCCTGTCTGATTACCTAAAATAGTACTTTGAAAAGAGGAAGTATCAAAAGCATATTTTCCGTCTTGTTGACTTGGATCAGTTTCATCATCACAAACAGTCGTTAAAGATGTTGCAATAGGAAAAGCTTCAGGCAAATCAGAAACTACAAATTGAATTGTTGAATCATAATAACATGCTGTTGTTGTACTATTAGTAGCCCTTACTTTAATTGTCTGGGTAGCGGTTACAAAAGGATTCGGAAGTGGACTAGGTAAAGGACTATTATTTGCATCAAAATAACTAAGGGATATAGTAGCTCTGCCATTCAACAATTGAGCATCTACATTGGATGTATCGAAAGCATAAATCCCATCCTGATTGTCATCACAATGTGTTAATACTATTGGTTGAACAATAGGCATTGATTCTACATTTAAAGTAATATGACTGCCTAATCCCAAACAATCATTATTTAATCGACTATCTACACGAATGTAGATTTTTTGAGTAGTTGGATAACCAATATTCCTATAATTAGTAATATCTGTTATAGAATTTTCCTCTATTAAAGCATCATTCAGGTTACGATAATAATTGATCTCTAATTGTTGTCCCGTTGGAAAAATAGATTGAATCTCAGCTGTCACATTACTAAAATCAAAAGCAGCAATTCCATCAGTATTTGTTCTGGATATTGCATCATCACACACCGTAAAAGTTTTTGAAAAGTTCAATGGAATTTGTGTAGTGGAAACAATTAGATTCAATTTTGTAATTCTAAAACAACCATTCGAATTAGTAATCTTCACATAAACCACATCGTTACTCACAATTTGGTTAGAATAATTCCTTGGATTAGTTATAGGGTTACTATTATTTTGTGCGTCTAATTGAGTTTTATAAAAAGTGATGTTTTCATTAGCAGCATTATTGGTTATTTTCACAATAGCTTCTTCTAAATTAAAAATACTAAAGCCATCAATATCATCATCACATTGTTTTAAATCAACAATTTGATTTACTACGGGTAAAGCAAACACTTGAATTTTAAACGAAGTTGTTGCAAAACAAAGCGGATTATCTTTATTATACATTTTTACATAAATCGTTTCTGTTGGATTCGAATTTATATAAGCAGTTGGTGTAGCAATATTTTGGGTCAAAGCTACATCTTTGTAGTAAGAGAGTAAAAATTGTGTTGCCGATTGACCGTTTAAAATAGTCGTAGCTCTTTGACTTAAATCAAAAATTACCCGACCATCAGCATCTGTTCCTGCACTAGTATTATCACAAACCGAATAATCAGGAATAGCAGCAGAAAGCTTGGGTATTGGATTTTCAAAAACAGCGATTGAAAATGTAGTTGTGCTTTTACAAGAAGTATTAGCATTATTCGAAACTTCCGCTATAATGCTTTGTTGTATATATGGAGCGTTATTTGTATAAGTTGTAGGTGTTGAAATTACTACGTTATTGTTATAATTAGCAGCATTAGCAAAATATCTAACCGAATATAATGAAGGATCCTGACCGTTAAGTATTATGGCATTTTGAGAAGTTAAATCAAAACTACTAAAACCATCATTATTACTGTCACAAAATAAGATATCTTGTGGTTGAGTAGCTGTTGGTAATGCTGAGATAACGATATCTTTGGTATTAGTACTCGTGCCACTGACAGCTGTTGCTGTAACAGAGACGCTATAAGTGCCAGGACTCGCATAAACATGACTTGGATTCAAATCGGTTGAAGTGATACCATCTCCAAAATCCCAGATGGCTGAAGTTATAGTTTCACTGGAAGTCAGCTTAAATATTGTTGAATCTCCATAGCATAAATTTTCAGCATTAAAAAAAGCATCAAAAAATGATGTCATAAATGGTGGCAAACCAAGTACTCGGCTTGTATTGATTGCAAGTGGTTGACCTGACTTGTCAAAATTACATCCTAAGCCTAAAACATCAGGATTATTTATTACCCCTAAGGAACTTAACTCAAAAGTACAAAAGTAAATCTTTTTATTTAGTGCTAGTTGTAAGGCACCAGCACCATAATAGCTTGCGGAAAGAATAACTTTTGAATTGGGTATATCATTGCTTAGTAAATTAAATTGTGCTAATGTTTGATTTGTTGCATTGGCTGAAAAACTAGCATAAAGCACGTTAGAGTTACTTGAAAATTCAACACCATAACCATGAATATCGGAAAGAATTAATTTTGAATTAGAAACTGAGCCTGTAGACGAATCAAAATCAAACAGGTATACAGCCCCTTTATAATTATTAAAAGGAATAGAAGGTCTATCAATTTGATCGTATGCGGCAGCTAGTTTTTTTCCGTTAGGGGATGCTTTAAGAGCTCCAATAGCGTTTCTTCGATATCCAAAAACAGGTACAGTTGGAGAAATTGCAGATTTTACAGGAACTGTATTTACGCCCGATGCTGTTACTTTAAAAGCATAAAAATTATCTGTAAATTGAGTGATAACCCAATAACCACTGCCTGAAGCATCTTTTACAGCAGTCAATTTTTCAGAACATTTATACTTTATTTCCTGTCCTAATGGATTCGTATCATAAGTAATAAGATGATTATTTCTACTTACAATATCTCCCACACTTCCATTAGTGCCGGTTTTACTAAGATCCACTATAGAATAATTCAATCCATTATTCAATCCATCATCATTATCAGGTGTTTTTCCACTATCAATATCTGCATAATTTCCCGAAAAGGCATTCGGATATTTTGCTGCATTCTCATGATGTGGTTCGTCTAATGTGAATATATAGTATAAATTTGGATTTCCTGGATTGGGTATAATTATTCCTGACTGAGTACTGGAAATATCGCCCAAAAGTCCGGTTCCATTAAAGTAATCACCATTAGGCATCACCATATGATTTTTATCCCAAACAGTACGTCCATCAGTATAGAGCAGTAAATCACCATTACTATTAGCAATTGATGCACAACCTTCGTTTGTTTTTAATTTACCATCCGCTAATGGTGTAACAGTACCATCAGTATTAAATTTTAGACCTGCGTTCTGTCCAAAATACCAAACACTCGCTTCCTGCTGTGAGAAAACGAGTGCCGTATAAAGGAATAAAAAAATAAAAAAACTGTGTTTCATCTATCTTTTAATCATTATAAATAATGAGTATTTTCATGAATATTTACTTTTATTGTTTAATGGCATATAAAAAATACAAACATTTTGTTGTTATCAAGATTTTCTAGATGCATTTTGTTTCTTTAATAGTCTAATTACCATATTATGTGCTGTGATTTTAGAAAAAACTTCTAAAATAAATCCCAATTTACATCCGTTCATTTCAAAGACTACTTCAGATAGTTATGCAACTATACTAAATCATTTTTTTTTAATTTACTAACTGTCTACATTATCGGTTTCAACCTCATAGACAATCCAATCTTCTTTTGGGAAATAATGTTTTTCTATATCTTCATCTTTTAACGGAATCCATCTTTTTTGAAATAACCATTTCTCTAATTCAAAAATCGATTTTAATATATTATCAGTGGTTAACTCATGAACGATTACCATTTTATCCCATAAATAACACACTTTATTAGATGTAAATTCTCCCTTAATACTTTCTAGAGTGATGAAATAGGGATCGTAATACTCCCCTAATTCATTAATTATCAAAATATCCCCCCGATTACCTCGATAAATAGCTTCTTCATCATCTATGTAACCCAATGTAAAAATTATTTTATATTTCATATTTTAATTATTTTGTAATGCTATTATATGGCATTAGTTTGACCTGATTTAAATGATTTTGAAAAACAGAAGGAGTCATTGGTTGAACTGGACTTATTACAAAATGAGTGCCGCCTGCAGGTGTATTAATTAACTTCAATTCTTTAGGGATTGATTTTAAATCTACTTCAAAAGCACCACCATATTGATCAATAAATTTATTAAACTTGTCTGTATTTAGTGAAAGCCCTTTTCCTGGTTGCATTAGACCTGTACCTTTATCAAGTCCACTTCTTATGTCTGCAGCTGATAATTCAGTATTATTTCCACCTCTAAATAAAGGAGTATCAGTTGTTGCTGTCTCTCCCATACCTGTCGACTTTGTTTGAACCTGTGTGGATTTATCATAATCCGCTTTAGCTTTGTTAGTGTAATCATCAATTTTAGCAATAACGGTAGCTGAAGGTTTAACTTCTGTTCCAAACCAAATGTTTGAACCGCTGGCTTTAGCTGCTGAAAACCCAGAAGCACCTCCACCAACTGCACCAAATAAAGCCGTCATGCCTAAACCAGCATTCCAATTGTTACCTGATATTATATTAGTCATTGCTCCTAATGTAGTAGAAGTAGCTGCTCCGGATAACGCACCTGGAATAATTCCTACTGCATTTATAGCTGTACTCATATACGCACCTGCATAGCCCGTCATAGCACCAATAGCGGCTCCTTTTAACCCTCCCATGACAATTTGCCCAAAATTCTCGCCATTTAAAGCTGATCCAACAGCACCTCCTGCAAAACCACCAGCAGCTCCTGCATACATGGCTACCATTAATGGAGTTGCTGTTCCTGCAGTCAATATACTTACAGTGACACCAACAACTACAGCAGCTGTAATAGTAGCTATGGATTTCCAGTTTTGACCTATCCATTTTCCAGCAGATTTGAATGATATTTCCCCGCTAGGATCAGTATATTTTAACGGGTTATTAAGTACATACCCATATCGGTTAAAATTTTG
>WSSedL1CaDRAFT_10000351_pt1 | contig 32361 bp, 26 predicted proteins | sample WetSurSL1Cattail_FD_9464 | JGI IMG/M metagenome (IMG submission 9464)
ATTACCCAATCTGCGCCACTTCCTACAGTTACATTATAAGTAGCCGTTTCGGAATCTATTGAAATATCCTCATCATTTATTACCAGGCTTTTCAACGTTGCATCGCCTGACATTGGCGGCGTTAATTCTTTACTTACTATTATCTTGTAGGTCTTTTCCGTTCCGTCCTGTGCCGTTACAACTATGTCTATTTCACCGTTTTGGCTTTCCATCAGGTCGCCTATAGGCAGCGATTCGGAAGTACCGTTGCCCACTGTCGCCCCGTTTACCGTTACGGCGGCATGTGCTTCATTTACGGTTGGCGTTACCATTACCCAATCTGCGCCACTTCCTACAGTTACATTATAAGTAGCCGTTTCGGAATCTATTGAAATATCCTCATCATTTATTACCAGGCTTTTCAACGTTGCATCGTCTGACATTGGCGGCGTTGGCGGCGTTGACGGCGTTGATGGAGGCTTTGCTTTATATATGGTTATCATATAAGTTTTAGTGGTAATTCCGTCCTGCGCCGTTACTACTACATTTATTGTGTTGCTTCCTACATTCAAGTTTATTGGATCCGATGCCTGCCCGCTTAAAACGCTTACACTGTTTACAGAAGCAGAAGCCTTGGTATCACTCAGTATCGGTGTTACCGTTACACTATTCACATTATAAACCACGCTTGCAGAATAAGAAGGCGTACCTGTTGCAAATGCTTGGTCAAATGCTCCGCTGCTTATAGAGAGATTATTCAAGTCGGCATCCGGGCCGTAATAGAAATAAGCATCCGCGTGACTTGCAATTCCGGTACCCCCTATTGCTACATCATATCTTCCCTTGAAGGTGTTGGCCATAGTGAATGAAAATGTAAAATTCCCGGTCATTGAGCTGACAGTATTATTTATATATTCTGGATTGCCTTTAGGATCTGTAATTCTAACAGTAACTAGCTGCCTGTTTTTTGAACTAATAGCACCGGTTACAGTTACTTTTTTATTGCTGTCGATGGAAGCATTAACTGCTGTAACGCTGGTTAACGTCATATGCAAGAGCTTTTTATAAAAAAACAGTTATATAAAGAACAAGCCTCTTCAATTGTTTCTACTTTAATTAGAGCCTATGTCATCTTTTTTATACACTCAAGGGTTAGACATATAGTAGATAGTCAATCTCCGTCAGCCCTCATTTATCAAGCTTTCAGCCGTTCAATTCTCGTCACACTTTCTGTATGCCTTGAGTGGGCAAAAAAGATGTCGCACCCCTCTGGTATCCCCTTGGTAGTAGGGTGTATCTCTGAAATAGTCGTTATAAGAAATGTTTTGCTAATTTTGATTGAATAATTGCTTCTGTTTTTCTCTGTACAAGCATTTCCATCTTGGAAAAATCCATTTTATTATTATCATACTTAGCTTAACCCCTTCCGCAGTTTAATGTTTGAAAATATTACAGTCGAAGTTATCATACCAAAAGAAATGATTGTCGTCAGAGAAACTACCCATTTTAAGTTTGTAAAACTATTTCCTAAGACCCTGTATATCTCATTACCAATATAGTAATGTTGAAAATCTGTCATTTTGAGCGGCATAAAATTGGCGAAGTAATGATCCACCAAATAGAGCGGCACCTGGTCGAATATCAATAATAGTATCCAGAAAAATGCAATTCCTACTGCTCCGTTCAATACTCCATCGGTTAAAACTGTTAGAAATAAAGTTAAGGAAATCATAAAAACCATTGCCAATAGCCCTACACCAGCATTGATTAAAAATTGCTGCATATAGGTAATGTTATAAACCGAGAAAAAGGATGTGCCGCTGCTCTGGATATACTCCTGATAAAGAGGCTTACAAACGAAATTCGGCATTTTGACAATACACAGATTATAAATATAAAAAATTATTACAATTTTTTAGACACTCAAATAAATAAATTTATTGAAGACCGGAATTGCATTATTCCATATGAATTTGAAAATGTCCGTAGTCTGTGGATGTCGATTTCATCCGCAAATACACTTTCAGAACTTGAAAATATGATTGTTGATAAAATCAACTTTATCAATGAATTTATTAAAAATGAATCTGCTCATGACAGTGTAGTCTGGAAAATAAAGAAATATATAAATGACAATATAAGCAATCCGGACTTATCCATCTCAACTATTGCAGATAATCTTTTTCTGACAAATACTTATATTTGTTCATTGTTTAAAAAAGAAACCGGAGAGACTATAAATCAGTACATTATAAGCATTCGGATCAAAACTGCAAAAGAATACCTGTCAGACAGGAACATTAAGCTGGCAGATGTATCAAAAAAAATCGGCTATTCAGATTCAAAATATTTTTCAAAGGTGTTTAAGAAAAACGTTGGAATTATTCCATCTGATTATAGAGAAAGGCATATGAAGTGAAGAGAGTTTTCAAAGAATTGAGAAAATTTCTGCCGGATTTGAAATTAAAAGAGAAACTATTAATTTTGGGTCTTATTTTAATCATATTACCTTTCGTTAATTTTACTTTAATTACATATGAAAGCGTTTCAAATAAAATGAAATCGCAAACGATTGCATCCGCAAAGCTTATGCTTGATAATGTAACCTCTGTTTTAGCATCTAAAACCATGAGCGTCTCAAATTCGATGGATATCATATCTTACGACAAAAATGTAAATGCTATCTTAAGCCGTGCCCAGACCGACTATCCTGTTCCCGACCAGCTCGAGGATGCAGATCAGCTTACTTCCCTTTTCACAAACCTCCAAAACAGCACAGGAGTTTATCGGATCAGAATGTACTTGAGGTCAGGACTCATTTATTCAGATGAAAAACAGAATATTTTCAATATGGATACAATCCAAGATGAAGCCTGGTACAAAGATACAATAAATAGTGATGGTAAAACGAAGTGGTTTACATCCTCCTATACAAATAACAGCAATTCTGGAGAACCAAAGTATATTTCAATGGTAAAAGTAGTATGGAATATTGAGGTATTCTTTGATAAACTAGGTATTCTCAGGATTGATATCCTTCAAAGCGATTTGTTGGATATTATTAATAAAGCAAAGGTAACTGACAATACCGATATGTATATAAGAAACAGCAAAAATGAAATCGTCGCTTGTATTAATGAGTCAACAGCTAAAAAATGGTCCGGGGTTTTGATGAATTACACTGACCAGAGTTGGAATCCAAAAATTATCAACGGTCAAAACGTAATTGTAAGCACAAACCCTATATCAAATTCAGATTGGACATTAGTCACAATAATACCCATGAGCGACATTTTATCTCTTAGCAAAAAGCTGAAAAATGAAATGCTTTTTCTTATGCTGATTATTGCCGCTATTGCATATTTCATCATATCTTACATTTCTCTGATTTATACAAAAAAAATAAGTCAGATCATCAGGAAAATGAAAAAAGTACAAACCGGAGACCTTGATGTTATTATATCCGACCATGGAAAGGATGAAATCGGTGAACTGATCGAGAATTTTAACTACATGATGAATAAAATTAAAGTTCTAAATGAAGAACAGTTCAGAGCGGGAATTTCCATAAAAAGCGCTGAACTCAAAGCATTACAGGCCCAAATCAATCCGCATTTTCTCTACAATACACTGGACATAATAAACTGCTTGGCCATAGAAAACAATATCCCCGATATCAGCCAAATGATCCAATCCTTATCAAAGTTTTACAAATTAAGCTTAAGTAATGGCAGGGATATTGTGACAATCAGGGATGAGCTGGAGCATGTCGAGCTCTATGTTCAGATACAGAACAAAAGATATAAAAATCGTATAATATTGATACTGGATGTTGAAAAAGAAATACTGGATTGTAAAATACCAAAGTTACTGTTACAGCCTATCGTTGAGAATGCAATTATTCACGGAATATTTGAAAAAGAAAGCAAATCCGGAGTTATAAAAATTTTCGGTTATAAAGTTATGCATAATATTTTTCTTAAAATAAATGACAATGGTATAGGTATGTCAAAAAACAGAATTGAAGAAATGCTTCAATTTAATATTGCGGAACAAATGCATGGATATGGCGTAAATAATATTAATGAAAGGATAAAGTTATATTACGGGAACGAATATGGACTTTTTTATGAAAGTGAACCCGGGAATGGCACGACTGTGGAAATAAGAATACCTGAATCATAAATAACCGATCTGTGCACCAAAACCAATGTGCTAATGATTGACCTGCTACAAAAACCTCTTGATTTCTGCAGCTCATTGCCCTATTTACAATCTACACTATGAAAAGCAAATTTCTAACCCAAATATAGGGATAATGAGAGTAAAAATTATATCAATCCGGATTTTTGCAGCAAGCGTTGGACCATGACGGCAGCCTCCTCACGTGTTACGTAATTTTAGGTGATCGCCCCCTTATCATGATTACATTTGTTATCTTTGCTAATTGTAGTACACAAGCATATTATTGTCAGTTTCGGTCAAAAAGGCAGAACAACTAGTGAAGACAATAGAAAAGTTCCCACAAGGTGAGAGCCAAAGAATGCTGTCCTATTTTCAAGAAGTCTTGGAAAAAGCGGATGAAAATGAACTGGAAGCCTCCGTCATTTTTGCCCTGTCCAACTGCTTTATACAGTTGAGAAAAGCCCTCAGCGGCTATGAAAATTTACAGAAAAGCCTTGTACCTCCTATCGTGGAATTGCGTCGCCGCAAGGTACCGGAGAGCCAAATCCGGATGGCGGTGAAAGACAAGGAAAATGCGGTTTACCAGTATTCTTTTGATGCAATGCAGGCCTTTTCCGATGTTCTTAAATCATTTACCGATGAAATGAAAAAAAGTTTGAGAAAGTCTGAGGAGGATGTGTTGAACGAGAAACTGTAGAGGCTTTATTCAGGAGATTCCTTACCTCTTTAAAACATTTATTACGTGTAAATCGATAAGTTGCTCCAGAAATATAAGGATGGAAAAGCCCTTGTCAGTTGTCAGCATAGCATCAAACGCTTCATCTATACATTTCCATTTCCATCCTTTTTAGATCAATTATAAAGCCTGCTTCCATCATTATATCCAACCCAAGCAATCCATTTATATCTTCATATAAAAAGTCTGATATATCCAACTGAAAATCTTGCATAGAAAATCCGGCCACATTAATTTTATCTACATGTTTTACAAATGCGTGCTCTTTTCCACCGATACCGTATGAAGTGACAATTTCGTCTTCACCTTCAACTTTTATTCCTATGTCGCTGACACTATCTTGCGATATAAGGGATTGGGATGCTCCGGTGTCAATTACAACATTCTCAACTATCTTACTTTTTCCTCTGTAGGTGATCTCCACTGAAGTAAAAAGTAGACCTCCTCTGTTTTCTATTTTCATTCAGTTTATTCTCCTTAATGCTATCCTGTTTCGTATCTTGAGGATAATGTTTTCTTTGGATGTATGGAAAACCAGCAGATTATCTTTTGATTTCAGCAACTCCCTGGTTGCATCCTGCTCGCTTACAGGACTAATTATTGCAATATCATCAACATATTCAGCATCATTTTCTATATGTGATTTGAGAACTTCAAGTTTTATAAACTGATTCGGGTAAAGATTTCTAGCTTCCTCCCATTTCATAATAAACAACTCCATTCTGAATCTTTGTCTTTATTATACCACTTCGCAAAACATAAAAAAATATATAAAGGAATCTCCGGATTTTGTCCTTTTTAATTCTTTCGTTTTAAACACTTACAGAAAAGCAAAGGGCGAGAACCTGCATAATATCAGGATTCTCGCCCTGTTTAGATGTTTAAAAATGTTGTATTTAATCGCTACTCCAAAATATTTTTCAGCTTTTTCCTAAGGTCTTTCGGAAGGTAATAGCGCTTGTCCAATCCCAAATCAAAAACCCCGTTAAGCGCGGTGCACACCTGACTGCTGGTGTATGTTGCGGAATAAAATGAATTCTCGACACTCGTTACATTCATGTTTCGAAGGGTACTCAGTATTTCGTTCGTTGTGAAATGAGTACCGTATTGGTCGAGCTTCGCCTCAAGCAGTCTGTAAATCAGCAGAGTCGTGTAGCAGATTAGGAAATGTGCGATTATGCGGTCTCGATTTCTGTGGTAAATCGGTCTTGCTTCAAAATTAGTCTTCAGTATTCTGAAGCAATCCTCGATTTTGTAACGCTTTGAGTTGATTCCCAGTATATCTTTCGCAGGGTCAGTCAAGTTTGTTGCCACGGCATAATAGCCGTCATACTTTTCTTCGCCGTCAATCACAGATTGATTGATTTCGTAGTGATCACACGCCCTTTCCCCGTTTTTCCCAACAGATGTTCTTTTGATAAACCTTGTAACGTCATGCGGTCCTTTCTTCACATCCTCAACATTTTTGTTTTTCAGTATTTTCCTCGCTCGCTCAATTTGGGCATTGCGTATATGGTGCTGATATTCCATCATCTTTCGCGAAAACGTGATAATAACCCGTTGTTTGAGAAGTCCGGTTGCTGTTACATCTTTTGTTTTTTCGTTCTTGAATTCTTTTAGCTCTGTCAGCCCGACATCCACGGCGGTGTCTGCGATTAATATCTTGTAAACTACGTCGTCGTAAAGCTTTCTGTTATTGGCGTCGAACCTGTCGAACTTTTTCATGTGCCCCACTGTGAGCTTGGAATCGTCCGATAATCTTCTGTAATCAAAATCGTTAAACACTGCTTCTTGCAACTTGTCGGAGAGCTTCTTGACAGATTGTGTTACGATAAACGATCTCCCTCCCATGGAATTGAACCTCCGTATGTTATACGATCCAAGCCCGGCGTCTGCGCAATATATGAACGATTTACCCTTGAACATCTTCACGATTTTCCGTTCAAGAGGAATGGCGCACTTCTGCTCGTTGTCGGAACCGGAGTTTATACACATCGATATGGGTATGCCTTTGCTGTCCATGAACAGCCCCATCTGCACAAGGGGGCTCGGATTCCATAATCGCCACAATGTCAATAATGGGCTTGGCACACAAGCCGGGAACCGATGTGCTGCCGACGTGCTTAATCTCAATGGCCAAGTCGCCGATCTGCTCCATAAGATAAACGCGGATGCGCTCAAACTCGGTTATCCAATTAGGGTCGTAGGGCAGGACGACCAGTGTATTTGGCAGTTTAGGCATGTCGCAGCTCCTTTTCTCAAAAGCGAAAATAATAAAAATTGTGCTATATCATCTTCGGATTATTTCCGCATTCCAAATTGTATATCGTATAAATAATCCGCACTACAAATTCCTATTTGAATACATGCTTTATAGACGTACTCGATTTTACCATTTTATTGTAAATCTCTAAAAAATTCAAGCATGGACTCATAAATTACGAATGTCATCTATGAATCAAGTAAAAAAATCGGGCTGAAAAACGCACTTTTCAGGCCCGATTTTTGCTCAATTTTCACTTCAAAACCACAACATATTGTGGTCTATCTCTCCGTTTTGTCCTCAAAACCACATTTCGTCATCAGAACTATACTCTCAACGTGCCTTGAGGATACAAAAAAGATGCCGTACACGTCTGGTATCCCCTTGGTGGAGACTTATCGGCGGCGTGAATTACCTGTAATTTCTAAGAAAATCATCAATACGTGTCCTTGTGCTCCGCCCTGGTTGGTCTGAAAACCGAATTGTTACCCATCCATCCTCCTGAGCAGTTATAGTTGCAATCACATCGGAATCCATTTCCAGCTCAAGCTTTCCGCCAACACTCTTGGTGGAAGGGCTGTTTTTATTAAGATATTCTTCTGTGAAAGCCCTGTTCCAATTTGTATAAAGAAATTTTTGAAGTATGGCTGTATATCTGTGCCCATCTTCTGGATGTATAACAAAAATATAAGAGCGTTGTGTTCCCTTATGATATGTAAGGATATATATCCTGGCATCTGGCAGATATTCAATCATTTCATTCTTGGTCTTATCCCACTGCTCCCATGTACGACGAGCTCTCTGGCAATAATAAACGACATTCTGGCCTCTATTATAATAGTCTACTATTTCCGAAGGGCAGATGTACTTCTCTGAATCTTTACTTCCCTTAGACTTTGTGCCAATCGGTCCACTATCAGGACCGCAAAAAACAAGTTCTGGCAGTTTCAAAACTTTTAGCGCATTATTATGCCATTCATTACGTTTTTCTCTTGAAATAGGCTCATGATAAAAGCATGCTGATGAAAATATCGCTGCTTGCTCAATCATCAATACTAACTTATCTTCGTTCATTACTATCTTCTTTAGTAAATCAAACAGTTCCAGATCACAATATCGTTCTTTGTTGTCATCAAGATATGCAATGAATTTCTCATCATTGGAACCGTCATTCTCTGTCAAATACCAGTTGATTCCTATCGTTATTCCATTTTTCTCGAGGTATCGGAGCATGCCATACTTCCCATAGTCTCCAATGTCACCAGTGTATTGATTCTTCATGGTATACCTACTTTATCTTTCCGATAATGAACTGTCAGCTCTTTACAAATCATTATGCTTTTGTTTTTGTAAATAACTTACTTCTACATTCTTCTTGTATTTCCCTTATCCATACATTGATCATACTTAAAACATTATGACAAATAATATCTATTTTCTATTAGTGTTGGCATTCCAAAATCCATTATCCTATTATCCTGTATTTTCTCCCCATGCTATCTCTAATAATTCTGCCGCAACCTGATGGCTTTTGATACGCATAAGATTATCCCAAGCGTCTTCTTTTCCAAGTAAATTCATACCCCCGTGCCATACAAGTTCATCATCAATTACCGCAAAATGCTCTTCTACCTCTTCTTTTAACTTCACTATAATGCCTGCAAGTTTCAGTTGTTCTACTAATTCATTACAAACATCTGGGCTACCATAGGAGATATTTTCAGGTTCTGTTGTAATTACAACAATGCGAGCACCGGCTTCCTGTCTGCTCTTCACAAGAAATATTAATCGTTCAATCTTATCAAGGTTAATTTCAGGACTTGAGATTACAATCTTGTTTTCGGCTTCAACAAGATCTTGTTCAAATACTTCAACGTAGTTACCGGAGTCATATATTGCATTTACTATTTGCTTTGTAGCCTCCTCACCAGTCCATAATGTAAATCCAGTCTTTCTGTAGGTCCGTAAACGCTTTGCATACATATTATCAAAATATCTAATGTGAGAATCTATATAATCATAGACATAAACTGCTTCTTTTCCTTCATAATCTCGATTTAAACGTCCAACATATTGTTCCAAACGTCCTTCAAAAGAAATCGGTGCAGCTAACATCAGTACGTCAAGTCTTGGAAAATCAAAGCCTTCTCCAATTTTCTGTCCTGTTGCTACCAGAATAAGACTTTCATCCTTTGGAATTGCTTTTAGTGACACTCTGATTTCAGCATTTTCTTTATCAGTATTGTCTCCATACAAAATGAATACGTGATCAGCACTACTTTGCAGTTCATCATATAAAAGTTTCGCATGCTCTTTATATTTTGTAAGAATAACTGGAGTATGTCCCGCTGCGATACATTCCCTTACATCGCTAGTAATCATTTCATTTCTGACATTGCTAGAACTGATCAAACCATACGCACGATTTATATCACCTTTACTTTCATCCGTATCGACCGCTCTTGTATATCTTGGAATAAAATAATGCCCAATGCCCTGTTCTTCGGCTCTTTCAAGCGCAGTGAACTTGTGGCGCAGTGGTCCAAGCATCATATATATGATTTTGTCCAGGTTATCACCTCTTTTTGGGGTAGCTGATACACCATATACATATTTTGCATCAACCTTCTGCAATAGCTCCATAGATGTATTTGACGCAGCATGATGACATTCGTCCATTATCACCATTCCATAAGAATTGACTAATTCATTGAATTTGCCTTTGCTATACATAGAACCAACCATAGCAACATCAACGATTCCTGTTAATGTATTCTTACTTCCATGTAAAATTCCAATGACACTTTCTCGTTTCTTTTTTCGTCCAGTCTTTGTCTCATATTCTGGTGTTTCTTCTTTTATATCCAGAAATTTATTTAGTTCATCCACCCACTGGTTTAGCAGATCTTTACTCTGCAATAAAATTAAAGTATTCACTTTTCTTTGCGAAATCAAGTAGCTACATACTACCGTCTTACCAAATGCAGTAGCCGCACTCAATAATCCATCGGTATAAGAAAGTAATTTCTGTGCAGCAAGATCTTGCTGAGTTCTTAAATCCCCGTTGAATGATACTCTAATTGGACGCCCCTTTTCTCTCTTATCCGTAATATCTACACCAATTCCAGCTTTCTCACATTCTTCAATAACAGAGTCCCTCAGTCCACGTGGAATTCTTATATACCCATCTATATCTTTACCAAGATATACAGCGCAAAAATTATAATAGTTTGAATAGCCAAGACGCCTGTTTTTATAAAACTCAGGATTATCAAAGGCTGCCATACTACGAATCTGATTCTGTAAGCGTGGCATTAGATTAAGCGTATCAACATATACACCATTACTCAGAACCAAATGAACTTTTCCTACAGCATCTGCTTTCATAAATCCTTCCTTCTTTTTCCACGGCTTAGGTCTGCTTCCGGTTACTGAACCGGCAATCATTCCTCTGGTTTCGGCAAGTTCTACCTGCCATTTTGACATATACTTTTCAATATCTTCCAACGATAGCTTTTCTGTTTCTTCTAGTAAAACCTTCCATTGATCAGGATATGCATTCCAGTTTTCATCCACAAAAGCACTGTTTCCACTTGTAAGAGCTTGTCCTTGCAATGGAAGAGCAATTAAATTACCAATTCTACCAGCAGCATCCTGAGAAGGATACATTCGGTCATAATAGTGAAAAGATTTTAAATTAATAGAAGTTGATCCCTTGTCCAGCAAAAGAAAGCCAAAATTTCTTGCTAAAGATGCAGCTATTGGTCTTTTAAAGAATATCCATACATGAGCACCTCTTCCAGAACGAGACCTTTCAACCAAAGACTTGATGCCATTCTTCTCACACATTTTTCTAAGTGCATCTACCTCATCATGCCATTCATCATCTGTATTAGCAAAATCCGTCTTCTCTGCATCCTTTTCATGGTTATCAAAATCGAATACTATAAATCGGCATGTACCATCTGGTAAAAGCGGATAAACTCCAAGCACATCTGTTCCATCCTCTTTTTTACCAACAAGATGACTTACAATTTTCTTCAAATCAAGCTTAGTCCATTTTGTGTGCTCACAATCATCACAAAACATTTTTTCACCACGTTGTTTTGGACACAAGGCATCATTCCACCTGTTATCACACTGCGGAAAATATCCGCCATTCTTTCCTCTTTTGGCATAAACATCTTCTCTACCCCAAAACATAGCAAAATATCGTTTTGCTAAATCTTCTGTTATATATCTTCCAAGAATACGCTCTCCCTGGTCAGGATCATATTCATTATTACTCACTATTGTCTCCTCAAATGGATTAGGAGCATCGAATGCAATATCAGCCTTTTTCAACTGACATTTCAAGGCTTCATTTTCTTTTTGAAGAGTTCGCACAATTTTTCTAAGTGAGTCAAGGTCATAAGCCTCTATATTCATTCCTGCACCTTCCAACTTGATTTCCTATCTACGTGGAAAATTGCTGTCCGCAACTTTGTAATTCCTCTTGCGACATATCCAATTTTATGAGTTGTTCCATGCTATAATCAATAATTTTTATCTTTCGCTCCGAAATTATCACATTATAAAACTCCTTTTGTACCGGAAGCAGCGATGGTGTTTCATTAATGATTGCACGTATTTTTTCCATATCAATACGTTTTGAAACTCTTTGCAAGGCAGCAGTACAGTCTGGATTTTTCAGAGAAGAGATAAACTTGAAGTAAGAAATCTTCTTTCCATCTTCCTCAATAGATGAGGCAGGAAAAACATAAACCCGTCTGTCAACCTCGTCTCCTCTGTTCATGACAGCCTCCATATCCTTGGTTTCAAGCTGTGGGTAAAGGCAGGAACCGCAGTCGTAAACGGGAGCAATTTCCGCCGTCTTAGATCGTTCATCTACAAGAATTCCCCAATTGCCATTGTGCCTGTCAAAATTACCAAGCAGTGCATCTGCAATAAACATATCCCAGAAGAAATTCCGGAGCTGATCCGGCGGCAAAAGCGTCTGCTCGTCTATTGCTTGTATGATGGTGGAAAGTTCCTTGCCATATCCATTTTGTTCACTACTGATGCAGGTATTCTTCAGATGCGCAAACTCAATGAGCCGTTTGCCTCCTTCGGTAAAATCTCCACATGCCACTACCACTTTTTCTTTCCCACGTGAATTAGTATAGGTGCCAAGCAGGGTTTTCTGAGTTATGAATCCGAGGGATGCAAAGATGTGACAAGCGAGGTATTCACTGATACATCCGTTGGTGTAACTCATGGTTTTATTACGACTTGGGACAGGAGGAAATTTAAGCATATAGCTATTGCCATCATAAAGAATATTAATTTTATTCCCATTGGCACCGCCATAAGCTCTGAATTTATTTACCTCACACGATGTAAAATCAATCATTTATACCATCCTCCTTTTCCTCTGTACCAAGATATTTTGCGTGCAGATAGCTTGCCTGTTCCTCCGTAATCAAGTCAGCCCAAAGGTCGGCATTAATGGCTCCATATAGCTCATCCCACAGGCAGTCAAGATATAGTACCTGCTCCTTTTCACCTTGTAAATAGTCTTTTATTGCTTTTTGGATACTCTCCGACAATCCGGTTTCCAAGTATTTTTTTTTGTTTGGTTTCCCGGAATCTGTGCTCTTTTCAGGCTCTATTTCCAGTGCTAACAGTTCTTCAATGGTCAGACCAAGTGCTTTGGACAATTTTGAAAGTGTTCCTGCACCACATCGATCCAAATGAGTTTTTCCAGAATAAATATCTGCGAGCGTTGCCCATGGGATTCCACTGATTTTCGATAGACTATAACGGGATATTTGTTTATCCCTCAAAAGTTGTTGTATTGTCATTTTCATCACCTGCACCCAGTATATCGGTATTCCGATATACTGTCAAGGGAGGTTATAGCATAAAATTAGTCTTTTCAATCAAGTATCTCAAAGCTTGCTTATAATCTTAGTTGTAGTTTCCTATATTCAATCAGAATTTTAGAAATAGGCAATATGTCTAATTCATCTAAATTTTAAATCAGAGTAATGCATAGAGCTTACAAAAAGATGCCGCACCCCTTGGCGGAGGCTTAATGCGTCATAGCTTTAATATGGGGATTGGTTAAATTCCGTAATGAATCATAGTTTTTTTAACATCACTCAAATTCAAGATAATGCGCAAATATTCCTCTGTATTGGCCACATTCGTATTATAATGTTATAGCGTTTTCCATCTGCAGCTTTCAATTTCAGTTGTTTACAAATTGTAAGCAACTGAAATCCTTCTTCAATAAGGCGTTTTTTCAAAACAGCCCAGTAGGTACTCGCATTTCGAGGTGTTGCTTGGTCAGTCAGAATTGACACTCCATCCAGTTCTCTGTGGCATTCCAGTAAAAGCTCCTTATTCATATGGTGATACAAGGATGTGAATCTAATTGCTGGGTTCGTTCTTGCTAGCTCTGTTATTCTTACCAATTTTGTTTCCACCATTCTTCTACTCCTGAGCGTAGATAGTGTGTCCTTAATAAGAGCGGTCGTATGTGGCTGCCTTCCCTCCATCGGCATTACCCGGTTTCATAGGTACTATTCAGCCATCCGACTCCCTGCTGTCATTTGACATCCTGCTGTTTTAGAGTTGTTTGTCATACTTCCTTGTCGGAAGAACGAGCAGGGTCTCCCGGGTTACCGTGTAATCATTGTACAGCATGCCTGGCTCTGCGACCCCGGAGAAGTGATGCTATCCTCACCCTATCGGATATCATCATGTTGCCTTCCGGCCGTTTCCATACCGTTGGCCTTCTCAAGTATACTCATTTCGAGGCTCAATCACCTTCAGGCCTACTACCTGACTGTCAACGCTTAACATATTGAGTTACCACAATATGTCCATGACTCGCTACCGGTGGATTGGCTTATCCTTGCCGGGCGGGGTTCTCACCCGCTAAATTACACGACCTTGCCCGGTCGCGACGGAAAGTTGAGTATGTAATTGTTTAGTCGAACCACTAACATACAACCTGCTTTCCGTAATATTGGAGATTTCAAGCAGTGATACACTATGGCATGGCATCTTTATAAGCATGCTTATACTATCATTTATAATCATATGGTTCGAGTCAGCATCACATGTCGATAAACGTCCTATACAATCGTAATGCAGTTTTCTCGAGTAATAGTATTCCTTGTCGTCAGTATCAAGATATAGCTGTATTGCCACATCATATTTCGAATTACCGCAGGTTTCCATATCAAATTGAACTTCTTTTCTTATAATATTCTCACTTTCTTTAAGCCATAGATTTGCAAAATTACTTGTATCTCGGTCTATCCGCCAATGCCTTACTCTGACAGAGTTACCTGAAATAGATTCAATTTTTCTTATTTCGACATTAACATACTCTGATTCAAAATTTCCTCTATTACTGTTATGGTTATACACAAGTACATAGATTTTTCCGTTTAAGGAATCAAAACTTGCCTGAGCACCGATCTTGTTATCCTCCAGGCTGCTTCCGCATAGTCCTGCATGAATCTTAGAGCATGAAAGAAGTTTGGCCACACATTTTGCGGCATTGGAAGCCGGTGTCTCAAGAAATGGTTTCTTATACATGTCAATATCAAGGTTACACCTGTCGGATAAATACTCCCAATTGGCGCAATAACCCAGATTATCTACATTTGCCAGGTCAAATATCCTTGCTACTGCAGACCCATATTCTTCTGTAATTCCCTGAGCCATTTGCAATCGCTTCCCATCTCCGTCATCAAAAAAGCCGGTTTCTCCAAAACCCACCTCTCTTATATTTAATGAAGGATACTGCCTTGCTTTACTCCACATTTTCTGAAGAAAAGCCGGAATTTCTTCTACATTGGTTGAAACAAAGTAGGCACTCATGGAAATGTGGTCACATTTCGTACCTATCCTTCCAGTATAGTGATTGACCCCATATGCACAATGTTCAAGTATCAGATCTGCATAGTCAAAGGTCCTTAAATTGCCCGGACCGTAAAATAGATTTTCTTCTCCAATTTCAGAAGACAAAGCTGCCTCAGTATAATCATACAGCTTCAGGTATTCTTCTTTTGTACCCTTCCACCAGAATTGCACATCATTGAAATCATCCCATTCAGTCATCAGCCTGAACTTCCACTTTTTCACCTCATCAATCCCAAACTCATTTAGTATAGCCTTTGCAAAAGCTTTTATATAACTATAATACTTATCCCAGTCTTTTGGCGGATATCTATTCCCCCACAACGTTGAAGGGTCACCCTTATCATCCGGGTTTGTTGAAAGGTCAAAAGTCATTTGTCCGATAACTATAAAAGGTTTTACACCGCCACGGATGATATTTTTTAAAACTTCAATGGGTGTGTTGAAATCATAGCTGGGATCTCCGTTTTTGTCCTCCCTGTACCAATTGTTATAATCTCTCCCACCCGTAAAAGTCATAAGAATAAGGTATTCAAGATGAGGATACCACTGTTTTATAAATCCATCGGATTCTTCCCCTACATGAGCATTATCGAATTCAAGCAGGTTCCATACACACATGGTGCTTAATGCATTATAAAAGCTGCCACGAATTATAGTCGGATCAATTTCCAAAATAAATGACATTAATTTATATCCCTTTCTTCCATAAAGAATGTAATATATTGAAAGCATAAAAAAATGTTGCATAAAAATTAAGATAAAGTATTGAAACCACTAAAGACCGGATATCAGGCTTTAGTGGTTTCAAAAGGTTCACACGGATCAATAATTTACCTGTACCTGACTCAATTGTGGATTCCAGCTATTGGCTCCGCCTGCAGGGAATTCTATTTTCACATAATTGGTCTCAGAAGGCACCGAACCTAATGTGTAGACTCTTTTTGTCCAATTCCCGCTGTTTATTAATGTATCCATTTTGCTCCATGATGTCTGCAGAGTCCATGTTTTTCTATCCGGTGAAGTATAGAATTTAAAATCATTTATAGCTTCATTATCTGTTGCGAACAATCCTGTAGCAGATATGCTATTTATTCCTATGGCATTATATATAACATTTTGTGTATTGTTTGTATCTGTCCTCATGGCTCGGCTTGTATCTCCCAATGCCGATGCATTTCCTGTGTCAAATGCAAGTCCTGAAGTATGTGAGTTGCAAACCCTCCAATTGTCAAGATTATCAGTTATTGTTTTTGCCTGAGAAGTAGGTGTAGTTACAAGACATGCATTTGTGATTTCGTAGAATACCACTCCATGCTGTGCAATGGTACTGGTAAGTGTCAAAGTATTATTGCTGAGTGCAGGTGTCGTAGTAGTGTAGCTTAACGCAGCCAGGTTCTGATAGGTAGGTACTCTTGAATACCAGTAATCCTTGTCAGCCAGGACAGTCATTGTTGATGGCACCGTTAACGATAAAGGAGAATAGTTGTTGACAGTTACATCGGAAACTCCGTGACTGGCCCTGTCTGCCCACCATGTAGGCCAGAAATTTCCATTAGCGTCATCTATCATCCACTTTTTAACAGTCACTGTATTTCCAGTTACAGGCTGTATATTTTTTATATTTATAGCCGCATCCTCGCTGCCGGTTGCAGTAAATGAAGGATTGTGGTTAAAAGCCATTACATGAATAGTGTTGGCAGATGAATTGAATCCAGCTATCGAATCCACTATGTCATTACTTTCTGCAGGAGTTCCGCTCTTATATGCATCTACCCTATTTTCCCCCAGCATTTTATATGCCAGATAATTGACGTGCGAGGATACCCCAGGTACACCTTCCCATAAAACCTCAGTATTAAGCGCCCATCTTGACCATGATTTTATACTCAGATCATTCAATTTTTTAAATATCAGTGCATCAAAGGAACCTTCATAACTATTTCCCATATTATTATTAACAATAAAACGCCAATCAAGATCAGACCCTATGCCAGCTTCTCCAATCCCATATTCAAGATTTGTCAGACCATCCTGTATTGCCCTGTCTCTTAATTTATCTACAGATTGACATAATCCCAGCGCCCCTGATATATTCTCAAGCTCTCCTGAATTTCCGGCTTGCGCCTCATAATAGGAAAAATCAATATAATTTAATTGTGTTCCTGTCAATCCAGTTTTATAATTTGTACCGAATGCACAATGATCAATGAATTCAAGCCGGTCCCAAAGTCCATCCACTTGAATCATTGAATGAACTCCGACTTTCACATTGCTGGCCCCCAGCGAGTCTTGCAATGCAGCAACGGTATAATCATACATTTTGAAAAATTCAATCTTGGTACTTATAGAAGTCTCGTCATTTGCACAGAACCAGTCACGGTTTTCAATCTCAGCAGTCATGCCCCAGACCCATGACTTTACTTCATTAATCCCAAACTCGTTTTTCATAGCATCAGCTATCGCTTTTATGTAGTTGTAATAAACATTGTAATCATCAGGAGGTCTTACATTAGTACCAAAAGCCCCTACTGCAGGGCTGGAGGAATATTTGACGGGTACGTTTCCCAATCTTATATGAGGTTTCAGCCCCTGGTTTACTATATTATGGCATGCTGTTATCAGAGTGCTGAAATCATAATCGTTAAGGACATTTCTATTCTGTGGCTCCTTGAACAAATCCCTGTCAAAGTTTGTCCCAGGGTATCCTTCATAATTGTTTGTCCTCATTACACGGCTTGTATCTCCAAGCACTGCCGCATTCAGTGTGTCAAAAGTCAATCCTGATGTATGTGAGCTGCTTTTTGACCAATCGTTCAGATTATCCGTTATAACTGTTCCTGCCGTAATTATAACCTGCCCCAGCTGTGGATTCCAACTGTTTGTTCCTGCCGCAGGAAAACATACCTTTATATAATTGGTGCCTGCAGGCAGTGAATTTATTGTATAAACCCGTTTCGTCCATGTGTTTTCGTTGATTAATGTATCAACATTTGTCCATCCGGTTTGCTGCGTCCATGTGCTGTTATCCGGTGAGGAAAAGAACTGCAAATCATCAATACATTCATCTGTTGAAGCAAATAATGCAGTAACTTCAAATAGGGTAATATTTGAATAATTATAGGTTATTCTTTCATAAGGAGTAAATCTTGTATTGGTGGTACGCATTACGCGGCTCGTATCCTCTAAAATTCCACTATTTTGAGTATCAAAGGTAAGATTTTGCGTATGACCGCCAACCTTTGACCAATCATTGAGATCATCTGTTATTGAGTTTGCCGCTGTGATAACCACCCTGCTCAATTGTGGGTTATAGCTGTTGAGTCCGCCAACCGGAAATTGGACTTTAAAAATTGTAGTACCGGACGGTATTGAGTTGATTGTGTATACCCTCTTTGTCCATGAATTACCTGCAATAAGGGTATCGGTTTTTGTCCATTTTGTTATTTGTGTAGAAACCCAGTTATTGGAGTTTATTCCCCAGAATTTCATATCATCAGGCGGTTCTACACTGGTCTGAAAAAGCACGGTTATTGTAGCACCGGTCATATTGGAAACATTATAATCTACGCTCTCAGCTTTAGAAGTATACCCACCACCGGTTGCACTGAACAATTCTATTCGTTTGATAGACGGATAGTTCTGCGAAAAATAGTTTGCAGGCTGTGAAGCCGCTACCGTAGTCCAATATGAATTAAGACTCCAGCAAGCCATGTTTTCAGATAAGGCTCCTACTGTATTCCCTTGCTTTGAAGGATCTACGGTTATTGTGGTTGTACCTTCAGCAAAAACTGTGGTAGATATAAAGGGAATAATTACTGAAGAACATAAGCATGTAGCTAGTAATAATGATAATAGTTTTCGTTTTAACATAATCTTTACCTTTCTTATTTTCTGTTTTAATGATCTTGCTCTAAAGCATAAACCGCAATTGCAATATCCTGATTCACTTCTATCTCATTCCCCGGCATATTTGCAATCCAGTTTTGAATCTGCAAAAATATTATCTCCCGGCTCTAATCGCCAATCAGACACGCATCAATTATATCCTGTAATTTTCCTTCTGCAAGCCCGATATTAGTGTCTGCAGCTCCGTAGTATATCTTTATGGAGCCGTCGTCTTCAAGAAGTGCATTGCAGGTAAAGACCACATTCATTACCCTGCCCTTCATTTCATACTCATTCTCTGGCCAAAGCAGAAAGTCCTTTGTATATCCGATTACTTCAGATGGGTTCTCTATATCCAGTAGCATAGCCTTTAACCTGTATATAAAACCGTTGCACGTCTGTGACACGGTATGATATATTTCCAACCAGCCTTTTTCCGTCTTTATAGGCACAGCTCCAGCACCCATTTTAAACCCATCATGGAATAGTTTTCCTCTATATGTCAATGGTTTGCTCTTTCCCCAGAATATCAGATCCGGGGAAAAACTCATCCACATGTTGCACGGATTCAATTCATTGCCAAAAGGTCTGTCAAACCTGACATAAAGATTGTCTATCTTTTCAGGAAATAGGCAGCCGTTCCTATTGCCCAACTCACTTCCGATACATACTCTCTCGAATGAGTTGAAATCTTTAGTTTTAACTATACCAATCCTTACATCATTCTGAGAAAGATCACTGGCGTACAGAATGACGTATTCATCTCCTATTTTAGTAATCCTGGGATCATAGGTGCAGGTTTCAGGATGAGTAGGATCAGGTTCCGGCCATGGTGCCGGTTCAGGATCCGGTAAGAAATTGTATCCATCCTTGCTGCGTGCTATCCATAGACGGTGTATGTCATCCAGTGTAGTTACATCCATGATCATGATGTATTCCCCGTTATGCTTGATTGCCCCCGGATTAAAAGTATATAAAACCTCCTTAGGCATACATTTCGGCGTAATTATCGGATTGTTCTGATACTTGTTAAAAATTCTTTGTTGCATACAATCTACCTCCAATAGATTTACATAAAATTTAATAAAAAAATAATTTTTACCCCTTTACACTGCCCAAAACCAAACCTGTCGTGAAATATTTCTGCAAAAACGGATATGCAAGCAATATAGGTATTGTAGCTATAAATATCTGTGCTGCCCTTGAAGTCCTCGTATTTACGAACTGTAACAGAGTTGTATAATCAGACTTTCCTGCTGCTGATGCCATAATTACTTCCGGATTTATAATAATTGTTTGCAAGTAGCTCTGTAGCGGATAGTGAATCGGTTTATTCATCAGGATCAGGCCGTCGAACCAATTATTCCAATGGCTAACAATGCAAAAAAGTGCAACAGTTGCCAAAGAGGGTTTGGAAAGCGGTATGAAAATCTTCCATAATATCCTCCAATGTCCTGCTCCATCTATAAAAGCAGCTTCCTCCAGTTCCTTAGGCAAGCCCCTGAAGAAATTAAGAAGTACTACCATGTTGAATACCGGGAGTGCGCCCGGAATAACCAACGCCCATATTTTATCTACAAGGCCTGTATATTTAATGGTCATATACCACGGAATCAATCCTGCATTGAAAAGCATTGTAATCATGAAGAACCAGGCATAAACCCCACGCCATTTAAAAACCGACTTTTCCTTTGACAGGGGATATGCAGTGAGAATTGTCAAAAGCATATTCACACTAACTCCCAATATAACTCTCTCTATAGAGACTCCCAAGGACCTAACAAATTCCCTGGATTTCATAACAAATTCATATGACTTCCATGTAAAGTCTACGGGCAGAAAATTTACTTCTCCACCAGCTACTGCTGTACTGCCGCTAAATGAAACAGCCAATAAATTTATAAATGGCAAAATACATAGCAACGACGCTAACCCAAGAAAAAAATAATTAAATACGACAAATACCTTCCTGCCGGCTGAAACAGTATGCTTCATAGTATCTCCTTTCCGTTTAAAACACACGGTAATTGGCAAATTTTTCGGCAAAGACATATGACAGTGACACAAAGATAAAAGATACTACTGATTTGAAAAGGCCAACGGCTGTTGCAGCTGCATATTGCTGTTGTTCTATTCCCAGTCTGTAAACGAAGGTATCTATGATGTCTCCGGTGTCGTAGACTTGTGGGCTGTAAAGATTGAATATCTGCTCAAAACCTGCGTTTAAAACGTTCCCAAGACTAAGTACAGTCATAAGGACAATTATAGGCAATATACCAGGGAGTGTAATGTACAATGTCTGCTTCCACCGGTTTGCACCATCTACGACTGCACTTTCATACAGTGATGGGTCTATTCCCGTAAGCGCAGCCAGATATATTACGGTTCCAAATCCGAATCCCTTCCAAATATCGGTAACAATCACTGTAACAGGAAACCAAAATTTATCACCGAGAAAAAAAATAGGTTTTATACCAAAAACTCCTAATATTTGGTTTGCTATTCCATCAGTAGGCGACAATATATCGAGCAATATTCCTCCAAGTATGATCCATGACAAAAAATTCGGCAGGTATATCATTGTCTGAATAGCTCCTTTAAACCTTTGTTTGCTTACTTCATTTAAAAGTAGTGCAAACGTCACTGGCACAGCAATCATGCCGACAATCTTAAAAAAAGATATGTAAAGGGTATTCCACAATATTTGCATAGAACCCGGTATATCCATAACAAATTTGAAGTTTTTTAATCCAACCCATTGAGAACCAAAAATACCTTTTACAGGATTGAAATCCTGGAATGCAATTATGCTCCCCAGCATCGGTCCATAACTATATATCAGAATAACAATTACAGATGGAATAAGCATCAAATGCAAAGGTAGTTCGCGCAGTTTTCTTATGCGCTCCATATAAAGTCTCCTTCCTATATAATGCACTTGGTATTAGTAAAGTCGGGGAAAGAATTTAACGACTCACTCTTTCCCCAACCTATTTATTAGAAATAGCTTCTACTTGTTATATGTAGCGTTCATTTCTTTAGTAATTTCATCCCCGCCAAGTTTCTTCCAGTTGTCAACAAACTTATCGAATTCATCAATTGATTCTCCCAAAATAATCTTTGTAAAGGTATCCTTTTCAAGTTTTTCCAGGGTAGCTCTCTTTGATGCCAGTGTTGCTGTATCTGAACCCTGGAGTTCCGTGATTACAACGCGCTTTTCATCAACAAAGTTTTTCAAGACACCATAAGAACCTTCTTCAGACAACTGGTAATATGCTCCGTAAGAATTTGCATCCTTTTTGTCTACCCAGCCTATTGCAGTATCATATGCCGATTTAAGATCCACAGGTAATTGTGATGAATCTTTAGCTTTCAGGGCTGCCGCTATTTTGACATGTTTATTGTAATCCGCTGTCGGATCGAAAGTCATTAATGGGGCAAACTTATACAATTCGTCACCGGCCGGGTTCATTATAAATTTACTATAGTCTTCAGAAACTCCATGATAAATCTTCTTGTTGAAATAATTTGCCAGCTTGATAACCGCTTCAGGGTTCTTACAGTTTTTGCTTACCGCATAGTAATTAGCAACAGGCCAGCCTGCTTGAACCATCGTAGGCTTGTCATCAGTGGATGGAATTGCATAAGGTTTGAAAAGGGCATTAGTGTTCTTTTTTACAAGATCAGTAAAAGGCCAATATGAATTCCAGCATGCACCGAATTCAATTCCTACTTTACCGCTAATAATATCTTCATTAACCTTATTTGTATCCTTAACACCAAAATCCGTACTGATAAGTCCCTTCTTGTACCAGTCCTGCATTGTTTTCAACGCATTCTTCATTTCAGGCTGGATAGAGCCATAAGCAATTTGTCCTGAAGCATCCTTAACCCATATGAAAGGATATGCGTGATGTGCGTTTGCAATCCCGTTTATAGCTTCAAGATCACCGTATAAATCTTTTGTAATAGCAACACCATACGTATCCTTTTGTCCATCGATCTTTTGTGCAGCAAAAGTTTCCGCCATTTTCGTTACATCATCAAATGTCTTTGGCGCAGAAAGTCCAGTCTTTTTCATCCAATCATCCCTAATCCATACAACAGCAGGCATTGAGATGATACCGAATCCTTGCTGAGACAGTGCTACAAGCTTTCCATCCTGCTTTGCTGAATTAAATCCTTCTGGAAAAGCATCCATGGTTGCTTTTAAATCTGAAGAAGCATATTTTTCATATACTTGGCTCAAATCTGCAAGCTGACCGTACTTAGCCATATTTACAACTGTTTGGGATGAGCATTCAAAAAAGTCCGGAATATCCCCTGAAGCAATGCTCACATTCAACTTATTTCCATACTGGGTGGCATCTGCAGTCCAAGTGTAATTTACCTTGATTCCCAAAACACTTTCTATTTCTCTTGTCCATACATTGTTCGAAACATCGTCACCTTCCGGGAACTTCATGGCACTCAGGGTACTTCTCACTGCTGTAAGAGTAATACCGGGTTCATACTTACCAAACGGATCCGGAGCTTTTTCTGCTGTAGCGGTTGACTGGGTGCTGTTTGAAACCGCAGCCTTGGATGAATCGCTTTCTGCAGTTGTGTTATTACTCCCGCATGCTGCCAAAGAAAACAACATAGATAATGCTATAAGCATGGATGCCAGCTTTACAAGTCTGGATTTATACATGTTCAATTCCTCCGAAATTTTCAATTTTAAGAGGCCTCTATGGTCTTATTATAGATTTAGGGCAGTATCATTACTATCTCAATATTTTTACATTCACAAGATCTTTTTACTTCTTAAAAATCTATCCCTATATTCATTGGGAGACATCTCAGTAGCCTTTTTAAAGTAATAACCGAAATATGTTGATGATTCGGCACCAACAGCTGCAGCTATGTCCTGTATTTTCATATCTGTTTCCTCCAGCAGCTTTTTTGCCTTGAGTACTCTCGCATCCTGAATATACTCGGTCAAATTCTTTCCTGCAGATTGTTTGAAAATCCTCGAAAAGTAGGATGGATTAAAATACAACATATCCGATAGTCTGGCAAGGGAAAGTTCTTCATTTAAATGCTCATCTATATATTTACGGATAACAGATATGGAATCCCCCTCGATTTTCATTTTGTCATCCTTCTGAATTTCGAATAAAATATTACACAACTGATAAATATACTGCACGGCGTCATTCCAAGTAGCATGCTCCTGAGTCTGTGTGAGCTTGTGCAAACCGATTTTAAAGGCTATCTTCTCAACAAGCATCCATTTATTTATATAGTTCAGTAGACACGATGACACAGTAAAATAAATCTCCAGTGCAGGGCTGTAGCTTTTGCTCTTCACGTTTTTCAAGCATTCCAGTACACTGCTCAGGAGCTCAAAGAATTCCCTTCTCTGACCATGCTCAAGATATGCAGTTAAAGCGTCAATTTTTTTCAACCTTGAAATAGCCTGTTTGATGGATTCTTCATATACATTGGTTTTTTCTCTTATACTTTCGGGGAAGTTGCTTTCAGTCAGCATTATTTCCTTTCCCATACCATTGCAATAATCCAGCAGTTGCTTAAGATAAGCAACTTTTTCGCTTACATTTTCCCAGGTTGTAAAGCTGCAGGCACTTATAAAAGAGATTGTTATGTCCAGGGATTCCCTGCAAACGGACTGTACCGATTCAAGTCTTCCTTTTGTTAAAACAAGAATTCTTCCATCCTGTACTGCATTGGTATTATCGGGGACATACATCTTCTGCTCGTCTTCCTGTTGTATAAAAATCACAAAATAACCTTTTCCATATTCAGTAAAAAACTTCCTTTTAAAATCCGAGAAGTATTGATCGTACAATAGCTTTACAGCATACATATATTCCGTGTGTCTTGAAGTACTTTTAATTTTCTCCGTAAAGTCATCCAGACTGCCCAGAATAACCAATACCGGTGCATAGGCATTCAAAGGTAAAGCAAGCTCATTAAATCTCTCTTGGGTTATTTCCGGCTCAAACCCCGATTCTCCCAATATGTCCTGCATGTATTCCTTCTGTATTAAAGGGATTGTCTGATTCATCTGCTGTTTTGCCTTATTGATCAGTTCTATATCCATATAACTTTTTTCAATTTCACCGACAGCCTTTTCAACGGCTGCAATAACCTCTTCATCTTCCTCGGTTTTCAGAAGATAACTTACACTATCATATTTTATAGCTTTGTAAATATAATCAAACTCGTTATATCCCGTAAGGAAAATCAGCTTGCAGGAGGGCCAGTTTTTGTATATCCTGTCGGCCAGCTGTAATCCGTCCATTCCAGGCATGCATATATCGGATATTACAATATCTATCTTGGTCTTATTTAACCATTCCTGTGCTTCGGAGCCTGAATAGGCCTTGCAGACATCCAGGTCCAGTTGGGGCATCCCTCTGAATAATTCATATAGCCAGTCCACTATCTGGTACTCATCATCAACAATCAGCAAACGGTACATGTTTTTCACCCTCCTGCAGTTCAATACTTATTGTAACTTTCAACCCCCCGGTTTCTCCCCTCGAAACGGTTAGGCCGCTGTTCTGACCGAACTTGAGACATATTCTTCGATGGATATTGATTATGCCTGTAACTTCTTTCTCATTTTCAGTATCTTCAATGTCGCATGCAATTTTCCTTATCTCCTCATCGGATAAATCTTTACCGTTATCTTCAACATTTATTTGTACTTTATTTTTATGATTCATAAAGCATACCCGCAGCAAACCTTCCTTTTCTGTTGACTTCAAGCCATGCTCAAAGCTATTCTCAATGATTGGCTGCAATATTAAGCGCGGTACAGCTATGTTCTTCATGTTATCCGGTAATTCCTCAAATTCAACAGAAAGCCTTTTTGCAAATCTCATTACCTGTATGTCGGAATACACCCTTGCATGGTCTACCTCTTTTTCAAGAGGTACCTCATCTGCTGCACTCCTAGTAATAAACTTAAAATAGTTTCCGAGCTGTTTGGCAAATCTTACAGCATTTAAATTATCCTCAATGGTTATCATCCTTTGCAGGATGTAAAAGCTATTATACAGAAAATGAGGATTTATCTGCGATTGCAGCTGTTTAAGTTCCGCTTTCTGCATTAATATTTTTTGCTTATACACCTGTTCTATTAATGTTTTCAAGTTTTCTACCATTGCATTAAAACGATGGTAAAGATACCTGAACTCATCCTGGTGATTGTGCTCTATTATTACGTTAAGATCCCCGTTTTCAACCTGTTTAAAAGACTGTACCATTCTTAATATAGGTTTGTGGATGAACCTGTAGGTAGCAAAAGCATAAAACACAATTATGACCACAGCAGCCACAGAAAGGAGGATAAACAACACGCGATATTTACTGAGTTGACTGAAAATAACAGCTTCAGGTACATACTTAATTAAGGACATATTCAGGTACACTGAATCAGTATATACGACAAGGTATCTTTCATTGTTTATTTTTATTGTAGTTGTACCGCTTCCATGTTTTTTACGCACTTTCTCCAGCATCGGCAGCATTTGACCTCCTATCTTGCTTTTTGATATATTTGCTATTGTTAAATTGTTCGAATTGCTTATCAATAAAGTTCCGCTCTCGGGATATATGTTTGATTGCTTTAATATATTTGAAACCTCATATTTATCCAGTTCTATTTCTATTATAAACGGAGGAACCGTTGTATCGTTTTTTTCATGAATTGAATTTCCCGAACTTAGGAAAATCCTGTCATGCCAGTAGATTAATCCCGCTTCGGAATCCTTTGGAAGTACTTTTAATACGTTAAATTCATCTTCCGGAATGTCACTTATGCTTCCCGACGGCATACCTTCAGAATATATGGTCATGCTAACGGCGGGTATGTGGACACCCACGCTCTTGATATACATACTACTGTTATTTATAACAGTAAGGTGCTCCTGCAATCTTTTTATGGAAAAAGTTCTTCCTATATTGTCCATCAATAAGGAGGCATTGGCAAGATTATTCAAATCGCTGTCATTTACGCTGTCGAATTGCATTTTCTTGATTCTTTTTATTTCATCTTCCAGGTTGCTCAGGTAAAATGAATTTTGAACTTTCAATGATTCCAAAATATTATTGTTTATGGTATTTATACCCCAGTAATAAATGCTCACCGCCAATACATATATAGGTATCATAACCAATAAAAACGTCGCAAGCAGCCTGCGGAAAATTGAGTTTTTCCAACTCAGATTGATTTTTTGCATAAAGATTCCACCTCGAATTATTATGAAATGCAATTTATATATGGCCCATTCACTTTAACATGGCAGTCAGACTTTTGACAAGATATTAATTTTTAGTACCTTATGCCCTAAAAACACCAATAAAAAGCAAGAAATTATGCAACCAAATTCACCAAATCCTCTGTTGATGCGGATAATAAAGCATTCAAAGCAGAGGATATTTTTCGGCCTTTGTCGGTCAGGACATACTTATGCTGTTTGGGTAGTTTCCTGATAATACCGTGAGAACGGAGTAATGAAATGTGACGGATTTTTGAGGAAAGCTTTTTTCCTGTCAGCCCATTTGCCCATTCCGTGCCCTTCAGTTTCTCTTGTAATGATTTATTGGTTATAGAACCTGCGTTGAATGCTGGATCGGTTAGAGCTATTAAAAGTTCCCGATCCTTTCCGGTAACGTCCAGGCCTCTGAATTTTTTCCCGCTACGCGAAATTTTATGTGTGATCTCTTCCAATATTTTGCCCACCGGTGTTTTGTCGGAAACCGTGGCAAGCTGTTCGGAAAAGCTCTTGTTCCGTTCTGCCGAAATCCTGGCTCTTATGTTTATATCAGCAATGCCTTTGCGCAGGGGAAGATATCTTTTACCATCTGACTCCTCGGCGTTTTCTTTTAACCTCTGAACAAGATATTTTTGCGGATTGTTCATTGTCATTTCAATTCGCAGCACATTCTGTGTTATGATCGATATAATGCCGGACTCTCATTCCGTCATGCCAGGTGCTCACCTTGGTCAGCAGTTCCGGATTGGAAGACTGGTAGGCCGTCTTTCCTTACAGGATATCCCATGTATTTGAGAACTCTGTCATAGGTGCCGGTAATAATCGCATGCCGGGTAAGTCTTTCCACCCAAGGCTGTAAGGATTGCGGATCTTTGAATATATAATCCCTTGCCATTTCGCTCTGCCACAAGCTCCAGTAGTATTTCATATTGTCACCCAGTATCGCTGACATCCCGGGAAAAATCTCATGGACAAACCCGGATAACATCTGCTCCCAATTCGTATCCAACTGGCAGTTCAATAATTTCTATGCCAGTTCATAGTCCACAATGTAGCTGCATTTTTCCTTGTCGAGGGAACGACGCAGCCATTCCCTCCCGTTCAATATTTTGTCTCCTTCCGCATTATGGCATCTCAACTTTCACTACATATCACTCAATGCCAAAATGTCAGTTAGGCTCTCTATCATATTTCGTGGTGAATTAAGCGTTATTCTTATGGACTCTTTCTGAACTTTTATATAATTAGGAGTTAGTTCAGGCGAAATATGTGCATTGCTGCTCAAGTCGCCGAAATATCCAGTAAAACGTACCTGCCGTCGAATAGAATTTTTTTAACTTCGATATGGATTCAGTAGGTTTAGTCTTAATAATCTCATTCTCATCCAGTGAATAAATATTATATGCCCAAGCAATTTGCTCGAGAATAAGTCTGCTTATACACATTGCTTCAATACAATGTCCCTTTCTAATCAATAACAGAACTGATTTGAAACTATTCTGCAGGCGAAATAGAGCACTCCTTGCTACAATCAAGCCAATTCTATTGATCTTGTCGATGTGCTGAAGCTTAATCAGCATCATGCCAACTTCATGTCTAACACATTCAAATATTTCGGAAAATAGCTTCTCCCATGAGCTAGAATTAGCAATAAAGTCCCAATCATCAATATATTCTCTATAAACTTTATCTACAGATTTACTACCCAATCTTTCAGCTTTAATGGCAGCAAGAATATGCAACTTCAATTCTTTTGAGGCTACTTTAGGTACACCTACAGATATGTACTCGTCTCCAACGATTTCATAATCTTCTATTTCATCAAAATTGCGATTGTTAAAAAATCTTTCTTCTATAGATTTAGGGTTGTTTTCATCATTCATATAGCACCCAATTAAGCATTTGTATTATGCTTCACTATTCCCTATAGTTTTCCAAATTCAATACTATCACATTTTTCATACAGATACATATAGAACTACTCTTACTTTTCCCACCCAGCATATTTCTTTTGGGTACTAAAACCCGCTACTTGGTAGTAACGGGTTTTAGTAGTGAAAAATAGATATTTAGTTGGATTAGTTATGGCTCAATATCCAGTATATTAAAAAATCGAACGTGTTCCCTTATACCATATCAAATTGCAATTCTTACCTTTACCCCTTCAATTTGCACTTTATTCTTGTAATCCATGCTATTCTCCTCAAACTTACAAAACCTCGAAAAGTGCATGAATTCAAGGATTACAAGCAATTCTTCCGACGAATCTCTACCACGCACTCAACGTGCCTTGAGTATACAAAAAAAGATGCCGCATGAGCCTGGTGGGGCTTTGGCGGAAGGGTGGATTTCCAAAATCCGAGCCTATATACCCATTTGGAGATTTTTACTTCCAATCAGATATATTATATTTAGTCAATAATTCCCTTGATAATTTCATACCCTCATCTGTAATTGCCACGGACTTGGAGCGGTGGCTTCCCTGTCGTATATAGCCTTCTTTATCAAGTTCATTTATAATGTCAAAATCATAACCCTTCCATGCCATATCTAAATCTGACTCGAAACGGCTTTGCTCATTAAATCTTATCAAATACATCAGCAGTATGGTCAATTCTTTAGCTGTCTTTTCGGGGTAACTGTGCCGATTTTGTATCGTCAACCATGGCACAACATTTCTTGTATTTCTTTCCGCTTCCGCACGGACAGGGGTCATTACGTCCGACTTGCGGTCTTTGCAATGTTGGGAACTTAACAATATTTTCATTACGTTTGCTAATAATCTCGTGAAGCTCGGACGGTGTGTATCCGTTATTTTCCCAGATGCGTGTGTTGCTTTTTGCAATCATAATAAGATTTATAAACTCCTGCAGCTGTTTCTCACCGTCAAATATGAGATTATGTATGTCCAGAATGGAACCCCAATTCCCTTATCCCGTCACCGTAAGTTATATAACTCCTAACTTCCGCATAGCCTTCCGAGGTATTTTTACTGTAGCCAAAAACGTCCCACATAAAACGGCGTACATTCCACCAGTGGTCGTTATCCGCATAATCTTCAATGACGTATTTGAGAAATTCATCTTTTTCGGGTATGTAGCGGGGCTTGTCCGCTTGGTGCTTCAGCAAATAATCTGCGTGGTCAAAGTTGTCAAAAAACAAATAATGAACAATGTATTCTTTATAAAAACAGTACCAGCCATCTTTTAACACAAGCGGCAGAAGGAGAATATAAATCTCTTCGTCGGTCGTCTGGTCGATGTCTTGTTTGTTGAAGATATCAACAAAGTCTTCACGGCTTATAATGCCATATAGGTTTACCGCCGCCCTTGCATAAGAATCAAGCAACTTGCGGGAAACTGCCCTTCCGTTTGGGCAACGGACGATATCTGACGTACGGTTATATTGTTCAAAAATTTTCTTTGCATTTTCTTCACTAATATTATTTCCTCCTCCTATCTTTTAAGGATATTTGAATAAGATATCTATCTTCCTTAAACTATTGCAGCTTTTGCAATAGTTGCAGTCTACTTAATTCCCCCGATTTTCCACTCGTCCATTTCCTCGCTGACAGGAACAAACCCGAACTTTTCGTATATTTTAACCGCTTTGTCGTTGCAAGCGGCAACCGTTAAAACAATCGGCGTACGATGAGTTTGTTGAAGTTTCGCTACAATAAAATTCAATAACTTCGTCCCATAACCTTTGCCTTGAGACTGCGGAGCGACCATTACTCTCTCGACTTCATAACAGCTTTCCTCTCTGTTGTGATAAATCCTGATGCTTCCGACAAGCTCATCGTTTTCGAACCAAAGATACGTTTCGCGTTTTTGGACTTCGTCAAATGAGAAGAATTGACGAATATTGCTGTGCATTTGTCTAAATAAATCAACGAAAATTTCATTTCCGACCTTTTGATAAATATCATAATATTTGTCTTCAAACAAAATCAACTTCGGCTCTAAATTTGAAGTGACAGCCCCGCCTCTATACTCCATTCTTGTAAACCAAGCATAAACAATGCCGTTTGTTTCATCGATTCGTAATGGATAATTTGCTTTCAAAATTTTTCTCCTTTTCTCCGTGCGTATAAATCGGTAGCTTGTCCCTGTTTACCTCAAAACTCTGCTGCTATGGTCTCCATCAAACCTTTAAACCTTCACCAACAGGCAAACCACTTACCTCGTCTTATCGGTTTTGCCGTAAGCTGTCGTCCGTCCGGCGCCGATTTTGACAATATATCCATCCTTCACCAAAGCCGCCAATGTTCGTTCAACGGTTATCTTGCTGATGTCAGGACAAGCGTCCATGATTTCCTTTTTGGTAATCTTTCCAATTTTACGGTTGATGATTGCTGCGATACGCTCTGTTTTTGGCTGGGTGCGGTATCGTAAATAGTCCACTCTGTCTTCGAATTCCTCATAGGCTTTGAGCAACACACCGAGATAATATCTCACAAACGGAGCATAGTCATTTTTATTTTCGTGCCACCCTCTTGAGCTGGCCTGCAAAGCTTCGTAATAAGTTTCCTTGCTATTTTCAATCAATTTCTCAATACTGATATATTTGCCGACGATATATCCTGCCCGATAGTACAGAAGCAAAGTCAATAAACGGCTCATACGGCCATTTCCGTCATTAAAGGGATGAATGCAAAGAAAATCAAGAATGAACATGGGGATAAGGAGAAGCTCATCATAAGTGCTCTGCTCCAACTCTTTAATGAAGGCAATACAGACATCGTCCATTGCTCCTGCTGTCAAAAAGGCAGGAACCGGCTGAAACCGAATTGTCTCGTTCCCTTCTGCATCCTTCTCGGCGATATAATTGTCGCTGTTTTTATATGAACCGCCAGTAAATTTATTGGAAAAAGAGTAGAGCTGTCTATGAAGCTGTAGAATAATGTTGGGGCGAGGATAAATATAATCATAGCTCTCGTGAATATTTGCAAGCACGTCCCTGTATCCAGCAATTTCTTCTTCGCTGCGATTTCGGGGTTCTGACTTCTGCTGAACCAGTTCTTCCAACCGCTTGTCCGTTGTAAAAATACCTTCGATTCTGTTTGATGAACCGGTGCTTTGAATCTTTGCGACTTCAAGCAACGT
>WSSedL1CaDRAFT_10000352_pt1 | contig 32262 bp, 37 predicted proteins | sample WetSurSL1Cattail_FD_9464 | JGI IMG/M metagenome (IMG submission 9464)
ACGGGCGAGACCCTGCATTCGGTGGCCAAGGCTGCCATGGCGCAGTTTCAAGGTCTCACCATCCAGCAACACGCCTATTCGCTGGTGCGCAGCGAGCGGCAGTTGCAACGCGCGTGTGACCGGATTCGGGAAAACCCCGGCTTGGTGTTGTTTACCATCGTCAACACCAAATTGCGCACCGAATTGGTAGCGCAACTCAGCCTGATGGGGTTGCCCAATTTTGACGTGATGGAAGGTCCCGTCGGCTTGATGGCTCGGGTTTTCAACACCCAATCCACAGCCCGCACCGGCGGTCAGCACGAGGTCGATCAGGAATATCTCCACCGGATGGAGTCGCTCAATTATATGGTTGAGCACGACGACGGCTCCAACCTTGACCTCGGCAACGCCGAACTGATTCTGGTAGGGGCCAGTCGCACTTCCAAGACGCCAACCTGCGTCTATCTGGCCATGCGCGGCATCCGGGCAGCAAACGTGCCTCTGGTCCTGGGCATGGATGCCCCATCACAATTGCTGACCTTCACCAAGCCACTCATCGTCGGCTTGTGGGTCAGCCCCGAGCGTCTGGTACAGATTCGTCGCAACCGGCTAATCACCATGGGTGTCCAGAATGATACCGATTACGTCGATATCGAAAAAGTCCGTAGCGAGGTGATGACGACGCGACGTCTCTACGAATATCATGGCTGGCCGTCGATCGATGTGACCCGCCGCTCGATCGAAGAAACCGCAGCTACGATCATGAACTTGTTATCGGAACACAAATTGGCGAAGGAGGAACAGACATGACCATGCTGATCCTGGCTTCGGCAAGTGGCATCAGAGCCCGGCTTTTGCGCGAGGCCGGTGTGCGGTTCGGCGTACGCCCGCCCGACGTCGATGAGCCCAAAATCAAGGCAAGGTTGCGCGCAAGCGGTGTTGCCAACGAAGCCTTCGCTGATGCGCTAGCTGAAGCCAAGGCACTCGACGTTTCGAACGCCTCGCCGCAGGCGCTGGTGCTCGGCTGCGATCAGGTGTTGGTCTGCGGGGACCACTTGTTCGACAAGGCGCACGATACCGCCGAAGCACGTCAGACACTCGCTTTCCTGCGCGGCAAAGATCACTACCTTATCAGCGCCTGTGTGCTCGCCCAGGGTGGCAAGCCGGTTTGGCGCTATGTTGAGCGCGCCACACTTCACATGCGTGCCTTCTCCGACGAATTCCTCAATGCCTACCTGAAAGACGAAGGCAAACTCGTCTTGGGTGCGGTTGGCTGTTACCAGCTCGAAGGGCGCGGTGCGCAGCTTTTCGACAAAATCGAAGGCGATTTCTTCTGTGTTTTAGGCCTGCCGCTGCTGCCACTTCTGGCAGCACTGCGCGAACGCGGTCTCGTCGTGTCATGAGACTCAGCGGTTCGGCACGTCTGGCGGGCGTTATCGGCTGGCCGGTGGCGCAATCTTTGTCGCCAATGCTGCATGGTCACTGGCTGGAGCAATACGGTATCGACGGCGCTTATGTGCCGCTCGCGATTACGGCCTCCGATTTTGCCCGCAGTATCGACGGCCTCACACGCGCCGGGTTTGTCGGCTTCAACGTCACTGTGCCGCATAAGGAATCTGCCTTTGCCCTCGCCGCTCACCATGATGACGCCGCTCGGTTGATCGGAGCGGTGAATCTGTTGGTGGTCACACCAAAGGGACTCGAAGGCCGCAACACCGATGCCTATGGCCTCGCTGCCAGCTTGACCCAGCACCTCGGGCTAGATGTCTTGCGCGGCAAGACCGCTGCCATCTGGGGCGCCGGCGGTACCACGCGGGCGGCGATTTATGCCCTAGCCGGGCTTGGCGTCACCGACATCCGCATTTTCAATCGCACCGCCGCCAAAGCAGTGGCGCTGGCGGCCAGTTTTACCGGCCTGGTTGCCGCCAAAGTCAGTGGTGCGGGTTACGACGCTTGGTCCGGCAAGGATGTGACGGTCCTTGTTCACACCACTGTTGCGGGGATGAAGCAGACCCCATCGCTCGATCTCAGTCTCGACGATCTACCGGCAGGGGCTTGCGTATTGGATGTGGTGTACAACCCGCTGGAAACCGGGCTGCTCGCCCGGGCACGCACAAGAGGCCTGATCACGGTGGATGGATTGTGGATGCTGCTGCATCAAGCGGTGCCATCCTTTGAAGCCTTTTACGGTCTTAAACCGGACGTCACCCCAGCGCTGCGCGAGAAACTTGTGAAGGTGCTGCAAGGTGGTTGAGCGGCCGCTTCTTGTTGGGCTCACCGGCTCGATCGGCATGGGCAAGACCGAGACCGCCAAGATGTTTGCCGCCCTCGGCGTTCCAGTTTTTGACTCCGATGCCGTCGTCCACAGTTTGTATGCGGCTTGTGGACAAGCTGTGGAGCCGATTGGCAAAGCCTTTCCCGGAGCGGTTAAAGACGGTGCCGTTGATCGCCTCGTCTTGATGACCGCACTGCAAAAAGACCAAACCGGTTTTGCCAGGTTGGAATCGATCGTCCACCCTTTGGTGGCGCAGAAGCAGCGTGAATTTATCGCCGCCCATATGCAGGCCGAGCTGATCGTGTTCGACATTCCGCTGCTGTTCGAGACCGGCGGTGACAGCCGGATGGACGTGGTGGTCGTGGCCTCGGCACCGCCTGATATTCAACGTGCCCGTGCGCTCGCCCGTCCCGACATGACGGAAACGAAATTCGAGCAAATCCTCTCCCGCCAGATGCCTGACCTCGAGAAGTGCACCCTGGCCGATTATGTTGTGGACACCGGCCAAGGCCTCGCCCACGCCCGCGCCCAAGTCCTTACAATCGTCGCCGACCTGAAAGCTAAGCGGAAGGCTCTTTAACTGCCGCGCTTTCGGGCGGAAAACCGGGGCCCACTTTTCCTGAAAGCGCTCACTATGCGTGAAATTGTTCTCGATACCGAAACCACCGGTCTTGATCCGGCCAGCGGCGACCGTATCGTGGAAATCGGCTGCGTCGAATTAATCGATCATTTTCCGACCGGGGCGAATTATCACGTCTATATCAATCCCGAGCGCGACATGCCGGCGGACGCTGAACGCATCCACGGCCTATCGGCGGAATTTTTGTCGGATAAGCCGGTCTTCGCCGCGATCACCGCGGAATTCCTCGACTTCATCGGCGATGCGCCGCTGGTGATCCACAACGCCGGCTTCGACATGAAGTTCTTGAATGCCGAACTGGCGCGGATCGGCCATGCCATCCTGGAGGACGCGCGGGCCATCGACACCCTCGCCATGGCCAGGATCAAATTTCCCGGCGCCCGTGTTTCGCTCGACGAGCTGTGCAAGCGCTTCGACATCGACAACACGGAGCGCACCAAGCATGGCGCGCTACTCGACGCCGATCTTCTGGCGCAGGTCTATCTCGAACTTCTGGGCGGGCGGCAAAAGCGCTTCATCCTGGCGCCGGGCGATGGGCACGCCGCCGTAACGGAAGAGTCGCGGCCTGTGCGGGTACGCCCTGAGCCGCTGCCGTCATTGCTCACGCCTGAGGAGCGCGACGCCCATGCGGCTTTCGTCGCCAAGGAATTGGGCGAGACCGCGATTTGGAACGCGACCTCGGCACCAACAAATTAAACCAGGAAATTAAGCCTGGGCAACCGGCTGCTGACCCTGCATCTGAGCCATCTTGGCGCGATACAGAGCAGCGAAGTCGATCGGCTCGACCATCAGCGGCGGCATGCCGCCATCGCGAACCACATCGGCAACGATACGGCGGGCGAACGGGAACAGGATATGCGGCGCTTCGATGAGGAGCACCTGCTGGCGCACTTCATCGGGAATGTTGTGGAGCTGGAACAGCCCAGCATAGACCAGTTCGAGTAAGAACAGCGCCTTGTCCTCGGCCTTGGCATTGACGCGCAACTTCAGTTCGACTTCGAAGTGCTCCTGCTCGAGCTGGCGCACTTGCAGATCGACATTGAGTTCGATCTGCGGACGGGCCTGCTGGCCACCGATCACGCCGGGATTCTCGAACGAGAGATCCTTAATGTACTGGCCGACCACTTGAACGCGTGGCGCGTCCTGATCCGAACCGTTAGTGCTTTCTGGGGGGAGCTCGTCGGCCATGGTAAACCCTTGAAAATTCATCGCGCGCGGGCGCTACCATGGAATGTGAACCGGATTCAAGGATAACACCACCTTGGCTCCGCACTTTTGCCATTTTGACGCCCTATATCTGGACCACGACCCATCTGCGGCGGTAGGTTAAGGCAAACTCGCGCGCCATGATGCCGCGGAAGACCACTATGGCAGACTCCCAATTGCTAACCATCATCCTGATCGCCTCTGTGGCAGGTGTTATCCTGTACCGGCTGTATACCGTGCTCGGCCGGCGTACCGGGCATGAACGCCCGCCGCAGGAGAACTACCAGCTTGGGCCCCGTCAGGCCGAAAACGCCGTTGGCACAGCTCCAAAGATCAATCATATCTCGCCAGACCGTCCGTCCGACCCGGTTGCGTCTGGCTTGTTCGATATCAACCTCGCCGACCGCTCGTTCGATAAGGACCAATTCCTCAAGGGTGCCCGCGCCGCCTATGAGATGATCCTGACGGCGTTCGCCAGCGGCGACCGCACCACCTTGAAGCCACTTCTGTCCGACGAAGTGTTTGCCGCCTTCGATGCTGCCATCCGCCAGCGCGAAACTGCCGGCAATAAGGCGGCGTTGACCCTGGTCGGCTTCACCGACGTCAAGATTATTGCCGCGGCGCTGAAGAATTCGGTCGCCGACATCACTCTGGCCTTCAGCGCCCGGCTGATCTCCGTCACCACCAGCGCTGACGGCAAAGTCGTCGACGGCGACCCCGCCGCGGTCCAAGACATCACCGATGTCTGGAGCTTCACCCGCGCCGTGCGGGCACGTGACCCCAATTGGGTGCTGGTGGCGACCTCGAGCGAGCCGCGCTGAGTGCCGCGGCACCACCCTCATCGCTTGGTTTTCATCATTGTCGCACTCGCCGTCCTGTTTCTGATTGGGGTGGGTCTTTATTGGTATCTCAATCCCAAACCCGGACCGCTCACGCTTTCCCACGCCAGCTTTTCCGATCTCAAGGGCTGGGCTGAGAGTGATCCACGGCCGGCGTTGGCAGCCTTTCAGCGTTCCTGCCAGGAGCTGATGGCAAAGCCCGAAAGCGAGTCGATGGGGACCTATGGCGGCACGCTGGCCGATTGGCGGCCCGCTTGTGCCGCCGCCGGAAAGGCTGCGCCGGACAAGGCTCGCACCTTTTTCGCAACTTGGTTCGCCCCCGTCGCGGTGACCGCTGGGCGGGTCGAACAAGGCCGCTTCACCGGCTATTACGAGCCTGAAATCAAAGGCAGCCGCACCCGTCAGGGCGCTTTCCAAGTGCCGGTCTATGGCAAACCCGACGATCTCATCCAGGTCGATCTCGGCGCCTTCCGGCCCAATCTTGCCGGCGAACGCATCGCCGGGCGCCTCGACGGCATGAAGCTGGTGCCTTACGCCAGCCGGGCCGAGATTGCCGCCGTCGGCCTGCGCCATGCCGCTACGCTGTTCTACACCGATGACAAGGTCGAACTTTTCTTCCTTCACATCCAGGGTTCCGGACGGGTGACGTTTCCGGATGGCGCCACGGCGCGCGTCGCCTATGCCGCCCAGAACGGCCAGCCCTATACCGCCGTCGGCAAGACTTTGATCGCCCGCGGCGTGCCCAAAGATGGCATGAGTCTGCAAGTAATCCGCGCCTGGCTGAAAGCGCATCCGGCTGACGCCGACGCGGTGATGAACGCCGACGCCTCTTATGTTTTCTTTTCGGAAGAGCCGGTCGGCGATCCCACGCTCGGGGCCAAAGGGGCGGAAGGTGTGCCGCTGACGCCCAAAGCCAGCCTCGCCGTCGATACGCGGCTACATGGATTGGGCACGCCGTTCTTCGTCGCCGGTCCGGCTCCGCTCGGGCGCCTCTTGATTGCTCAGGACATCGGCGGCGCCATCCGCGGCGTCATTCGCGGCGATGTTTATTTCGGTTATGGCGAACCCGCGGAAGGCCAAGCCGGGACCATGAACCAAATGGGCCGATTCTATGCCCTGCTGCCGAAGCCCGTTGTGGAACGGCTTGCCCGCGCCGGAACGCTGCGATGAGAAAGGTTACGGCGGAGGAGCGTGAGCTATTTCTAGCAGCACTGGCCGGGCGTTTGCCGGTCAAGATGATGCGGGCGGTCGCCAAAGCTGTGGCCAAGAAAGCCGCCGAAGGTGCGCCACCGGAACCCAAATCGGCGACGCCAAAGCCCGCCCATTTTGCCGGGCGCCGCCGCGCCAGCGACGAAGAAGTGCTGCAGTTTTTGGAGGCAATAGGCTTCAGACATCCACGCGCTATGCCGCCGCCAGTGGTGATCGCGCCACCCCTTAAGCCTGCTGTCAAAGAGCGCGTCAAAGGCCCGGCCGGTCTCGACGGCAACACCAAGAAGAAGCTCGAAAAGGGCGAGATCGCTCCCACCGCCAAGCTCGATCTGCACGGCCTCACCGAAGCTGCCGCGCACGGCTCGCTGCTGACCTTCCTCGCCGCCGCGCACCGCCGCGGCGACCGGCTGGTGCTGGTGGTGACCGGCAAGGGCGACACCGGCCGCGGCGTACTCAAACAGATGGTACCGCGCTGGCTTGATGAAGCGCCGATGGCAAAAATCATCGTCGACAAACGCTGGGCCCACCGCCGTCACGGCGGCGAAGGCGCGCTATATGTCTATTTGCGCAAAAGCACGCGGGCTTAAATCAATCCGGTTTCGCGCGCCAAGTCCTGCAGCAAAACGTCCGGCCGCGCGCCGAAGTGAGAGATCACTTCCGCTGCTGCCAAGGAACCGAGTTTGCCGCATTCGGCCAGAGTCCGGCCGGTCGACAGGCCGAACAGGAATCCGGCGGCGAACTGATCGCCGGCGCCTGTGGTATCGAGCACTTGGCTGACCGCGGCGGCGTCGACCACATGCACTTCACCGCCGCCCACCGCCACGCAGCCCTTAGCGCCGCGGGTGAGCGCGGTGATGCCGTGCCAGGCCTTGAAGCGCTGCAACGCATCGTCGAAATCTTCCACTTCGAACAGCGATTTGGCCTCTTCCTCATTGGCGAAGACAACATCGACGTCCTTGAGGAAAGTGAGAAATTCGTCGCGATAACGCCCGACGCAGAACGAGTCCGACAAGGTAATGGCGATCTTGGTACCGGTCTGTTTGGCAATGGCCGCTGCCTTGTGCGCCGCTTGCAGCGAAACCTCGGAATCGCAGAGGTAGCCTTCGACATAGACGATGTTCGCCGCGGCGATGTCGTCCGCAACGATGTCGTCCGGGCCAAGCCGGCGACTGGCGCCCAAGAAGGTATTCATGGCACGCTGGGCATCGGGCGGCACCGCGATCAGGCAGCAAGCGGTGGCCGGACCCTCGCTGGCGGGCGCGGTGGTGAAATCGGTGCCGTTCGCGATCAGGCTCTCGGCAAAGGCTTCCCCCAACCGGTCCGCTTTGACCTTGCCGACGAATTTGCCGCGTGCGCCGAATGAAGCCAAACCCGCCATTGAATTGGCGACCGAGCCGCCAGCCGCTTCCACTTTGTCGCCAAACGCCTGATAGAGCTGCTGGGCGCGGAATTCGTCGATCAACATCATGGCGTTTTTGACCACCTGATGGGTCAGGATGAAGTCGTCATCGACCGGGGCCAGCACATCAACGATAGCATTGCCCAAACCTATCACATCGTATTTGCGCGCCATTTTCCCGCTCCCGCTTGAAACCTGGGCTCGCTTAAAGGGCAGGCAGTCCTGGCGCAAGCCTACAGAACGGCAAAACATTGCCGCTTGTTCACCTCCAATCGCCATGCACGATGGTGTATCTAGAGCCGGAAAAGGAGCTCATCCCCATGAAAAGGCTGGCCATCGCCCTGGTTTTGCTGCTCGGCGCCTGCGCCAGTCAGCCGCGCGGGACCACCAACGAGCCTTTGCCCGCACCGCCGCCTACCGGCGAGCCGGCCGACCTCATCGGCCTCACGGGTCCGCAGCTCCAGGCCAAGCTGGGCGCGGCGTCATTCTCCCGCCGTGAAAACGGCTCCGAGCTGTGGCGCTACGACAGCCGGGACTGCCGTGCGTTCTTCTTCCTCTATGCCGAAGGTGGCACCATGCGGGTGCGCCATGTCGAGACGGCGCCGCACGAGCGGACGATGGCTGCCGACCCCGCCTGTCTCAGCGCGTTGCGCGCGAAACCAGCTTCCCGAACCTCTTGACGGGTTTAAGCGGCGCCTCTTCGGTCTTGTCGTCGAACCGGCAGAGCTCGCGCACCACGCAAGTGGGACACAGTGGCTTGCGCGCGACGCAGGTGTAGCGCCCGTGCAGGATCAGCCAGTGGTGGGCGCCGAGAAGATAGACGTCCGGCACCACCGCCATCAGCCCGTCTTCGACCGCGCGCACATCCTTGCCTGGCGCCAGGCCAGTGCGATTGGCAACGCGGAAGATGTGGGTATCGACCGCGATGGTTTTCTCGCCGAAGGCGACATTGAGCACGACATTGGCGCTCTTGCGCCCAACGCCCGGCAGCGCCTCCAGCGCCGTTCGATCATTCGGTACCTCGCCGCCATGCAGCGCGACCAGCAGCTTCGACAGCGCGATGACGTTCTTGGCCTTGCCCTTATAGAGCCCGATCGTCTTCACATAAGGGATCAAACCGTCCTCCCCCAGCGCCGCCATTTTGGCCGGGGTATCGGCGATCTTGAACAGCGCTTCGGTCGCTTTGTTGACGCCCTTGTCGGTGGCTTGGGCCGACAGCACCACCGCCACCAGCAGCGTGTAAGGATTGGTATGGTTCAGCTCGGTCTTGGGATCGGGATTGAGCTTCTTCAGCGCCGCAAAAAAGGCGTCGACTTCGGCTTTGGAAAACGGCTTTGGCATGGCGGATCTAAAGGTGATTTGCGGCGGTGATTAACCTCCAACTTTCCTGCCGCTGCAACCGCATAGCAAGAACCGGGTGGCCGGAGCGCGGCAGTTGCTCCAAGCTCCGACCATGGCCACAATCGTCTCCATGACGCGCCCAGATGATATGAAGCGTATGGCCGATGCCATTGCGTTTCTCACCGCCCGTTACCAGGGCCAGCCGAGCCTGGAAGCGGCCGCGGCGGCGGTCGGCCTGTCGCCGTTCCACTTCCAGCGCCTGTTTACGGCCCATGTCGGGGTCAGCCCCAAGGCGTTTGTCGGCCATCTCACCCTCGACCACGCCAAACGCGAACTGGCGCGAGGGGCCAGCGTCCTGGCCGCGGCTTTGGAAGCGGGATTATCGGGCCCGTCGCGGTTGCATGATCTGTGTTTGAAGATCGAAGCCATGACCCCGGGCGATTACGCCAAGGCCGGTGCCGGGCTCACCATCGATGCCGGTTTTGCCTGGTCGCCGTTCGGTCTCGCGATTGTCACCGCAACGGAGAAAGGCGTCTGCGGCCTCGGCTTCGGCGACGACGAAGCGGCGATGCTCGCCGACATGACGGCGCGCTGGCCGAAAGCCACCTATCGCCACAACGATGCTCGCGCAGCGAAACTAATCGAAAAAATCTTCGCGGCGGCGCGGGATGAAGCGTTGCCGCTGCATCTGATGGGCACGCCATTCCAGATCAAAGTCTGGGAAGCGCTTCTCGCCATTCCGAGTGGCGCGCTCTCGACCTACGGCACGATCGCAGGAGGACTCAAGAATCCCAACGCCTGTCGCGCCGTCGGCGCCGCGGTCGGAAAAAATCCGATTTCCTGGCTGATCCCGTGCCACCGCGTGCTGGGATCAAGCGGCGCGCTCACTGGCTATCATTGGGGCGTAGAAAGAAAACGCGCGATGCTTGCTGTAGAAGCAGCGAAGCTCAATCAGGAAAGCCCCAGCACGTCGGTCATCACTTCGGTCATGCTGTAAAGACCTTCCTTCTTACCCTGGCCCCACAGACACGCCTGTACTGCACCTTGGGCGAAGATCGAACGGTCCTCGGCGATGTGGCTGAGCACCAGGCGTTCGCCTTCACCGGCCAGAATCACTTGGTGATCGCCGACCACGGTGCCGCCACGCAGCGCCGCAAAGCCGATGGTACCGGCCACCCGCGCGCCGGTGACGCCATCGCGCCCGCGCACCGCATGATCTTCGAGTGCAATCCCGCGCCCATCAGCTGCCGCCTTGCCCAAGAGTAGTGCCGTACCGGAAGGGGCATCCACTTTCTTGTTGTGGTGCATCTCGACGATTTCGATGTCGAAGCCGGGCAGCGATTTGGCTGCCTGCTTGACCAGCGCCGCCAGCACATTGACGCCGCGGCTCATATTGCCGGATTTTACGATCACCGCGTGGCGCGCCGCGGCGGCGATTTTTGCATCATCGTCGGCCGAAAACCCGGTCGAGCCGATCACATCGACAATCTGCGCCTGGGCGACGAGGCCGGCCAGTTCCACCGATACTTTCGGTGTCGTGAAATCGACCAGCGCCTCAGCCTTGGCGATCACCGGCAACGGATCGCCGGTCACCGCCACACCCAGTGCACCAATGCCCGCCAGCGTCCCCGCATCCTGGCCAATCAGCGGATGTCCTTTGGCTTCGAAGGCGCCGGAAACCACGCAGCCTTTGGTTTCGCTGATGATCCGCACCAGGGTGCGGCCCATGCGCCCGGCGGCCCCTGCCACCACGATGCGGATGTCGCTCATCATTCAGGCTTTCATATCGACGTTCGGCGTGGAATCTTCCTTGCGCGCCACGGTGACCATGGCGGGGCGGAGAAGGCGGCCGTTGAGCGTGTAGCCGGTTTGGATCACATGCACGATGGCGCCCGGCGGCTTGCCTTCGCCCGGCACTTCGGCGACCGCCTGATGAAGATTGGGATCGAACTTGGCATCGGAAGTGTCGATGATCTTGACGCCGTGCTGTTCCATGGCGGCGAGCAGTTGGCGTTCGGTCACTTCGACGCCGTCGATCACACCCTTGACTTGCGGATCGGCGGCTTCGCGCTTTTCCGGCGGACAAGCGGCAAGCGCACGGGAGAAATTATCGGCGACCGTCAGCATGTCACGGGCGAACCGCGTCACCGCAAATTGCGACGCATCCTGCTTTTCACGTTCGGCGCGGCGGCGGGTGTTTTCGAGCTCCGCCAGGGCGCGCAGCCGCTGATCCTTCAGCTCCGCGTTTTCGGCGTTGAGCGCCTGTACCACGGCCAGCACTTGTTCGAGTTCATCGGGCGCCGGTCCATCCTTGGGCGCGTCTTGTTGCGGTTCGTTATCCTCAGCCATCTGACAATCCTATCCGAGCAAACGTCCGATCACACGGGCCGTGTGGTCCACGATCGGGATGATGCGTGCATAATTCAGGCGCGTCGGACCGAGAACGCCGATCACGCCCACGACTTTGCCTTTGCTGTTCACGTAGGGCGCCGCCACGATGGACGAGCCCGACAGGCTGAACAAGCGGTTTTCCGAGCCAATGAAGATACGCACGCCGTCGCCTTCGCGCGCCAGTTCGAGCAGCCGGATCAATTCGTTCTTGCGTTCGATGTCGTCGAACAGGGTGCGAATGCGATCGAGATCGCCTTGCGCTTCCAGCGACTCCAGCAAGTGGCTGGTGCCGCGCACGATCAGCACTTTTTCGTCGCCTTCCGTCGGAGCGGATAGCGTGGCGAGGCCTTCGGCGACGATCTTGGCGGTCAGCACGTCGAGTTCGGCGCGCTCGCCTTCGAGTTCACCCAAAATTCCGCTGCGCGCATCATCGATGGTGCGGCCCGCCAGCCGCGCGGAGAGGTAATTGGTCGCCTCGGCCAGCGCCGAAACCGGCAGTCCCGGCGGGACATTGATCAGCCGGTTCTCGACCTGGCCATCTTCCGACACCATGATGACCATCGCCTTGCCCGGTGACAGCGCGACGAATTCGATGTGCTTAAGGGGGCTGTCCTGCTTGGCAGCGACCACCACCCCGGCGCAGCGCGACAGGCCTGACAGCATGGTAGTGGCCTGGGTCAGAAGGTCTTCCATGCCGCCGTCGGAACCGGCAAGCTTGGCTTCGATGTCGTCGCGTTCGGTCGCCGCCATATCGCCGATCTGCAACAGGCCATCGACGAAGAGGCGAAGCCCGCGCTCGGTGGGGACCCGTCCGGCGCTGGTGTGGGGGGCATAGAGCAGGCCCATGGCCTCCAAATCGGCCATCACATTACGGACCGAGGCCGGCGACAGAGCGATGGGAAGGATCTGCGACAGGGTGCGCGAGCCTACCGGTTCACCGGTGTTAAGGAACGCCTCGACCAGATGGCGAAAGACCTCGCGCTGGCGATCGGCCAAGATCGCGGCGCTCATCATCGGCGAACTCATAGTTAAGTCCTTGAATGCCCTGCGAATTGCCGCACAGTCCTGAGCGGGTTTGCTTTTCCGCGTCAAGCCGCTAGGTAACGGCCTGCAATCGAAGTTTCAAGGTGTGCACATGCGTGACCGGGCCCCCGACCAAATTCGTGAAGTTTCTCTGACGCCCGGCTTTGCCAAACACGCCGAGGGCTCGTGCCTCGTGAAGTGCGGCGACACCCATGTTTTGGTCACCGCTTCCCTTGAGGAAACTATACCATCCTTCCTGCGTGGTTCAGGCAAGGGGTGGGTGACAGCCGAATATGGCATGCTGCCGCGGGCCACCGGCACCCGCATGCGCCGCGAGGCCGCCGTCGGCAAGCAATCGGGCCGCACCCAAGAGATTCAGCGCCTGATTGGCCGGTCTTTGCGCGCCGTGGTGGATCTGTCGGCAATGGGCGAACGCCAGATCGTCATCGATTGCGACGTGTTGCAGGCCGATGGCGGCACCCGCACCGCCTCGATCACCGGCGGCTATGTCGCACTCGCCCAGTGCATCAAGTTCATGAAAGCGACCGGCATGGCGACCAAGCCGGTGCTCAAGGACAATGTCGCAGCGATCAGTTGTGGAATCGTGGCGGGTGCCCCGGTTCTCGATCTTGATTATGCCGAAGATTCCACTGCCCAGACCGACGCTAATTTCGTCATGACCGGCACCGGCGGCCTGGTGGAGATTCAAGGCACCGCGGAAGGCGCCCCGTTCTCCGACGAGGAATTTGCCAAATTGCTCGGTCTGGCCCGCAAAGGCATCGGCGAGTTGGTGGAATTGCAGAAGAGGGCGCTGGATTAGGGAGTTGGGGCGCATGAAGCTGCCGAAGGGTTGCACCCTCGTCGTTGCCAGCCACAACAAGGGCAAGGTACGCGAGATTATCGATCTGCTAGCGCCATTCGGGATCGCCGTGAAGGGCGCCGGCGAGCTTGGTCTTGCCGAGCCCGAAGAAACCGGAACGACCTTCGCCGAGAATGCGATCCTGAAAGCCCGCGCCGCAGCCCTCGCCACCAAGGCGTATGCGCTGGCCGATGATTCCGGCCTCTCTGTTGCCGCCCTCGGCGGCTCTCCCGGCATCTATTCGGCGCGCTGGGCCGGTGAAGGTCGCGATTTTTCGGTCGCGATGGATAAAATCAAACGGCTGTTCGATGAACTGAAGCTCAGCAATTACGCGGCCAAGTTTGTCTGTTCCCTGGCGCTGTGCGATCCGCAAGGCAACGTGAATGTGTACGAAGGCGACGTGCACGGCCATCTCGAATTTCCCCCGCGTGGCAAAAACGGCTTCGGTTACGATCCAATTTTCGTTGCCAATGGGATGAAACAAACCTTCGGCGAAATCGATCCGACGGAGAAGCATGCCATCAGCCACCGTGCCAAGGCGTTCGAGAAATTTGCCAAGGCGGTCCTTGCATGACGGGCTTCGGCCTTTACATTCATTGGCCGTTCTGTGCGGCCAAGTGCCCGTATTGCGATTTCAATTCCCATGTCCGCCCTGCCATCGACGAAGATGGCTGGTGCCATGCCATTCTTGCCGAAATGGCGTATGTCGCGGCGTTGCAAGGCGATGTGCGGCCGGTGGTCGAAACGATATTTTTCGGCGGTGGCACACCGTCGCTGATGCGCGGCGCCAGCGTCGAAAAAATTCTCAACGAAGCTAAACGTCTGTGGCCGTGGGCCAACGATGTGGAAATCACGCTGGAAGCCAATCCGGCTAGCGCCGATGCGTCGCGCTTTGCCGATTACCGTGCCGCAGGCATCAATCGCGTCTCGCTCGGCCTTCAGGCCCTCAATGATGCCGATCTTCGCTTCCTCGGCCGTCTGCATAATCTGGCGGAAGCCAAAGCCGCGCTGGCGCTGGCGTTCAAGACCTTCAATCGCGTCTCGCTTGATCTGATCTATGCCCGCCCGGGCCAGACGGTTGCGGCGTGGAAAGCCGAACTTGCTGAAGCGCTCGCCTTCGGCACTTCACATCTGTCGCTTTATCAGCTCACTATCGAGCCGCAGACACCGTTCGCCGCGCTCTACCAGAAGGGCAAAATTCCCATTCCCGACGACGACCGCGCCGCTACGCTGTATGAGACGACGCAGGAACTCACCTCCGTCGCCGGTCTGCCCGCTTACGAAGTCTCCAATCACGCCCGCCCCGGCGAAGAAGCGCGGCACAATCTGATCTATTGGCGCTACGGTTCTTATGCCGGTTTCGGTCCCGGTGCGCATGGACGGCTGGAGCTTGGCGGCAAACGTTTTGCCTCGGCCTGCGAGCGCGTGCCGGAGCGCTGGATGGATCGCGTCGCGCGGGACGGCCACGGCTTCGTTGCCTGGGACGAAATTGCCCCCCCCGACGCCGCGCGCGAACATCTATTGATGAACCTGCGGCTAGTGGAAGGTCTCGATCTCGCCGATTACCGCGCCCGCTGGAATACCGCGCCCAATCCCACCCGTATCGCCGATCTTGTTGAACAAGGTCTCGTCGCGCTGGAAGGTACCCAGCTTTGCGTCACGCCCACCGGCATGCTGGTGCTGAATGCGGTGATTGCTACCTTAGTTAATTAAGATCTCGGGCCGGCCTGGAACGTCGTCGGTGCCGGACTGACCAAGGTGAATCCGCCCGGTTCCACCGCTAGCACTGCGAGGCCCCGATCGACCGTGCCGTCCGGCGCAAAACGGAAGACGCCGCTGACGCCGCTGAAGCCGTTGGGATCGGTGATCGCTCGCGGGGTAAAGCGGTGATAAGGCACGCCGTTCGCCAGCAGCGCCACCAGCGACACGGCATCGTAGGCGAGCGAGGCCAGTTGCGGCGGTTCGCCACCGAAGGTGGTGTGGTATTTGGCGTTGAAGGCATCGTCGGTAGAGGGCTGCGGCGCCGCGAACCAAGCGTCCGCGAGCAGGCTTTCCTTCTGACTGCCGGGTTCGTACCACAGGCCGGTGCCGAGCAGCTTCACCTTGGCTGGATCGACGTTGCTGTAAGCCAGTGTCTGGGCCAGCCCGCGGAGTAGCGAACCGCCTTGCGGCACCAGAATGGCATCGCAACCGGCTTTGGCCACGATTGCAGCGGGGTCGGCCAGCGCCCCGGAATTGGGCGAAAAGCGCGCCACCACACAGACCGGAACATGAGCTTCCTCGGCGGCTTTCCGGAATGCCTGTTCCACCACGTCGCCATAGGCCGTCTGCGGGATCAAGGCGCCGATCTTGGTGCGGCCCTGGCTGACGGCATAGCTGACGATGCGCTTGACTTCGTTCTGCGGCTGGAAGCTGAGGAGGTAGATGCCGTTGCCCGCCACCCTGCGGTCGGTAGAGAAGGCCAGCACCGGCACGCCGTGATCGCGCGCCAGCGGTGCCACCGCTTCGACCGAACCCGAGAACAGCGGCCCGACAATCACTTCGGCGCCCTCATTAAGCAGCTTTTGGGCCGCGGCGGCGGCATCGGCCGAGGTTCCGGTGTCCTCCGCGGTCATCAGAATGATATTGCGGTTGCCGGCGTCATAGAGTGCCAATTCCGCCGCCCGCATCATGGACTTGGCCAGCGCGCGCACGCTGGCGCTGGCATTGTCGAACGGCAGGATGACACCGACCCGTACCGGGGTGATGCCGGCCGGGATATTGGCGAGCTTGAGGAATTGGGGGGATTCGGCCGAGATCTGGTGCGGCGCTGGCGGCGGTTCGGGGGCTACGGGGACGGGCGGCAGCACCTGCTGATTGGCGCAAGCACCTATCGTGAGGCACGCAGCAATGGCAAAAAGGCGCCGTAAGGGGCGGGCAAAGGACTCGAGTAATGACGAAGACATGGAGGGCTCCTCAACGCGGCGAGCCTAAGCATTCCGGGACGCCGGTACAATCGCCGGAACAGTCGCTGCCGTCCGGGCTTTACGTCGTCGCCACGCCGATCGGCAATGCACGCGATGTCACTTTGCGGGCGCTGGACGTGCTCGAAGGGGTCGATTTAATCGCCGCCGAAGACACCCGTGTGACCTCCAAGCTCCTTACCATCTTTGCGATTTCGCGGCCGTTGACGGCTTATAACGACCACAATGGCCCGCATGAGCGCCCGCGCCTCCTCGCCAAGCTGCGCCAGGGCGCGCGGATTGCCCTGGTTAGCGACGCCGGTACGCCGCTGGTCTCCGATCCCGGTTACAAGCTGGTTCGCGAGGCACTCGCAGAAGGCATTGCTGTCCATGCCCTGCCGGGAGCTTCGGCGGCGCTCACCGGTCTAGCGCTGGCGGGCCTGCCGACCGATCGTTTCCTGTTTGCCGGGTTCCTGCCACCCAAATCAGCCGAGCGCCGCACTTGGCTCGCCGAATTGAAGAGTTTGCGCGCCACGCTGATCTTTTATGATTCACCGCAACGTTTGGCGGAGTCGCTGGTCGATTTGGCGGCAGTATTGGGCGACCGTCCAGCTGCGGTAACGCGCGAACTCACCAAGCTGCACGAAGAAGTGCGGCGTGGCAGCTTGCAGGAATTGGCTGCGGCCTATGCTGCAGAAGACCAGCCCAGGGGCGAGATCACGCTGCTGGTCGGTCCGGCGGAAGAAGCCGAAATCGATTTTGCCGCGGTCGATGCCGCGCTCGACAAAGCGCTCGAATTCATGCCGGTGCGGGCGGCGGTCGATCTGGTGTCCGAATTGCTGAAGGCACCGCGCAAACAAGTCTATGCTCGTGCTCTGGCGAAAAAAGATGAACGACCGGACCAAGACGCGTAAGGCGGCGGAAAAGCGCGGGCGGCGCGGCGAGTTGTTCGCGGCGCTGCTGCTCGTTTGCAAGGGCTATCGCATTCTCGGCCGCCGGGTGAAGATGCGCGTCGGCGAGATCGATCTCATCGCCAAAGCCCCGTCCGGCATCATCTGCTTTATTGAAGTGAAAGCCCGCCCTGACGAGGGCCTCGCCGTCGAAGCCGTCGGCCTGCGCCAGCGCGGCCGGATCGTGCGCGCGGCAAAGGCCTATCTCGCCAACCGGCCGGCCGCGGCGCGGTTTGATGTCATCACCGTCATCCCCGGCCGTTTTCCGCGCCACTTGAAAGACGCTTGGCGCCCGGATGACGTAATGTAGTGGGGGGTTGCCGCCGCGCCGCGCAATCAGATCTTATATAAAGCTTGCCGAAAAAGGACTTCCGTCATGCCGCTGACCGTCGCCATCCAGATGGATCCCATCGAGGCCGTTAAGGTCATGGCGGATTCGACCTTTGCCTTGGCGCTCGAAGCCCAGGCCCGCGGCCACACGCTTTACTATTACGGTCCCAAACAACTCACCTTCCGCGACGGCATCGTGACGGCCGTGGTGCGTCCGCTAAGCGTGCGACCAGTTGCAGGCGATCACTTCACCCTCGGCGAGCCCGTCCGCTACGACTTGTCCGAAGCCGATGTTGTGCTGCTGCGCCAAGATCCGCCGTTCGACATGGGCTACATCACCACGACGCATCTGCTGGAGCGGATTCATCCCAAGACGCTGGTGGTCAACGATCCGCGCGAAGTGCGCAACGCGCCGGAAAAACTGTTCGTCACCACCTTTAAGGACGTGATGCCGCCGACCCTGATCACCTCGGACCCGGTAGAAATCCGTTCTTTCCGGGCCGAGCATCAGGACATCATCCTGAAGCCGCTCTACGGCAATGGTGGCGCTGGCGTGTTCCGGCTCAAGCCCGACGACGAGAATCTCGGCTCGCTTTTGGAAATGTTCACCACTTTCTATCGCGAACCGATCATGGTGCAGCGCTATCTGCCTGAAGTGCGCCAAGGCGACAAGCGCATCATCCTGATCGACGGCGAATTTGCCGGCGCCCTCAACCGCGTGCCCGCCGCGGGCGAGGCGCGCTCCAACATGCATGTCGGCGGCCGTCCCGAACCGGTCGAAGCGACCGCGCGCGATTTGGAAATTTGCACCATCATTGGTCCGGAACTGAAGGCGCGCGGGCTGATCTTTACCGGTATCGACGTGATCGGTGGCTACCTCACTGAGATCAATGTCACCTCGCCGACCGGCATCCAGGAAATCAAACGCTTCGGCGGTCCCGATGGCGCCAGCCTGATCTGGGATGCGATTGAAAGACGGCGGAAGGGCTGATCCTGACCATCTTAATTGATTGCACGCGGAGCCGCGGAGGTATGCGTGCAATCACTAAGGCAGGGTGCTGAAACGGAGCTGCGATAATACAACCGGCACGCCCGCTCCGCGCCGCGTGAGAAATACTTTGCTTTGTTTTACTGCTTCAGCGCGAATTTGGAGCGATAGCGGTCGTCCATCTTCGACACCGGGAAGAAGATGAAGACGTCGGTGGTGCCGAATTGGAGATCGACCACGGCACCGTCGCCGATGGTGGCGCCGGCCCGCACATAACCTTTCAAGAGCGGCGGCAGGGTGCGCAGCGCTTCCTTAGGATCGATGGCGTCTTTCGGCATCAGGTTCATGTCGACATAGAGCTTCGGATTGGCGCGCACGCGGATGTCCGGCGGCGACAGATGGAAGTGGTAGAGATACGACAGCGGCAAGGCGAGTGCCTTGGGATCGGTCGAAGCGAACGAGGCGCAACCGAACATCGCATCGATCGAGAAGCGGGCGAGATAGACCATCACGCCGCGCCACAACAGCTGCATGGCGCCGGGACGCGAACGGTATTCCTTCAAGACGCAGGAGCGCCCGAGTTCGAGCAGCTTTGAACCGTGCGGCATGCCTATCAGCAAGGGTGTAATGTCGTATTCGCTGGCGGTATAGAATCCGCCGGCGCGCGTGGCATCGACATCGCGCATCAGCCGGTAGGTTCCGACCACCACTGGCTGACCGTCGTCGTCGATCACCGAGCGATCGACCACCAGAAGATGATCACAAACATCATCGAAGTGATCGAAGTCGCGGCCGGTGGCGATCATCTCGGGCGACGGCACCGCCGACATCTCTTGATAGAAGACGTGGTAGCGCAGGCGCTGGGCGGCCTCCACTTCCATGTCAGTCTCGGCCAGACGCACTTCCAAAACGCCAGCGGCGGCAAGAACCGGCCAGTGTGCAATGCGGCCTTCAAGAGGCCCGGGCTCGTAGATGTTGACCATGACGTGCGCTTCCTTGCGAGGCGTAGTCGTGCGAATTGATGCGGTGATTTTACTCTAGGGCGGATAACAAAACAAACCGGGCAAATCCCTACTTGGTTTACAGCGCCCGCTGGCGGCGCTGTGACGCAAGCAGCAGAAACAGCAGAATGGCCGGAATGCCTATCAAACCGGCGCCCGCGAAAAACAAGGCATAGGCCTCCATCAACCCGACATGGGCGGCCAACCCTTCTACCACGGTTCCCGAGAAACCCTTCAGGAGCTTCCCGAACACGGTATAAACCGAGCTGAGGAGCGCATATTGGGTGGCCGTGTAGCCCAGGGTGGTCAAGCTTGACATATATGTGACGAGCGTGACTCCCGCCATGGAGATACCAAAGTTGTCCGCGGCCATGATGGCGGCGAACGTTACCGGATCGTGCGCGTAAGGAAGAATCGCGTAAGCGATGGTGCCGAGGATCTGGGCGGAGCCGCCGACCATCAGCGCTCCGATGCGCCCCAGCTTGAGCACCAGGAAACCGCCGGTCGCCACGCCAGCAAACACCGCCACCAGGCCAAAGGAGCCGCGTACGGCCCCGACCGTGTCCTTGGTGAGGCCGATGTCGTGATAAAGCGGATTGGTCATCGGCCCCATCACGAAGTTGGGCAACTGGAACAGGCTGATCGCGAGCAGCATCAAGAAGGCGTTGGTCCCGTGTGTCCGGAAGAAGATGACGAAGGGGTTGATGATGGAATCGACAAGCCTGTTCAGCGAGCTGGTCCGCACCGCTCCGGTAGCCAGAGCCGATTGGGAAAGCGGTTCGGCTGCCAGAAGACAGGCGGTAATCCCCACGGCCATCAGGGCGCCGTAGACGACGTAAGAACTGTTCCAGCCGATGCGCGTCGCCACCAGAAGGATGACGGCCTCGCTGGCGAGAAGCGCGCCGCGGTAGCCGAAGGTATAGGACGAGGTCATCACGCCCAGCTCTTCGGGATTGCGGGCTGTCTCGATGCGCCAGGCGTCGATGGTCACGTCCTGGGTTGCTGACGAGAAGGCCACAACCAGCGCCAGAATGCCGAGAGTCACGAGCCCATGTGACGGACCCACGGTCCCCATCGTGGCGAGTCCGACACCAATCAGGACCTGCATCAAGATCATCCAGCTGCGGCGGCGCCCCAGTTTGGCCAGAAGTGGCACGCTGGTGCGGTCGATGATCGGCGCCCAAAGGAATTTGAAAGTGTAGGCAAAGCCCACCCAGGTGATGAAACCAATCGCCTTGAGCGAAGTGCCTTCGTCGCGCAACCAATAGCCAAGGGTGTTGGCCACCAGCATGAACGGCAAACCTGACGAGAACCCGAGCGCGAGCATGATGAGGTTCTGCCGTTCGAGATAAACGGCGAGCGGACGGCGTGGAGATTTGCTCATGCGACCGACCGGGTCTGCGGCGCGTATTTGTCGGGGAAGAAGGCTGCGAACATGTCGTCAAGCTGCTTTGGTTCGATGGGTTTGGTGAGAAAACCATCCATACCCGCTTCGCGGCAAGCCCGTCGACCGGTTTCAAGCACATCAGCGGTGAGCGCTATGACCGGCGTGCGCATCCGTCCCGCGCGCTGTTCCAAGGCCCGGACCGCCTTGGTTGCCTCGATGCCGTCCATGCCCGGCATATGAATGTCAGTGAGGACGAGATCGAAGGAGCCCGTTTCCATTGCCGCCACCACGCCCTCGCCGCTGGTCACATGGGTGAAGGTGTGACCGCGGCGCTTAAGCAGCTCTTTGGTGAGCAAGGCGTTGATCGGATTGTCCTCGGCCAAGAGCACATGACAGCCTGAACCGGTCAAAAGCGGTTTTGGCACCGTGGCGTTGAGCGCCGGGGCGCTCACTTCCATCGCGATATTACCGACCCGACTGATCAAGGTGATCTGGCGCACCGGCTTGACCAAGAAGCCGTCGAAACCGCGCATGCGATCCTCGGCCGACGCGGCATGGGCGGCCGGTGACAACAAGAGATAACAGGGAACGGACGGCATCGGCGGAGCAACCGGGATCGGGTCGGCGTCGAGGCCACCGTCGATCAAGAGGACGTCGGCGCCCCGCAGGCCGCCTTCGTTGAGGGCAACGGGCTCGGCCCCGGCAGCTTGCAACTGAGCGATCAAGCCTTCGCGCAAGACCGGATTGCGCGACAGCACGGCAACGCGCTTGCCCGACAAAGCGCCGCCGAAATTGGGCGCGGCACGTGCACCGACCGCCGGCAGCGTGAACCAGAAAATGCTACCACCAGTGGGGCTGGGGTCGAGGCCGATTTCGCCGCCCATCGCGGCAACCAGGCGCCGCGAGATGGCAAGCCCCAGGCCGGTGCCTTCGAATTTGCGCCCATGACTGGAGTCGGCCTGGACGAATTCCTCGAAGATTTCTTTGCGCTTAGCTTCCGGCACACCAATGCCAGTGTCGCATACCTCGAAGCGCAGAAATTGGCGTTCGCCATTGGCGAACGTCGCTACCTTGATGCTGACGCCGCCCCGTTCGGTGAATTTCACCGCGTTACCGACCAGATTGATCAACACCTGCCTGAGGCGCATGCGGTCGGAGCGGATAGCGATCGGCACATCCGGCGCGCCAGAGGCGACCAGCTCGATGCCCTTAGCATGGCCGCGTGGCGAGAGCAGTTCGCATACCCCTTCGATCAACGGGCGAATTTCAGTGTCTTCCTCTTCCAGGCTCAAATTGCCGGATTCGATCTTGGAGAAGTCGAGGATGTCGCCGATCAGGGTGAGCAGGGTCTCGCCCGATTGCTTGATCGCCTCGGCGTAGGTCTGCTGTTCCGGCTTCAGCTCGGTTTCAAGAAGAAGCCGCGCCATGCCGAGCACGCCGTTCATGGGGGTACGGATTTCGTGGCTCATGGTCGCCAGGAACCCGCTTTTTGCCCGCGAACCCGCTTCGGCCTTGTCGCGCGCCTCGGTCAGAGCGTCTTCGAGTGCCTTGCGGTCGGTGATATCGCGCCCGACGCTTTGCACTTCGATGAGGCGGCCGAGCGCGTCACGGATGGCGTAATCCTCCCAAGCGAGCCAGCGCCAGCCATAAGCGGTGCGCACATGCTGGTCGTAGCGCGCCCGGGCATGGCCGGATTCGAGCCCGCCGAAGCTGCCGAAGAAGGGGGTGCGGCTTTCGGGGTGCAGTTCGGGCGCAAAGGGTTTGCCGATAGAGCTCTGGGGATTGAGGCCAAACATTCGGAAAAATGCGTCATTTCCGTAGGTTAGTGTGGAATCGGCGGACCGGCGGAAGATCGCGTCGCCTTGGGCGTCGACCAAGCCCTTGTAGCGGACTTCACTCCGGTTGAGCTGGGCGTTCATGGCCGCAGCGGCAGCCAGCGAATTTTGCAGCCGGATGGTGTTGGCCTGAAGCTGCTGGGCCTGGCGGTCGCCCAACTCGTTTTGGGCCCGCATCGCCGCAAAGCTGTGCAGGACATAGGCGATGACGACCGCGACGATGACCTCAAGCGCCAGAGGCGAAAACCACGCCAGCCGTCCGTGCACGATCACGTCGCAGAGCGCCGCCACCAGCGCCGCAAGCGCCGCCAGTCCGAAGACAGTTCGAAGGAAACGGAGGGCCATACATCACTCCCCGGGAAACTAAGCCGCAGGTGTGGTTGCGGAAGCCTTAAGCGCGCCCCGGGAAATTGGTTTTTTAACCCCGTTCAAGGGCTTGGGCCCTGATTTTTCCAGGATTTCCGCACCCGCGACAGGTCGCCGGGGGCTCGCATCCGCAGGTGTCACAAAACCTTCGCAGAACTGTGATGCTGCTTGCACCAAGGCCGGACGTGATGCCCGCCGGGCAGTCAAGGATGAGGGATGGGTAAGATCCTTCGCGCGCCGTGTTCTGCCGCTGCCGAGGACGCGCATGATGGCTGATGTGGCGATAGAAGCGACTTCCATGGAATGTTCCGAAGCTAAGATTGCTGCCGTCAAACGCAGTGGCGCCGATGATGTCCGATTCCGTTTTCTGACCATCGCGGCGGCGTCGGTTGTGGTTGTTCTGTTCCTCGGCATGATGGGGGCCATGACGGAAGGTGCTTGGCTGTCGATACGCACCTTTGGCGCCACCTTCATTACTTCGCAAAAATGGAATCCGGTGACGGAACAGTTCGGGGCGCTCGCCTCGATCTATGGCACGCTCATCACCTCGATCCTGGCGATGCTGCTCGCGGTTCCGGTCGGCATCGGCATCGCGATCTTCCTGACCGAGATTTGCCCGCGCACGCTGCGCCGGCCGATCGGTATTGCCATCGAGCTTTTGGCCGGCATCCCGTCGATCGTTTACGGCATCTGGGGTCTGTTCGTTTTCGCCCCCTTCTTCCAGGAGCACATCCAGCCCTGGCTCGTCGATGCGGTGGTGGGCATCCCGATCCTTGAGAGCTTGTTTGGAGGTCCGCCCTACGGCATCGGCATCTTTACCGCATCCTTTATCGTTTCCATCATGATCTTGCCGTTCATTTCCGCTGTGACGCGCGATGTGTTCGACACGGTCCCTGGAACGTTGAAGGAATCGGCCTACGCAATGGGCTGCACCACCTGGGAAGTGGTCGGGCATGTGGTGCTGCCGTTCTCCCGCGCTGGCGTGGTTGGTGGCGCGATGCTGGCCTTGGGTCGGGCGCTCGGCGAGACCATGGCGGTTACCTTCGTGATCGGCAATTCACACCGCATTCACGGCTCGATCTTTGCGCCGGGCACGACGATCTCGGCCACAATCGCGAACGAATTCACTGAGGCAGTCGGCGACGTCTACCACTCCTCACTTATCGAACTCGGCCTTATTCTATTTTTCATCAGCTTCGTGGTGCTGGCCTGCGCGCAGATCATGTTGCGTATTCTGCACAAGCGGGCGGGAGGCGTGTCCGGATGACCACGACCATCAACAGACGCATCTACAATGGCCGCAAGCGCTCCAACGGCTTCTTTCTCTGTCTATCGACCTTTGCTGCGGTGTTCGGTCTGATCTGGTTGGCGCTGATTCTCTATTCGCTGTTCTACAACGGCTTTTCCGGCCTTTCGCTCAAGGTCTTCACCGAGATGACGCCGCCGCCAGGACAGGATGGCGGGCTGGCCAATGCCATCTTCGGCAGTGTCGTGATGAGTCTCATCGCTGTCACCGCCGGCACGCCGATCGGTATCATGGCAGGCACGTATCTGGCCGAATACGGCCGCTATTCCTGGCTTTCCGACGTGGTACGCTTCATCAACGACATCCTTTTGTCGGCGCCATCGATCCTGATCGGCCTGTTCATTTATGTCATCATTGTCGCCACCACCCACACGTTCTCGGGCTGGGCGGGCGCCGCGGCTCTGACGGTGATCGTCATTCCGGTGGTGGTGCGCACCACCGAGAACATGCTGCTGCTCGTGCCCAACGGTCTACGCGAGGCCGCTACGGCCATGGGCGCCCCGCGCGCCACAGTGATCAAGGCGGTGACTTGGCGTGCCGCCCGGGCCGGCATGTTGACCGGCATACTCTTGGCTATTGCTCGCATTTCGGGCGAGACCGCCCCGCTGCTTCTGACTGTTTTGTCGAACCAATTCTGGTCGACCCATATGGGTGGCCCGATCGCCAGCCTTCCGGTGATGATCTTCAATTTCGCGATGAGCCCCTATGAGGATTGGCACAAGCTCGCCTGGGCCGGCGCGCTGCTCATCACCATCACGGTGCTCACGCTCTCAATTATCGCTCGTGTCCTCGAGTCTTCCAGGAAGAATTAAGCCATGGATGTCGCCGTACAGGAAAAACTGAAGCTCTCGGTCAAGAACCTCGACTTCTATTACGGGGCTACCAAGGCGTTGAAATCCGTCAGTGTGCCGCTCTACGATCGCAAGGTGACGGCCTTCATCGGCCCATCGGGCTGCGGCAAGTCAACGCTGTTGCGCGTTTTGAACCGCATTTACGAGCTTTATCCCAACCAACGCGCCGAAGGCGAAGTGCTGCTCGACGGCGAGGACATCCTCACCACCAAGCAGGACCTCAACCTCTTGCGCGCCCGCGTCGGCATGGTGTTTCAGAAGCCGACACCGTTCCCGATGACGATCTGGGACAACATCGCCTTCGGCATCCGGCTCTATGAGAAGCTGCCGCGGTCCGTGCTCGAGGGGCGGGTCGAAGACGCCTTGCAACGCGCGGCCCTGTGGGGCGAGGTCAAGGACAAGCTGAAGGAATCGGGCCTGTCGCTGTCGGGCGGCCAGCAGCAGCGCCTATGCATCGCGCGTACCGTAGCGACGCGCCCGGAAGTAATTCTGCTCGACGAGCCCTGTTCGGCGCTCGATCCGATCTCGACGGCGAAGATCGAAGAACTGATCGACGAACTGGTCAAGGACTACACCATCGTCATCGTCACCCATAACATGCAGCAGGCCTCGCGCACGTCGGACTACACGGCGTTCATGTATCTCGGTGAAATGATCGAGTTCGACGTCACCGAAAAAGTCTTCACCGCCCCGTCCAACAAAAAGACCGAGCAGTACATCACCGGCCGGTTTGGGTGATTGCCGGAGTTCTCAATGCAAATGCGTTAGCCGCCGGAACGACAGCGCTTCGGCGATGTGGAGGCGCTTGACCTCGTCGCTGGCGCAGAGATCGGCGATGGTGCGCGCCACACGTAGCACCCGGTGATAGCCGCGCGCCGTCAGTTTCATCGCATCGGCGGCTTTGGACAATAGTTCGGCGCCGGCGGGTTCAGGTGTCGCCACCTGATCGAGAAGCTGACCTTCAGCTTCGGCGTTGGTGCGCACACCCACCTCCGCATAGCGTACCCGCTGGATGTCGCGTGCCGCCGCAACCCGTGCCGCTACTTCGGCGCTGCCTTCCGCCGCTGGTGGCAGACTGAGGTCGGCAGCCGATACGCCCGGCACTTCGACATGAATATCGATGCGGTCGAACAGCGGGCCGGAAATTTTCGATTGGTATTCCTGGGCGCATTTGGGCGCCCGGGCGCACGCCTGCGCGGGATCGCTGAGATAGCCGCAACGGCAAGGATTCATCGCCGCGACCAGTTGGAACCGTGCCGGATAGCGTACATGGGCATTGGCGCGGGCAACAATAGCCTCTCCAGTTTCGATCGGTTGGCGCAGACTGTCGAGCACCACGCGCTGGAACTCCGGCAACTCGTCGAGGAACAATACGCCCAGATGCGCCAAGCTGACTTCGCCCGGCTTCACCTTCAAGCCGCCGCCGACCAGCGCTGCCATCGACGCGGAGTGATGCGGGTTGCGGAACGGCCGTCTGCGCGAGATCGTGCCGCCGGGCAATTCGCCTGCCAGCGACAGCACCATCGAAATCTCAAGCGCCTCACGCGCATCGAGTGGTGGCAACAGGCCGGGCAGACGTTGCGCCAGCATCGATTTACCAGCGCCGGGCGGGCCGATCATCAGCATGTTGTGGCCGCCCGCCGCGGCGATTTCGAGCGCGCGCTTGGCGGTTTCCTGGCCCTTGACGTCTTTCAGATCGGGAATGGCGCCGGTCTCTTCGGCCAGCTTCGGCGTCGGCCGGTTCAGCACCTGCACACCGCGCACATGATTGACGAGAGCGATCAATGACGGCGTCGCGATCATATCAACATCGCCGGCCCAGGCCGCTTCGGCGCCGCAGGCGGCCGGACAAATCAAGCCGCGGGCTTGTTCCGACGCTGCCAGCGCTGCCGGCAACACGCCCGCCACCTGGATCACCTGGGCGTCCAGCGACAGCTCACCCAACGCCACATAATGTTCCATCTCGCTCGCTGGCAAGACGCCCATGGCGGCCAGAAGCCCGAGCGCAATCGGCAGATCGTAATGGCTGCCTTCCTTCGGCAGATCGGCAGGCGCCAGATTCACCGTGATGCGGGTGTAGGGCAGCGACAACCCGACCGCCGACAGCGCCACCCGCACGCGCTCCTTTGATTCCGCCACCGCTTTATCAGCAAGCCCGACGATGTTGAAAATACCGCCGCCGCCTGAATCCGACACATGCACCTGCACATCCACTTCGCGGGCTTCGATGCCTTGAAAGGCGACGGTGTAGATGTGCGCGACGGTCACGGCAGCAACAACCCCGCGACGGCTCCGGCGACCAAGAGGCGAGCGAGCCAGGCAAGGCTCTGTGCGAACACCACCCACAAATCCAATTTGACAAATTGGAGCGCGGTCAGCAAAAACGCGGCTGGTGCGAGAAAGACGAGTGCCCCAGTCAACACGCCGTGCGTCAGACCGTGCGCACCGCTTACGACACATAGCAGCACGACAGCGGCGCTAGCGACGAACCCGAGCAGCACGGTCCAGATCTTGGCGGGTCCGAGCTCGCCGTCGCGGATGGCCGGCCACCACACTTCGGGATAGCTGCCCCGGGCTTCGGCAAAGGCCACACGCAGAAACAACCAATCGGTCAGTACCGACACAGCGCCGGCAATCAGAATCGCAACGGCGATCATGCCTTCCCCCGCTCTTTCGTCGTTCACCTTATCTTGCTTTGTTCCGCCATGCACCTGCTGGTTCGGCCAGCGGGATAACCGGGATACCGGCCCCCGTCTGGCCGCGCTTTTCAGCGGCGGCAAAGAGGCCAATAATGACTCGCAGTGGTTCGTCAGCTTGAGGGTCGGGAACAAGACGTGGTTCTTCGCGATCAGGGGCTCGTCGGTGGACAGCAAGACCATCACCATCGCCATGCCGGCAAAGGCGTTGTCGTCGTTTGGCTGTTGCTGGCTGTTGCGCCGGCGCTGGCGCAGGAGGGCGGCTTTGGCGATGGGCCGAACGGGGCGGCGATCCACACCTCGGGGTTCGTCTGTCCGCTGAAGATCGGCACCTTCGAGCGCGATGCCACCGGTCTGCGCGATGTTGGGAGTGGCGCCGATTACTGCGCCTATTCGGCCCTTTCGGGCATTTACGGCACGGTGATCATCATGGCGTTGCCGTCGCCGTTCGATCCCAAGAATGTTTTGGCGCCGGAATTCCGCGTCCAGGAAGGTACCGACGGACATTTGATCGGCGAAGAGATGCAGCGAATTGCAACGATTCCGGTCTATACGCGCGTTTATGAAACCGCGCGGCTGCAATCGCGCCAATATCGCACGCTCTACGCCAGCGGCGCGGTGGGCGCGTGGTCGGTGGCGGTGATCGTCGAATACGCCCAGCCGCAAGACAAGGCGATAGCGAGTACCTTCCTCACCGCGATCTACGGCGAAGCGGTGAAAGACATCGGCGTTCTGACGGGAAATCCCTAAGCCGGCCTTGCGTGCTTTCTGATCCAATCGGCCAATTCGTCTTCGCCAACGGCGCCGGAAGCTAGCGAAAGAAACGTCAAAGCGGCGTCGCTCTGATCGGCGGCAAGTCGCAGTCCGTTCAATCTGAGGAACAGGGCGCAGGCAATGAAAGCAATCCGCTTGTTGCTGTCGACAAACGCGTGGTTCTTGGCAAGGCCGTAGGCATAGGCCGCTGCCAGCCGCGCCATATCCTCTACGTTTTCGTAGGCGAACAGATTGCGTGGTCGTGCCAAAGCCGACTCGAACAGACCTTCGCCGCGCAAACCGTCGGCGCCGCCGTACTCAGCGATGCTCTCGCCATGCAGCAGTTTGAGAACGTCAGCGCGGACCCAGACCGGCTCGCTCATTTGGCCAGGGCGCGCAAAGCATCGCGGTTTTCGCGCATGACCTCACGTCCCGCTTCGATCTGCTTTTCCACCTCGGGATCGTAGGGTGTCAGGCAAATGCCGGTTGGCCCTTCGGTTACGAAGAGCGTATCGCCCTTGTCCGCCTTGAGGCGGGCGAGCAATTCACGCGGAAAAACAGCACCCACGGAGTTGCCGATCGAGGTTAGCTTCAGCTTGATATTCATCGATGTTCTCACATCCGTTATAACGAAATTTATAACATATGTTAGAACGCGTCAACCCACTGCAACGAAAACAGGGGCCCCGGCCGGGGGCCCCTGCTGCAAACCAGCTGAAATCTCTGCTTATTCCGGTGCCAGGGTGACCTTGATGCCGTCGAGTTCTTCCGAGCACACGAGCTGACAGGACAGCCGTGAATTGGGCTGCACCGCCAGCGCCATATCCAGCATGTCGACTTCCATATCGGCGGCCGGGGTCAGCTTTTCGTACCAGCCGTCCTCGACATAGACTTGGCAGGTGGCACAAGCGCAGGCCCCGCCGCATTCGGCCGCCACCGGCAGACCGGCATCGCGCAGCATTTCCATGATCGTCCAGCCTTCACGGCCTTCGATCTCGATTTCCTTACCTTCGCGATCCGTCGCGTAGATTTTCATGACGTCAAATTCCTTAACTTACGCCCAGCTTCTTCTGCAGGTTCGACGACGAGGTCGTGTACTGGAAGCGCAGTTTCTCGCCCGGACGGCAGATATGGAAGGCCGCTTGCGCCATCAAGGCCGCTTCGTGGAAACTCGATAAAATAAGCTTGAGTTTGCCGGGATAGGTGATGATGTCGCCGATGCCGAAGATGCCCGGCTGTTCGCTTTCGAACTTGGCGGTATCGACCGGAATCAGATTCTCGTGCAGGCCGATGCCGAATTCGGCGATGGGGCCGAGTTTGATGGTCAGCCCGAAGAATGGCAGGAAGGCTTCGGCGTCGATCTGCCATTCCTTCTTGTCATGACCGGCGAGCGTTACGGCGGCAAGCTGGCCGTTCTGGCCGTGCAGCGCTTTCACGCTCGCGACATGGAAATTGACCTTTCCGGCCGCCACCAGCTCTCGCATCTGATTGACGCTGTGCGTTTGGGCGCGAAAACCGTCGCGGTGATGGACGAGGGTCAGCGACTTGGCGATCGGAGCCAAATTGAGCGTCCAGTCGAGGGCGCTGTCGCCGCCGCCGGCGATCAGCACGTTCTTGCCGGCGAACGCGTCCATCTTGCGCACGGCATAGTGGACCGAAGTGCCTTCATAAGCCTCGATACCGGGGATGGGAGGGCGCTTGGGCACGAACGATCCGGCGCCCGCAGCGATCACAATCACCGGCGCGATCAGCTCTTTGCCGCTGTTGGTGGTTAGTTTCCAACGCCCGTCGGGCAACTTGGTGAGACCGGCAGCTTGTTCGCCGTGATGGAAGGTAGGCTTGAAGGGCTTGATCTGCTCCAGCAAGCGGTCGACCAGATCCTGGCCGGTGACCACGGGCAGGGCTGGAATGTCGTAGATCGGCTTTTCCGGATAAAGCTCGGTACATTGACCGCCCGGACGGTCCAGAATGTCGATGAGATGCGCCTTAAGGTCCAGGAGTCCCAGCTCGAACACGGCGAACAGGCCGGCAGGACCGGCGCCAATGATCACGACATCGGTTTGGATGGGTTCAGACATTTTATTTTACAGACTTCCCAAGTTATTTCCCCAACGTAACGCGACTTATAATTGTTAAAAATCTAATTTACAATAACTCATTGGTGGGCCATTTGTCTTATACAAGAGGCTGCGCCGCCCAGGACTATGACCCGCATGGACGTCCAGAATCAGAAGATTAAGCCTGCAGAACAATGCCATAGCATGACCGAGCTACGCCCTGAGATCGATTCTCTGGATCGCAAGCTGGTGACACTCCTTGCGCTGCGCCAGCGCTATATCGAACGGGCGGCCGAAATCAAAGCCCACCGGCAGGAAATCCACGACGAAGCTCGCATCGCCGACGTACTCGCCAAGGTGACGGTAGCGGCCGAACAGGCCGGTCTCAATACCACTATCGCCCGCGCTGTGTGGCGCGAGCTGATGGAACGCTCGATCGCGCTGGAGATGGAAGCGTTCGAAAAGCGCAACCAGAAAAGTGGAAACCGGCTTTCCGATTAGTTGCGCGACAAAAAAAGCCTTCAGCGCTTGAGATAGTTATGGATGAAGGTCTGCACCTCAACCGAAACGCCTGACAGCGTGCCGATGGCGAGCGAGGCATTGCCGCGATCACCTACCGGATCAATCGGCTCGGCCGCCGCCGCCGCATCGGCGAATTCGAAGGCGCCGATCCCGCGCGCCGCGCCTTTCAGCGTATGGGTGACTTCTTTCCAGCTTTTGGCGTCTTGAGCGTCGAGAATCGCGCGCAACCGCCCCACCATTTCGCTGATCTGGGTGTCGAAAAGCTGGAGCACTTCAGCATTCAGCGCCTCATCGCCGCCGGTGTAGCGGGATAGATGGGCAATATCGACGGCAGGCTTCATGGCTCGGGCCTCTTTGGCGAACGGGCGGGAGCATGCCGGTTTTAGGTCAATGGCCGGTTAAAACAGCCAGCCATTCCGCCGGAAATGGTGCCACACGGAAAAGAGCGCTGTGGAAATAGAGAAAGGTCCCGAATACCGCGGCGGCGACCGAAATCCGCCAGTCGACGATCTCCGGCGCCACAAATTGGTTGCGCTTTTTGCTAATAGCGATGAACGGGATAACCGAGGTTTGGGCCGCGATCCGCTCGAAATCGCCGGGGCGCTTGCGCGCGACTTTGCCGTCGATGACGCGGGTGCCGAAGAGGGCAAGCACCAGGAAAGTGGCGAAGAAGAGTGTGGCCGCCAGCGTCCCCTTGGCAACCAGATGAAAGCCCGCCCATATGGTCACACCCATCAGGAAGGGATGGCGGGTGACGCGCAACATGCCGTCGATATGGGCTTTTTCCTGGCCGGCGGAGGTCGGATTGCCGCGCAAAATGCCCGGAACCGCGAGAGCGAAGGCCGCCGCGATCACCACAAGCCCAAGGCTTTTCACCCACGCCGGGGGCACAAACAGAACAGTGTTCGCTGCGCTGACGCTGGCCGCATTGTAGGCGATGCAAAGCCAGACGATGGCGCCAAGCGAGGCCAATGCAAACAGCGGAATGTAGAGCTTCTCGCCGATCTTCGCAGTGATCAGGTCCCGCAGTTTGGTACCTGACACCAACAGATGAAGGCCCAAGAACAGACCCGCCGCCGCAATCAAATTTGCCATCGAACCCCCCCCCCACCAATCC
>WSSedL1CaDRAFT_10000353_pt1 | contig 32251 bp, 26 predicted proteins | sample WetSurSL1Cattail_FD_9464 | JGI IMG/M metagenome (IMG submission 9464)
CTTTTCACGATCAGCCACGTCTGCCGCTTGTTTGGTGCTGCTGCTGGGTGGCGCTTTGCCACCGGTGTTGGGTGCTAGCGCCAGCACACCGGGCGCGGTGGCCACCCCCAGTGCTCCGGCTCTGATGCTTGCCAGCGACTGGCCGGTCGGGCATGACCCGTCGGCTGACCTGGTGAGTGAAAAACTCGACGGTGCGCGCGCTTTCTGGGATGGTCAGACCCTGCGGTTTCGCAGTGGCAGGCCCATTGCGGCGCCTGGCTGGTTCACCGCGGCTTTGCCGGGTGTGGCGCTGGACGGGGAACTCTGGCTGGGCCGTGGTCGTTTTGACGAACTCTCGGGCATCGTGCGCCGGACCACACCGGTGGATGCCGATTGGCGCAAGGTGAAGTACATGGTGTTTGACCTGCCGGGTGCCCCTGGGCCGTTTGGTGAACGCGTCCAGCGCCTGCAGACGGTGCTGGCGCAAGCCCATCAGCCCTGGTTACAAGCCGTGCCCCAACAGCGGGTGACTGATGCACAGGCGCTGCAGGCTTTGCTAAACACCACGGTGCAAGGGGGTGGCGAGGGCCTGGTGTTGCACCGCGCTGATGCCCTGTGGTCTCCCGGGCGCAGTGATGCTTTGTTCAAATTTAAACCGGAGCCCGATGACGAAGCCCGGGTGGTGGGCCACCTGCCGGGCAAAGGCCGCTTGAGCGGCAAACTGGGGGCCTTGTTGCTGGAGCTGCCCAGCGGTCAGCGTTTTGCCTTGGGCACCGGTTTCACCGATGCGCAACGTGCCGATCCACCACCCATCGGCAGCTTGGTGACCTACCGTTACCGCGACCACACGCCCAAGGGTTTGCCGCGTTTTGCTTCGTTTTTAAGAGTGCACAGCCCAGAGTAGATCAGGGTGATCAGGCTGTAGCGCTCAACGTGTTGCCACTGGTGGTGGACTGATTCGGGGAGGCCTGCTCATACATCATCTTAGTGGTGAGGGTTTGCATGTCAGTCTCATCCACTGCGTCGGACTGTTCGCTGCGCTGGTCGGCAAAGTCCAAGGTCGAGGTGGATGCCGTCATCAGGCTCTCGACCTCGGCGGACAGTTCATCGCTGGATAAGCTGCTGTCGCTGTTGCCGTCCCTGGATTCGGACAGCGTGTCGGTGTCGACTTGGGTGAACACCTGAGCCTGCATCTGGCTGTGTTGTGTGCTGACTTGTACCCAGGCGTTGCTCACGCCACTGACACCAGAGATCGAGCCAATGATTTGTCCTTCCAGAGGTTCGGCTTTTGGAGAAAAACCATTCTGAAACTCTCTGGTTTCGCCTCGATGTCCTCTTTGTGTCAGACTGGATACAAAGCCCATCTGGGACAAGACAACAAGGGCTAAAAAGCCGTCCTGTTCGCTCTATCGATCAAAGTGTGGCGCCCTAAACTGGTTTTGCCCCAGTGCAGTTCGCCATGAAGCCACTACCTCAGCTTTTGATCGTTGACGACGACAGAGAAATTGCCACCTTGCTGGTCGACTATCTGGCACGCTTCAATTTCACTACACATGTCGCCTGTGATGGCCCCCACATGTGGCTAGAGCTGGAGCGCCACCCGATAGACCTGGTGCTGCTGGATGTGATGTTGCCGGGGGTGGATGGATTGCAGCTGTCGCGGGAAATCCGCCAGCATTCGACCATTCCAGTGATCATGTTGACCACCCGCAATAGCACCTATGACCGCGTCATGGGTCTGGAGGGTGGCGCTGACGATTACGTCAGCAAACCTTTTGATCCACGTGAGTTGCTGGCGCGTATCCAGACCGTGTTGCGCCGCGCCAAACCGCATCAGGACAGTGCCGCAGTGCTGTTGCACAGCGATGTGGTCCATTTTGACGGCTGGGTGTTGCATCGTGCTGATCGCACCTTAAAGTCACCCACCGGGCTGATCGTGGTCCTGTCAAACGCCGAATTCCGGCTGCTTTCCACCTTTCTAAAGACCCCGCGGCGCCTGTTCAGCTGCGACCAGTTGGTGGAGCAGGCGCGCGGGCGGGACATGGATGTGTTTGAACGCAGCATTGACCTGCTGGTATCGCGCCTGCGGCAAAAACTCGCGCAGGACCCTCAGGCACCCTCGATGATCAAGACCGTGCGGGGCGTTGGTTATATGCTCAACGTCCAGTCGGTGCAGGGGCGTTCAGCATGGCGCAACTGACATCCCGGTTGAGGGCGTGTTTTGACCGCCTGGTGCAGCGCGGCCTGTCGACCAGTTTGTTTGGCTGGTGGCTACACTGAGCCTGCCACGTCAAGCTGACGGTGTTCTCAAGGATGGTGCCGCTGTTGGCTTTGGTAGCATCAGTCACCCGCCCCCAGGCTGATTCAGCCCCGGTGACGGCGGGGGATGCCATATTTAAATCACCCGTGTTGTTGTTGCAACGACCTGTCGTGCATCAGCACTGCCTTCGGCTTTGCGCCTAGACACGAATGATTTGAAAATGGAATCACAACAACCAGACCAAGGGAGCCTCATGCGTTTACTGATTCTTGAAGACGATGCTCAGCTGGCCGATGCGCTCGGTGCTGGTTTGCGGCAGCTCGGCCACGTGGTGGACTGTTTTCCCGATGGCGCGNGAGCCGATGCCGCCTTGGGCGCGGCCAGTTACGACGCTCTGGTGTTGGACCTGGGTCTGCCGGGCACCGATGGCATGGTCTGGCTCAGGCGCTGGCGCCAGCGTGGTTTGGCTTTGCCGATGCTGATTTTGACCGCCCGCGATGGTCTGGAGCAACGTGTTGCCGGGCTCGATGCAGGAGCTGATGATTACCTGATCAAACCGATGTCGATTGAGGAGCTGGCGGCGCGCCTGCGTGCACTGCTGCGCCGCGCCACCGGGCGCAGTCAATCCGAGTGGGTGCATGGTGGCTTGCGTTACGACCCGTCGACCCGGCAGGTGCACTGGCAAGGCCAGCCGGTGGAATTGACCGCGCGTGAGACCGCCTTGCTGGAGATCCTGCTCAAACATCCGCAGCGGGTTTTGTCCAAGACCCAGTTGCAGGAGCAGATGTACGACTGGAGTGGTGGTGAGCCCGAAAGCAATGCGCTGGAAGTGCACATCCACCACCTGCGGCGCAAAATTCACCCGACGGTTGTGCGCACTATCCGTGGCCTGGGGTATGCCCTGGGCCAGGCACGGGAGGACAAATGAGCCTGCGGCGCCGGCTGTTGATCTATTTGTTGATTTGCGCACCTCTGGTGTGGGTGGGCGCGGCCTGGGTGTCGTCGAGCCGGGCGCGTACCGAAGTCAACGAGTTGTTTGACACCGAAATGATTCGCCTGAGCTTGCAGATGCAAGCCACGCTGATGGGGCTGGATCGGGCCAAAAGTAGCGCAACACCCCTTGTCCTGAGCCCAGAGACCGACCTGGAAGACCTGGCCATTGCGGTCTGGGACCATCAGGGTAAAGTGCTGCTGACCGACCGTGAAGGCACACAACTGCCTTTGCTCGTGGATGCCGTCGGTTTTGTCGAGATGTCTTTGCAGAACGAGCCCTGGCGGGTGTATTACCTGCAGGCGCCCAAACGGGAGTGGCTGGTGGCCGCCGGGCAAAAGATCAAGGAGCGCGACGAGTTGGTGTGGGGGCTGGTGGAGAGTCAGCTGTTGCCCTGGTTGTTGACCCTGCCGGTTTTGCTACTGGCCATGGCCTGGGCGGTGCGTCGGGCCTTGAGTCCGGTACGTGCCTTGACCCTGGAGCTGCAACAGCGCACCGCAGATGATTTACACGCCATCCCGTCGGAGCGAGCGCCCGCTGAAATTCGGCCCCTGTTGCAAGCCATGAATGGTCTGTTTGGCCGCATCGACGCCACCCTGGCCAGGGAGCGTCGGTTTACCGCCGATGCGGCGCACGAGTTCCGCACCCCCTTGGCGGTGCTCAGTGCCCAGTGGGAAGTGCTGCAAGGTGCCCGCACCGAGTCAGAGCGGGCGCAGGCTGCTGGCAAGATGAGCGCGGGCATGCAGCGCATGACGCGTTTGGTTGATCAGCTTCTGCGTCTGTCGCGGCTGGAGGCGACCGATGGCCTGACACGCGCCGAACCGCTGGACTGGCGAGTCCTGGCCGAACACAGCATGAGTGACACCCTGGCGTTGGCCGAGCGGCGCCAGATTGACTTGGCGTGTGAATGGCCCCCAGAGCTGCAAACGCCGCCTGATTGGCAGGGTGATGGGCAGTTGTTTGCCGTGTTGTTGCGCAACCTGCTGGACAATGCCGTGCGTTATGCCCCTGAAGGCAGCACCGTGACCTTGCGTCTGACTCCCACCAGCCTGTTGGTGGACAACGCGGGTGAGCCCTTGCCAGCCGAGCAGTTACAGCGTTTGGGGGAGCGTTTTTACCGCCCGGAAGGGCAAACCGAACTCGGCAGTGGCCTGGGCGTGTCGATTGCGCAGCGTATTGCCGTGCTGCATGGGCTGGTCTTGACTTACCACTCTCGCGCTGATGGCAGCGGCGTGGTGGCTGAACTCACATTGCCTTGACTTTGGCCAGCAACTGGCGGACCTCTTCGCGCCGCCCAGTATCGGCCACCTCGCGGCCGGGTCGGGTCGGGGCCACCAAGGCGCGCTCCAGATAGGTGGCCGCTTCTGCGCCACGGCCGGTCTCATACAGGTACTCGCCGTAAAAATAGTTGGGATCAATCCCGGTCGGGTTCAGGCTCAGGGCCTTCTTGAGCAATTCCTCGGCCTTGGTTTTGTCGCCAAATCCTAGTGGCCAACCTGGCACTTTGTAATACAACACCGCCAGGCTGCCATAGGCGGAGCTCTCCATGGCTGCGTCCCCATGCAGGGCAATCGCTTGTTCGTACATCGTCTTGGCCTGTTTTGCCAGGCTGAGGCCGCCCAGACCGCCTTTTTCATTGGCCAGGGAGCTCACGATGATGCCCTCCCAGACCAGCGGTTCACCGTGCCCGGCGAAGGCCTGGCTGACGCCGTGCGCTTTGGTACTCAACGCTTCAAAACGTTTGAGGCGGGCGGACTCCGGGGTCTGATAACGGATGACTTCCCAATCACGCTGCAACTCGGCAATGGCGTCGTCCAGGGGCGCGGCGCGCAAGGAGAAAGGCAGCACACAGGTCATGGCAAGCAGGCAGGCAGAGAATAATTTCATGGTTGAGGTCCTCGAAGAGTGGTTTTGGATGTGATGTCGGTAGCGGGTTGCGCCAGGGCTTGGCGGTGTTTGGTGAAGCTGCTGTCGAGCAGTGGCCCCAGGGCGCCGTTCAGACGCACTGCCAGACGCTCGGGCCAGCCGATGAACTGTTCGGCCGCTTGGCTCTCGATCAGGCGTAGCAGCGCCTGAGCCACGGTTTCTGGGGTGTCCACCGAGGTGCCGGTCGCCTGGTTGTAGCGCTCGGCCGCAGCACTGTTGAACGTGGTGCGTGTGCTGCGCGGCGCCAGTGTCTGGATGAGCACGCTGCTGCCTGCCAATTCACGCCGCAAGGCTTCGGCAAAACCGTGCAGACCGGCTTTGCTGGCACCGTAGACGCTGAAACCCGGCAAACCAATACGTCCCAGAGCCGACCCAACAAACACCACCTGTGCCTGGGCCAAGCTTTGCAAATGGAGCAGCATGGCCTGGGTGAGCAACATCGGGGTGAGCAGATTGGCTTGGATCACCTGGTTGATGGTGGCGGTTGATAGGCTCGGCAAAGCGCCAAAACCCGGCAGACCCGCCGCATGCACCAACACATTGGCCTGCCATTCGGACCCAATGCGGGTCACCTCGTTGATGCCTTGTGGTTCGGTCAGATCGGCCTGGTGCCATGTCAGATGTGAGTGGGTGGACGCGTGCGGCTGGCGGCTGATACCTAGCACCTGGGCCCCGGCTTGCAGCAAAGCCTGTTGCATGGCCTGACCAATGCCCCCGCTGGCGCCTGTCAGCAGTACCCGTGCCTGGTCGAGCTTCATGCCTGCGCCACCAGCGTTTGCTGGGCCGGGCTGACAACCGGCAGTGGCAGGCTGCGAAACACGTCACCATACAGGCGGTAAAAGGCGCGCGCGGCATGCACGATGGCGGCCTGGTCTTTCGGATCGGTGACTTTGTCCATCAGTGCGGCGAGATGCTTGGTGTGTTCCTGGTCCAGGGTGCCGTGGGAGCGCAGGTAACTGAAGGCAGCGTCGGGCAGGCTCAGGGGTTTCTGGATGGCATCTGCTGCCATCAGTGCCAGAGACACACTGGTGCCTTCAAGCACCAGCACCATGCCGAAGAAGCCCAGCGGGTTCTTGCGTGCGATGGTGTCGTAGGCGTAGGCCACCATCAGCTCGGTGGCATGGCTGGGTTGCCCGGAGCGCACGCTGTCGGCATCACCACCGCAGGCGCGGATGTCGTCCAGGATCCATTCTTCGTGGCCACGTTCCTCCTCGATGTACTCCTCCAGCTCAGCAAAGAGCCACTGGTGGTGTGCCGGCAGCGCGGCCTGGGTGGCCTGTAACAGGGGCACGGTGTGGCTGACATGGTGGTAAGCCTCGCGCAGGAAAGCCAGGTAGCTGGGCAGGCTCACCTGGCCGCGCAACGCGCCTTCAATGATGGGCGTGGCCAGCAGGCCCTGACGGGCGTCAGCCGTGTGTTCGATCAAGTGTTGGTAGAAGCTCATGGATTGGTGGTGTCAAGAGGTAAAAGAAGATCGGCGTGCTGCGTCCAGATGGCCGCGCGCTGTGGTCGGCCGTTGGTGGTGGCCAGGCCGGTGGATGGGTGAAAGGCGGCACGGGCACGTACCCAGCGCCCAATCCGGGCGTAATCCGGCAGTTGGCTATTGCTGCGGTCAACGGCAGCCTGCAAGTCGGCGTTGCTGAGATCTGCGGCCATAGGCCAGAGCACGGCCGAGAGGCTGGGCTCGCCGTCACCAAAAACTACCGCCTGCAGGATGGCAGCCTGGCTGCACAGGCTGGTTTCAACCCACTCGGGCGACACATTGCGCCCGAACGCGGTGATCAGCACATGTTTCTTGCGTCCCGATACCTGGACAAAACCGTACGCGTCGATGGACCCCAGGTCCCCGGTGGGCCACCATGCGGGTGGTGGTGTGGTGTCACCGAGGTAGCCGCAAAATAGGCTGCCGCTGACCTCAATCTCGCCATCGATCGCGCAGCGAATCTGGGCATGCCCCAACGCTCGCCCAACACTGCCCGATTTGCAGGCACCGGGCAGATTGAGCGTCTGCACTGAGGCGCCTTCGGACAGGCCATAACCTTCATAAGCCGGAATGCCCAGGCTGTGAGCGGCCTGTAACAGGGTTGCCCCGACGGCTGCACCGCCTACCGCCACAAAACGCAAACACTCGGGGGCGCGTTGGCCGGTGTGCTGCAAATAGCCACACCAGGCACGCAGCATCTGCGGCAGCAGGATCAGACTTTGCGCCTGGCTTGTTGTCACGGCGGCATGAAACACCGCGGCATCAAACTGCGAGGAGCCTTGCAGCCCCAGCGCCTGCATGCCCAGGGTGATTAAGGTAATACCTTGCTGGCGCGGGGCCATCAGCCCGGCAATGTTTTCCAGCAGCACCGAAAACGGCAAGGCATTGAGATGGCGCTCGATACCCAAGGGCGTCAGCGCCGTGACCAGCCCCTGGGCCACACTGGTCATGGCGGTACGGCTCAGGCAAACACCTTTGGGTGAGCCGGTGGTGCCAGAGGTGAAGGTGATCTTGGCGGTGCCGGCTAGCAAGGGTTGGGGTGGACCCTGCAGGCGGGTGGTCAGCAGTTCGCGCCCAGCCAGGCGCAGTGGCTGCCAGGGCAAACCTGACCAGGCTTGAGCCCAGGCCGGTTCGGTGACCAGGGTGTCTGCACCGGTTGCCGCCAGCGCATGGCGCATTTGTGTCGCGGTAAAAAAGGGTGGCAAGGGTACATGCACGCACTCGCTGGTCAGCAGGGCTTCGTCCAGCGCCACAAAAGCGGCTGAGTTGTCCAGCACACTGGCCAGCACCTGGGTGTGGCTGCTTTGCAGCCAAGCTTGCGCTTCACCGATCGCCTGTTGCAAGTCTGCGGCCGACCAAGACCGTTGGCCGTCTTCCAGTGCCGCGTTCATGCCAGTACCCCACGGCGGTTCAGCGTCTGCAGTGCCAGGTCCAATTGCCCGGCCAGCACCACCGGGTGGTGGTCGTAGTAGCTGCCCCAGGCTGCCGCGGACTCGCCGAGTAAATCAGGGTCGGCCATACCCAGCGCCAAAGGGGCAATGCCCAGGCGTAAAAACAGGTGTCGCAATTCTTCGGTCAAGGTGCTGACAACCCACAAAAAACCCTGTCCGGCCAACAAGGGTGCCAACTGCAGGATCAGGCTTGTGCCGCTGCCTGCCTTGGCAGAAGCCAGATGACCCACTTCGACGATATGTGCACGCTGGGGTTCTGTACCACCGGCTTGAGTGAGCCGGGTCTGAATTGGGGTGTCCAGGTAACGCTCCAGAAACAGGGGCTCCTGGCTCGCCGCACGGTAACCCGCTGCCGACACGATCTCGCCCTGTGCATCGTGCAGACTGACCAATGTGGGTGAAAAATGTTGGACATCTGCGCCATAGCTGTGGCGATAGATGCGGCCGATGAAATCCTCAACTTGTGCACGCGCCGGGCTGCCCGGCACATGGGGGCAAATCCTGGGGCGAGTTGACTGGATCGAATCGCTGCCGGGCGCTGAAACTTGACGTGAAGCCATGAACGACATTGCTTTCCTTGTTGTTGATGAGAGACAAGCCGCGATGTTGGGGGGGCGAGATTAAGGATGACTTAACGAAGTTTTTTTGTGATGGCGCGGCAGATCAGGTGGTTGAACAGGGCTGCGGCCCAGCAGATCAGGGCGGTCCACAAGTTGTGGCTGGGGAAATGGGCGCCGCGCAGGGTTTGTGTTGCCCCCAGCACCCCACCGGCCAGCAGCACCGCTGCCAGACACCACCAGCCGAAGCGCCGATCAGCCGCGTGTTGGGAGGCCAGCAGACTCAGTGGCAGCGCCAAAAAAGCGAATGCAGCGGACGCATGGCCACCCGGGAAACACTTGCCCGGGCCGCCATCGGACACCCCCCAGGCCCAGTGCGAGCGGTACTGCGCAACGCCACCAAACAGCTCTAAATCCCAGGGGCAACTGGTCAGGCTATGGTGCTTGGCGCTGCTGACCAGCGCCAAGGCCAGCAGCGTGCCCAGCAGCATCTCGATGCGTTGGTGGCGTGGCAGACGTCTGAAAAACCCCAGTGGTCGCCAGACCATCAGTGCCAGAAGCGCCAACAAGACCCCGGCCAGCTGGCGTGCCCCCTGGTGCAGGACAGTCTCCAACCACCAATTGTGTTGCAGGGCAAAACCGTGAGCTGACCCCAGCTGTGTCATCACCCACAGATCCAGGCCAGAGGCATCCCACAGCAGGGTCAGGGTCAACCCGATCAGACTGATCTGCCAGAGTCTGCTTGCCAGGTTGGGGTTGGAAGAGTGTGTGACAGGCTGAGTGGGGTTTGATAGGTACATACCCTGCATTGCAGGCCAATTTTGTTAAGCCAGGCTTAAAACAAGGGCTGCAGCGTTGCGTTTAAGGGATTTCTTAAGCTGAACTTAATCCAGTATTTCAACAATGCTTGGTTGCACCCATTTAACAGACTTATATGACACTGACTTTGAGCGGTCGTACACCCTGGCACCCTGTCGCACTGATACTGACTCTGGCGCTGTGGCTGGCAACTGTGGGCAATCTGCCACTGTGGCGGGTCATCTGGCACCTGCCTGAAACCCAGGGCTGGCATGCGGTGGTGACGCTGAGCACGCTGATCCTGGCGGTGTTGGCGTTCACTGTGGCTGTGTTGTGTTTGCTGGTCTGGCCGCGTTGGCTCAAACCAGTGGCCTGGGTGCTGTTGGCGGTGGTCGCTTCCAGCAGCTATTTCATGCAAAGTTACGGGGTGGTGATTGACGCCAGCATGATCGCCAATGTGACCAATACCAACACCAGTGAGGCCCTGGACTTGTTGTCCTGGTCCATGCTTTGGACACTGGGATTGGGCCTGGTGTTGCCTGGNCTGTGGTTATGGCGACAACCGGTGCGCCCGGTGGGTACCAGGCGCTTGGTGGCGCAGCAGTTGGGGGTCATGGTTTTGGCCTTGTTGTTGGCGGTGGTGTTGGTGTGGTTGTCGTTTCAGGATCTGGCTTCGCTGATGCGCAACCACAAGTCCCTGCGTTACATGATCAACCCGTTCAACACCGTTTATGCCGTGGCCCGACATGGGGCGGGACAGGCAGTGCGCGCGCAGCAGGTGCTGCAGGCGATCGGTGAGGACGCCCACGTGGTGCAGCCAGTGGGTGAACCGGCAGCTGCCCCCCTGATTGTGGTGGTGATTGGTGAGACCGCGCGTGCTGCCAATTTTGGCCTGGGCGGCTATGCCAGAGACACCACGCCCGAGTTACGCCAATTACAAAGTCAGGGTGATCTGGTGTACTTCAGCCAAGTCAGCTCTTGCGGTACCAACACCGAGACATCGGTGCCCTGCATGTTCTCGCACTTGGGGCGCAAAGATTATGTGGGCAACGATGCGCGTTATGAAAATCTGCTGGATGTTTTGCAGCGCGCCGGACTGGCGGTGCTTTGGCTGGACAACCAGTCGGGCTGCAAAGGGGTTTGTGATCGTGTGCCACACGCGGACACCCAGGCGCAGGGAGCGGACGTCTGCGCCGCTGGTGAGTGCCTGGATGAAGCGCTGTTGCGCCTCTTGCCTGGGCAGCTGGCACAACTGGACCCGGCCAAACGTGCCCGCGGCACGGTGGTGGTGTTGCACCAGATGGGCAGCCATGGACCGGCCTATTTCAAGCGCTCAACAACGGCAGTCAAAGCATTTTTGCCGGAGTGCAACAGCAAGGCCTTGCAAGAGTGCCCGACACAACAACTGGTGAACGCCTACGACAATTCCCTGCGCTACACCGACCACTTTTTGGCGCAAACCATCCACTGGCTGCAGACCCAGGCCCCCAACCAGCCGACCGCCTTGATGTATGTCTCTGACCACGGCGAGTCGCTGGGTGAAAAAGGCCTGTACCTGCATGGCATGCCCTACGCTCTGGCGCCGCAGGAGCAGACCCATGTGCCGATGCTGATGTGGTTTTCCAAAGCCATGCAACAAGAGCGTGGCCTGCAAATGGCTTGCGCGCAGGCCCAGGCCAACAAACCCTGGTCACATGACAACTTGTTTCACACCGTGCTGGACCTCTCCGGTGTGCAAACCCGTGTGGCCCAGGTCAAGCTTGACATGCTCTCGGCGTGTGACACACAACAGCTGGTGATGCTTGATTAATCCGCTGTGGGGGTGGTCTCCATCCCCAGCTCAGCACACAGCCGATTGACCGTGGCGCGTAACTCGGCGACCTCAGCCTCCAGACGTGCCACACGCTCCAGCGCTTGGCCTTCGGTCTGACGGGCTGAGCCGCCAGCGGCCCACACAGCTTCATCCACCGGCCCACACAACAACTGCACCCAACGCTGTTCACGTGCACCGGGCGCTTTGGCCAGTTTCACCACCAGCGGGCCACCTTTCTCGGGTGAACGATCCTGCAGCTCTTCCAGAAAAGCCTCCACCGAGGAGATGTCGGCAAACTTGTACCAGCGCTCGGTGTTCAGGCGCAACTCGGCGGCGGTTTGGGGACCACGCAGCATCAGCAGGCCCAGCAGCACCGCTGACTGTTCGGGCACACCCAAACCGCGCTGGAAGTTGTGCTCAAAACGGGTGACCCGGCTGCCGCTGCTTTCACGCACCAGCTGGTGCTGTTTGAGGCTGCTCACTGCGTCGGCCACCTCGGCCTCGCTCAGGTTCATGAGTGGGTCGCGGCTGCTTTTCTGGTTGCAGCCCAGCATCAGCGAATTGAGTGACAGCGGGTAGCTGTCGGGCACGGTGCGGGCTTTCTCCATCAGGGTGCCGAGCACACGTGCCTCGGTCGGGGTGAGCAGGACAGTGGGCGCAGGTGTGATGGCCGGTGCGCTGCCAAAGGGGGGAGGGGTCAAAGTCATAATTCAGCCAAGTATGAAAAACATCGTTATTTTGATCTCAGGCGGCGGCTCCAACATGGGAGCTATCCTCAAAGCCGCACAGCGCGACAACTGGGCCACCCAGTATCAGGCCAAGGTGGCGGCAGTGATCAGCAACAAGGCGAATGCCGCCGGGCTGGTTTTGGCACGTGAACACGGTGTAGCCACCGAGGTGATCGACCACAAGGTTTTTGCCAACCGCGACGACTTTGATGCAGCGCTGATGAAGCACATCGACAGTTTTGCCACCCCCGGCAATCCACCGCTGGTGTTGTTGGCGGGTTTTATGCGTATTCTGACGCCCGGTTTTGTAAACCATTTTGTCGGGCGGCTGGTCAACATTCACCCCTCGCTGTTGCCCGCCTTTGCCGGCCTCAACACCCACCAACGTGCCATTGACGCTGGCTGCCAAGTGGCTGGCGCCACAGTCCATCTGGTGACGCCCGAGCTGGACCACGGCCCGATCCTGGCGCAGGCGGTGGTGCCGGTGTTGCCGGGGGACAGCGCCGCCACCCTGGCCACACGTGTGCTCAGTCAAGAACATCTGATCTACCCACGCGCGGTGGCTGGGTTGCTTCAAAATATATAGCTACTTGTCCTTTTGTAATAAGGGCTAGGGGCATATTTCTTATAAATCACCAGGCCAGAGGCAGATGCATGGTTGTGCCAAGAGTGTCAATGCAAGCGAGACGCCAGGCGCAGGTACAAATCAGCAGGTATGCCTGACTCGATGGTCAGCGTGTAGCTTCGGCGCGTATCACCAAAATGTGCCTTGATGTGGTAGGCCCCGCTCGGCAACGCAACGCTCACCAGGGGCCCGGCCTCCTCGGTGGAGAAGACACAATGGCCTTGCAAATCAAAGATCAGTAGCTTGATCGGCAGGGGTTTGTTGCTTGGCAGAACCTGGGTGCACAACGAACGCAATCGACGCAGCACGGGTTCCAGTCGGTTGCTGCCGAAGGTGTGCGGGTCATCGGTGTGAATCAATAGCTGCGAGTCTGGCAGCTTGAGCGCTGACTGAGATGTGCCGATGTCCATACGATGACGACGGTGCAAAGGTGACGGTGTTTCGCAAATGATGGCTGCAGAGCAATCGCTTGGTCAGCAGATTGATTTTGATGCAGATGGAGCCAAGTCACTGGACTTTTGCACCAGTGCATGACTTGGACTTTCTGCAGCAACTTGGGGCTCACGGTGACAGGCCATGGCCGTTAGAAACCAACTGTCAAGCCAACGGTGTATTGATTGGTATCCGGGGTATCACTGAAGGTCTTGAGTTGGTAGCGCTCCCACTCACCACGAATTGCCATATTGTTGGCCAAAGCGTATTGCACGCCCAAACCAGCCTTCAGACCATTGCCGCCGTCATCACCTTGTGATGTGTTGACCTGCACGTGGGCAACCCCCAGGCGCCCGAGCAAAGACCATTTGTCGTCAAGCGGCAGAATACCCACCGCGTCGAGAAACTGGCTGTGTGCATCAATTTGACCGCTGTTGTTGGAAACCTTTCCGAACTTGACAAGGCCTGCCTCGATGGCAAAGTTCGGATTCACTTGGTAACCAGCAAAGAGCTTGCCCGAGGTGGCAGATTCGTTGCCAGAGATGCCATTGACAGTGTCTGGATACTTCTGGGTGCCCAGACTGGCTCCGGCGTAGATGCCGCTCTCAGGGGAAGCGATGGCGCTCAGGCTGCCAGCGACGAGTGCAACAGCCAACAGGGGTTTGACATGGCGAACAAGCATGATGGATTTCCTTTCGGTTTGTCACACCGGTATTGATGTGACAAGTCCATCTTCTGTGCCTCGTGATGCCCGCGTGTGTCAAAGGACGCCACGTCGTGTGACATCTGAAACATATGCGAACCGGCTGATCGTTGCTGCGCAGCTGCCCGGTTCTGAACACTCTCAGTGCAGCAGTTCGGACAAGGTGCGTGCCAGTTCGGTTCGTTGTAATGGTTTGCTCATCACGCGACTGACACCCGCAACGGCTGCGCGTTGGGCCAACAGGGCACCACCATAACCACTGACAAGCAGCACAGGCTTATGTGGCGCAAACTGGTGCAAAGCCTCGGTGAGTTGGATGCCGGTGAGCCCAGGCATCATTTCATCGGTGACCACGGCCGCAAACCGCAGAGGCTCAGCCCGCAGGGCCTCCAGGGCCAAGTTGGGATCAGTGAAACCGAGAGTGGTGTACCCAATGGCTTCCAGCATCTCCTGAGTCATCGCCACCAAGGCTGGTTCGTCGTCGATGACCAGCAGTGTTTGCCCTGTCCCGTGCTGAACGTCCTGAGTTTGGAATGTGAGGGGTTCAAGATCCTCGTCGTTTTCAGGGAAAAACAAAGTGAAATCTGCGCCGTGTCCGAGACTGCTTCGCACATCAATGGCGCCACCAAACTCCGCCATCACACCGTGGACCACGGCCAGGCCCAGGCCAGTCCCGGTGCCAGCACCGCGTGTGGTGAAGAATGGCTCAAACAGATGTTCCATGACGGCAGGTGTCACGCCGCCGCCCTGATCCGAGACCGTCAACTGCAGGTATCGACCTGGTGCCAGCTTGCTGTGAGACAACACGCGGTGATCGGTGGTCACCAAGCGCCTCAGGTGGACACTCAGCATGCCGCCTTGCGGCATTGCCTGCATGGCGTTGGTGCAAAGATTCATGATGGCTTCAAAGGCCTGTGCGGGATCACCGCGCAGGCGTGCACCTTTCGCCTCCAGCTCCTGTGTGATCACAACCTTGGGGCGCAGGGTGACGGCCAGCATGCTCAAAACTTCCTCCACCACGGGTTCAAGTTCAAAAACAATCGCGATGTGCGCGCCGCCGCGGCTGAATGTGAGGATGCGCTCAACCAGCGTCTTGCCGCGCATGGCCGCCTGTAGAACCTTGCTCAAGTGCCGCGCCTGCGCACTGCCGGGTGGTGCTGCGTCCTGAGCCATTTCGCCAAACCCGACAATCCCCGCCAAAATGTTGTTGAAATCATGGGCAACACCCCCCGCCAAACTGCCGAGTGATTCAAGCTTGCTCGCCCGGGTCACCTGGAGTTCCAATTGTTTTTGGGCTGTTTCGTGCTTGCGGTTGGCACGCTGAACCAGAAACACGGAAAGAAACAAAATCAGCAACACCGCCAACAGCGTCACCGCCGTCAGTTCTGCGGCGTGGCGCCAGTCGAGCAGCACCACTTGTAAATCGCGGGTCAACATGACTTTGAGGTCATAACGCTCAAGACTGTGCAGACTCACCAAACGGGTCGAGCCGTCACGAAACTGGTGCAATTCAATGTCGCGCGGCCTGGCCAGGCGCTCTGCCAACTGCGCCTCGCCCAAGCGGGAAGCCTGGACGATGCTGCCTGCCAGCAGCACACCATCGTCACGGTAAACCGCCATACGGGCATCGACCGACGGCGACGCGACCGAAAACGCGCCCAGCAGTTTGTTTGCAGGGATGGCTGCCACCAGCCATCGCGCTGAAGGGGCACCCGATTTGCCAGCTTGTAAGGCAACCGCTACCAAGGATTCGTGGGTGCTTTTGTCGATGAATGGCTTGCTGACAACCAGTGTGTCGACTTGTTTGGGTATCAATTGCGAGGTCAATAGCGCGGCCTCTGGGGTGGACATGGCATTGGAACTGGCTAACAGTCGCCCCTGGTGATCGACCAACCAGAGCGTTCGCACCAGCGGCATCAAATCAGCCAGTGATTTAAAAGTGCGTGTTGTGGTCTGAATGGATGCAGGTATTTGTCCATCCAGAAAGTTGCTTCGGATGGCGTGTAATCCTTCTTCAACACCTTGCAGACCGCGGTCAACCTCGTCGGTGAGTGCGAGAGACAACAGACTCAGCTCGCGTGATTGCGCATCGAAGGCACTCTGGCGCAAATGCCACAAACCCATGCCAGCCAGTGCCACCATGGCGATGGCGGTTGCAAGTGTGAACAACCAGACCTGGGAGATCGCCACGCGGCCCCTTTGTCGGGGACGCTGAAAGGAGGGAAGTTGCATGGATAGGCGGCCTTTTGGTATGTTTCTCACATTGTTAACCAAAGGGCAATCTATGCTGCCAATGTGTGTCTCGTGAATTCGTTTGCGGCAAATTTGCCATTGTTGCAATTGAAATCTGGTCTCCCATTTCTGCAACACCAACGCAACCTCTGGACACGACCATAGGGTCACTGGCGAATCATTTTGCATTTCGCAAGGTTTCGAGACCAGTCATTTTGACTTAAAGGACACATCATGAAATCTCTGACACAAACTTCTCGCCTGATCATTGCTAGCTCACTGCTGCTTGGCTTCGCTGCCGCCCACGCCTCCAGCGGGTTTACCGTGACACCTGATCAAGAAAAGCTGGTCACTGTCGGCATGACGGTGAGCGAGGTGCAGCAAACCTTGGGCCACCCGGCATTGACTGAGCAGTTTCGCAACGAACCCGGTCAAACACTGAGCTACAACGTGGTGGGGGGTGCAGACCAATCCATGCTGTTTGACGTTGACTTTGGTGCCAACGGTAAAGTGGCCTCGGTCAGTGAACGCGATTTGGACCGTGATTGATTTCGCCAAGCCGCATCAGGAGGCTTGACAGATGGTTGGTTTGGGCGCGGTGTTCCTCGGGCTTGTTTGACGCCGCGTCTGACCACATCTGAAGGCTTTTGTAGCACTGACAGGATGAAAGAAACCCCGCTACACCCATTTTCAAGCTATCCAGTCTACGGCGCTGGACTTTGGCTGTCGTATTGGTTTCAGGGCGAGGTTGATAATGTGTTTTTGCCTTTTCTTTTGTCACACCCCTCGTCACCATGAATTCGCTCAGTACGCCGCACATTCTCATCATCGACGATGAGCCCAGCATTTGTGAGCTGGTCACTGAGTATCTCAGTGACAACGACATGCGCGTGACATCACGGGCTTCTGGCAAAGACTTGTTTGATGTGATTGATCGCGAGGCGATTGACCTGGTGTTGCTTGACTTGAAGCTGCCCGGTGAAGATGGCATGCAATTGGCACGCGCCGTGCGCGAGCGGGCCACGATACCGATCATTTTGCTGACGGGTCGAAAAGAAGAAGTTGACCGCGTGATGGGGCTTGAATTGGGTGCCGATGACTACGTCACCAAACCCTTCAGCCCGCGCGAACTGTTGGCCCGGGTGCGCGCGGTGTTGCGTCGCTACCAGGTGCAAAGTACCTTGCCAGAGCGTGACAACACACGCCGTGCGTTTCGCTTTGCGGGATGGGAACTCAACATCCGCACCCGACGGCTGCTGTCTCCCCAAGGCGAGTCAGTGGAACTGTCGAATGGTGAGATCAGCCTGCTCAACGCCTTGTGTCGCGCACCACAGCGCGTGTTGACGCGCGACCAACTGCTGTCGATGTCACGGCTGCATGAGGCCGAGGTGTATGACCGCTCCATTGACGTCCAGATTCGCAGGTTGCGTCTCAAGATTGAGGTGGACGCGGCCAACCCCTTGCTGATCGTGACGGAGCGGGGAGTCGGTTACCGCCTGGCCTGTGATGTCGAAACCTTGTACTAACTAAGCCTGCTATTTGGCAGCGCCTACTTGCTGGGTCGATGCCTGTTCGTCGGGCTCCCAGCGACCCGCAATGTTTTTGAGCAACTGGTTGACTGCCGCCAACTGGCGGTTACGCACGCCAAGCAGCGTGCTCTCAGTACTCAATGCGGACGTCTGGGCCGTCACCACATTGAGGTAACTCACCGTGCCAGCGCGGTACTGGTCGAGTGTGATCTCAAGATTGCGCTGGGACGATTTCAGGGCATCTGTCTGCCAATTGAGTTCCTGCTGTAACTGGAAGCCCAGAACCAGGTTGTCCTCTACCTCCTGTAACGCGGTCAAAACGGTCTGGCGGTAGGTGGACGTGTCTTGGTCGGCACTGGCGCGTGCCTGGGCGCTGGCCTGTTGGTGCTGGCCGCCATCAAAGATCGACTGGGTCAGCGACGAACCCAAGGACCAAAATAGATTCGGTGCGCTGACCAGGTTGGACAGTGATGACTTGCTGTAACCGGCCCCAGCCGACAGCGTGACTGCCGGAAAAAATGCGGCATCTGCAACACCAATCTGTGCGTAACTGGCGGCCACTCTGGCCTGGGCTGCCGCAATGTCCGGGCGGCGTTCCAACAGCGTGGCGGGCAGGGTGGTTGGCACTTGCAAGGTCTCGGGCAGTGTTGCGGTGGGCACAATCGTGAATGCGGAAGGTGACACACCCAGTAGCACCGCGATGGCATGTTCCTGCTGAGCACGTTCTGCGATCGACTCGGCAAGCTGCCCCTGCGTTGTGGTGAGCTGGGTTTGCGCTTGCAGCACATCGGTGCGCGCCGCCACCCCAGCCGCATAGCGGCTCTGGGTCAAGTCAAGGGAGCGTTGGTAGGCTTGGACGCTACGCTCCAGCAATTGCGCTTGCGCCTCTTCGGTGCGCAGAGAAAAGTAGCTTTGTGTCAGCGTGGCTTGTGCCGACAAACGTGCAGCGGCCAGATCATCGGCGCTGGCCTGTAGTGATGCTGCTGAGCCACTTCGGGCCTGCGACAGTCGACCCCACAGGTCAAGCTCCCAACTGGCGTCCAGACCCAAAGATGCGCTGTTTTTCGGATTTTTTGTTGTGGCTGAAGTGCTTGCCGAAGTGCTGGCATCGCGTGTGTTCGACAACGATGCAGACAGTGTCGGAAACAGGGCGCTTTGGCTGCCCTGCAGCACGGCTCGGGCACTGGCAACCGCCGCCACGGAAGACTTCAGCGTTTCGTTGCCGATGACNAGTCGACGCTGCAGGTCGTCGAGCACCGGGTCTTTGAACAGGGTCCACCAGTCATCGGGCACGCTGGTCTGTGCCGTTGAGATATCGGCATGTTGCCAGTAGCCAAGCTCTTTGAATTGGGCGGGTACCTGCAGCGTTGAAGGTGGCTCGACCGGGTGGGTTGCACAGGCTGTCAGCATGGACGCGACGGTCATTGGCAAAAGTAAATAACGCAGGTTCATCATGATCTTGGGCCCGTGGCGTTGGAAACAACATGGAATGGTTTGAGCTGGGTTTTGCGCCAGCGCGATGGCAACCCACGCAGCCGGTCCATCAGCACAAAGACCACTGGGGTGGTGTAGAGCGTGAGCAATTGGCTCAGGATCAGGCCACCAACGATGGCGATACCCAATGGTTGGCGCATTTCGGCCCCGTCGCCCGAGCCCAAGGCCAGCGGCACAGCACCAAAAATGGCAGCCAAGGTGGTCATCAGAATCGGCCGCAGACGCAGATTGGCAGCGCGAAAAATAGCGGCTCCCGCAGAGGTGTGCCCGGCGTGTTGACGCGAGATGGCAAAGTCAATCATCATGATCGCGTTTTTCTTGACAATGCCGATCAGCAGAATGATGCCAATCAGCGCGATGATGGAAAACTCGCTCTTGAACAGCATCAGGGCCAGCAAGGCTCCCACACCGGCAGAAGGCAGCGTCGACAGAATCGTGATCGGGTGGATCAGGCTCTCGTACAACATGCCCAGCACCAGGTAGATGGTGATGATGGCCGCCGCAATCAGCAGCGGCTGTGAGGCCAGCGACTTCTGAAAGGCATTGGCGGTGCCGGCAAAACTGCCACGCACCGACACCGGCACGCTGAGTTCCGCCATGGCATTGTTGATGGCGGCGGTCGCATCGGACAGCGACACGTCCAGTGGCAGGTTGAAGCTGATGGTTGATGCCGGTGCACCGCCTTGGTGGTTGACCGACAGTGGCGTGTTGGTGGTTTCAATCCGCGCAAAAGTTGACAGCGGCACCTGGGCGCCGGATGTGCTGGTGATGTAGAGGCGCTTGAGCGTTTCTGGCCCTTGTAAAAATTCGGGTGCCAGCTCCATCACCACCCGGTACTGGTTCAGCGGGTTGTAAATCACCCCCACCTGGCGTTGGCCAAAGGCATCGTTGAGCGTGGTGTCGAGGTTGCTGACGGTCACGCCCAGGCGTGCTGCGGCATCACGGTCGATCACCAGCGAGGTTTGCATGCCCTTGTCCTGCTGGTCGGTGTTGATGTCGGTCAGCTCCGGCAATTGCGACAAGGCGGCGCGCACGCGGGGTTCCCACAGGCGCAAGGTGTCGGTGTCATCGGCCTGCAAGGTGTATTGGTACTGCGCATTGGACTGGCGCCCGCCAATGCGGATGTCTTGCACCGGCACCAGGTACAAATTGGCCCCGGCCTCATGTGATAACTTGCCACGCAGCCGGGCAATCACCGCATCCGCAGAGACACCGCGCTCAGCCAGTGGTTTGAGGCTGATGTAAAAATTGGCCGAGTTGCGCTGGCCGCCACCGGTGGAGCCGCTGATGTTGGCCACCGCCGGATCAGCCCCAACAATGCGCATGAACTTGTCCACGCGCGCCTGCATCATCTGAAACGAGCTGCCCTGATCGGCCTGCACGCCACCTACCAGGACACCAGTGTCTTGCTGGGGGAAAAAAGTCTTCGGAATCGTCACATACAGCGTGACATTGAGTGCCACCACCGCCAGCAGCACCCCCATCGCCACCGGCTGGTGACGCAGCGTCCAGGCCAGGGAGCGGCGGTAGCCCTGTTTTGCCTTGTGTCCTATCAGTAAAAACAGCCTCTTACCCTTTCCTAATAAGGGCTTGGTGCTATGTTTTTTAAGTAAAACAGAGGCCATCATGGGGGTGGTGGTGAGTGACACCAGCATCGACACCAGAATGGCCGCCGTCAGCACCACGGCAAACTCGCGAAACAGCCGTCCCACAACCCCGCCCATGGCCAACAGCGGGATGAACACCGCCACCAGACTCAGGCTGATCGACAGCACGGTGAAACCAATCTCGCGTGCACCTTTGAGGGCGGCCTCGCGTGGCGACAAACCTTGCTCCAGGTAACGGGTGATGTTCTCCAGCACCACGATGGCGTCATCCACGACAAAGCCGGTAGCGACCGTCAACGCCATGGCCGACAGGTTGTCCAGGCTGTAGCCACACAGGTACATCACACCCAAGGTGCCTGCCAAGGACACCGGTACCGCAATTGCTGGCAGCAGGGTGGCGCGCCAGTTGCGCAAAAACAGCAGCACCACCAGGATCACCAGCCCGGTGGCAATCGCCAGCGCGTGCTCCACCTCGCGCAGCGAGGCCCGAATGGTGGGGGTGCGGTCGCTCAGCACCTTGACATCGATCGCAGCGGGAATCGATGCCTGCAGGCGCGGCAAGATGTCACGCACAGCCGCGACGGTCTCGATGATGTTGGCCCCCGGCTCCTTCAGGACAAACAAGGCAATCGCCGGTTTGCCGTTGGCCACACCATAGTTGCGCACGTCCTGCACCGAATCCACCACGCTGGCCACATCGCGCAGGTGCACGGCGGCGCCGTTGACGTAGCTGAGCAAGACCGGTGCGTACTCGGCGGCGGTACGTGCCTGGTCGTTGGCGCCAATCTGCCAACTGTGGCCATCTTGCTCGACTGAACCCTTGGGTTTGTTCGCATTGGTCGAGGTCAGCGCGGTACGCACCGCGTCCAGCGCAATCCCTTTGGCCGCCAGTTTGTCCGGGTCCAGCTCCACGCGCACCGCTGGCAGCGCGCCGCCACCAATGTTGACTTGGCCGACCCCTTTGACTTGCGACAGGCGCTGTGCCAACACGGTGGAGGCGGCGTCGTACATCTGGCCACGCGTCAGCGTGGCCGAGGTCAGCGCCAGAATCATGATCGGTGCATCGGCCGGGTTCACCTTGCGATAGGTCGGGTTGCTCGGCATGCCCGTGGGCAGCAGGGTGCGTGCGGCGTTGATGGCGGCTTGCACATCGCGTGCGGCACCATTGATATCGCGGCTCAGGTCGAACTGCAGGGTCACGCTGGTCGACCCCAGGGATGAGCGTGAGGTCATCTCGCTGACACCGGCAATGCTGCCCAAGACACGCTCCAGCGGCGTCGCCACCGTGGCAGCCATGGTGTCGGGGCTGGCGCCCGGCAGCGAAGCACTGACCGAGATGGTCGGAAAATCCACCTGCGGCAGCGGCGCAATCGGCAGCAGCAAAAAGCCCAGTACCCCTGCCAGCGCCACTCCCAGGGTGATCAGCGTGGTGGCGACAGGCCGGGCAATGAACGGTGCCGAGATGTTCACGCCAAACTCTCAGATGACACTGCCGGACTGCCCGGCTTGCGCCGTGCCACCAGTCGGGCAAAGCCGAGGTAGATCACCGGTGTGGTGAACAGGGTGAGCAGTTGACTCACCAGCAAGCCCCCCACCATGGTCACACCCAGCGGATGGCGCATTTCATGCCCGGCACCGGTGCCCAGCATCAGCGGCAGGGCCCCCAGCAGCGCGGCCAGAGTGGTCATCAGGATTGGGCGAAAGCGCAACAGGCAGGCTTTGTGGATGGCCGCGCGCGGTGTCAGCCCCTCTTCACGCTCGGCATACAGGGCAAAGTCGATCATCATGATGGCGTTCTTTTTGACGATGCCAATCAGCAGCACGATGCCGATGATGCCCACCACACCCAGGTCCTGACCCGCAGCCAGCAAAGCCAGCAAGGCCCCCAGACCAGCCGAGGGCAAGGTCGACAAAATGGTGAGCGGGTGGATGTAACTCTCGTACAGCACCCCCAACACGATGTACATGGTGACCACCGCCGCCAGAATCAGCAGTAAGGTGCTCGACAAGGAGGAGCGAAACGCTTCGGCCGCGCCCTGGAAACTGGTTTCCACGCTGGGTGGCAGCTTGAGTTGGGCTTCTTCCGCCTTGATGGCGTCAACCGCTGAACCCAGGGATACGCCGGGTGCCAGGTTGAACGACACGGTGGCCGACGGGAACTGCGCCACATGGTTGATGGCCAAAGCCGCTGGTCGCTCAATGATCTGTGCCACAGCCGTCATCGGCACCTGCGCCGTGCTGCTGACACCGTTCACGGTGGTCGTCGCACCTGGCAAATACAGCCCTTCCAGCGCAGCCGGCCCGTGCAATGCACCTTGAGCCGCCTCCAGCACCACGCGGTACTGGCTGGACTGGGTGTAAATGGTGGAAATCAGGCGCTGGCCGAAGGCGTTGTAGAGCGCCGTGTCAATTTCTGCCACGGTGACACCCAGTCGTCCCGCAGCCTCGCGGTCAATCTGCACAAAAGCCTGCTGGCCCTGGTTCTGCAGATCACTCGCCACATCGCGCAGTTTGGGCAAGGCCTTGAGTTTGGTCAGCAGCTTGGCGGTGGCGCTGCTCAGGTCGTTCATGTCGGGTGAACTGAGCAAGAACTGGTATTGGGTCTTGGACACCCGGTCTTCAATCGTCAAATCCTGCACCGGCTGCATGTAGGCCGTGATGCCGGGCACATGCGCGGTGGCCGTAGACAGACGGGCAATGATCTCGCTGGCCGAGGCGCTGCGTTTGGCAAAGTCTTTCAGGGTGATCTGCATGCGTCCGGTGTTGAGTGTCGGGTTGGCGCCATCGACACCGATGAAAGACACCAAATGGTCCACATCCCGGTCTTTCAAAATGGCATCGGCCAGCGCCTGTTGACGCGTGGCCATGGCCCCGAACGAGGTGCTCTGGGTGGCCTCGGTGATCACCTGGATCAAGCCGGTGTCCTGCACCGGGAAAAAGCCCTTGGGAACCAACACGTAGAGCGCACCGGTGAGCGCCAGGGTGAGCGCAAACACAAGCATCGTGGCGCGTGGGCGATCCAGCACCCAGTTCAGTGCCTGGCCATAACGCGCCACCATCGCCTCAAAGGCCTCGACGCTCCAGGCCCCCAGTCGGCTGTGTTTACCTTCCGATTCCCGGTGCAACAAACGTGCACTCATCATCGGGGTCAGCGTCAGAGACACAAAGGCCGAGATCAGGATCGCCACCGCCAGGGTGATGGCAAATTCATGGAACAAACGCCCAACCACATCGCCCATGAAGAGCAGCGGAATCAGCACCGCAATCAGTGACACCGTGAGTGAAATGATGGTGAAACCGATCTGTTTGGAGCCCTTGAGCGCGGCCTGCATCGGTGAGTCGCCCTCTTCAACAAAACGCGCGATGTTCTCGATCATCACGATCGCATCGTCCACCACAAAACCGGTCGAGATGGTTAGCGCCATCAAAGTCAGGTTGTTGATCGAAAAACCCGCCATGTAAATCACGCCAAAGGCGCCCACCAGCGACAAAGGCACCGCCACACTGGGAATCAGCGTGGCGCTGGCACTGCGCAGGAACATGAAGATCACCATCACCACCAGCGCGACTGACAAAAGCAATTCAAATTCGGTGTCCACCACCGAGGCGCGGATGGTGGTGGTGCGGTCCGCAATGACCTGCACATCCACCGATGCGGGCAACGCGGCCTGCAGTTTGGGCAGCAGGGCCTTGACCCGGTCAACGGTCTGGATCACGTTGGCCCCCGGCTGGCGCTGCACATTCAGGATGACACCCGGTGTGTGGTCCGACCAGGCGGCCAGGCGCAGGTTTTCAGCGTCGTCCACGATGGTGGCTACATCGTTGAGCCGCAGTGGACGACCGTTCTTCCAGGCAATGATGAGGTTCTGGTACTCGGCAGCAGACTTGAGCTGGTCATTGGCGTCGATGGTGCTGGCACGCTGGGCGCCGTCAAAGCTGCCCTTGGCCTGGTTCACATTGGCGGCCGCAATAGCGGTGCGCACATCATCGAGCGACAGCCCCAACGAGGCCAGCTTTTGCGTGTCGCCCTGAATGCGCACGGCGGGACGTCTGCCACCGGCGATGCTCACCAGACCCACACCCTCCACCTGCGACAGCTTGGGCGCCAGCCGGTTCTCGGTCAAATCATGTAACTTGATCACCGGCAGTGACGGCGAGGTGATCGCAATGGTTAACACCGGCGCATCGGCCGGGTTGACCTTGCTGTAAATCGGCGGCATGGGCAAGTCGCTGGGCAGCAAATTGGACCCGGCGTTGATGGCGGCTTGCACTTCCTGCTCGGCCACATCGAGAGACAGTCCCAGGGAGAAGCGCAGCGTGATCATGGAGGCCCCACCCGAGCTGGTGGAGGTCATCTGGCTCAAACCCGGCATCTGGCCAAACTGTCGCTCCAGCGGTGCGGTCACGGTGGTGGACATCACATCTGGACTGGCACCGGGGTACAGCGTGGTGACCTCGATGGTTGGGTAGTCCACCTCGGGCAGGGCCGACAGGGGCATCAGCCGGTAGGCCAACAAGCCGGCCAGCAGAATCGCCAGCATCAGCAAAGAGGTGGCAACCGGGCGTTCAATAAACAGGCGTGAGGGGTTCATGGGGCACGGCTCAGCGCGTGGCAGGGTCGCTCTTGAGCTGGCGCTGCTGACTGATCCAGTCGCGGCGTTCATCCGGGCTCATGGCTTTGACCTTGGCGATCTGCTCCGGGCTCAAGCCGGCCATCCAGCGGCCATGTTCGGGCTGGTTGGCGGCAGCTTCTGGAGCAGATGCTGCGTCCGAATCATGCTTGGCACCTTTGCCCCCGCGATCTGCCGGGGTGGCGGCAATGACTTCCACCTTGGCCCCTTCGCGCAGGCGGTCGGTGCCGTCAATCACCACCTTGTCGCCGGGCTGCAGATCCCCTTCCACGGCCATCCAGCCGCCATCAACGGTTCCGGGTTTCACCAGCTTGGTGCTGACCGATTGGTCCGGGTTGACCAGGTACACATAAAAGCCCTGCGCACCACGCAGAACAGCCGCTTGCGGCACAGCCAGCACCTGGCTCAAGGTGGCCAACTGCAGCGCGGCACTGACCGATTGGTTGGGAAACAGCGCGTCGTTCACATTCGGAAACAAGGCCTTGATCTTGATGGTGTCGGTGGCCGTGTCAATGGCGTTGTCGATCGATGTCACCCGGCCCAAGGCCAGTTCTTTTTTGCCGGTGCGGTCCCAGGCTTGTACTTGCATCGGCTGAAGGTTCTTCAGGCTAGCGCTGATCTGGGGCAAATGGGCCGCAGGCACGGCAAACACCATCGCAATCGGGCGTGTTTGTGTGATCGACACAATGCCATTGGTATCACTGGTTTGCACCACATTGCCCAAGTCAACCTGCTTGAGGCCAACGCGCCCGGCAATGGGCGCGGTGACGCGGGCATAAGACAGTTGCAGGCGAGCGCTTTCCACGGCGGCCTGATCCACCTTGACGGTGCCTTCAAGCTGGTGCACCGTGGCTTCCTGTGTGTCGAGTGTTTGTTTGGCAACGGCATCTTTGGCCAGCAGGTCGCGGTAGCGTGCCAAATCGGCTTTGGCATTGTCAAGCTGTGCCTGGTCTCGCGCCAAACCACCCAGCGCCTGGTTCAGGCTGGCCTGAAAAGATCGGGGATCAATCTGCGCCAGCATCTGGCCAGCCCGCACCTGCTGACCTTCCTTGAAGTTGAGGCTCTGCAAAACACCACTGACCTGCGCGTGCACCGTGGCGGTATTGGATGCTGTCATGTTGCCGATGGCGTTGACCGTCACCCGGATGTCCTGGCGCCTGACCGCCTCGATCGAGACCGGCTGTGCATTGTTGCTCCCTCCGAAGCGACGCCTGCCCGGACCACCCGTTGCCGTGGCAGTCGTGGCACTGGCACTTGCTGTGGCTGCACTTGGATGCGTTTTGTACCACCACAGTGTGCTGGCGCCGACCACCACCAAAGCGGCCAGCACCCAGGGCAGAGTCCGGCCCAAAGCCCGATGTTTGGCAAAGCGAGTGTTTCCTGATGAACGCAAATCATGTGACATGGTGTGATGCGGATACATGGGATTTCCAGGGGAAGAAGGAAGAATGGGGGCGTGAATCAACATCACGAGATGTGTGGGCCGGTGACATGGCGTGTCATGCGCAAAATCCTTTCTTGAACACCTGACATGGCAAGCGCGACGACCGGATCATGGACCCCACACACGTCAGCCATGTTTCAAGAGAGACCAATGACTATGTCAATTGACATGAAACCCAGCCAGAGTGGCGTGAGTTGACTGGGTATTTCTAAAAATATAGCTACTAGCCCTTATTCCATAAGGGCTAGAGGCATATTTCTTATACAAATTCATTCGTGCCGCAACGCTTCGATCGGGTCCAGCCGGGCGGCGCGGCGGGCCGGCACATAACCAAACAACACCCCAATCGCCGCTGAAAAGATGAAAGACAGCAGGTTGACACCGACGTTAAAAACATAAGGTACATCCATCAGCCGCGCCAGCCCAATCGAGGCACCTGTGGCCAGCACAATGCCGATCAGGCCACCCAGCGCCGAGAGCACCACCGCCTCGATCAGGAACTGCAACAGCACCTCACCCTCCAGCGCACCAATCGCCAGGCGCAGGCCAATCTCGCGGGTGCGCTCGGTGACACTGACCAGCATGATGTTCATGATGCCAATGCCTCCCACCAGCAGGCTCACTGCGGCCACCGCACCCAGCAGCATGGTCATGACCTTGGTGGTGCTGGCAAAGGTCTCGCCGAGCTGTTTGGTGTCGAGCACGTTGAAGTTGTCTTCATCGTCTTCGGCCAGTTTGCGTCGTTCGCGCAGCAGTTCGGTCAGGCTTGCTTTGACACGCTCGGGGTCGGCACCGTCCACCATCGACACCAGCAAGGTGTTGATACGCAGGTTGCCGGTGATGCGCCGCTGAAGCGTGTGCAGCGGCACCAGCACCACGTCGTCCTGGTCGTTGCCAAAGGCGCCCTGGCCTTTGGAGCCCAGCACACCAATGACCTCGCAGGTGATCTGTTTGACCCGGATGAACGCGCCCAGCGCGCTGCGCCCGGAAAACAGCTCGCGCTCGATGGTCTGGCCGACCAGACAGACCGAGGCGCCGCTGCGCTCTTCGTCGTCGCTGAACTCGCGGCCTTCGGTGATTTTCCAGTTGCCGGTGACCAGCCAGTCGTTGGTGCTGCCAATCACGTTGCTGCTCCAATTGCGCCCGTCGGCGACGATGCTGGCTGAGGTGCGGCCCTCCGCCGCCACGGCCAGCAGGCCGCCGATCTGGCTGCGGATGGCGATGGCGTCCGCCTCGCGGAAAGACGGTGCGCCCCCACTCATGCCGGGCGCGCCCATGCGCTGGCCGGGCCGAATTTGCAGCAGATTGGTGCCCAGACCTGCGATCTGGTTCTGCACCGACAAAGTGGCACCGTTGCCGACGGTGACCATGGTGATCACCGCGCTGACCCCAATCACAATGCCCAGAATCGTCAAAAACGAGCGCATCAAATTGCGCCGGATTGAGCGCAGCGCCAGCAGCAGGGTGTTGAGCCACATCAGGTGGTCTCCTCGGCCGGGTTGACAGCAGCTGTGGCCAGCGCCAGAGGATGGGCGTTGCGCACATCGCTGGCCACCACACCGTCCACAAATCGCACGATGCGTTTGGCGTACTCGGCCATGTCGCTCTCGTGCGTGACCATCAGCACGGTGATGCCGTGGTCGACATTGAGCTTCCACAGCAGGTTCATGATCTCGTGGCTGCGTTTGGTGTCCAGGTTGCCGGTGGGCTCATCGGCCAGCAGCACCGCCGGTTCGGTGACGATGGCGCGTGCAATCGCCACCCGCTGTTGCTGACCGCCCGACAACTCGGCCGGGGTGTGGTGTTCCCAACCGGCCAGGCCGACCGATGCCAGGGCTTTTTTGGCAGCGGCGTGGCGCTTGAGCCTGGGTTCACCCCGGTACAGCAAGGGTAATTCGACGTTTTCCTGTGCCGAAGTGCGCGCCAGCAGATTGAAGCCCTGAAACACAAAGCCCAGGTAACGTCGCCGCAACAGCGCGCGTTGGTCGCGCGACAGATGCTCTACATGCACACCGTTGAAGATGTATTCCCCCGAGGTTGGTGTGTCCAGGCAACCCAGCGTGTTCATCGCGGTGGATTTGCCGGAGCCGCTGGGTCCCATGATGGCGACAAAATCACCGGCCTCGATCGCCAGGTCCACCCCCTTGAGCGCAAGCAAGGCGGTGGCGCCCTGGCCGTAGACCTTTGTGACCCGTCTGAGCTGGATCAGCGGCTCGCTGCTCATGGTTTTTTTGGGCTGCCGTTGCCGTTGGCGCGTTGCTCGGTGATGACCAACATGCCTTCCTTGAGGCTGCCATCGGTGATCTCAGTCATGCGGCCATCGCTGATACCGGGTGTGACACTCACCGCCTCGGGCACACCTTCACGCAGCACCCATACCTGTTTGGCTGTGCCGCCGGAGGCGCTTTTGCTGCGGCCAGGCGGCATGCGCGGCATCATGCTGGACATGATGCCGCCGGACTTGCCGGGTGCAGCGTCGGTACTGGCTGGTTTGAAGCGCAGCGCGGTGTTGGGCACCAGCAGGACGTCCTTGCGCTCGACAGCCGTGATGGTTGCTGTGGCGGTCATGCCAGGGCGCAGGCTCAGGTCGGCATTGGCCACATTGAGCTGGGTGACATAGGTGACCACGTTGTCGGTGATGGTCGAGCCATACGACACGATGGTGATGGTGGCCGGAAAGCGCCGCGTCGGGAAGGCGCTGACGGTGAAGCTGGCTTTTTGCCCGACCTTGACCCGGCCCACATCGGCCTCGTCCACATTCACCTTGAGCTGCAGCTGGCTCAGGTCTTCGGCAATGGTGAACAGCGTCACCGCCTGCAGCGACGCCGCCACCGCGTTGCCAGGGTCCACACTGCGGGTCAACACCACACCATCGATGGGTGAGCTGATCGAGGCCTTGGACAGGTTGGTCTCGTCGGTTGACAGCGAGGCACGGGCCGACTCGACATTGGCAACGGCGCTGGCCTCGGCCGCGACGGCGCGGTCCAGCACCGCACGCGCGGTGTCAAGCTCGCTGGCTGAGGGCACTTTGCCGCCGGACAGGCGCGACACCTCTTCCAGCCGGGTCACACTGGCGCGGCTTTCCTTGACGGTGGCCGTTGCTTGTGCCAATGCGGCCTGCGCGACGGCCAGCGCGGCGCGCGAGCGCGTCACCTGGTCGCTCAATTTGGCGGTGTCGAGCTCGACCAGGGTCTGGCCTTTTTTGACTTTGGCGTTGATGTCCACCAACACCCGACGCACCGTGCCCGAGAGTTCACTGCCGATGCTGACCGAGCGGGTTGGCTGCAAGGTGCCGTTGGCGGTGACGTTGAGCGTCAGGTTGCCTTTGGTCACTGGCTCGGTGATGTAGTTGGGTGCCGCATTTTTTTGCTTATTTATGCTCCAGGCCCAATAACTACCTGAGCCTATAGCTACTAATAAAATAGCGCCCCAGAGTGTGCGACGTTTCCACCAGCTGGGCTTGGGCCCCGAGGCCAGCAAAGCCTGCAGCTCGCTGGGCTGGGGAGTGGGTGGGGTAGAGGTGATGGGGGTGTTCATAACGGTCGGTCAAATGGGTCTGTTTCGGCGCTTATGGGTGGGGTGTGGGTGTCACGGCTGCGTCTGCCAGCCACCACCCAGGGCCTTGACCAGCCGGATGTGGTCTGCACCCAGGTTGGCTTGCAGGCTGGCCACACTGTCCTGGGCACTGAGCAGGGTGCGCTGGGTTTCCAGCACCGTCTGGAAATCAATCAGGCCGCTGGCAAAACGGTTTTGCGCCAGCAGGTCGGCGTTACGGGCGGAGGTGGCGGCCTGTTGTAACAAGACCAGTCGCTCACGGTCATTTTTCAGGGCAATCAGCGCGTCTTCCACCTCTTTGAGGGCGGTCAACACCGTGTTTTGGTAGGCCGCACGGGTCTGTTCCAGCGCCGCTTCCTGTGCCAGCACTTGGCTTTTGGCGGCACCACCGTCGATCAGCGGCACCGAGACCGAGCCCAGCAGGCTGCTGACCACCGTGGCGCCGTTGCTCAAGCCCGCCAGTGTCAAAGCGCTTAAGGACAGTGAGCCGCTCAGGCTGAAGCTTGGGTAACGTGCGGCGTCGGCCACATCCACACGCGCCAGTGCCGCGCGGATGTTGTATTCGGCGGCACGCACATCGGCACGCTGGCGCAGGGTTTCTGCGGGAATCTGTTGTGTCATTGTGCTGTTGGCTTGTGGCACAGCGCGTTCTGGCAGCAGCAGGGCGTCCAGTTCCAGGGGGCGCTGCCCGGTCAGCACCGCCAGGCTGTGGCGTGTTTGGGCCAGGCTGGTCAAAAGCGATGGAACTTGTGCGGCGGTTTGTGCGACGGCGGTTTGCGCCTGCTCCACCTCCAGTGAGGTCACCAGACCGGCCTGGGCACGCCACTGGGTGATTTGCAGGGTTTCCTGCTGGCTGGCCAGGTTGTTTTGGGCAATGGTTAACTGGGCCTGATAGCCGCGCAATTGCAGGTAAGCCAGCGCCACTTCGGCCGCCATGCTCACCTGCACATCACGCAGGCTGGCTTGGGCGGCTTGGGCATCAGCCTCGTAGGCATGGATGGTGCTGCGGTTGGCACCAAAAATGTCGACTTCCCATTCGGCGTCCAGCCCTGCCGTGAAACTGTTGCTGGCCTGGGTGCCCTCAGATTTGTCTCGCTGTGTCGACCCGGAAAGACTGACATTGGGGCCGGCGTTGGCCACACTCACGTCACGCAGGGCACGCGCCTGTTGCAGGGCCGCCTGGGACGAGCGGATGCTGGTATTGGCTTGCAAGGCCTGGTTGACCAGTTGGCTCAACAAGGGGTCCTGAAAGTCGTCCCACCACGGCTGCTGGCTGCTGGCCGCTGTGTTTGATGCCACCAAATCGGTTTCGCTGGTGCCAACCCGTGTGGAGGGGTTGGCGCATCCCGCCAGTGCTAGACAAGCAGCGAGTGTGATCAGTAGACCGACATGAGGGGGCTGGTAAACGGTGTCAGTGCGGGGAAGTTTTGGGTGCATTACTCAGAGGAATCCATCGGTGGCTGGCGCTCAAGAATAGGACGCACGCATTGTGCGGCATGTTCATGAAAGCCCGGCTTTCAGACCGGTGAAGGTTCTCAAAGTTCCAGGCAGGTCTAAACCGCGCCGGTTTTGTCAGGGCCAAGAATCGGGCCATCGGGCAATTGTGTACCGCTGCAAAGTGGCTCATGGGACAATGCGCGCCCTATGCATCCAAAAGCCCTGCTTGACGCCTGTTCTGAACTGGTGCGCCTCACCCTCAAATTTGACCACCCGGCGGACGCCATCGTGTCGCGCTTTTTCCGCGACCACCGCGGCCTGGGGCCGCGCGAGCGTGCCACCCTGGCCGAAACCGTGTACACGGTGCTGCGCAAAAAGAACCTGTTTGACCACTTTGCGCCTTCGGGCAGCGGCCCCAAAGAGCGGCGCCTGGCGATTCTGGGCTTTTACGGCCCGGGCGATTTCCTGCGCAGTGCCTTGAGCGAGCAAGAAGTCAACTGGCTCGACCAGTGTGAAAAAATCAAGCCGCAAGACCTGATGGAGCGCCACCGCCACAACCTGCCCGAGTGGCTGGGG
>WSSedL1CaDRAFT_10000354_pt1 | contig 32194 bp, 25 predicted proteins | sample WetSurSL1Cattail_FD_9464 | JGI IMG/M metagenome (IMG submission 9464)
ATACGAGCTAAGTAAGTTACAGGAAATTCCTGATCTGATTTTTAAAAATCATATATTGAAGCCCGATGGGTTATTTGTATTGGAGCATTCTTCTAAAAACGATTTTAGCGAACACCCGAATTTCTCGGAGCACCGACATTACGGCAACGTGAATTTTACATTCTTCGAAAACAAATAAAAAACCACCTCAGGAAACTCTGAAGTGGTTTTTCTGTAATAAGTCTTTTCTGTTTAGTCGATTATTTCAAATCCAGTATATGGAATCAATGCTTTAGGGATTCGTATTCCTTCGGGAGTTTGATTGTTCTCGAGCAATGCCGCCACAATACGTGGAAGAGCCATGGCACTACCATTTAGCGTGTGGCACAGTTGTGTTTTTTTGTCAGCTCCTTTGAAGCGACATTTCAATCGGTTAGCCTGATAACTTTCGAAGTTGGATACCGAACTTACTTCCAGCCAGCGTTCCTGAGCTGCAGAGAATACTTCAAAATCGAATGTAAGTGCAGAAGTGAAACTCATATCTCCGCCACACAATCGTAGGATTCTCCATGGAAGTTCAAGTTTTTCAACCAGTGTTTGTACATAATTCACCATTTCGGTGAGACGATCGTATGAAGTTTCAGGGTTGGCAATCTGTACAATTTCCACCTTGTCAAACTGATGCAAACGATTTAGTCCGCGCACATCTTTACCATAAGAACCTGCCTCACGACGGAAACAAGCCGAATAAGCTGTATTTTTTATCGGAAGATCTTTTTCTTCAAGAATCACATCGCGATAAATATTTGTTACAGGTACTTCGGCTGTAGGGATCAAATACAAATCGTCGATCTGGCAATGATACATCTGACCTTCTTTGTCAGGCAATTGACCTGTTCCATAGCCTGAAGCTGCATTCACCACATAAGGAGGTTGTACTTCGAGATAACCTGCTTCGCGGGCATTATCGAGAAAAAAGTTGATTAATGCGCGTTGCAGACGAGCTCCTTTGCCTTTATAAACCGGAAATCCTGCTCCTGAAATTTTTACGCCCAGTTCAAAATCGATCAAATCGTATTTTTTTGCTAAATCCCAATGAGGAACAGCTCCTTCCGGTAGTTTGGGCATTTCACCACCACTACGTTCCACCAGATTGTCTTCAGCATGTTTCCCAGTGGGAACGCTTTCGTGAGGCAAATTAGGAATCTGAACCAATAAATTAGTCAGCGACTGCTCTATTTCCGAAAGTCTGTCGCCATAAGTTTTAATTGTATCTTTCAGTTCTGCGGTTTTTTCTTTCGCGGCATTAGCTTCGGCTTGTTTTCCCTGTTTGAAAAGCAACCCGATTTCTTTCGAAAGATTGTTCATTTCAGCAGAAGCAGTGTCAAGCTGATTTTGTGTTGATTTACGTTCGGTATCTAATGCTACAACCTGAGCAATAATTTCTTTTCCATCGAAATGTTTTTTAGCCAAACGGGCAATCACTTCTTCGGTATTTTCGGTAATGTATTTGAGTGTTAGCATAATTTGTGATTTACCCCTAAATCCCCTGAAGAGGACTTAAAGAATGTTCTGATAATTTTTGTTTTACCTCCATATTCCCCTTTAGGGGTTGAGGTAGATCTAAAAGAAAAAATCTCCCGCAATTTTACACTACGGTAAAACTAACAGGAGATTTTTGTACGTTTTAATCGCGCTAAATTTAGTTAGCTTCGATAGGTTTGATAGAAACGTAAGATTTGTTATCTTTTTTCTTTCTGAATTCTACAGTACCGTCAATTAATGCGAATAAAGTATGGTCTTTACCTAAACCCATATTTTCACCTGGATGGTGAACTGTACCGCGTTGACGAACGATGATATTACCAGCTTTGGCAAACTGACCACCGAAAATTTTTACTCCAAGTCGCTTACTTTCCGATTCACGACCGTTCTTCGAGCTACCAACTCCTTTCTTATGTGCCATTTTCTTTTACTTTTTATCGGGTTAAATTAAGCTACTATTTCTTTTACTAAAATTTCAGTAAAGTCCTGACGGTGACCGTTACGTTTACGATAACCTTTACGGCGTTTTTTGTGGAAAACGATGACTTTTTCACCACGAACATGCGAAATTACTTCGCCTACTACCTTTGCACCTTCAACAACTGGAGCTCCAACTTTTACTGCACCATCGTTGTCAACAAGCAATACTTTGTCAAATTCAATAGCCGAACCTCTTTCAGCCTCATTCATACGATGAACGAACAGCTTTTTTCCGGCTTCTACCTTAAACTGTTGTCCAAGGATTTCTACAATTGCATACATTTTAAAACTACAATTTAGGATTACATCGGGAAGGTGAGTTGCCTCACGGCATTGCTTCTTGTTTACCTTATCCGAAACGAGGGTGCAAATTTAGTGCTTTTATTTTAAAACACAAACAGATGAAGTGTGAAATTTTGACCAGAACAAGAGATTTTTTTAAATAACCAGCTCCTGAAAAAGATTTTCAAGTTTGTTTTTAAGGTTATTTGCATAGCCGGGATGAGGTCTTGATGTCTGAATACATGAACTACGTACCGCTGTTAGCCAACGGAAACGTTCAGGAATATCAAACTGAGCAATTGTTCCAGCAGCAGAATCACCATTACAAACTTTTTCAAATGAAATTAATGTATCTTTCAATAAATCAATATCTAATTCGGGAGAAAACATCTTTAATCGACTTTCATCCAGCACATACTTCATTTTAATAAATTTTGCCTTTTTCGAAAATAAAATTACACCGATATTGATAAATTCCTCGCGTTCCACCCGAGGAACAACACGAATTACGGCATATTCATATAAGATTTTTTCTTGCATGGCTGGCTTCGTTTAAAAAATTATCAGACTGAGCTATTCTTCGGGTTAAAAACTGATAATATACTTCACGTGCTTCATCCGCCGAGAAATCATTTTCTGCTACCGATGCCCATTCGTCAGGAATTACATTCACAATTTTCCGCAACACTTCATCGGTCAATATCTGGCGACAAAAAATATCGGCTTCTTCCAATTGTCCGGCAAAACGCAACAATACATGATCTTTTATCAGCGAAAACGGATTGAGTGCAGCCTTTTCCCAATTAGTCCATGTATGATGAAAATACAGTGTTGCTCCATGATCGATCAACCAAAGTTCCTTGTGCCACATAAGCATATTGGTATTGCGTACGGTACGATCCACATTTGTCAGAAAAGCATCCATCCAAACGATTTTCGATGCCATTTCCGCATCGACAACACTTGTAACCGGATCGTAAGTCAATGCGCCCGACAGAAAATGTAATCCCAGATTTAAACCACGGCTGGCTTGCAGCAAATCCTGTATTTCCTCATCTCCCTCGGTTTGACCAAATGCTTCATCCAACTGAATAAAAACCAACTCCGGCACACGCAGATTTAACTGATGAGCCACTAATCCGCCTATAAGTTCAGATATCAGTGCTTTCACCCCATGACCAGAGCCACGAAATTTGACTACATATTTAAAATCGTCATCAGCTTCAGCCAATGCAGGAAGCGATCCTCCTTCTCGCAAAGGAGTGATATATCGGGTAACGTTTACTGTTCGGAGGAGCATATTTTTATTTTTTCCGTGAACTTTGTCTACGGTTATTGGTATTCAGTCTTATTCAGAACAAACTTTTTCTTCACAAAAATAACTATTTCTCTTTTAAATCACTCACAGTCAAAACAATTTATTTTCAGTAATAAAAATACGTTTCGACGGACGACATAATTTGTTATTTTTGTAATGCAATGAAATATATTGATGTCATAGTTCCGTTACCATTGGGCGCTACCTTTACCTACTCTGTCCCTGACGAATGGGCTGAATCGGTACGCATTGGTATGCGAGTGGTGGTTCCCTTTGGAAAGAAAAAACTATACACGTCCATTGTTTCATTGATCCATACGCACAAACCTGAAACATTATACGAAATAAAAGATATTATTTGCCCGCTCGACATTCATCCGGTTTTACGTTATCCGCAACTAAAATTCTGGGAATGGGTGGCTTCTTATTATCAGGCTTATCCCGGCGATGTATATCAGGCTGCCGTTCCGGCTGGATTAAAGCTCGAAAGCGAAACGTTAGTTTGCATCAATCCCGATTATGAAGCCGAAACTGTTTTGAATGATAAAGAGCAACAAACTCTCGATGCGCTTTCGGAAGGAAAACCGATTGCAGTAGATACGCTGATTAAAAATACAGGCATCAAAAATATCCTGCCGATACTGAAAGTTCTGCTCGAAAAAGGCGCCATTGAAATCAATGAGTCATTGGCACAAAAATATCGTGCAAAAACCGAAATTTACATCCGATTACCCAAAGAAAACCGAAAAGAAGAAAATCTCCAAAAAATATTTGAAAAATTAGAGCGCAGTCGTAAACAATTGGATGCATTGATGTTGTACATCGATTTATCCAAATGTCTGCAACCACAATTAGCCCGAGAGATTTCCAAAAAAGAATTGACTGAAAAAACAGGTATCAGCACGACTGTTCTGAATTCGCTGATAGAAAAAGAAATTCTTGAATTTTACAAAAAAGAAGTTGGACGTCTGGATGTTTCCGAAACAGATACTTCTGATGTTTATCCATTAAATGAATATCAGCAAACAGCATTACTAGAAATCGAAAAACAATTCATCGAAAAACCTGTGGTTTTGCTGCACGGAATAACATCGAGTGGAAAGACCGAAATTTATATTCATTTAATTCAAAAAGTCTTAGCTGAAGGCAAACAGGTTTTATATCTGGTTCCCGAAATCGCACTCACCACGCAACTTACCACCCGGTTAAAACGTGTTTTCGGAAAACGTTTGGGCGTTTATCACTCCAAATTTTCTGATGCCGAACGGGTGGAAATATGGAATAATGTACTGAATGATAAAACTTATGATCTAATCATTGGAGTTCGTTCGTCGATATTTTTACCCTTTCGCCAGCTGGGATTAGTGATTGTGGATGAAGAACACGAAACCACTTACAAACAATTCGACCCGGCTCCGCGATATCATGCAAGGAATGCAGCCATTGTTCTGGCATCGATGCATGGTGCAAAAACGTTGCTCGGAACTGCCACACCTTCTATCGAAAGCTATTTCAACGCGCAAACAGGCAAATACGGATTGGTGGAACTTAACAAACGACATGAAGAAATGGAATTGCCGGAAATTCTGGTGGTCGATACCAAAGAAGCATATCGTAAAAAACAAATGGAAAGTCATTTTTCGGATGTATTGATCGAAAAAATCCGAAAAGCACTTGCTAACAAGGAGCAGATTATCCTTTTCCAGAATCGTCGCGGATATGCGCCATACATCGAATGTAAAGGCTGCGCTTATGTGCCGAAGTGCAAAAACTGCGATGTAAGCCTAACCGTTCATAAAGCATTTAACACGCTCACATGTCATTATTGCGGTTATACCGAAACTATTCCTGATCTTTGTCCGGTTTGTAAAACACCAGGATTAGCCACAAAAGGTTTTGGAACCGAGAAAATAGAAGACGAAATCCGGCAGATATTTCCTGAAGCGCGGGTGAGCCGAATGGATCTGGACACAACACGTTCGAAGAAAGGATACGACCACCTGATTTCCGATTTTGAAGATCATAAAGTGGATATCCTAATCGGCACGCAAATGGTTACGAAAGGGCTGGATTTTGAGCATGTGAGTCTGGTTGGTATTCTGAACGCCGATAACATGCTAAATTTCCCCGATTTCCGTGCTCACGAACGGGCATTTCAATTAATGGCTCAGGTAAGCGGAAGAGCGGGAAGAAAAAACAAACGCGGTTTAGTAGTGCTGCAAACCACCCAACCCGAACATTCTATCATTGGTCAGGTTATCCGAAACGATTATGTAACCATGTACAAAACTCAGTGCGACGAGCGTCGGCAATTCAAATATCCTCCTTATTTCCGTATGATTCAGATAACATTGCGTCACAGAGATTTAAATATAGTAAAACAGGCGGCCTTAGAAATGGGCAAACAGCTTCGGGCTATTTTTGGAGAACGTATTCTGGGACCGATTGATCCACCCGTAGCACGTATTCAAAATCTTTTTATCAAACAAATTATTCTGAAAATTGAAAACGAGGCTTCTCCTTCTCGCGCTAAGGAATTGTTACATGAAATAACAAATAATTTATTGGCCGATCAGAGATTCAAATCGGTGAAAATTGGATTGGATGTAGATCCGATGTAGAAAACACTATTATTTACTCGTCATAATATCCAGCACCATTCGGTCGGTCTCTTGCATCCCATCCCGGCCGATTTTGGTCAGATTCAGTATGGTTTTATCCACATCGTCGTCAGTAATACCTTCTACAGACGAAAGAACTTTATTGTCCATAGCCAGCAAAGCCGAAAGTGTAGCCGATGAAACACCATTAGAAACTTTCAACGTACAACTCGGTTTGGCGCCATCGCAAATAATTCCGGTGATATTACCAATCATGTTTTTAACAGAGTATCCAATTTGCTCACGGGAGCCTCCCATTAAATAAGTCACACCGCAACTGGCTCCGGTTGCAGCCACAACTGCGCCACACAATCCTGACAAACGGCCTAAACTTTGTTTGATATAAATCGTCATTAAGTGACTTAAGGTCAATGCCCGTATCAGTTCCTCCTCCGATTTTCCGGTTTCTTCGGCAAAAACAGTTACAGGTAAAGTTGCAGCAATCCCTTGATTTCCACTGCCAGAGTTACTCATAACCGGAAACATTGCTCCCGCCATGCGTGCATCGCAGGCAGCTGCCGTAACCGATAACATATGTGTATAAACCGTATTTCCCATCATGCCATTTGCCAGCGTTTGCGCCACACTATGTCCATAACTTCCTTTCAATGATTCTTTGGCAGCCGCTTTATTCAGTTCGGCGGTTTTCAGTATGAACTGCAGATCCTTCACAGGAGTTGTACAAGCAAAGCTACAAACTTTATCAAAATTCAATTTTACCTCGTTCGATGTTTCCTTATCTGTATCAGCTGAATTTTCATGAAAAAGAATTTCTCTATTTTTCTCCAAATGCACGAAATGTGTATGACCACCTGCGATAATAGCTTTTGCTTCATTTTTGCCGAATCGTCCTGTTACTTCAATGTACAATTTATCCTGAGCATTTTCTTTTAATCGAATTTCAATCAATTTTTTCTCAATCAATTCTTTACCATACTTAAGTATTTCAGGTGTAATATCTTTCAATACTTCCAGTCCGTATTCGGTTTTGCCTACAATTGCTCCCATAGCAACAGCTATCGGTAAACCTACCATTCCAGTTCCGGGAATTCCTACTCCCATAGCGTTCTTCAGCACATTGGCGCTCAAACACACGTCAATCTTTTCGGGAATATCCCCCAGTAATTCTTTTACTTTGGCAACAACCAGCGCAACAGCCATTGGTTCGGTACATCCGATGGCTGGAGTTACTTCGGTTTTTATCAGTTCTATAATTTCAATGGTTTCAGCTTGAGTGAGCATAAAGCTTTTGTATATTTATTCGCAAAGATAACCATTCTTCGGATTATTCTACAAAATTCAATATTTCTAATTGCTAAACCTCATTAATATTATCTTTGGATATTTTTCACTACCTTTGCAGCCGAAAATTTAGATTGTGTTAAATGCAGAAAATCAGAAACATTGCTATTATTGCCCATGTCGATCATGGTAAAACTACGCTGGTCGACAAAATGTTGATGGCCGGACATCTGTTCCGCGACAATGAAAATGCCGGGGAACTCATCATGGACAACAACGACCTTGAACGTGAAAGAGGAATTACAATTCTTGCCAAAAACGTATCAATAGATTATAACGGATATAAAATTAACATCATTGACACACCGGGACATGCCGACTTTGGCGGTGAAGTTGAACGTGTGTTGAATATGGCCGACGGGGTTTTATTGCTGGTAGATGCCTTCGAAGGTCCAATGCCACAAACCCGTTTTGTACTACAAAAAGCGCTTCAAATCGGTCTTACACCAATTGTTGTTATCAATAAAGTTGACAAACCGAATTGCCGTCCCGACGAAGTACATGAAATGGTTTTCGACCTGATGTACAACCTCGATGCCACAGAAGAACAGTTGAATTTCCACACAATTTACGGATCAGCCAAACAAAACTGGATGGCTGAAGATTGGAAAACACCGGCAGATAATATCTTGCCGTTGCTCGATGCTATCATCGAATATATTCCTGCCCCCGAAATTCTTGAAGGAACTCCTCAAATGTTGATCACGTCATTGGATTACTCCAATTATGTAGGTCGTATTGCTGTGGGACGTGTCCACAGAGGAGTATTGAAAGAAGGAATGGACGTAAGTCTGTCAAAAAGAGATGGCTCAATCGTAAAATCGCGTATCAAAGAAGTTCATACTTTTACCGGACTTGGCCGTACAAAAACAACTGAAGTGAAATCAGGTGATATTTGCGCTGTCGTGGGAATTGACGGTTTCGAAATAGGCGATTCAATATGCGACATTCTGAACCCCGAGCCACTGAAACCAATTGCGATAGACGAACCGACGATGAGCATGGTGTTTACTATCAACAATTCTCCATTTTTCGGAAAAGAAGGAAAATACGTGACTTCACGACATATTCACGACCGATTAATAAAAGAACTTGATAAAAATCTGGCATTACGGGTTGAAAAGAATCTGGATGCTGATATCTGGCATGTTTACGGACGGGGCGTGTTGCATTTATCCGTTTTGATTGAAACCATGCGTCGTGAAGGTTACGAGTTACAGGTTGGGCAACCTCAGGTAATTTTCAAAGAAATAGATGGTGCCCGTTGCGAACCTATTGAACAACTCACAATTAATTTGCCCGAAGAGTGTTCTGGAAAAATCATTGAAATGGTGGCCATGCGAAAAGGAGAAATGCTCAGTATGGAGATTGTTAATGACAGAGTACAATTAGAATTTTACATCCCATCACGTGGCATTATCGGACTTAGAAACAGCGTACTGACAGCATCTGCCGGCGAAGCTATTATGTCGCACCGTTTTATTGAATATCAACCTTACAAAGGTGAAATTGAAAAACGTACAAACGGTTCTATTATTGCCATGGAAAGTGGAACTGCTTTTGCTTATGCCATAGATAAGCTGCAGGATCGGGGACGCTTTTTCATTTTTCCTCAAGATGAAATTTATGCCGGACAGGTAGTCGGCGAAAATGCCAAAGAGGGCGATATGGTGGTAAATGTAACTAAATCAAAAAAACTGACTAATATGCGTGCTTCAGGCTCGGATGATAAAGTTCGTTTGATACCACCGGTAGTTTTCAGTTTGGAAGAAGCTTTAGAATATATCAAAGAGGATGAATATGTGGAAATCACACCCACGAAAATCCGTCTGAGAAAAATTCTTTTAGACGAAAACGAACGTAAGCGAATGACTAAAAAATAAACTCCTGATTTTTTATGAAGAAAAACCGGTTTTTTCTTTTTATAATTTTTGTGCTTTCAATCAGCGCCACTTATGCTCAATTAGGAATCAGAGCTGGTTTAAATATGGCAAATGAAATAACGACGTTGAGCAACCTTGCCAATAGTTTTAAAACCGATAATTTAACCGGTTATCACATTGGTTTGGTCTACGAATTCAATCCCAAAAAGTCGGGATTCGGAAGCGAATTCGGAATTTTAATATCGCAGAAAGGTTGTTCTTTCACCGATAGTACATCCGTTACAGACCAAATTCTTACAGGATATGATGAAATTAATTATCTGGAATTGCCTGTCAATGTACGTTACAGATTGAAATTAGGTTTTTTGGCGATTTACGGAAGCGCCGGAATGTATGCCGGATATGCTTTGTCGGGTCAAACTACGTTAGAAAGTACTGAAGAAACAACTTCAGGAGATATAAATTTCGCTAATATGATTGATCATTTAGATTATGGAGTTCAGTTAGGAGTAGGATTAGAATTATTGAAAAAAATTCAGTTGGGTTTAAATTATTCCTATGGATTGAAATCCAATAATTATCAACGAAATATTGATAACCTGTCAGCAGCTATAAATAACAGGGTATTTTCGATAAGCCTGACATATCTTTTTTAAGTAAACAAAATGAGAGTGAAACCAATAAAGTTTCACTCTTTCTTATTATTAGCCCTTAAAGTTTCGCAATTAATATCGAAAACAGGATTCGGATTTGCACATTTTTTTGTAACTTTGCACCCCGAATTTTTCATTTTTAATACGAAAATTAAAAAATTGATTTTCACGGAATAGTGCAATTAAAGCTTATTGCTTTTAAAGAAAATAAAACAAGAAATAATAACAATAAATTATGAACATCGTCAGAAAAGACATCGATCAAAACAATGCGATTTTGACCCTCAGCATTGAAAAAGCTGATTACACCGAAAAAGTAGAAAAAACTTTACGCGAATACCGCAAAAAAGCCAACGTACCGGGATTCCGTCCAGGAATGGTTCCTGCTGGTTTGATCAAAAAAATGTATGGTAAAGCTGTCCTTGCCGAGGAAATCAACAAAATAGTTTCGGACGAACTTTATAAATACATCACCGACAACAAAATCAACATGTTAGGAGAGCCTCTGCCTAACGAAACTGAACAAAAAGAAATTGATTTTGCTTCTCAGGAAGATTTTGAATTCGTTTTCGATTTGGGAATAGCTCCTGAATTTGAAGTAGAACTGACAAAAAAAGATAAAATTAAATACTACGACATCACTGTGAGCGAAGAAATGATTGATAATCAAGTAAAATCATATCAATCTCGCTATGGAAAATATGTTCAAGAAGAAGTTGTTGAAGAAAAAGACATGGTAAAAGGGGAAATCCTTGAACTAACTGACGGAAAAGTGAACGAAAAAGGCATTAAACTATCTGATGCTGTTCTTACTCCAGTCTATATGAAAGACGATACTCAGAAAGCTATTTTTGTTGGCGCAGCAAAAGGATCGGTTGTGACTTTCAATCCGGCCAAAGCATTTGACAACGATGCCGAATTAGCTTCACTTTTGAAAGTTTCGAAAGACGAGGTAAAAGATATCGTTTCTGACTTCCAGTTTACTATTGAAGGTATTACCCGTTACTACGAAGCTGAAGTAAATCAGGAACTTTTTGACAAAGTATATGGCGAAGGTTTGGTAAGCAATGAAACTGAGTTCCGTACCAAAATCAAAGAAAGCATACAGGAAAATCTTTCGGCCGACAGTGAATATAAATTTGGAGTCGATGCCAAAGAAGTGGTTATAGCTAAATACAATTCACTTACTTTCCCTGATGCATTTCTGAAACGTTGGGTGCTCGCTACGAACAATAACATAACTGTCGAAACACTGGAAGAAGAATATCCTAAAATGATTGCTGATCTGAAATGGCAACTAATCAAAGATAAAATTACAAAAGCAAACGAACTGAAAGTTGAAGCCGAAGACGTGAACGAATATGCAAAAAAAATGGCCAAAGCTCAGTTTGCTCAATACGGAATGGTTGGGATGGATGATGAAATTATCGCCAACTATGCCAAAGACATTCTGAAAAAAGAAGAAACCGCCAAAAGCATTATCGAACGGGTCGTTGAAAACAAAGTGTTCGAGGTTGTTAAAAATGCGGTAAAACTTGATACGAAAGAAATATCTATCGAAGATTTCAATAAAATGTTTGAAAACTAAGGAATCGTTATTCCTATTATCGATTATTAAAATTTAAGTCTGAAAAGGCTTTTAACCGATTGGATTAAACAAAAAATTTATACCTTTGTTTGATGTAAAAATTCGGTTAAAGGTCTTTTCGGTTTTAATAACCCCCTTGCCGTATGAATTTTATTGAATTGAGAAACTCTAAAAACAGCTTAAGATTATGAACAATGACGAATTTCGCAAATTTGCAACCAAGCATTTAGGAATGAATGGTTTATCGCTTGACAAATACATGGATATAACTAGTAACTATATTTCGCCTTCGATTCTGGAAGAACGCCAGTTAAATGTTACTCAAATGGATGTATTTTCCAGATTAATGATGGACAGAATTATATTTTTGGGAACTCAGGTAGATGACTATACTGCCAATGTTATTCAGGCACAGTTACTTTTTCTCGATTCATCTGATCCGGGTAAGGATATTTCCATCTATATCAACTCTCCGGGTGGATCGGTTTATGCAGGTTTAGGGATTTACGACACTATGCAATTTATAGGCTCAGATGTAGGAACTATATGCACAGGCATGGCAGCATCCATGGCTGCGGTTCTATTAGTTGCTGGCGAAAAAGGTAAACGTTCGGCTCTGAGACACTCACGGGTTATGATTCATCAGCCAATGGGAGGTGCTCAAGGGCAAGCTTCCGACATAGAAATCACTGCACGTGAAATACAAAAACTTAAAAAAGAACTTTATACCATCATTGCCGACCATTCCGGGAACGAATTTGAAAGAATTGAAAAAGATTCGGATCGGGATTATTGGATGACTTCACAAGAGGCGTTGGAATATGGGATGATAGACAGAATTCTGATCAACGAAAAGAAAAAATAATATCTTTCGAAATCAAATTGAAATAAAACAAATTAAAGAAAGAACATAAAAAGCTTTATGGCTAAAACCACCAAACATTGCAGCTTTTGCGGGCGTCCGGAGTCTCAGGTTGATTTTTTCATAATGGGACAAGGAGGTGTGCACATTTGCAACGATTGTGCCCTGCANGCGGCTGAAATTGTGAAAGAAAATACAGGAGTAAAATCAGATGTTCCTAACCTTCATAAAGATAACATACCCAAACCGGTAGAAATAAAAAAATATCTCGATCAGTATGTTATTGGACAAGACGAGGCTAAAAAATTTCTTTCGGTGGCCGTTTATAATCATTACAAACGGCTGATACAAGAAAAAACCGCTGATGATGTGGAAATTGAAAAATCGAATATCATCATGGTCGGTTCTACCGGAACGGGTAAAACTTTGCTGGCAAGAACCATCGCCCGAAAACTACATGTTCCTTTTACCATAGTAGACGCGACAGTGTTGACCGAAGCCGGATATGTAGGCGAAGATATAGAGAGTATCCTTACACGTTTACTTCAGGTGGCTGATTACGATGTGAAGGCTGCCGAAAGGGGAATAGTATTTATCGATGAGATTGATAAAATAGCCCGTAAAAGCGACAACCCAAGCATTACCCGGGATGTAAGTGGCGAAGGTGTTCAGCAAGGATTATTGAAGTTATTGGAAGGTTCGGTAGTAAACGTTCCACCACAGGGGGGACGTAAACATCCCGAGCAAAAAATGATTCCGGTTAATACCCAAAATATCCTGTTTATTTGTGGAGGCGCATTTGACGGTATTGAGAAAAAAATAGCAGCACGACTGAATACCAAGGTCGTAGGTTACAATTCCGTACTGGAAAGTGACCAAATCGACAAAAAAAATCTGTTACAATATATTGCTCCACAGGATTTGAAATCGTTTGGATTAATACCCGAGATTATTGGTCGTCTGCCTATTCTGACGTATTTAGAGCCTCTTGACAGAGAAGCTTTGCGCAGAATTCTGACAGAACCTAAGAATTCTATTGTCAAACAATACATTAAACTGTTTAAAATGGATCACATCAACCTGATATTTGCCGACGAAGTGTTGAATTATATTGTGAGTAAAGCTATTGAATTCAAGCTCGGAGCAAGAGGTTTACGTTCTATTACAGAAACCATCATTATGGATAAAATGTACGAGATGCCATCGACTAATGACAAAGAATTGGTTGTAACATTAGATTATGCACAAAGTAAGATAGAAAAAACCAATATGAATCGATTAAAAATAGCCTGAAAATTCGATATTTATTCATCAGGATGATAAAAATTTTTATTTATCAGGACATTTAACAAAATTCCCGGTTAATGTCCTGATTTTTTTTTGAAAAGGTCTTGTATATTTCAAATCTGTTTATAATTTTGTTTAATGATTTGAAAAAGCATACTTTGAAAAGTTTCCGCAGGAATCTTATAGTTTTCTTTGTTTTTTTAATATTTGTTTTAGGACAATATATTGTAATTTCGCAAACGATTTTTCAGAAAATCAAAAAAAGTTATGGTTAAACATTCTGAGTTATCAGAACTTTTAAAGCAACATTTTGGGTTTGATACTTTCAAGGGTAATCAGGAAGCAATAATTCAAAATGTGCTGAACCGGAGAGACACTTTCGTACTTATGCCCACTGGTGGAGGAAAATCACTGTGTTACCAGTTACCATCGCTTATCATGGAAGGTACGGCTATAGTTATTTCACCTCTGATAGCTTTGATGAAAAATCAGGTGGATGCCATGCGAAATTTTAGTGAAGATGATGGAGTAGCACATTTTATCAACTCATCATTAACCCGTCAGGCAATTGATGCTGTGAAAGCCGATATACTATCGGGGAAAACAAAATTATTGTACGTTGCGCCTGAATCGCTTACAAAAGAAGAAAATATCGATTTTCTGAAACAACTGAAAATATCTTTCTATGCTGTTGATGAAGCACATTGTATATCGGAGTGGGGGCATGATTTTCGCCCCGAATACCGAAGAATAAGACCTATAATCAACGAAATTGGAACTGCTCCGGTAATAGCGCTTACCGCTACTGCAACTCCAAAAGTACAGCACGATATACAAAAAAATCTCGGTATGTTGCAGGCAGATGCTTTTAAATCATCTTTCAACAGACCCAATCTTTATTACGAAGTAAGAACGAAAACAAATAATGTTGACAAAGACATTATCAAATATATTCGCTCTCAATCGGGTAAATCAGGTATTATTTATTGCCTGAGCCGCAAGAAAGTAGAAGAATTAGCTGAAACGCTAACAGTAAACGGCATTTCGTGTTTGGCATACCACGCGGGAATGGATTCGGCGATACGAAGTGAAAATCAGGATAAATTCCTGATGGAAAAAGTGCAGGTAATTGTTGCCACCATTGCTTTTGGAATGGGAATCGATAAACCGGATGTCCGTTTTGTTTTGCATTACGACATGCCTAAAAGTCTCGAAGGCTACTATCAGGAAACCGGTCGTGGAGGTAGAGATGGAGGCGAAGGTCAGTGCATTGCTTATTATGCGTACAAGGATCTGGACAAATTAAGAAAGTTCATGCAAGGAAAGCCCATTGCAGAACAGGAAATAGGGAATCAGTTATTACTAGAAACACAGGCTTACGCCGAGTCATCGGTGTGTCGCCGAAAACTACTACTTCACTATTTTGGTGAAGAATATGAACACGATAATTGCGGTAGTTGCGATAATTGTATGAAACCACGTAAATTTATAGAAGGACAAGAATTATTGTCGTCAGTTCTCGAAACGATTTTAGCAGTTCGGGAAAAATTTAAAGCTGAACACATTGTCGATATATTAAAAGGCAATGAGACATCTGATGTAACTTCGTATCAGCACGACGAACTCGATGCTTTTGGAACCGCTACCGAGGAAGATGAAAAGCTGCTTCACGCAGTGATTCGTCAGGCCATGATAGCCGGATATATATCCAAAGACATTGAAAATTACGGTTTGCTGAAACTAACTCCGGCAGGAAAAGAGTATATCAAAAATCCTGTTTCGTTCCAAATTGTGAAGGATACAGAATTTGAGGATGATGAAGAAGAAACAAATTCTAAAAGCTCAGGCGGAACCTGTGCCGCAGATGATGTTCTGTTCTCCATCCTGAAAGATTTACGCAAAAAACTTTCGAAAAAACTGGAAGTTCCCCCGTTTGTAATTTTTCAGGACCCATCGCTTGAGGCCATGGCAACTACTTATCCGATTACAATGGATGAACTTCAGAATATTCCTGGCGTGGGAGCCGGAAAAGCCAAACGATATGGTGAGGAATTTCTTAAAGTTATCAAGGAGCATGTCAAGGAGAATGAAATTATTCGTCCCGAAGATCTACGTGTTCGTACAGTAGCGAATAAGTCGAAGTTGAAAGTCTCTATTATCCAATCCATTGACCGCAAAATAGCACTTGACGACATTGCCATGGCCAAAGGACTTGAAATAAATGAATTACTCGATGAGATAGAAGCTATAGTATATTCCGGTACAAAAATAAATATCGATTATTTCTTAGATGAAGTAATGGATCCGGATCGGGTAGATGAGATATTCGAATACTTCAGCACTGCGGAAACGGACAAGATTGAACCTGCACTACGTGAACTCGGAGAAGATGATTTCAGTGAGGCAGAAATCAGACTGGTGAGAATTAAGTTCCTTTCTGAAATAGGAAATTAAAAACAGACCAAATAGGGGAAGTAACAACTTCCCCTATTTTATTTTTTTGTAAAAATTTGGACAGCCTCTTCTTTTGTCGGCACAAAAACAATTCTTTGCCGTTTGTTACTTTCGGAAATAAAGTCTTTTAGACTCTCTTTGGTATCGACCGAAATCGCCAACAATAAACTTCTGAAGAATATATCCGGCCAAACAGGTCCTCAAATCAAAAAACTCTTCGGAAATATTGTATTTATGTAAAATCAGGACGTCCGCATCCTGATAAAAACAGGTCCATCAATAATTGCAATGCATCTTGTTCTATTTTTATCAATACTTTATCTGAAATTATTTCCGCAAAGTTTGTTTTATCTATTTTAAAGATATAAAAAAACCACTAAAGTTTTTTACATCTTCAGTGGCTATACTAATTATCGGATAGTTATTTGTTTTGTTCTTTTGCCCAACTATCTTTTAAAGAAACTGTACGGTTGAAGATGAGTTTATCCTTCGTAGAATCGGGATCAACAGTAAAATAACCAATCCGTTGGAACTGAAAATGGTCAAGCGGTTTAGCTGTAATCAATGAAGGTTCTACATAACAGTCAGTCAATACACGAAGTGAATCAGGATTCAACAAGTCGCGGAAATCACGTTCATCGGCAGATGGATTTTCCACGCTGAATAAGCGGTCGTATAAGCGCACTTCTGCTTTCAATGCATGAGTAGCCGACACCCAGTGAAGAGTGCCTTTCACCTTACGATTGGCCTCCGGCATTCCGCTTTTGGTTTGGGAGTCGTACTCGCAATACACTTCGGTCACATTTCCGCTGCCATCCTTTTTACACCCTGTACATTTCACAATATATGCACTTTTTAGACGCACTTCCTGACCAGGAGTCATACGGAAAAACTTTTTAGGAGCATCTTCCATGAAGTCTTCGCGCTCTACATACAGTTCGCGGGAAAAAGGTATCTGGCGTGTTCCGGCAGCCTCATCTTCCGGGTTATTTTCGGTAGTTACCATTTCAATCTGCCCATCAGGATAATTGGTTACAATAAGTTTAACAGGATTGATAACTGCATTGACACGATAAGCTGTTTTATTCAACGTTTCTCGGGCAGCATGTTCAAGCAATCCGATATCATTCACTCCATCGTATTTTGTGTAACCTATTTTATCGATGAAATTATGTATGGCTTCGGGAGTATAACCACGGCGACGAAGACCGCAAATGGTCGGCATACGTGGATCGTTCCAACCACTTACCAGATTTTCCTGTACCAGCTGAAGCATTTTACGTTTGCTCATCACTGTATAAGTCAGATTCAAGCGATTAAACTCTGTTTGATGTGGGCGATAGTCGCTGTCGGCAAACTGATCAATAAACCAATCATACAATGGGCGATGTACCTCAAATTCAAGTGTACAAAGTGAGTGTGTCACCCCTTCGAAATAGTCTGATTGTCCATGAGCATAATCGTACATGGGATAAGCCTTCCATGTCCATCCTGTGCGGTGATGCGGATGCGAATTGATCACTCTGTACATGATTGGATCACGAAAATGCATATTAGACGAAGCCATATCTATTTTAGCACGAAGCACCATGGCTCCTTCAGCTATTTCGCCAGTATTCATTTTTAGAAAAAGTTCCAGATTCTCTTTAACAGGACGATTTCTATACGGACTTTCTATCCCGGCAACTGTAGGTGAACCTTTTTGTTTAGCGATGGTTTCGGCTGATTGTTCATCCACATAGGCTTTTCCCTGTTTAATTAATTCAATTGCCAAATTCCAAAGCTGCTGAAAATAATCAGAAGCATAATAAACATTTTTCCACTTGTAACCGAGCCATTGAATGTCTTCCATAATGGAATCGACATACTCTACATCTTCTTTTACGGGATTGGTATCATCGAACCGGAGGTTACATGAACCATTGTAGTTACGCGCAATGCCAAAATCGAGACAAATAGCCTTCGCGTGACCTATGTGCAAATAGCCATTGGGCTCCGGTGGAAAACGGGTTTGAATTCTTCCTCCGTTTTTGCCTTCTTTCAAATCCTGTTCTACCATAATCTCAATAAAATTGAGATTCTTTTTTGGCACTTCTGAATTAATAATTTCCATAAACTAATCGTGAATCTTTTTGCAGATTAAATCATCTTATATTAAAAATCTCAAAAGGCATAAAGTTACGCCATTTGAGAACTTTTTTAATTTGTTTTTAGCGGATGTCAAAATTACAAAGTATATTCGATATTTCGACGTTTTTTGTCCGAAATATTTTAAGATTTTTACAGACATCAGGTGTAAAACAGTTGATTCTATAATTCAACGGATCAATATGTATAAAAATCTTTATATATTCAGATTGTAGTAAGTGATTGCGAATATGTCCCTCAGGAAATAATAACGTAAAAGATAGATATGAAAAATTAAATACTTTATTTAGTCATTGTTTTATAACGAAAATATATTGTTAAATTTGCACTATAAACAACAAGCATTTGTCATATTTATTTTATTAATGGGAAAAAGTTATTTTAGAGAAACTGTAGATTTTTATTTTAAAAAATACTGGTTTTATATTGGGATGTTCGCAATAGCGATTGTTTATCTATTTTTTCCTAACAACAATCATTTGCAAGACTCCTGGGGGTACGCTGGAAGCGTAAAACACGGGGTTGATTTATTTTATGCTCATCATTTATTATATATTCCATTAAACAGGATTATATATATAGGTTTGAAAGCTCTTTTCCCTTCCCTCGATGCTTTAAGCTTAATGCAGTTTATCAATGGAGTTGTTGCTTTGTGTTGCTTGTTTTTATTGCGTAAAATAATAATCAAACAAACAAATGACACTTCGAACGCAAATGTATGGATGTTTTTTGTTGGATGTAGTTTTGGATTAATGCGTTTTGCCGTCGAGGCTGAGGTTTACATTATTCCTATTTTCCTTTCATTACTTTCCTCATACTTCTATTTAATTTATTTGAAAAACATGCAGGCGAAATATGCCTTTTATAGTGGCTGCTTCGCTTCTTTAGCCTGTTTGTTTCATCAAATTCATCTTTTTTGGGGTATAGGGCTATTTTTCGGATTCCTACTTACAAAGAAAACGAAAGTGATATTATTATACTTGATTTCCACTCCCATAGTACTGATAGTATATTCTTTGGTTTTAGTTTATTATAATCAGGTAGATTTTTCATTTAGCAACCTATTTCATTTCTTAGCCGAGTATTATTACACTCCAAATGCTGATATGCATATTGGAATGAGTAACTTAATTATTACTGGAATAACATTTTTCAGAACTTTTTTTCAGGTTCACGGCATTGTATTAGATGTATTTCGGTTAATACCTATTTCTTATCTCGTTTTACCAATAGTAGGATTGCTGATAATACATTCTTTATTCGTTTTTTTTAAAACAATAAAAATCCGGTTAAATCGGAATTCTACCAGCTTCGAATGGACTCATTTACTTATATTTATTTTTCAATTTGGATTTGCATTTTATTCTCAGGGGAATAGTGAATTTATGGTAATGCTGCCGTTGTTAATTGCAATTATTATTCACCTTTTTCTGGAGTTTGATGTGGCTGTAATAAAACAGTTAGCATTCGCAATGTTGATATGGAATTTTGCATTTGCAATCTTTCCAAATCATCATTTTAATTACCAAAACAATAAAGAACTATTAACAGTAGTAAAAAACAATCCTGATAAAGTTTTTATCCTTAAGGAAAGTGGATTACTCGTTAATCAGTATTTTTATGAATATGGAACTAATGAAAGTGGACGGTTGTTAGATAACGATAATAAAAACAAGATAAAAGAAATTAAACAAAAAAGAAATCTTTTTTACACAGATATTCTTACCAAGAAAACGCCTTACAACAGGGTAAACTTCACAAAAAGAAATGACACGAGTAATCTGCTTTTTGTCAGACACATTCAACGAATAAATTCAGCGATGGGAGGATTTTATATTGATGAAGTAAAAAGTTTAGATTAGAAAACTGAAGATAACAAAGGGTTGATTCAAACCAAACTGAATCAACCCTTTATTATTACAGATTATAATATTTCTCTTATTCAAAATAGCTCTTAACAATACCACGTGGAGAGTTCTTCACAAAAAGCAGTATCTCGTCACGCTCTTTGGTGGCGGGCAATTCAGCCTGAATGCGTTCCAGAGCATGAGTGGTATTTAATCCCGATTGATATAAATAGCGATACACTTCCTGAATATCACGGATTTGCTCGTTGGTATAACCACGACGACGAAGACCAATTGAATTGACACCTGCGTACGAAAGTGGATCACGGCCGGCAGTAATAAATGGAGGTACGTCTTTTCCTACTCTGGAACCACCCTGAACCATTACATGCGAACCTATACGTGTAAACTGATGTACTAAAACACCTCCGCTGATAATAGCAAAATCATTTACTTCCACTTCTCCTGCCAACTGAGTGGCATTGGAAATAATGATATTATTACCCAACAAACAATCGTGTGCTACATGACAATATGCCATCAACAAACAGTTATCTCCGATAACAGTTTTACCTTTAGCAGCAGTTCCTCTATTCACTGTCACGCATTCTCTGAGGGTGGTGTTGTCTCCTATAATAGCCAGCGTTTCTTCTCCTTTAAATTTTAAATCTTGAGGGATGGCACTAACAACAGATCCCGGAAAAATTTTACAATTTTTACCAATGCGTGCACCTTCCATAATGGTCACATTCGGACCAATCCATGTCCCCTCGCCGATTTCCACATTTTTATCGATGGTTACAAAAGGTTCAATTACTACCGTCGGAGCTATTTTTGCATCCGGATGAATGTATGCTAAAGGTTGTCTCATGTATTCTGATTTCAAAATATTACGTCAATGTTCTTATTTATGATTTTATTTATTTTTCATTATTTGCGCCATAAATTCGGCTTCAGCCACTATTCTTCCACCAACAAAAGCCAATCCTTTCATCACCGCACAGCCACGACGAACAGGTTCCGGCATTTCGATTTTAAAAATCAAAGTATCACCGGGAACAACTTTATTCCTAAATTTTACATTATCGATTTTTAAAAAATAGGTTGAATATTTCTCAGGATTTTCTAATCGGTTCAGTACCATTATTCCTCCTGTTTGAGCCATAGCTTCCACAATTAAAACCCCCGGCATTACTGGTTCCTCGGGAAAATGTCCCTGAAAAAATGCTTCGTTTACTGTCACATTTTTCACGCCAACAATTTTATTTTCTTTTATATCTATGATCTTATCAACCAATAAAAAAGGCCAACGGTGTGGAAGAAGTTTTTTTATAGCATTAACGTCCAACACAGGTGCAATCGTATCATCATATTCGGGAGCCTGCGTTTCCTGCTTTTTTATTTCTTTACGAATAATTTTAGCTACATCGGTATTAATTTTATGACCCGGGTATGTTGCAATTACTTTTCCTATAATCGGTTTCCCAATCAAAGAAAAATCTCCGATAACATCCAGTAATTTATGACGGGCGGGTTCGTTATCCGAAGTCAATTCTCCTGTTATGTATCCGAGTTTGGTAGCATCAAAATGAGATTGTCCGAGCTTATCAGCAAGCTTATCCATTGTATCCTGGGGCATTTCCTCATCATAAATCACCACAGCATTTTTCAGATCACCCCCTTTTATCAAATTCATACTCAGTAGAGGTTCAATTTCGCGTACGAACACAAATGTGCGGGCAGCCGAAATTTCTTTCGAGAAATCGGACAAGCTATTTAACGAAGCAAACTGATTTCCCAGCAAAGATGAGCGGAACCCTATATGTACATCGATGCTAAATTTATCATCAGGCAGAATCGTTATTTTGGAACCCGTCTCTGGGATACTGTACTCAATTCGTTTTCGCACAACAAAATAATCTTTCTCCTCGGTTTGTTCTTCGATTCCAACAGATTCAATTTTTTCCACGTATAATTTGGCACTCCCATCCAAAATAGGAAATTCCGGAGCATCAACTTCTATCAGACAATTATCTATTCCATAAGCATAAAGAGTGGCGAGGGCATGTTCTACTGTACTAATCTGGACATCTCCCTTTTGTAGTACCGTTCCTCTTACTGTATGTGTCACATTCTCAGCCAAAGCATCAACGGTTGGTTGATCAGGTAAGTCAATTCTTTTTATTATTATTCCGTGATTGTCGGTTGCCGGATGAAAAACTATTGTAATCTGCAACCCTGTGTGCAACCCTTTGCCTGCTAAAGAAAAAGAGCCTTTGAGTGTTTTTTGTTTCGACATTATTTATTCTTCAAATTTAGAAAAAACTATTCTTCAGTTTTCTCTAATTTATCTTCCAATTCTTTTATTTTACCTTGAAGTTCATAGATAAGTTGTTGCATCTCGGGGAGCTTCTTAAAAAGCACCGATGATTTTTGAAAAGTCCTTAATGGGAGATTTGGTGTTCCCTGAAATACTTGCCCGGGTATTTTTATCGAACCTGGTACTCCACATTGAGCAGCCAAAATAGTGTTGTCGGCAATATGTAAATGTCCGGCAATTCCAACCTGACCAGCAAGCATACAACTTTTTCCCAGTTTGGTTGAACCAGAAACTCCAGTTTGAGCAGCAATTACAGTATTTTCTCCCACTTCTACATTATGAGCAATCTGAACAAGATTATCTATTTTCACACCTTTGTGTATAATTGTACTCCCAAAAGTAGCTCTATCGATAGTCGAATTAGCTCCGATTTCCACATCATCTTCAAGCAAGACATTACCCGTTTGAGGAATTTTACTATATGAGCCATCTGATGTTTTTGCAAATCCGAAACCATCCGAACCTATCACAACTCCTGCATGTAATCGGCAGTTCACTCCAATCACGCAATCCTGATAAATCTGAACACCAGAATAAATGGTAGTACCATTACCTATTTTTACATTTTCAGCAATAGTAGTGTTAGGATGAATTGTTACATTATCACCAATTACTGAACCACTCTCAATACTTACAAACGATCCTATAAATACGTTTTCTCCAATTTTTACATCAGGAGAAATACTGACCATTGCAGAAATCCCTGTTTTACGGGGTTTGTTCTGTTCAACCAGATTTAGCAAGAGCGACAAAGATTCGTAAGCATTTTCAACCCGAATCAGAGTAGCGTTTATTTTGCCATCGGGTAAAAAATCCTTATTTACCAGTACAATACTTGATTTTGTTTCATAAATATATTGTGTATACTTAGGATTAGCAAGAAAAGTGAGCGTACCAGGCGTTCCTTCCTCTATCTTTGCAAAACTACTCACTTTTACGTCCGAATTTCCTTCAAGTGTCCCTTTCAGAAAACCGGCTATCTGTTGTGCCGAAAATTCCATTTATAAAATTTTGGGTGCAAAATTACTAATTTATATTTTATGTGAAAATTATTATTGAGGTGTAAACGTCGAAACCATCGACATTTTACAAAAAATAAACATTAGCTATTTCAAATTCACCATTAAACGTTAATAAAATCAATCTTTCTATTCTAATTTGTAGTAACAAAAAAAATGTTTTTCGACCTTTTTAGTTAAAACATTTATATTGAGCATATCAGATGCATCGGCAATATCCTTTACCGTTCCATCTTTGTACAAGATATTTATATTGTCATCCTCTGCATTGTATGTGTCTGTCGTAACCACCTCATCTCCCATAAAATACAATGCCTCTGCTTCAGAAACGCCAAAATGCATCTTATATTGTAATAATAATGATTTTGAAAATTCGTTGTCAACTTTCTCATTTTGAACAATCACCTTAAACAACCTCCTGTTTGTAAATGATTTACACAAGACGGACAATACAACATCCCTATGTGTTGCCCAGACTTTTATTGCACACAATAAATCCGAATCGTCAAGTAAAGCAAAATTATCCAACGTATCGTTTCCACTATTGAAGTTCGATTGATCAATCTTATTGTATAAAAAATATTTTAAGGCCGGCGAAGCAAATAATTCCTGACCATTAGCAGCCAATTCTTTCGCCCTTTTCAAAATATTAACCAGCATTTTTTCGGCTGCAACGGATGTTTTATGCAAATAAACCTGCCAGTACATTAGTCGGCGGGCTACAAGAAACTTCTCAATCGAATAAATTCCTTTCGCTTCAACAACCAATTGATCTTCATGCACATTCAGCATCTTAATAATTCTGGCAGCTCCAATTATTCCTTCACTTACACCCGAAAAAAAACTATCTCGACTCAAATAATCCAATCTATCCATATCCAATTGCCCTGAAACCAGTTGGTGCAAAAAGCGTTTGTGATATTTATTGGTGAAAATTCTGATTGCCATATCTAATTTTCCTCCAAACTCAGCATTAATCTGCTCCATCATCATGAGAGATATTTTCTCGTGATGAACATCCACTATACTACACTCCAGAGCATGTGAAAATGGTCCGTGGCCTATATCATGCAAAAGGATACTGGCACGGACAGCCTCAGCCTCGTCATGAGTGATTTCATGACCCTGATTACGCAACTGAGTGATTGCTTCTCCCATTAGATGCATTGCACCTAAAGAATGTTGCATGCGGGTATGCTGCGCTCCGGGATAAACATTCGACGATAAACCTAACTGCTTAATTCTGTGCAATCGTTGAAAATACGGATGCTGAATAATATCGTAGAGAAAATCGTTCGGTATATCGATAAACCCGAAAACCGGATCGTTTATTATTTTTCGTTTATTAGGTTTGCTCATTTTTTACTCGAAAGGAAAAAATACAAGACCAATGCTTGTTCGTAATGCAATTATCAGATATCCTTCAAAATTTCAATAAGCCATTTCCAACATTTTTGAGTCGAACTGACACTCAGTCGTTCGTCAGGCGAATGTACGCCATACATTTGAGGCCCGATTGAAATCATATCGAGATGTGGATATTTTTCGAGAAACAAACCACATTCGAGTCCTGCATGAATCGCTCGAACCTGAGCATCTTCACCAAAAAGTATACTATAAGTATCTTTAGCTATTTTCAATATTTCTGAATTCAGGTTGGGTTTCCATCCTGGATAACCTTCACCATGTGTAACTCTTGCACCTGCCAATGTAAGTACCGATTCTACCTGATAAGCAATATCATATTTTGATGTTTCCACCGAGCTACGCTGACTGGTTGTAATCAGTATTTTGTTGTCAGGTTGCATCTTTACAGATGCCAGGTTGGTTGATGTCTCCACCAATCCGGGAATATCCCGACTCATGGCTTTTACACCATGCGGGCAAGCATACAAAACATTCAGCAAATTATTGGAAGTTAATTTGTCAACTGCAAATTCCGGAGTAGATTCCGATTGAAGGATAATTTGTAAATTCGGCTCTACAACGCCAAACTCTCTTTCAACATCGGCAATAAAATGATTTAATAACACTCTGACATTCTCTTTTTCCGACCACGGGACCGAAACAAGAGCCGTTGCCTCACGAGGAATAGCATTTCGCAAATTTCCCCCGCTGAATTTGTGCAAACGCAAATCGGTTTTTTTATTCAAATTCCACAGGTAACGATTCAGGATTTTATTCGCATTTCCCAACCCGCGATGAATATCATCGCCGGAATGTCCGCCTTTGAGTCCTTTTACTAAAACTGAAAAGGTAAAATAATTTTCAGGCGATTTTTCAGGTTGGAAATCCAGCAAAGCTGTCGTATCTATTCCTCCGGCGCAACCGATAAAAATCACACCATCGTCCTCCGAATCGAGATTAATCAACACTTCTCCTTTTAGCATGTCGTTTCCAAGAGCAAAGGCCCCTGTCAATCCCGTTTCCTCATCAACTGTAAACAAACATTCGAGTTCAGGATGATTAATTTTATCGGAAGAAAGAATAGTCAACATCATAGCCATTCCGATGCCATTGTCGCCACCCAAAGTTGTTCCTCTGGCTTTCACCCAATCTTCATCAATATAATAATTGATCGGATCGGTTTCAAAATTATGATTCACATCGCTATTTTTCTCACAGACCATATCCATATGAGCCTGAAGCACCGCTTTTTTGCGATTTTCATAACCATCAGTTGCCGGCTTTGAAATTAAAACATTGCCGGCTTTATCAGTAACACAGTCTAATTTATGTGTACGACTGAAATTCTGGAGATACTCAATTACCTTTTCTTCTTTTTTTGAAGGACGTGGTATCTGAGTTATTTCATGAAAATATTTCCACAATTCCACAGGTTGAAGTAGTTCCATATTTGTCTTTATTTTGAGAAGTGCAAAGATATACAATATGTTCGGAAAAAATTCATAACAACTAAATTTTTCATTCATCAAAAAATACTGACATTCAAACGGATAATTTGTAAAATAAAACCGGCATCGAATAAATTTCCGATGCCGGTGTGCACAAAGACCTTCCTTCAAAAATCATTTGAACTTTCCGGTCAGACTTTTTATTTGAATTTTCTCAGGTTTTACATTTGATGTGGCATTGCCATAACTATAAGTTAATTTATAGGTTTGAGCATTTGTATCACGACCATACTCATTTGAGTGAACGACAATTTGCACCTGATTCGATGTATTTGTTTCCAGCGAACTCAAATCGAAAGAAACGATACCTCTTTTATAATAAGTAGGATAATCTCCATTGGCATTGTGTCTGAATTCGAGATGAATCTTACCATCGGTATAAGTCTTGGAACTATCCGAAATCAAATTGATATAATGTGTTTTATTGTATCCCGGATAAACAAACTCTACATTCAGAAAATGGCTACCTATCCACATTTCATCAATGTATACATAATCATTACCAATACTGTCTTCCGTTTCGGGAGTGATATCAAATATCCCCTTCGTCAAAATTTCGTACACATCGTTCAGTTGAGCTTTGTACGAAAAGTTCAATGAATCAGGAGTTTGATTCAGTAGCGAGTAGTTCACAATCAGCCTTTGTCCATCTTTTGGGCAATAAGAAGGAATTAATGATGATGCTGTTTTTATGCGCGTACTGTCATCCAAAACAAAAATAAAGTTGGTTACCTGTTCTGGGTTTTCTACCGTGGCAATATCAAGATACTGTGGTGTATTTATATCATCGCCATTGCTATTGCAAGCCATAAACAACGTAATTATTAATGAGAATAAAAGAATCTTTTTCATAACATAAATATTTTCAAAGAGATTATCATATAAAATAAAGTAGATGTGTAAATGTGTAGATGTCGTGAAAGAAAAAAAAGTTGCATCAGATCAATAAATATATTTAAAAAGAATGATTCAATCAACTGTAAATCTGCAAAATTATTTTCGAAACACTATGATAATTCAAAAAAACATTCTATCTTTGCAAGCTCAAAATCAAACGGGTAGTTTTGTGATGTGTGCAAGGCTAAGTTTGTATTTTAAAACTATTTATCAACAATCATCATGTATTTAACATCTGAAAAGAAGCAGGAAATCTTTGGTAAATATGGAAAGTCTAACACTGACACCGGCTCGCCAGAAGCTCAGATTGCATTGTTCTCGTTCCGTATCAACCATTTGACTGAACACTTAAAGTCAAACAAAAAAGATTATAGTACTGAGCGTGCTCTTGTAATGTTAGTAGGTAAGCGTCGACGTTTGCTCGATTATCTGAAAGCAAATGATATTATGCGTTACCGCGCTATTATTAAAGAACTCGGAATCAGAAAATAATTCTGGCTTTCAAAACATTAGAAAGGCGTTTCAAAGCTATTTTGAAATGCCTTTTTTCATTTTTTTAAAGTATTGATTTGTCAAAAGAAATTCTAATGGGCTTCATTTATAATATTGGTTTAAATTTTTATCAGCTGGGTATTTTTATTGCTTCTTTTTTCAATGATAAAGTAGCCAAACTCAGAAAAGGACAATCTGAGGCTTTTGATATGTTAAAATCGAAGGTCGATCCTGAAAAAGAATATATTTGGTTTCATGCAGCTTCGTTGGGCGAATTTGAACAAGGACGTCCGGTGATTGAGAAACTCAAAAAAGCAAATCCTAACAACAAAATTTTACTGACATTTTTCTCTCCTTCGGGATACGAAATACGTAAAAATTATTCTTTGGTCGATGTTATTTGTTATCTGCCTTTGGATACAAAAAATAATGTAAATTGTTTTTTTAAAACTATAAATATCAGCAAGGCTGTTTTTATCAAATATGAGTTCTGGCCGAACTATCTGTCTACCCTCAAAAAAAAGGATATTCCCTTTTACAGTATTTCAACTATTTTTCGTGCTGATCAGATTTTTTTCAAGAACTATGGCGGTTGGTATCGAAATCTATTGAAATCGTTCACACATATTTTTGTTCAGGATATTTCTTCCCTTCGGTTACTTGAAAAATATGCATTTACAAATGCAACGATAGCAGGTGATACTCGTTTCGATAGGGTCTCGGATTTAGCTTCGCAAGCAAAAAAAATTCCGGTGGTAGAAGAATTTGTGAACGGTTCGGAAAAAGTAATTGTTGCAGGTAGCACATGGCCAAAAGATGAAGAATTGTTGGTAAAATATATGAAACTTCATCCCGAAATTAAACTCATCCTTGTTCCGCATGAAATTCATGATGCACACCTTATGGGTATTTCAAAACTTTTAGATGGAAATTTCATAAAATATACCGATGCAGATACAGTAAATCTGAAACAAACCAACTGCCTGGTGGTAAATACTATTGGATTGCTCTCATCTATTTATCAGTATGCCAATGTAGCTTATATTGGAGGTGGTTTCGGTGTAGGCATCCACAATACCCTCGAAGCGGCAGTTTGGACTGTTCCTGTGGTTTTCGGACCAAACTACAACAAATTCCGAGAAGCACGAGAACTGATTGCCCTTGGAGGTGGATTTTCAATATCCGGTTACGACGAATTGAAAGCACAATTCAATCGTCTGCTGTCCGATAAAAATGCGGGACTAATTGCAGGAAATTATGTCAAAGAAAATACAGGAGCAACTGATTTGATTATTCAGTCCATTAATGCTTAATATTTTTTGTGTAATTTTGTATCCATAGCGACTTAAAAGTAAATAACAAACATGCAAAAACCTTCCATTCCAAAAGGAACACGCGATTTTACGCCACAGGAAATGGCAAATCGCAATTATATTTTCAACACCATCAAAGATGTTTTCCGTCTATACGGATTTCAGCAAATTGAAACTCCTGCCATGGAAAATCTATCAACACTGATGGGTAAATATGGCGAAGAAGGCGACAAGCTGCTTTTTAAAATATTAAACTCCGGCGATTTTATGAACGGGCTGGACAATGATGAATTGCTGGATAAGAACAGCGTAAGACTTACAAACAAAATCTCCGAGAAGGGTCTCCGTTACGACTTGACTGTGCCCTTTGCCCGTTTTGTGGTGCAAAACCGCGACAAAATATCTTTCCCTTTTAAACGCTATCAGATTCAACCCGTTTGGCGTGCCGACCGTCCGCAGAAAGGTCGTTACCGTGAGTTTTATCAATGCGATGTAGATGTAGTAGGAAGCGACTCACTTCTGAATGAACTGGAACTGATTCAAATCGTGGACGAGGTTTATCGTCGTTTGAAAATAAGTGTGGTGATAAAGATCAACAATCGTAAAATTCTTTCGGGTATTGCCGAGATTATTGGCGAAGCGGAAAAAATTACCGACATTACAGTGGCTATTGACAAAATGGATAAAATAGGGTTGGAAAAAGTGAACGAAGAAATTGCCTCAAAAGGAATTTCGCAGGAAGCTATTGACAAACTTCAACCTATTCTCAAACTCAGCGGAAACAATGCCAATAAATTATCTCAACTAAAATCCGTTTTGGCATCATCAGAAACAGGATTGAAAGGAGTTGCTGAACTCGAAACCATTTTTAGTCTGTGCGAATGCATGAAAGTGCAGACACAAATTGAGCTTGATTTGACACTTGCCCGTGGATTGAACTATTACACCGGAGCAATTTTTGAAGTAAAAGCTATAGACGTTCAAATCGGAAGCATTACCGGCGGTGGACGTTACGACAATCTTACGGGTGTTTTTGGCATGGAAGGCGTTTCGGGCGTAGGTATTTCATTTGGAGCGGATCGGATTTACGACGTACTGAATCAGTTGAATCTTTACCCCGAAACTTCAGTGGAACAGACAAAAATCCTTTTTGTAAGTTTTGGAGAAACAGAATTGTTGTATTGTCTTCCATGGTTAAGCACATTGCGGAGAAATGGCATCAATGCTGAAATTTATCCTGAACCGGTCAAAATGAAGAAGCAAATGAGTTACGCTGATAACAAACGTATTCCGTTTGTAGCCATTGTAGGTGAAACAGAAATGAACGAAAACAAAGTTATGCTCAAGGATATGAAAACCGGTGGGCAATCTTTATTATCAATAGAAGAAATATTAAATACCCTGAAATAACATCAACCACATAAAAAAAACTTTTCCGGAGTTCAAAAACTTTGGAAAAGTTTTTTTTTATAGTTGAAAAACATATCTTAACTGCTATTTCTTCGTATCCAGCGCTGTATCAATTTGCGCCACTAAATCTACAAAATGTGCTTTTGTTATTCCCGTAGAAGCACTCATAAATTTTGACATTTCAGATCTCAATTGCATCAAATGCAATCTGGCCATTCCTGTGGCATCCGAAGATATTTTGGATGTTCCGGGAACCGTACCGGCAACAATATTAACCAATGCGTCCACATAAAATTTCTGAAGATTCCGGCGATAAGTATCTTTTGGCATTCCCGACCAGATGTCAGATTTCAACATATCGAGCATTTGTACAACTGTAAATGCTTTACTTCCATTCAATGTTTCGTTCTGAATCATTTTATCGAAAGTATATTTACTCAACAGTCGGTTAATAACAAATCTTTGTACGCTACCAATTCTTTCCACTGGGTCAACCTGCGCTTTTTCAATCAAATCTTTATTAATCAACCATGTCGGAGTGACAAACAACTGTTCGTCCAGGAAAACAAGGGCATCTTTCTGAATAGATGCAGGCACAAATTCCACAACACTTCCCGATTGTTCCACTTTTTTAGGGGTTGTATAAATTCCGGCAACATTTTTGGTTACGTGTCCCATGTATCTTGAGTATTGATTAATTACTTCATAATACATTTTAGTCGTTTTACTGTAATCTTTATCCGCTTCTTTAGTCCAACTAAGCAAATTAGGAACAATCCGTTGCAGGTTTTTAATACCATAACGGCTTGCCTGCATGGCATTATCACCCAAATCTTCGCTCTGATTTCGCGGATCGTTCGAATCGGTTTCGGTTCCAAAAGTATAGCGTTTGTCTGAGTTCAGTTTGGTCACTACCAACGAATCGAGATATGGTACTTCAGCTTGTGGTGTGGTAAACTGAGGATAATAACGGTATCCCCACTCTATCGACCAGTCATCATATATTCCTATTCTGGGAAATAACCCTTTATCTGTTATACTATCCTCTGGTTGAGCCACATAATTAAAACGAGCATAATCCATGATGGAAGGTGTGTGTCCATTGGCTTCCACCCACTCCTTATCTCGCAACTTTTCAACTGGAATTGTAGCCGATGAACCAAAATTATGACGTAAACCCAAAGTATGACCCACTTCATGTGAAGAAACAAAACGAATCAACTGACCCATCAGTTCATCGTCGAATTTTACGTTTCTTGCACGTGGATCAACAGCGGCTGTTTGGATAAAATACCAGTTGTGTAAAAGCTCCATGACATTGTGATACCAATTAATATGTGTCTCGATAATTTCTCCACTACGCGGGTCATGCACATGAGGCCCACTGGCATTAGGAACATTCGATGGTTTATACACAATGGCTGAGTGGCGGGCATCATCGAGACTCCAAGTCGAATCTTTAGGTGCTTCAAGTGCATAA
>WSSedL1CaDRAFT_10000355_pt1 | contig 32165 bp, 24 predicted proteins | sample WetSurSL1Cattail_FD_9464 | JGI IMG/M metagenome (IMG submission 9464)
TAAAAGCTTTTAGATCGCAATTTAGAGGTGTTCGGAAAATTGACTTTTTCCTATTTAGATTATCTAATATTTTTGCCTAATCCCCAACTTTTGTTCTTGATCCTTAATCTATTTGATTAACAAGCAATTAGATTCAAATAAAAAAGAGACAAATCAGAATATTTCTGTTTTGTCTCTTATGGTGGGCGATGAGGGGTTCGAACCCCCGACCCCCTCGGTGTAAACGAGGTGCTCTGAACCAGCTGAGCTAATCGCCCTTTCGGGTGCAATGTCTTGCGTTATTGCGAGTGCAAATATACAGCTAGATTTTGTATTTGCAAGTGTTTTTTAAAAATAAATTGATAAAAAAACAACATTAATTTCTTAGCATCTCACTAACAACATTTTAATGATTTACTATTTTTTTGTAATACCCCTTGATAGTATTACATTTGTGAAAACAAATTAAACACTATGGCTCGTTTTAAAGAAAATGATTTACCCAAAGCAAAATTAACCTCCAGTTCGCTTCAAAAAGCCTTAAGAATATTCAAATATTCTAAAAATCATAAGTTCAAATTTTTTATAGGATTAGTATTTTTATTACTAACCAGTGCTACTGCCCTCGCCTTCCCTAAATTAATGGGAATGTTAGTAGATTGTGTTACCAATAAAGATTTAGGCAAAGCCAATGAAATAGCCATTGCTCTAATGGGAATCCTAATGCTTCAAGCGATTTTCTCCTTTTTTAGAATTTCACTTTTTGTGAATTTTACAGAGAATACCTTATCTAATATTCGTTTTGCATTGTACGAGAATTTGATTAAACTACCAATGTCATTCTTTTCTCAAAAGCGCGTAGGTGAATTAAACAGCCGCATTAGTGCTGATATTTCACAATTACAAGATACGCTTACCACAACTATAGCCGAATTTCTAAGACAATTTATCTTAATCATAGGTGGATTTGTAATTTTAGGAAGCATCAGTCCCAAATTAACTATTATGATGCTTTGCATTGTTCCAATTGTAGCTGTAGCAGCAGTAATTTTTGGTAGATTTATTCGTAAATATGGAAAAATGACGCAAGACAAAGTAGCCGAAAGCCAAGTAATCGTTGAGGAAACCTTGCAAGGAATTAGTAATGTAAAAGCTTTTGCAAATGAATGGTATGAATTGCAACGTTACAAAAACAAAATCAAAGAAATTGTAGCTATTGCTATTAAAGGTGGCCAATACAGAGGCTATTTTGCTTCCTTTATTATCCTGTGTCTTTTTGGTTGTGTGGTAGTTGTAGTTTGGTACGGAATAACATTAACCATTAAAGGAGAAGTTGAAGGTGTAGGTGATTTAATTTCATTTGTCCTTTATACTACTTTTATTGGTGCTTCCTTTGGTGGAATTGCTGAAATGTATGCTCAAATTCAAAAAGCTGTAGGTGCTACGGAACGTGTTTTTGAATTACTAGATGAAACTCCTGAAAAAATTAATACCGAAGCCCATGAAACTGCAATTCCTAAAATAAAAGGAACAGTAGATTTTAAAAATGTTGCTTTTAGCTATCCTTCAAGAAAAGAAATTAAGGTATTAAAAGATGTTAATTTCTCAGCTGGTTTTGGACAGAAAATAGCGGTAGTGGGCCCAAGTGGTGCTGGAAAATCGACTATTGCATCTTTATTATTGCGTTTTTATGATATTGATAGCGGATCAATTCTAATTGATGGTAAAAACATTTACGACTACGATTTAGAAGATTTACGTGGCAATATGAGTATTGTTCCTCAAGATGTCATTTTATTTGGTGGAACAATTAAAGAAAATATCGCTTATGGAAAACCAAATGCTACGGATGATGAGATTTTAGTTGCAGCAAAACAAGCAAATGCCTTTAATTTTATTGAAGGATTCCCAGAAAAAATGGAAACTATTGTGGGCGAAAGAGGAATTAAGCTTTCTGGTGGTCAGCGCCAACGTATTGCTATTGCTCGTGCTTTACTTAAAAACCCAAGTATTTTAATTCTGGATGAAGCCACTTCTTCATTAGATAGTGAAAGTGAAAAATTAGTTCAGGAAGCACTGGAAATTTTAATGGAAGGAAGAACAAGTATCATTATTGCCCACAGACTATCCACTATTCGCTCTGCCGATCAAATTTTAGTAATTGATAATGGTATCATAAGTGAACAAGGAACTCACTTAGAACTGATTGCTTTAGAAAATGGAATTTATAAAAATTTAAGCAATCTCCAGTTTAGTAATTCTTAAACCCGAATAAATTAGCAAAATGAAATTTCAAAAAATTAAAATTATCTCTTTAGTAATCTGTAGTATTTTTTGTGGCATTACAAGCTTTGCTCAAGAAGCTAAAAACCCATTTAAAGTAAATTTATCGGAAGATGGAAAAACCTACATCAAGTTTGGTATGAATCTCCAAATTTGGGGCAGATATACTGATTTAAATCCAGGAAGTAAAATAGGTGAAAATGTTGTGGATAACACCTATGATCTGGTTATTAGACGTTTACGATTACAAGCTATGGGAATGCTAACAGATAAAGTTTATTTTCATCTTCAGTTAGGTCAAAATAACATTAATTTCCAACAAAATAGTGGACCATCTAATGCACCTCTTTCTATATTTGATGCCATTGGTGAATATCATTTTAGTGATAAACTACACATTGGAGGTGGATTAACGGCTTGGGGCGCTGGAACTACACGCTATTCCGCTCAAAGTTCTTCTTCACAACTTACAGTAGATGCCCCTATTTACCAACAAAATATTAATACATCAGCAACTTTTGGAAATAGAAATTTAAGCATTTATGCCAAAGGATTCTTTGATAAATTAAGCTATCAAGTTGCCATTACCAATCCGTACCGTACTGCTACAAATAATTTAACTTTAAATTCGACTGTTAGCACAGAAACGCCAAGAGCACAATATTCGGGAATTCTAACGTATGCTTTTTTAGAAAAAGAAAGCAATACAGAACCTTATAGCAAAGGAACTTATCTAGGAACGAAACGCATATTCAATCTAGGTTTAGGTTATTTGACACAAGCCAAAGCGATGTGGCATCAAGATGAAACGAATCCAACAATCATTAAACATGATGACGAAAATATTTTAGGACTTGACCTTTTTTATGACAGTCCGCTAAGTCTTAAAGGAGATGCGATAACTTTATACGCTGCATACAATAATTGTAATTATGGTAAAAATTACATTAGAAGCATTGCAACTCCAAACCCTGCAATAACTGATGGAAGTTTAATGAATGGTTCTGGAAATGGTTTTATAGGTGTGGGAACTGGAAATATTTATTATGCACAAGCAGGTTATTTGTTTGCCAAATCAAAAGACGCAACAACAAAAGGAAAAACACAAGTATATGCTGCTGGACAAATTGCCGATTTAGAAGCTTTAGACAATCCTATGACCATGTACGAACTGGGTGCGAATTACTATTTCACAGGAACTCTTGGTCCTAAAGTAACTTTAGGCTACCAAAACAGAGCTATATTTGACAAAGCAATTACGGGTAAAAATCCACAAAGCGACCGCAAATCAATGGTCGTTTTACAAATGCAAGTTTCTTTTTAAACTAAATAGTGACTCATAAAAAAAGGGATGATTTTCAAAAATCATCCCTTTTTTGTATCTATTAATTCAGATTATTATCTGATTAATTTCTTGTATTTCAAACGTTTTGGGGTTAAATCTCCACCAAGGCGTTTCTTTTTATTTTCTTCATATTCAGAGAAACCTCCTTCGAAATAATATACTTCAGAGTCTCCTTCGAAAGCTAAAATATGCGTACAAATACGGTCTAAGAACCATCTGTCGTGCGAAATTACTACCGCACAACCTGCAAATTTTTCTAAACCTTCTTCTAATGCACGAAGTGTATTTACGTCCAAATCATTCGTTGGCTCATCCAGAAGCAATACGTTTCCTTCTTCTTTCAAAGTCATAGCCAAGTGCAAACGGTTACGCTCTCCACCTGAAAGCATTGATACTTTCTTGTTTTGTTCGCCTCCACCAAAGTTAAAACGAGACAAATAAGCACGAGAATTTACTTGTTTACCGCCCATCATAATCAATTCCTGTCCATCGGCAAAATTTTCCCAGATTGATTTATTTGGATCAATATTAGAGTGTGCTTGATCTACGTAAGCAATCTTAACAGTTTCTCCAACAGAAAATGCTCCGCTATCCGTTTGTTGCTCGCCCATAATCATTTTGAAAATAGTCGATTTACCAGCTCCATTTGGTCCAATAATTCCAACAATTCCAGCTTGTGGCAAAGTAAAATTCAAATTATCATACAATAATTTTTCTCCAAAGGCTTTTGCTACATTTTTAGCTTCAATAACATTAGTTCCCAATCTTGGACCATTTGGAATATAAATTTCCAAATTTTCATCCAATTGTTTTTGGTCTTCATTCAACAACTTATCGTAGTTCTGTAAACGTGCTTTTTGTTTTGTTTGACGCCCTTTAGCTCCTTGGCGAACCCAATCCAACTCCCTTTCTAAGTTCTTTCTGCGTTTAGAAGCTACTTTTTCTTCAAGAGCCATACGGCTTGATTTTTGGTCTAACCAAGAAGAATAATTCCCTTTCCAAGGAATACCTTCTCCTCTATCCAACTCTAAAATCCATCCCGCAACATTATCTAAGAAATATCTATCGTGCGTTACCGCAATTACAGTTCCTGAATATTGTGCTAAATGTTGCTCTAACCAAAGAACAGATTCTGCATCTAAGTGGTTGGTAGGCTCATCCAAAAGCAATACGTCTGGCTGTTGCAACAACAAACGACATAAAGCTACACGACGACGCTCTCCTCCTGAAAGGTTTTTGATAGGCGTATCTCCATCAGGCGTACGCAATGCGTCCATGGCAATTTCTAACTTAGTATCAATTTCCCAAGCACCTAAAGCATCAATTTTATCTTGTAATAAAGCTTGACGATCCATCAATTTTTCCATTTTGTCTGGATCAGAATAGTTTTCTTCAAGACCAAACAAATCGTTGATTTTATTGTATTCATCCAAAACTGCCATAGTCTCAGCAGCACCTTCTTGAACAATTTCTAAAACGGTTTTAGAATCATCTAAAATAGGTTCTTGCTCTAAATAACCTACTGTGTAACCTGGTTGAAAAACAACATCTCCTTGATAGTTTTTATCAACTCCAGCAATAATTTTTAAAAGTGAAGATTTACCTGAACCATTTAAACCCAAAATACCAATTTTAGCTCCATAAAAGAAACTCAAATAGATATTTTTAAGAACAGCTTTGTCTGCTCCTTGATAGGTTTTACTCAATTTTTGCATTGAGAATATTACTTTCTTATCGTCTGACATTTTTTATTATTTAATTTTATTACTTATTATTTTATTGACATTTGCAATTGATATTTTTTAAACTCGTCCTTTAAGCGAACTAAAAACCCATGCAATAGCAAAAAAACCGATTCCAACCGCTGCAAATCCAATTCCCGAAACATCACTATATTTAAATATTCCAAGACCTATTAATATGAGTCCCATTACAATCATTATAAATGTAGCCCATCCTAAGATGCTGTTTTTATTCATTCCCATTAGTATTCTGGTATTTTTGTTTGTTTTTAGAATTGCAAATATCGTTAATTTTAATGGCTAATTAAAAATATGGTAGAGCATTTCTTTCAACAAATCGGCATTCGATAAGGCATTAGCGCCCACACCTTTACTTTTAACATCAATCTCTCGCAAGGAGGCTACAATTTGACTTACTTTTCGCATTGGATAATTACGAATTGCCAAATCGTATTCTTTTAAGAAAAAAGGATTTACACCTAAAACTGAAGCTACATTTTTTGGATTTTTATCCTTTAATCCGTGGTATTTTAATAACTGAACAAAGAATCCAAAAACCAAACTCGTTGTAACTACCATAGGATTATCCTTTGGATTATTGGCAAAATTTTCAGCAATGGTATACGCTCTTAGTTGATTGCGTTCTCCAATGGCTTTTCGCAATTCGAAAACATTGAAATCTTTACTAAAACCTATATTTTCTTCAATGTCTTTTGGAGAAATAGTACTTCCTTTGGGTAAAATAATCTGAAGTTTTTCTAATTCGTTGTTTATTTTGCTCAAATCGGTTCCTAAAAACTCAACCAACATTGCCGAAGCTTTGGGTTCTATGGCATATTTTTTTCCGGCCAAGACACGTTTGATCCAATCGCCTACTTGATTTTCATACAACTTTTTACTTTCGTAAACCACACCTGATTTGGCAAGCATTTTAGTCACTTTTTTTCTTTTGTCCAAAGTTTTGTATTTGTAACAAAACACTAAAACAGTAGAAAGCATTGGATTTTCGGCATAACTTTCCAATCTATCAATGGTTTTTGTTAAATCTTGTGCTTCTTTTACAATTACCACTTGACGTTCGGCCATCATTGGATAGCGTTTCGCAGTCGAAACAATATCTTCAACCGAAACATCTCTCCCATACATCACCGTTTGGTTGAAACCTTTTTCGTCTTCCGATAAAATATTTTCTTCAATATAATCCGATAATTTATCAATATAATAAGGTTCCTCGCCCATCAAAAAATAAATAGGTTTGATGTTTCCGCTTTTTATATCGTTTACAATTTTTATGACTTCGTCCATTTTTAGATTCCAGATTTTAGAAGGCAGATTTTAGAAGGCAGATTTCAGATTTGAAACCTACTATCTTTAAACTTATTTTATATTTTTGCCAGATGCAAAAACTCAATTTTCCTTCTTATTCTTTTCGTTTCAAAAATAGCGAAAATAAAGTGGCTATTTTTGATGAAATCAGGAAAAAATTCATCATTCTTACTCCCGAAGAATGGGTTCGTCAGCATGTAGTTCGTTTTTTATTGGAAGAAAAAAAATATCCAAAATCCTTAATTAATGTCGAAAAAGTACTATTTGTCAACGGATTAAGAAAAAGATATGATGTAGTAGTTTTTAATTCTGACGGTTCTATTAATATTTTGGTAGAATGCAAAGCACCCGAAGTCAAAATTACGCAAGGAACTTTTGACCAAATTGCTCGTTATAATATGACCATGAAATCGGATTTTTTAATGGTAAGCAACGGATTGAATCATTATTTTTGCCAAATGGATTATGAGAATGAAAAATATGAATTTCAGCCTGAACTTCCCGATTATAACTAAGAAAACTTAAAAGATACTTTGAAAAAAATAGCCGTAGTTATCCTCAATTGGAATGGAGTTCAATTACTTGAACAATTTCTCCCTTCCATTATTCAATATTCTCCTGAAGCTACTATTTATGTGGCAGATAATGCTTCTACGGATACCTCTATTTTATTTGTAGAAGAACATTTTCCGACTGTGAAAATTGTAAAAAATACTGGGAATTTTGGTTTTGCTAAAGGGTATAATGAAGCATTGCAACACATTGATGCCGAAATTTATGCTTTAGTAAATTCGGATATTGAGGTGACTGAAAATTGGCTAAAACCTATTTTAGAAACCTTTGAAAACGAACCTAAAACGGCTATTATTCAGCCCAAAATATTAGATTTTAAAAATAAAGACTATTTTGAATATGCAGGAGCCGCTGGAGGTTTCTTAGATAAATATGGATATCCCTATTGTCGCGGACGCATTTTTGAAACTATCGAAAAAGATAACGGGCAATACAATGATACTTGTGAAATTACTTGGGCTTCTGGCGCTTGTTTTTTTATTCGAAGTAAAATTTATCACGAATTAAAAGGATTTGATGATGATTTTTTTGCTCATCAAGAAGAAATAGACTTATGTTGGCGTGCAAAAAACAAGCAACATGTAATTAAATACAATCCAAATTCAGTAGTTTATCATGTAGGAGGAGCAACTTTACAACAAGGAAATCCAAAAAAGACTTTTTTGAATTTCAGAAATTCTCTATTAATGTTAGTTAAAAACTTACCTAAAGAGAGTTTATACGCTGTATTATTTACTCGGATGCTATTAGACGGAGTTGCTGGGATTCATTTTCTATTTCAAGGAAAATGGAGTCATTTTATGGCAATTTTAAGAGCACATTTTGCTTTTTATGCTTTATTTTCAAAAACTTACAAAAAAAGGACTTTTTTTCAAGCAAAAAAATACTATAGTGTTAAAAGTATCGTTATTACTTATTATATAAAGAATGGCAAGGTCTTTGTTAAGTAAAAATTAACATTAATTTATGTCTAATTTCTAAACATTAAAAACTAAATTTGTAAAAACTCAAAACTATTAAAATTTATGAAAAAAGTTGTTATTGCCCTTTCGGTACTCGCTCTTTTAACTTCATGTGTATCTAAAAAAAAATACACGGAATTAGAAGCCAGAAATAAAGAAACTCAAGATTTATTAAATACAGCTACTGTTAAATTAAATTCTTGTCTTGAAGAAAAAGCAGGACTTTCTGCTAGAGTTGAAGGTTTGAAAGAACACAATCAAACTTTAATTAACTCTTCTAAAGACATGACCATCTTAACAACAAAAGGTGCTGAAAATATTGAAAAAGCTTTAGAATCTATCAAAGAAAAAGATTTAAAAATTAGCAGAATGCAAGATGCTTTAACTAAGAAAGATAGCGTTACTCTTGCTGTTGTTACTAGTTTAAAAAGCGTAGTTGGATTGAACGATCCAGACATCGAAATCAATGTTGAAAAAGGAGTAGTATACATCTCTATTTCTGACAAAATGTTATTCAAAACTGGAAGCTACAATGTATCTGACAGAGCTAAAAGTGTATTAGCTAAAGTTGCTAAAGTTGTAAACGACAAACCAGACTTCGAATGTATGGTTGAAGGTCATACTGATAGCGTTCCTTACATTGGAAATGGAGTATTACTTGACAACTGGGATTTAAGTGTGAAACGTTCTACTTCTATCATCCGTGTGTTAACAAACGAATTAGGAGTTAAACCAGAGCAATTAATCGCTGCAGGTAGAAGTTCTTATGTTCCTTTAGTTGACAACCTTACAGCTGAAAACAGAGCTAAAAACAGAAGAACTCGTATTCTTGTTTTACCTAAAATTGACCAATTCTATGATATGGTTGAAAAAGAAATGAAAAAACAAAAATAATCTGTTTTAGATTTTTATAATACTAAAAACGTCCCGAAAATTCGGGACGTTTTTTTATGCTTTAAATTCTGCTATCGGAATACAATTTTAAAGAATATCCAAGCTTCCTTTTCCTTCACGAAGAACTTCTGGTTCGTGTCCAGATAAATCAATAATTGTTGAAGCCACATTATCTCCATACCCACCATCAATAACTAAATCCACTAAATTCTGCCATTTTTCGAAAATAAGTTCTGGATCAGTGGTATATTCTATTACATCATCTTCATCACGAATAGAAGTAGTTACAATTGGATTCCCCAATAATTTTACTATTTCTAAAGTAATATTGTTTTCAGGAACACGAATACCCACCGTAGTTTTCTTTTTAAACTCTTTTGGTAAATTATTATTTCCTGGCAAAATAAAAGTATAAGGTCCTGGCAAAGCTCTTTTCAGAATTTTAAACGTAGCCGTATCAATTTGTTTCACATAATCCGAAAGATTACTCAAATCATGACAAATGAATGAGAACTTGGCTTTATCTAGTTTTATACCTTTAATTTTTGCAATGCGTTCCAAGGCTCTAGAATTCGTAATATCACAACCTAAACCATAAACCGTATCTGTTGGATAAATTACCAAACCACCGTCCTTCAAAACTTTAACCACTTTAGCAATAGCTGCTTCAGATGGTTTGTCTTCGTATATTTTTATAAATTGTGCCATTTTTTGTTTTATTTCTAAGAATAGTATTAAAGTTAAGAAATTCTATTGAATAATTTAGACTCTTTCTGTTTTCTTAATTTTACTGCCCAGTTTAACCAATTACATCCAATTTTGCAAAACGCAACAACAATTTCTTAATTCCGCCCACTTCAAACTTAATTTCAGCTTTTTTATCGGCACCAACACCTTCCAAATTGATTACTTGTCCACGACCAAAACGCTCGTGCATAACAATATTCCCTGCAGTCAATTTATTATCGAATAAGTTTGGTGCTGCTGAATTTGGGTTACTAGAAACCGGTTTTAATTTGCGAATTACTGGATTAGCCGTAGGTTGATTATCACCTTGCTGTTTTGGAGGTGGCGTCCCACTGAAGGGTTTTGCCAAACGCAATTTAGATTTATCAACGTCACCAAAAACATCTTTGTCAATCATTGGTTTAAAACGATAATTACTTTCGGCAGGCGTTAAATATTCTAAATATTGACCGTCTATTTCTTCAATAAAACGAGAAGGTTCGCTATCTGTCAATTTTCCCCAGCGGTAACGCGATTGCGCATAGGTTAAATACGCCTGATGTTCAGCTCTGGTTAAAGCCACATAAAATAAACGACGCTCTTCCTCTAGTTCCGAACGGGTACTCATACTCATCGCCGAAGGAAATAAATCTTCTTCCATTCCTACCACAAAAACATGAGGGAATTCAAGTCCTTTTGCTAAGTGAATCGTCATCAAAGCTACTCGATTATCATCATTGGTATCTTTATCCAAATCCGTAGCCAAAGCCACATCTTCCATAAATTCAGACAATGCACCACGGGCACCATCAATCTCTTTTTGACCTTCGGTAAAATCTTTAATACCGTTTAAAAGTTCTTCGATATTCTGAATTTTTGCCATTCCTTCCGGTGTGGCATCTTTTTTCAATTCTTGTACCAATCCTGTTTTTTTAGAAACATGGTCGGTAATATAAAAAGCATCTTGATTTTCGTTGATTACCTGAAAACTCTGAATCATCGTTACAAAATCTTGCAATTTCTGTTTGGTTCCCGAATTCAGTTTCAAGTCAATTCGATCAATATTTTGCATCACTTCAAAAATAGATCTTTTGTAATGATTCGCAGCAACAGTCAATTTTTCGACCGTTGTATCACCAATTCCACGCGCTGGATAGTTAATTACACGCATTAATGCTTCTTCGTCTTTTGGATTAATCACCAATCGCAAATAGCATAAAACGTCTTTAATTTCTTTTCTTTGGTAAAAAGACAAACCTCCATAAATACGATACGGAATATCTCTTTTTCGGAGTGCGTCCTCCATAGCACGGGATTGTGCATTGGTTCTATACAAAATTGCAAATTGTCCATTCGTCATTTGGTTTTGCATTTTTTGTTCGAAAATGGTACTAGCCACAAAACGTCCTTCTTCGGCATCAGTTAAACTGCGATGCACTTTTATCTTTGGACCAAACTCATTGGCAGTCCAAACAATCTTATCTAATTTGGTTTTATTTTTGTCAATAATTGTATTGGCAGCTTCCACAATATTTCGAGTCGAACGGTAATTTTGTTCTAATCGAAAGGTTTTTACACCTTGATAATCTTTTTGGAAATTCAAGATATTATTGATGTTGGCACCACGGAAAGCATAAATACTCTGCGCATCATCACCTACCACACAAATATTTTGGAATTTATCCGATAAAGCGCGAACAATTAAATACTGAGAGTGATTCGTATCTTGGTACTCATCCACCAAAATATAGCGGAAACGATTTTGATATTTCGCTAAAACTTCTGGAAAACGGGTCAATAATTCATTCGTTTTCAATAATAAATCATCAAAATCCATCGCTCCCGACTTGAAACAACGATCTACATAATTTTGATAAATTTCGCCCATTCTAGTTTTTTTAGCCATCGCATCTGTTTCCTGTAAATCAGGATCATTGAAATAGGCTTTTACCGTAATCAAGCTATTTTTAAAAGTCGAAATTCGGCTTAAAATCTGTTTCGGTTTATAAACATCTCTGTCCAATTGCATTTCTTTGATAATCCCCGAAATAGCACGCAGCGAATCTTGAGAATCATAAATAGTGAAATTGGAAGGATATCCTAATTTATCAGCTTCTGAACGTAAAATTTTAGCAAAAATAGAGTGAAAAGTTCCCATCCAAAGGTTTTTAGCTTCGCTAGAACCTACAATATCTGAAATACGAACTTTCATCTCACGTGCTGCTTTGTTGGTAAACGTAAGCGACAAAATATTAAAAGCATCCACACCTTGATGCATTAAATAGGCAATTCTTATGGTTAACACACGTGTTTTTCCAGAACCTGCACCCGCAATAATAATCATTGGTCCGTCTTTTTGTAATACGGGTTCGCGTTGTGCTTCGTTAAGTTGTGAAATATATTTCTCCATTACTATTTATCTATTTATGCAAAAATAAGTATTTAAGAGTTAATTCACGAATACAATCCTTGATTATAAATTCGCTATTTATTTCACAAAGATGCGCAAAGTCAGCACAGAGATACGCTAAAATTTAAAACTGAATTTTAAACTTTTCTTTGCGAAGCTTTTCGTTATTTTTTCATAGAGATTCACAAAGAAACTCAGAGAAAAACAAAGGATTTTAATTTTTTTATTTGTAAAACTTTGCGCATACTATTTGCGAAACTTTGCGTTATATTTTTTTAAAACTTATCGTTGCGAATCTTTATGCTTTTATGTTTGAGAATCTTTGCGAAATAACTCTAAAAGTATACTTTTGTTCAACCAAATTTTGCATCAAAATGGATTCAACAAAAATCATAGAAATTCTTGCTTACACTATTCCTTCATTGATAACAGGCGGAGTAGCTTATTTTTTATTCAATTCTCATTTTAAAGACCAACAAAACACCAGACACTGGTTGATTCAAAAAGAAAATCAAAAATCAGCATTGCCTTTGCGATTGCAAGCTTACGAAAGAATGGCTTTGTTAATGGAGCGCTTACAACCTTCCCAACTGATGGTGCGTATTAATCCTATTTCTACCGATAAAAATGATTATGAAAATTATGTAATTGCTCACATCGAACAGGAATTTGAACACAATATTGCACAGCAAATTTATATCTCTGATCAATGTTGGACGATAGTTACAACTGCTAAAAATGCTATTGTACAAATGATTCGTACCGCAGCAAAAAACGAAAAAGTAACGAATGCTGATGAATTAAGAACTTTTGTAATTAGTGAATTAATCAATAAAAATTCGCCAAATAATACCGCATTAGCTTTTATAAAAAATGAAGTAGCCGAATTGTGGTAAATTATTTAATAGCTTCCAATATTTCACTTTTTTTCAACGCATATTGAAAGCCTTCTTCCCACCATTGGGTCATTTTTACTTTATTAAAAATCAAAGCATTATTAGTTAAATCAATCGGAGTATAATACAAATTGAGTTTTACATTATTGTAAGTAGCTGCTAAGGTTCCAATTAAAATATCGTGTTTCTCTATTTGGTCTAATTCAATTTGGAATAAATCAATCAATAAAGCAAATGGATTTTTTCCAATAGTATTTCTAGGTGTTGCTTTTTCAGTTTCTAAAATAATTACATCAACTTCTGTTGCACCTCGATTAATAGCTTCTTGAATAGGTACCAAACTAGAAAACCCACCGTCAGCATAATCAAATCCTTTGATATTAACGATACTCATAAAGGGAATGTAATTACTTGAAATCCAAATCCAATCGCAAAACTCATCATAAGTACAATCTTTAATCGACTTGTATTCTGCTTGATTTATGGTGAGATTGGTAACCGTAACAACAACATCTGTATCTAGTTCTTTTAACCGGTTAAATTCTTCAATAGGCAAATTCTTTTTGATGTAAGAGCGCAGTTTTTTGCTTTCGCCAAAGGTTCTTTTCCCTTTAAAAAACTGTAACAAAACATTAAAATGATTGATACTTACTACATCAATTCCATCCTTTTTCTTAACAATAAACGGATTAATATTAAAGATTTTCCCCATATCCACATTGGTATAAATACGATGTATTTTTTCAATATTTCCGAGAGCCAAATGAGGTATCAGTAAGCTTCCAGTAGAAGTTCCAATAAATAAATCATATTTGATTTTCTTGTTTTCCAATAAAAATTGGGCTACACCTCCTGCAAATGCTCCTTTGCTTCCTCCTCCAGAAATAACCAATGCTCTCATAAAACTTTAATTTATTAGTCGATTCAATTGAAACTGCTCTTTTTCGCTCAAACTAGGTAAGATTCGAATAAAAGCATCTTTATATTCTTGATTTTTTATTAATATTCGAATAGTATCACGTCCAAATTTAGAAAATTGCCACATGTGATGTGTCGTTGCTTTTACCAAATTTACCAAAACTGTATCATTAACAATCTTAAATCCAATCAGTTTTTCTAAAGCATTTTGTCTTGTATTCGCTTCATATTTATCAGATGAATACCCAATTAACTCCTCAATTACATCTTGTTTATTAGAGTCGTATTCCGGAGTCATTAAAACCAATGACAACCATAAAGTTCTTAAATTATAGTCGTTAAAACCAATCCAATTTTTAGATTTTTCTAAATACGTTAATCGTTGTTTGGGAAAATTTCGCCACAAATAAAGTAAAGCAATTTCTTGGGTTTGATAAGAAGCATCATTTAAAAGACTTTCGTAATTCACTCGAAAATCTTCCGGAATTTTAGATAACGAATAGGCTACAGCTTGACGAACTTGGACATTTTTGGTAGCTAAAGCCAATTGTAAAAGCTCTTTTTTAGCTTCAAAAGATTCATTTTTAAGTTGGTTTACAATCATTTCTTTCACTGTATAATAGGCATCTGATTGCAAAATTTGCTGAAAATATTTTGATTTTTCAGCAAATGACTTTGACTTCATTTTGTCAATCTCTAACAATAATTTTGCAGTTTTATTTTTCACTAATGACTCATTGACTTTTTGAGTATTAATTACAGTTGTTTCAAGCCATTCTTTAGAAAATAAATCAGTATTAAAATGACTCACTTTTTGTACTTCAGCCAAAAAATCATCAGTGGCTACCGTTTTAAAAGCATATTTCTTTAAATAGTTTTTAATTACTTTTTTAAATGCTTTATCTCCTATTTCCTGATGCAAAGTAAACAACGCCCAAGCTCCTTTTTGGTAATAACTCAAAGAGCTCGCTTTTTCGTTCAAAATAGGAATCGTATCAGTTCTAGAAGCATACTTTATTTGCTGAATGGATTCGTACATTTTAGAATAAAAATAATCTTCTCCATAAATTTCCTTCTCAGCTAATAAAGCATAATAAGTGGCAAATCCCTCTTGTAACCAATGGTGTTTTCCACTGGCTGACGTAATCAAATCACCAAACCATTGATGTGCCAATTCGTGTGCATCCACATTAGTGTAATTGCGGTCTTCAAAACCTGTAGAATCCACCACATAACGCGTGGCAAATAAGGTTGCCGATGTATTTTCCATTCCAGCATACAAAAAATCCCGAACTGGAACTTGCTTATAGACTTTCCAAGGATACTTCACTCCTATTTCTTTTTCTAAAAAATTAAATATTCGAGCCGAATAACGATACGTAGGCTCAAAACGAGCAGTATCTTTGTTTTCCAAATACAATTCGAGCGGAATTTTACTTTTAGAGAATTGTATTTTCTTTTCAAATTTGCCAATGGCAAGCATCAATAAATACGAACTCATCGGTTTTTCCATTTGATATTTCCAAACGGAAGTTTTCTCGCTATTTATTTTTTGTTTTAAAACACCATTAGCAATCACCTGATACGCTGCATTGAATTTGATTTCCAAGTTAAAAATCACTTTTTCATTCACATCATCAAAACTTGGAAACCAATTGCTGGTATATTTTCCTTGACCTTGAGTCCAGATTTGCATATCTCCCGTAATTTCTGAACCTACAAAATACAAGGCTTGTTTTGGTGTTGCCTGATATTCAAAACTAATTTGGCCTTTCCCTTTTTGAAACGGATAAATAATTAAAAGTTGTTTCGCTGAATTTATGTACTGAACAACATTTTGATTCAATTTTATATTAGAAAAATTCATGTTTTGCGCATCAATTTTCAAAGTGTCTGTGGGTTGTAAAATATCAAAAGAATAATTCACTGTACCTGAAATGGATTTTTCAGCGGCATTTAAATTTAAATGTGCCGAAACGGAAGTAAAATCAACAAACTTTGTCTGTTGCGCAAAAAGAAAAGTGGAAATAAAAAGAAAAAGGTATTTCATTTGAAGCAAATTATAGCCAGAATCCCAAAGTTACAAAGGTTTAACCAACTAACGGAAGTATTTTTGTATGTTTACCTCTTAAATTTTTAATAAAATTACGTTGAAGAAAGCCCTTTTTAACTGGAGCAGCGGAAAAGATTCTGCCCTAGCCTTATACAAAATACAACAAAATCCAGAATATGAAATTGATTGTTTATTAACTTCTGTAAACCAGCAATTTCAACGCATTTCGATGCATGGCGTTAGAGTTGAATTATTACAACAACAAGCTAAAAGCATTGGAATTCCACTAGAAATCATGCAAATTCCAGAAATGCCCACGATGGAAGTTTATGAAAATGTGATGCAGGAAACATTGGAAAAATTAAAAGAAAAAGGAATTACACACTCTATTTTTGGGGATATTTTCCTTGAAGATTTACGTAAATACCGTGAAGACAAATTAGCTAAAATGCGATTTGAAGGTGTTTTTCCACTTTGGAAAATTCCAACAAAAGATTTAATTCAAGAATTTATTTCTTTAGGTTTTAAAACGATTGTTGTTTGTGTAAACGAACGTTATTTGGACAAAAGTTTTGTGGGAAGAATAATTGACCAACAATTTATTGATGATTTACCAGAGAATGTTGATGTATGTGGAGAAAACGGAGAATTCCACACTTTTAGTTTTGATGGTCCTATTTTCAAGAAACCCATCAATTTTGAAATAGGTGAAATCGTTTATAGAAAATATGAAAAACGAAAACAAAAATCCTCAAATACCGCTTGCGATTCGGATGCTACCGATGCTTACGATTATGGATTTTGGTATTGTGATTTAATCCCTAAAAACGACTAAAAACAAAAAATCCAAAATCGGAATTGATTTTGGATTTTTCTTTATTGCTGTAATTGTAATTACAATTTCTTTGCATTTTTTACTTTTTGATCAGTAATAGCAATTGCTAATACTTCACTCATTTCTTTTACATAATGAAAAGTAACTCCTGTTAAGTACTCTGGTTTTATTTCATCAACATCACTTTTGTTTTCGTGACACAAGATGATTTCTTTGATATTTGCTCGTTTAGCAGCTAAAATTTTCTCTTTAATTCCACCTACTGGCAATACTTTTCCTCTAAGCGTAATTTCGCCTGTCATGGCAATATTTTTCTTTACTCTTTTTTGTGTAAATAAAGAAACTAAAGATGTTAGCATTGCAATTCCCGCACTTGGTCCATCTTTAGGTGTTGCTCCTTCTGGCACATGTAAGTGAATGTTATATTTAGATAACAACTCCGAATTTAAACCTAATTGATCCACATTCGCTTTTATATATTCTAAAGCAATTGTAGCCGATTCTTTCATCACGGGACCTAAATTTCCTGTAATAGTCATACCTCCTTTTCCTGGCGAAAGTAAAGACTCTATAAAAAGAATATCTCCTCCAACACTAGTCCAAGCCAAACCTGTAACTACTCCAGCAACATCATTACTTTCGTATTTATCACGCTCTAATCTTGGAACGCCCAGCACTTTTACAATATCTTCATCAGTCACTTTTTTATTGTACTCCTCCTCCATTGCAACAGATTTTGCTGCATTTCGAATCACTTGTGCAATTTTTGCTTCCAATCCACGAACGCCTGACTCACGAGTGTAACCTTCTACTATTTTTTCCAATTGTTTTTTACCAATAGTCAAATCTTTCGAAGTCAATCCATGTTCTTTTAATTGACGTGGAAACAAATGTTGCTTAGCTATCTCTACTTTTTCTTCAATTGTATAACCAGACATTTTGATGATTTCCATTCTATCTCTCAAAGCAGGCTGAATAGCTCCCATATTGTTTGATGTAGCAATGAACATCACTTTTGATAAATCATAACCTAATTCAACGAAATTGTCGTAAAAAGAACTATTTTGTTCTGGATCCAAAACTTCTAATAATGCCGAGGATGGATCGCCTTGATTGCTATTCGATAATTTATCAATTTCATCCAAAACAAAAACTGGATTAGAAGTTCCTGCTTTTTTCAAGCTTTGAATAATTCTACCTGGCATAGCTCCAATATAAGTTTTTCTATGTCCACGAATCTCCGCTTCATCTCGCAACCCACCTAAAGAAATACGAACGTATTCTCTACCCAAAGCTTCAGCAACTGAACGACCAATCGAGGTTTTACCAACACCTGGAGGTCCTGTCAAACAAATAATTGGCGATTTCATATCGTTTCTTAATTTCAAAACGGCCAAATGCTCAATCATTCTTTTCTTTACTTCTTCTAAACCAAAATGATCACGATCAAGAATTTTTTGGGCATTTTTTAAATCAAAATTATCTTTTGAAAATACGTTCCAAGGCAAATCCAACAACAATTCCATGTAGTTTCTTTGGATTCCATAATCAGGAGCTTGCGGATTCATTCTACGCATTTTTGTCAATTCTTTTTCAAAAATCTGTTGCGTCTTTTCATCCCATTTTTTATCCTTAGACTTCACTAACATTTCGTCCATTTCTTCTTCCTGAGTCGAACCACCTAATTCCTCTTGAATGGTTTTCATCTGTTGGTGCAAGAAATATTCTCTTTGCTGTTGATCTAAATCAAAACGTACTTTAGATTGAATATCGTTTTTAAGTTCCAATTTTTGCAACTCAATATTCATGTATTTTAAAGTCTCTAAAGCTCTATCTTTTAAATCGTTGATAGCTAACAAATCTTGTTTCTCTTTAACTAATAAATTCATATTAGAAGTAACAAAATTGATCAAGAAAGATTGACTTTCAATGTTTTTTATAGCAAAAGTAGCTTCACTTGGAATATTAGGACTTACTTTAATAATTTGTATAGCTAACTCTTTTATAGAATCTAAAATTGCTAAAAATTCAGAATCATCACTATTTGGTCTATCTTCAGAAAAATCTTTAATTAATGCCGAAATATAAGGTTCTTCAGAAGTTATAGATTCGATTTCGAAACGTTTTTTCCCTTGCAAAATAACAGTTGTAGTTCCATCAGGCATTTTTAATACTCTCAAAATGCGAGCAACTGTACCAATTGAGTTAATATCTTCCTTAGAAGGATCTTCAATATCTTCATCTTTTTGAGCAACAACACCAATTATTTTTCCGCCAGCATTAGCGTCATCAATCAATTTTATCGATTTATCTCTTCCTGCTGTAATAGGAATTACAACGCCTGGAAACAAAACCATGTTTCTCAATGGAAGAATTGGTAAAGATTCAGGAAGTTCTTCCTTCATCATTTCCTCTTCATCTTCTGGTGTTAATAAAGGTATTAATTCAGCTTCTGAATCGAATTCTTGTTGTGACAGATTGTCAATAGTAAGTATTTTATGTTTTGACATAGTATAATTTAAGTCTTTTTGTCATTAAACCGCATATTCGCCTAATAACAAAGTTAGTATATATCTATTTTATATCACTGAAAATCAAATAGTAATACAAATAAATGGTGTTATTTAATTCTTATATGACAATCTCTGTGCCATAAAAGCAGGTCAAAAAGGATTGCCCTCAAAAAGTAAATTACTATTTGAGGGCAATTGATTCTGCTTTTTTGTTAATCTAATATTCTACATCAAAATTGCCTTCGGTTATTATAAATGGTGTTGCACCATTAGTAGTAAATTGAAATGTTCCTTTTATTCTATCATTTGTTTTAGAAGTAATAGTAACATTGCCTGAAACAGCTTTGTACTCATCATTTACATCTTCATAATACCCCTGAACATCAGCTCCAACAGTATTTGTAATAGTATGACTTCCTGTTCCTAAAGTGTTTTTTATAGCAATTGACAAATTATTAAAATTAGCATCTAAAGCACCAATAGTTATAAAATCATTAATTTCAATAGCAGAAATATCAGTAGCTACAAAATTTGTCCCTCCCACTTTTGCAGTAAAAACATCCGTTGATTCTTCTTGAGTAGTATATGGAATATCTTTGAAAACACCATTTGTAAAGTTAATTGCCGCTTTAGGAGTATCTGGATCTGTCCAATAACCTTTAAATTTAAAAGTCCCTGATATTGTTTTAGTTGTTGTGTTAATACTTGTAATAGTTATTGAACCAGTATCTTCTGTTGGATTATCCTCATTTATTGCTAAATAGCCGTACTCTGTTCCAGCTGGAGAATAAATCACAAGATTCACATTAGCATCATAGGTACCCGTAGTTGATCCTTCAATCATTAATCCAAAACCTTCGCCATTTGCTTTAATAGCCGAAATTTCTATGAAATTTCCCCTAATTATTGCCTGAACTTCTTTAGCTGTCCAAGTTTGACCACTAAAATCAGCTTTAAAAGTACCAGAACCTACATCAGTTCCAGTATCAGGATTTGATTCAACAGTTCCATCTACGGGCTCATAGGTACACGATGCAAATAGTGTTACTAAAACTAACAAAATTAGTTGTGGTGTATTTTTTAATATTCTCATAAAAAGGAGTTTTTTATTATCTCCAAATATAATTTTTATTTTTATTTTTTCAATTACTTTCTAGGTACTTTTCTTAATAAAAGCACCCCGATAATAAAGAAAACCGCTAAAAATACAATTGCAAAACGAGGACTACCTGTAATTTGATCAATAATTCCATAAACCATCATACCAATTACAATCCCGATTTTCTCGGCAACATCATAAAAACTAAAGAAAGAAGCGGTATCCTTTGTTTCTGGTAAAAATTTAGAATAAGTGGAACGAGATAAAGACTGGATTCCTCCCATTACAAGTCCAGCAATTGTTGCCATAATATAAAAATGTATGGGTAATGAGATAAAATAAGCAAGAATACAAAATACGACCCAAATGCTATTAATTACTATCAAAGTTGGAATATTACCCCATTTATTAGAAGCTCTAGAAGTTAAAACGGCTCCTAATATAGCTACAATTTGTATTAATAAAATACAAATGATTAATCCGATTGTACTTTCTTCTTTAGATGACCATTGAATTTCTTGTGCTCCAAAATAAGTAGCTACTAGCATCACCGTTTGTACAGCCATACTATACACAAAAAAACTTCTTAAATATGCTTTTAAACGTACATTTTCCTCCAGTAATAACCAAACTTTTTTGAGTTCTTTAAAACCATTAAAAAAGATGGCTTTAGTAACTTTTTGCTGGGAATTTTTATTCCCATTTGGTAAATAATAATAGCTATATTGACTGAATAAAATCCACCAGACTCCAACCATTACAAAAGAATATCGCATGGCTTTCATAGCAGCTTCACCATCTGTTCCTGTAATTCCAAAAAGTTTAGGTTTCATAATCATGGCTAGATTTATAATCAATAAAATAACACTACCTATATATCCTAAAGAATAGCCTTTAGCACTAATTGCATCCTGCTGTTCTTCAAAAGCAATATCAGGTAGATAAGAATTATAAAAAACTAAACTCCCCCAATACCCTAATAATCCAAGAAAATAAAATGCCAATCCAATATAAATATTTTCTAAGTCAAACCAATACAATCCCATACAAGATAATGCACCTAGGTAACAAAAAAACTTCATAAACGACTTTTTATTCCCTACATAATCGGCTATTCCTGATAATAAAGGCGAAATAAAAGAAACCACTAAAAAAGCTGCAGCCGTAACAAAACTAATTAATGCTGTATTTTTTAAATGAAAGCCGAAAACATCTATATAATGATTATCCTCAGAAAATAAAGCTTCGTAGAAAATTGGAAATACTGCTGAAGCAATGGTAAGTGTGTAAACCGAATTTGCCCAATCATAAAATGCCCAAGCATTTAATAATTTTTTATCTCCTTTTTGTAATGGATTCATATCTCTTAATTTTTTTGACGAATTTATTGTTTTTTTTAAGAGTTTCTACTGAAATCAACTAAAAATATTGTTATTAAAAAAACATAAAAAAAGCCAATTCAAACGAATTGGCTTAAAAACTGATTGTCTTTCTATTTATTTAAATATGACTCCAAATTTAGCTGCTACAGCTTTTGCTTCTGGAACCATAGCTTGTAAATTAGCAATTCTAGTAGCATCAGAAGGGTGTGTACTCATAAATTCTGGTTGTGCTGCTCCACCTGAATTTGCCGACATTCTAGTCCAAAAACTAATTGCTTCTTCTGGATTATATCCAACAATTGCCATTAATATTAAACCTATTTTATCGGCTTCGGTTTCATGACTTCTACTAAAAGGAAGCATCACTCCTACTTGCGAACCAATTCCATAATATTGTTGCCACATTTCTTGCTTTTCAGCAGATTGACTTCCTGTTGCAGCGGCTACTCCTGCAGCACCCAAAGTTTGCAATTGAGAAGCACTCATACGTTGTGCACCATGATTAGCAAGAGCATGAGAAACCTCGTGTCCCATTACTGTAGCTAAACCTGCATCCGTTTTAGTAATTGGTAAAATCCCAGAATAAACTACAATTTTCCCTCCTGGCATACACCAAGCATTTACCTCTTTACTATCGACTAATTTGTATTCCCATTGGTATCCGTCTAAATAATTAGTTTGTCCAAGAGAAGCCAAATAACGCTCGGCTGCTACTTTTATTTTGATTCCAACAGACTCTACTTTTTTAGCATCTGCAGTACCCGAAATCACTTTGTTTTCCTTTAAAAAAGTTCCATACTCCTGAAAAGATGATGGAAACAATTCGCTGTTAGAAACAAAATTTAAGGTTCTTTTTCCAGTTAATGGATTAGTTGCGCACGAATACACTAAACCTAATGTTGCAATTCCTATAAGGAGTAAATTCTTTTTCATGATAGTTAAATTTTTCCTAACAAAAATACAAATATTATTAACTATTGCTTTACAAAATTAATTACAATTCTATCAAAATATCAATTTAATAATTATCCAATAATATGTAAAACATTAAAATCCTTAGGAACAATTAGATATTGATGTTCTTTAAAAATTTTGGCATCAAAAACAATCTCTTCATTATCAATTTCAATAGTTTTGATTTCAAATGGCAATCCAATAAAATTAATTTTGTATTTGGTGTAATTAGTATCGTACTTGCCTTCTTTGTGTTGTTGAATATTCAATTCATTCTCTTTTCCTTTTAATTGAAAAGATAAAAAACTAAATCTTCCTTTTTTATAATCATATCCATCTTGCGCATCTTCATACACTACCGATTTTTCTTTTCCTTCTATATAATACACATCAAGAGTCAATTCGTCAAACTCTAATTCGCCCACATATTGTTGTACTGGATATTTAGGTATAATAGCACCTGCTTTAACAAAAACAGGAATTTCATCAAATTTAGTATCTACCCAAGTTTCTTTCCCTCCTTTTACCAAACTATTCGTCCAGTAATTGTACCATTCTCCACGAGGAACATACATTCTTCTTCCTAAAGCATTTGGCTCTAAAATAGGGCAAACTAAAATTTGATTACCAAAGATGAATTCATCATTTCTATAATGCGTTTGAATATCTTCTTGATCAAAATATACTAAAGGCTTCAACATTGGCGTACCTTCCTCAATATATTGCCAAAACATCGTGTATAAATAAGGTAATAATTGGTAACGAAGATTGACAAATTTTCTAGTAATATCAATCACTTCTTCATCAAAAGCCCAAGGTTCTTGATTTCCATGATCTCCAGATGAGTGTGTTCTACAAAAAGGATGGAAAACACCTAATTGAATCCATCTAGCATATAACTCACCAGTAGGTTGTTCCGCAAAACCTCCAATATCTGAACCCGTAAATCCCATCCCTGAGATTGACATTCTTTGTACTTGAATGTTAGCAATCCAAAGATGTTCCCAAGTCGCTACATTATCTCCTGTCCAAGAAGAAGTGTAACGTTGTGCTCCTGAGTAAGCCGATCTTGTAATAATAAATGGTCTTTTTGGATAAGCAAAACGTTTTACTCCATGGTAAGTTGCTCTTGCCATTTGAGTTCCATAAATGTTGTGCGCTTTTCTATGACTACATGGATTTCCATCGTAATTATGGCGAACATCATTAGGGAATGTTTTATTAGGAACTTCCATTACCGCAGGTTCGTTCATATCATTCCACACTCCTTTTACTCCAATATCTGAAATTAATTCTTTAAATAATCCAGCCCACCACTCTCTTACTTCGGGATTTGTATAATCTGGGAAATTACATTCTCCAGGCCACACTTTTCCTTTCATATAAGGACCATCTGCTCTTTTACAAAAATAATCTTTAGCTAAAGCTTCTTTGTAAACCGAGTATTCTTTATCAATTTTGATTCCTGGATCAATAATCACAATAGTTTTAAAGCCATCTTCAGCTAATTCTGAAACCATTCGTTTTGGATCAGGAAAATATTCTTTGTTCCAAGTAAAACATCTGAAACCTTCCATATAATCAATATCCAAATAAATGGCATCACATGGAATTTGCAATTCTCTAAATTTAGCCGCTACCTCTTTTACGTTGCTCTCTGGATAATAACTCCACTTACATTGATGATAACCCAATGCCCACAATGGCGGCAATTCAGGTTTTCCTGTTAAATCTGTATAAGAAGTCACCACATCTTGCATGTTGGGTCCATAGAAAAAGTAATAATTCATTTCTCCTCCATCAGACCAAAAACTGGTAACATTTCTTCTTTCGTGACAAAAATCAAAGAAACTTCTAAAAGTATTGTCAAAGAAAATACCGTAAGATTGCTTGTTATGTAATCCTATGTAAAAAGGAACCACTTTATATAATGGTTCTTGTTCTTTTTGAAAAGCATATTGGTCAGTAGCAAAATTCTCCACTCTTTTCCCTTTAAGGTTCATTTGAGTAGCTTTATCGCCTAAACCATAAAAACATTCTCCATCTCTGGAAGCTTTACTCATTTTTACGATATTACCTCCAAATTCGTATGATTCTTCCCAATGAAAACCCAATTCATCTTCTAAAATCACATTTCCTTTTAAATCATATATAGACGACCTTAAATCTGCTTTTTGGACTTTACAGATTATTTTATTCGTCGTAATTTGGTAGTAATCCTTTTCTTCTGTAACTGCTAAATGATTGTATCCATGAGAATGACTCTTATCAATAGCGTAAGAGAAATCGTTGCTAAAATAACCTTTAGTTGTAAAGCGAAAACGAATTAAACTATCTCTTAAAACAGTAAGCTTTAAAATAACACTATTGTCAGTATAAAAATAGACCGAATCAACATCATGCATATAAGAAACTATTTTTGATGGGTATAAATCCCCTTTGTATTCTAATTCTGTATTTGTAATCATGTCTATTCTATTTTGATTAATATTGTGCTCACCCTTTCAAACATACAAAAAAACTCTTTTATAAATAAATATTCTCTTTTTTATTCACGAAAACGATATAGCTATGCATTTAATAAAAAAAAGAAGCATTAATCTTAAAATTAATACTTCTTTTTAAAATAAATAGGTTTTATGTAGTCCTCATTTTAGGTTTTAAAAAAACTGCTTATACAATTTTAAAAACAGTAACACTTAATGGTGGTAATAGTAGTTCTACTGAATAATCTCTACCTCCATAAGGTGAAGATTCAATCTTTAAATCAGACGTATTCAATACATTACTTCCGTTATATTTTTCTAAGTCACTATTGAATATTTCTTTTAGTTTTCCTTTTTTAGGAACTCCAATTCTGTAATTGTTACGTACAATTTGTGTAAAATTACAAACTATAATCAAATCATCTTTAGGATTTTTTCCTTTTCGAATATAAGAAAGAACCGCATTTTGATGATCGGAATAATTAATCCATTCAAATCCTTCTGAACTAAATTGTTTTTGGTGTAAAGCGGGCTCTGATTTATACAATTGATTTAAATCCTTAATCAACTCTTTCACGCCATTATGAACAGAATATTGTAATAAATGCCAATCTAAACTTTTTTGAAAATTCCATTCTCCCATTTGCCCAAATTCGCATCCCATAAAAAGCAAGTTAGTTCCTGGATGCGTAAACATATAACCATAAAGCAAGCGTAAATTGGCAAATTTTTGCCATTCATCACCAGGCATTCGGTCGGCAATAGATTTTTTACCATACACTACTTCATCATGTGATAATGGCAACATAAAGTTTTCGGTAAAAGCATACGTCATTGAAAATGTCAAATCATTTTGATGGTATTTTCTATAGACAGTATCTTTTTGGAAATATTTTAAAGTATCATGCATCCATCCCATCATCCATTTCATTCCAAATCCAAGTCCTCCTACATCTGTAGGTCTAGAAACCATTGGAAAAGATGTACTTTCTTCGGCAATAGTTTGAACTCCTTCAAAATTAGAATATACTACTTCATTGAATTCCTTTAAAAAACTAATCGTATCTAGATTTTCTCTTCCTCCAAAAATATTGGCTTCCCACTCTCCATCTTTTCTAGAATAATCTAAATATAGCATCGAAGCAACAGCATCCACTCTTAGACCATCAATATGATAATGTTGCAACCAAAACAAAGCATTACTAATTAAGAAAGAACGCACTTCGTTTCTTCCATAATTGAACACTAAACTTTTCCAATCCGGATGATAGCCTTTTCTACGATCAGGATGTTCATAAAGATTAGAACCATCAAAATAGCCTAATCCGTGTGCATCATCTGGAAAATGAGATGGAACCCAATCCAGAATAACTCCAATACCGGCTTGGTGTAATTTGTCTACTAAGACCATAAAATCTTGTGGATTTCCAAAACGGGAAGTTGGTGCAAAATAACCTACTAATTGGTATCCCCATGAAGGATCATAAGGATATTCCATTACTGGCATAAACTCCACATGGGTAAATCCCATTTCTTTTACATAACTAACTAAATCTTCTGCTAACTCTAGGTAAGTTAAAAATCTATTATCTTCACCGCGTTTCCAAGATCCTAAATGTACTTCGTAAACGGAATAAGGCTTGTCTAAATCATTATGCTCTTTTCGAGTTTTCATCCATTTAGAATCATCCCACTTATGATTTAAATCCCAAACAACTGATGCAGTGTGTGGTGGTTTTTCACAATAAAAAGCAAAAGGATCAGCCTTTTCAGTAACTAAGCCTCCATTATTGGATAGTATTTTATATTTATAAGTAGAACCCTTTTCAATATTAGGAATAAAACCTTCCCAAATACCTGAAGAATCCCAACGTACATTAAGTTCGTGTTCACCTTGCGTCCAAAAATTAAAATCTCCTACAACAGAAACTGAATGAGCAGTAGGAGCCCAAACAGCAAAATAAACACCTTGAACACCATTTAATTCTATCAAATGAGCACCCAACTTTTCATACAATTTAAAATGTTTTCCAGCTTTGAATAAGCTAATATCAAAATCAGTAAAAAGGGAATGCGAAATAACTTTACTCATAGTATTCTTTGGTATAATTCTAAATATTTAAAAATAGAATATTGATGTAAAAACAGTTAATTAACTTATTCAATTTTAAAATTATCAGGTAAAGTTACACCTTTCTTTATTACTACAATTCCATCTTTTATAGTGTATAATTCAGCACTAAGATTCTCTAAATGCGTACCACCATTAATGTAAACATTATTACCTATTCTACAGTTTTTATCTACTAAAGCATTGTTGATATAACAGCCTTCTCCTATACCAATTAAAGTTATACCATCTTTCATATCCTCTTCCATATCTTCAATACTTTGATAGAAGTCGTTCCCCATAACATAAGTATTTTTGACAACTGAATCTTTACCAATTCTTGCTCGAACTCCTATAACCGAATGTTCAATTTCTTTAGCATTTATAATACATCCTTCAGAAATTAAAGATTTATCCACCATGGTATTTTTAAACTTAGATGGCGGTAACATACGAGGTCTTGTGTATATTTTATTGATGTCGTCAAACAAGTTAAATTTTGGTACATCTTCTGTTAATCCAATATTGGCTTCAAAAAAAGAATCAATATTTCCAATATCTGTCCAATAGCCTTCGTATTGATAACTAAGTATTTTTTTATTCCCAACAGCATTTGGAATAATTTCTTTACCAAAATCTTTAGTATCAGGATCAGCCATTAGGTCCACTAAAAGTTTTTTGTTAAAAACATAAATCCCCATAGAAGCTAAATATTTTTTACCTTCAGCTTTCATTTCATCGCTTACTTCTGATTCCCAATCTGGTAACAATTCTTTGACTGGTTTTTCAATAAAAGCTTCTATACAACTTTCACTATTTGATTTTAAAATTCCAAAATCAGGAGCATCTTTAGCATTAACTGGTAATGTAGCAATTGTAATATCAGCTTCATTTTTAATATGCTCTTCAAGCAAATCATTAAAATCCATTTGATACAATTGATCCCCTGATAAAATTAGTGCATAATCAAAATTATGATTTAAAAAATGAGGCATACACTGTCTTACTGCATCAGCAGTTCCTTGGAACCATGTTGGATTATCTGGTGTTTGTTCAGCTGCTAAAATATCTACAAAAGCTTGACTAAAAGCACTAAACACATAAGTATTCTTGATATGTGCATTAAGAGAAGCGGAATTAAACTGCGTTAATACAAACATTCTATAGATATCCGAATTCATACAATTCGAAATTGGAATATCTACCAATCTATATTTTCCTCCAATTGGGACTGCTGGTTTAGATCTAGTTTCTGTTAAAGGATATAATCTTGATCCTTGACCTCCTCCTAAGATAATAGCAATAACGTTTTTTCTTTTTGCCTTCATATTTTGTTAAGTATTAAATTGTACATTTCTATATATTCCTGACTGGCTTTTTCCCAAGAATGATCAGTGTTCATTCCTATTTTTCTAATTTTATTTAAATGCTCTTTATCTTCGTATAAACTAATTGCTCTTTGGATAGAATAACATATATCTCCTACAGAAGATTGGTCATGGCAAATTCCATTTCCATCATCTCCAAAATCGAATACAGTATCTTGCAATCCTCCTGTTCTTCTAACAATTGGAATCGTTCCATATCGTAAGGAATACATTTGATTTAATCCACAAGGTTCTACCCTTGAAGGCATTAATAAAAAGTCGGCTCCAGCATAAATTAAATGAGCTAATTCTTCATTATACCCAATAAAAGTATTGTAATTCCCTTTATAATCAGCTAGTAAGCTATTCAATTGATTTTCAATTTGAGCATTACCAGAACCTAATATTAAAATATTAATTTCTTTGTAATTCTCTGAAAGTGCTAAAGCAGAAGCTTGAGGTAATAAATCTCCACCCTTTTCATCCCACAATCTACCTATAAAACTAAATAAAGGTTTTGTAGGATCTAGTTTAAAGAGTGTACAAAGGGTTTCTTTATTCTCTTGTTTTCCTTTTTCAAAATTTCGAATGGAATAATTCTTTTCTAACATTTTGTCTGTAGTAGGATCCCAAACTTGTGTATCTATTCCGTTTAAAATCCCTCTAGATTTGTAACGAACCAAATTGAATAAGGATTCCAAACCATTAGCCGAATTATTAATTTCGTCCAAATAACTTGGTGAAACAGTAGTAACTGCCGAAGCGCATTTTACCCCAACAGCTAACGAATTAATTTGGTGATCCCATTCTAAAAGTTTTACATGGTTCAAATCAAACTCTGGAAAATAATTCAATTTATCAAAACCAAACTGTCCCTGATATAAACCATTATGAATAGTTATCATTGAAGGTGTATTCAACAACTTATTATATTTATAACAACATTGCATCATAAAAGGAATTAATCCCGTATGATGATCATGACAATTAATAACATCAGGCATTGTTTCACGCCCAATAATCCAATCTAAGGTAGCAACTTGAAAAGACATGAATCGCTCAATATCATCATCATAACCGTAAACATTCTTTCTGTCAAAAAGTTCTGATATTTCAATTAAATACAATTCAAATCCTAATTTATCAGTTGTTTCTTTAAGAACACTAAAAGGAAAATTAAAATTCCCTAATTTAACTGATCCCCAATGAACACATTCAAAATCATTTTCATTTCTGAATTTAGTTTCATAACAAGGCATTACAACCCTCATTTTATGACCTGCATTACCTTGGTATTTTGGCAGGGCTCCAACCACATCAGCTAAACCACCTACTTTAGCCACTGGATAACACTCTGCACTAATATGAAATATTTCCATTTATTGATTTATGTTTATTTTAGGTTAAAAAAATACAATATAAAAAAGTTAAGTTAAATTACAATCAAATCAATACAAACAATATCAGATTGATTAATAATATTGTTTTTAACTTTTTCTAAATATAGTAAAATTTAGAAACAATAGCAGAGAAAATCAAAAAAAAGTAGCCCTAAAAGCATATTTATTTTTTTAAGCTAAAACCTTAAAAAAAGAGCTTTTTAGATAAAAGCAACCTGTATTAACAATTTAAAAAAAATCCTACTATTCAATCATTGTTTTCTCAAAATTCATTGCCTAAAATTATGTAATTATAATTCTAAAAAGAGACCAGCACCGTAAAAAGTAATAATTTGGTAACAATAACAAAAGAATAAAATACCTAATAAAATTATTATTAAATTTGAACATAGACTTATTTAATAATACTATCAATTGGAAAGAAGAGTTAGCCCCAATTTTGAAAAAATATAAACTTCAAAAACATCCTTTGGAGTTTAAAAATCTATTTCAATTACTAACTATGGTAATTTTATCTGCTCAAGATTCAGATGAAAATATTAATAAAATTGCACCTAATTTTTTCTACAGATTTCCAAATATGGAAACTTTAGCAAAATCAAATAACAACGAAATACTTTCATATTTAAACACAGTTAAGTACTTTGAAAATAAGTCTAAATGGATAGTAGAAACCGCTAAAATCATCCAAAAAAACGATAGCATTCCGCTAACAATGAAAGGATTAACAAACTTAAAAGGCATTGGTCGAAAATCAGCTAATGTTATTATGAGAGAAGCTAATGTATCGTTAGAAGGAATTATGGTAGACTTGCACGTCCTTCGGGTCGCCCCAAGAATTGGATTAATAACAGCTACAAAAGATGGTATAAAAGCAGAAAAAGAACTAATGTTTGCTTTGCCTAGAGAAATTTGGAACGATATAGGAATGGTCATTTCCTTTTTAGGAAGAGAAATTTGTCGACCAATTCCAAAATGCTCACAATGTCCGATAAATTCTTGCTGTAAATACTATAAAAAACTGATATAATTTTAAATAATAGTATTTTTTCTTAGAGCCTGTTTAAAAATGTAAAAAAAAAGTCTTTATGAGTTAAAGAAACCGATTGGAATTATTCTTTTTGTGCTACCAAATTACAAATAAGATGTATCCAACCGATTTAACAGAAACTCAGTGGCAATTTATAAAAAAACATTAGAATTAGGTGATAGAAAACGTAAACACAGCTTGCGTTTCATCTGGAATGCGATCAACTACCTTATTAAGAGTGGTTGTCAGTGGCGAATGCTACCTAGTAATTTTCCAAAATGGCAGCTTGTTTATTATTACTATTCAAAATGGGCTGATTTAGATTATTTTGATTTATTGCTTTCGAAGTTAAGAGAAGGAGTCCGTAGTAAAAAAGGACAAAATGCAGAACCCAGTTTAGGAATAATGGATAGCCAAAGCGTTCGTTGGGGAAATAATCGTTCTTTAAAAAGTTTTGATGGAAATAAAAAAATAAAAGGTATAAAACGACACGTTGTCGTTGATAAAAATGGCTTTTTATTAGACATTATGGTAACGGTAGCGAGTATTCATGATAGCAAAGCAGTATTTTTATTGATCAGAACCCTAAAGGATTTACTTTCTTCTGTAAAAGTTATCCTTGCCGATGGAGGCTATAGAGGTGAAATTATAGAACAAGTTAAAAACAATTTTGGCTATATAATTCAAGTAGTTATGAGGTCAGATGATAAAAAATCAGGCTTCAAGCCTATACACAAAAGATGGGTGGTAGAGAGAACATTTGCATGGTTTGACAACGATAGAAGATTATGCAGAAATTATGAACTATTAATTGATTCTGCTGAAAACGTGGTCAAATTAGCCGCTATTAAACATTTATTGAATAAAATTTAAACAGGCTCT
>WSSedL1CaDRAFT_10000356_pt1 | contig 32139 bp, 25 predicted proteins | sample WetSurSL1Cattail_FD_9464 | JGI IMG/M metagenome (IMG submission 9464)
GAAACACTTTCTACCTCCTTAGTAATCAGACCAAGACCTTCATCCCAGCCGTAAAGCTTATTCATATTTTGGATTGCCTGCCCGGCAGCCCCTTTAATTAAGTTGTCTATGGCCGAAGTAATGATTAAAGTCGACCCTTCAACCGATATATTAATATCGCAGAAGTTAGTTCCTGTAACCCAACTTAATTGGGGGGGGACTTCCCGCAGTCTCACAAATTTTGAATTTTCATACACAGCCTGATATGCGTCTGTAATTTTGTTAATGTCTGCTTTCTCTTTCAGGTGTACCGAAGAAGTGGCGTAAATGCCTACGGCAGCCGGAAGCAAATGAGTAGTAAAAGAAAACGGAGAATGAAATCCCTGTTTATAAAGAGCCTGCAAAATTTCTGGCTGATGTCTGTGTTTGTTTACGTTGTATGCTCTTGCATTTCCGGCCATTTCGGTTAAAAGATATTCCGATTTGGCGGACTTGCCTGCGCCGCTTGTGCCAGAATAAGCAACCGTGCTAACGGTAAGTATATCCTCTGCAAAGTTAGTAATAAACGGCAGTAACGAAAGTAAAGTGGCAGTTGGGTAACAACCCGGATTTGCAATAAGGTTCACGTTGTTATACTTTTCCTGCGGAACTATATCGGCCAGGCCGTATAGTTTGCTTTTCAGAAGATATGAAGAGGTATGAGTAAATTTATACCAGTCTATATATAACTCTTCAAAATCTAATCTGTAATCGCCTCCTAAGTCAATTACTTTCTTCCCGTTGCCAACAAGCTTAGGCACATATTTAAGGGCTTCGCCATGAGGCAAAGCGATAAAATAAACGTCTAAATCAAGGTCGATATTATCGACGGATTCAATAGCGATATTTTTTGTAATCCCTACAAAATCTGGGAATAGCGAATGAACTGTTTCTCCCGCTGTTTTTGAACCGTATACTTTATATGAACTTATTTCTTTATGTATATTGCAAAACTGAATTAATTTTTTTCCGGTGTAACCGCTTCCACCAATGATACCTACTGATATCATGATATATCTCCTTGTTTAAAAGTTTAAAATGTAAAATAAAATGTGTAAAGAAATATTATAACCCCTAAACGGGGCGGCGGATGGGACGAGGACGTGCGAATTCGAGCGGCATGTTTGCCGTTCTGTCAGTTGCGATATGTAAATCGTTGATTTTCATTACTCAAACTTAAATAATTTATTTCTGCATGTCAAGAAAATAATGTATAATAATGCAAAATAATTCCGCTAATGAGATGTATATCAGGTTTTATGAATAAATATACAAAAAGACTGTTTCGTGAACGCTTGGTTTTTGCTTGCAGATTGGACGCTTTATTTGCCGATATAGTTAAAAAAATGAATATAATTGCAACGGGGCGCTTTAATTTTTTCGGTAAAAAGCCGGATTTGGCTAAATTAATAAACCGCATATTTTTACATTAAACGATCGTAGATTAATTTTAATGTTGTAAGTATAACAATGGCAATAAAAACGGGGCGGATAAACTTTGCTCCTTTTTTTATTACTAAATTTGCACCAATTTTTGACCCGGCTATTTCTCCTGCGCCCATTATTAACCCAACGGGAAAAATGACGTAACCGCCTGCCGTAAAAAGTATTAGCGAAACTATATTGCTTGTAAAGTTCATTACTTTAGTGTATCCGGTAGCTTTGCGGAAGTTGTATCCAAGCAGCGCTACAAATGCAATTGCCCAGAATGAACCAGTCCCGGGGCCAAAAAATCCGTCGTAAAAACCTAACGCTAAACCAAAAATTGAATAAAACAATTTTTCTGAAATAATTGGCTTCCTTTCCTTTATGCCGATTGACGGCTGAAAAATAGTGTAAATTATTATTCCTAATAACAAAAAAGGGATTATGTAGTTAAGAATTTTGCCGTCTATCTGCTGGACTGTAAAAACCCCCAGAGCCGCGCCAATAAATGTAAAAATAATGCCCGGTATGGCGGTTTTTAATTTAACTACGTCTTTTTTTATATAATAGTAAGCGGCAGTAAAACTGCCAAACGAGGATTGAAACTTATTTGTCCCTAAAGCAATATGAGGAGGCAGACCGGCGCCCAGCAAAACCGGAACGGTAATCAACCCGCCGCCGCCTGCAATCGAGTCTACAAGTCCGGCTATAAATGCGGCAATAAAAAGCAAGGCATAGTATAAAACAGAATGCTCCATGCGGGGCAATATAAATTAAAATTTTGAGATATGATACAACGGATTTTATTTGAAGGATAAACTTAAGCGCAAAGAAATACAAAGCGATATGACAATAAACAATGATTTGTTGAATTTTAAAACGGATTAAAAATTGTTAATGAAGGGAAATGCGTAGCTTTTTTTTGTCTTTTAATTAAATAAATTTCCCCCAGGTATGAAACCCAAATTTTTGATTTATCAAGTGTAGATCAATATCGTTTCTTATTTTTTTTGCATATATTATAAATTATGACAAAAAAATACTTAGCAAATCTATATAAAACGCATCAACGCGGCGATGCGAGAGAAGAATCTTATTACTCGCATCTAAAAGATTTTATTATTGAATTTTCTGAAATAAATCGAAAGAAGAAAATTGACGTAACAATTCTGCCTAAAAAGACAGAAGCTGGCAATCCTGATTTTAGAATATGGGACGGCAAACAAAAAATAATAGGTTACATAGAGGCAAAAGATTTGGGGACTGATCTTGACAGAATTGAAGACAGCGAGCAGCTTAAAAGATATTTGAGTACGTTCCCAAACGTAATTTTAACAAACTATACTGAGTTCCGGTTATACCGAAACGGCGAGTTAGTTGACAAAGTATCTGTTGCACGTTCTTATGTTATTAAAAAACTAACTACTACGCCGCCGCTTGAAAATGAAGATAAGTTGTTTGAACTGCTGGAAAGATTTTTAGATTTCTCGCTGCCCAAAACTTATACGGCCAAAACTCTTGCAGTAGAACTTGCTAAAAGAACTAAATTTTTAAAGGATGAAATTGTTAGTCAGGAATTAAAAACAGGCACCAAAGCAATACAGGGATTTTATGAAGCGTTTAAGGAGTTTTTAATAGCAGGTATAAGCGAAGAAGAATTTGCAGACCTTTATTCGCAAACAATTACTTATGGGCTATTTGCAGCCCGTTTAAGAGCAGAAAAAGGTTTTAACAGGAAGCTTGCATATTCTTATATACCGAAATCAATCGGAATATTACGCGACATATTTAAATTCATTTCGTTGGAAGACCTTCCGCAGCAAATGGAAGTAATTATTGATGATATTGCAGAAGTCCTTGCGGTTTCAGACGCTAAGGCGCTGCTTGACCAATATTATCATGAAGGGAAAGGAAGCGATCCGGTTTTACATTTTTATGAGACATTTCTTTCTGTGTATGATCCGGCAACAAGAGAAAAGAGAGGCGTTTATTACACGCCAGAACCTGTTGTTTCCTTCATAGTGCGGTCTTTGCACGAAATACTTAAAGAAAAATTTAACTTTAATGATGGTCTTGCCGATAAAAATGTTATGCTTTTAGACCCGGCTGGAGGCACGCTTGGCTTTTTAGCTAAAGCAATTGAAACTGCCGTTAACGAATTTGAAGGCAAATACGGCAAAGGCGCCGTTAAAGATTTCTTGAAAGAGCAGATTCTGCAGAATTACTATTCGTTTGAGCTAATGATGGCTCCTTATGCTATAGGGCACATGAAAATGTCCTTTTTACTAGAAGAGCTTGGTTATAGAATGGAAGATGACGAGCGTATTAAATACTATTTAACTAATACTCTTGAAATGAAAGAGCTTGAAGAAACAAAATTTCCGGGAATGTCGTCTCTTTCTACTGAAAGCCATGAAGCAGGAAAGGTAAAAAAAGATGTTCCAATACTCGTTATTCTTGGCAATCCGCCTTATTCAGGTCAATCGTCAAATACAGGCGAGTGGATTTCTAATGTTATAAAAGAATATTATAAAGTGGATGGTAAACCGCTTGGCGAAAAAAATCCCAAATGGTTGCAGGATGATTATGTTAAATTTATTCGTTTCTCTCAATGGAAAATAGACCAGGCTGGCGAGGGTGTTTTGGGTTTTATAACTAATCATAGCTATCTTGATAATCCTACATTCCGCGGTATGCGTCAATCCTTAATGAACAGTTTTGACGAGATTTACGTTGTAGACTTGCATGGAAATAGCCTGAGGAAAGAAAAGACTTCTGATGGGAGTAAAGATGAAAACGTTTTTGATATTCAACAAGGGGTGGCAATTGCGTTTTTCATTAAATACAAAAATGGTAAAAAGAAACAGGTTTATCATCAGGAAATTTTTGGATTAAGAGAAACTAAATACGAATGGCTTAATAAGCGCGATATTAAAAATGTAAAATGGAATAAACTTAAACCGAATGGCGAATTTTATCTTTTTATTCCACTGGATCAACGTCTGCAAAAAGGCTATCAGGCATTTACTAAAATAACAGAAATATTCCCGATTAATAGCGTTGGAATTGTTACATCAAGAGATGCTTTTGTAATTGATTACGACAAGAAAGTTCTTGAAAGAAGGATTAATGATTTTATAAATCCTAAATTAGATGATGAAATAATAAAACTGACCTATGATCTAAAAGAAAACCAAAACTGGAAATTAAAAACACAAAGAGAAAAATTAAGAAAAGATGACCAAACGCAGAAATTTTTAACTCAAATACAGTATAGACCTTTTGATATACGATGGATATTTTATCATGATGAAATGATTGAACGCTCAAGAAAAGAAACTATGTGCAATATGTTGGAAGAAAACATCGGGCTTGTAGTTTGTCGCCAGCAGAATATGGTTGGCTATTATCACGCTCTTGTGTCTGATAAATTAACTGAAGCTTGTCTCGTATCTAATAAGACGCGTGAAATTAATTATGTATTTCCGCTTTATCTTTATCCTGAAAGAAGGGGAAAAAGAACAACCCCGATTGTGCAGTTTATGATTTTTGAACCTGAAGTGAAATACCAGGTTCGAAAACCAAATATAAAACCTGAATTATTTGAAAAATTCAAAAAAGATTATGGAAAAGAAGTAACTCCTGAAGAAATATTTTATTACATCTATTCAGTCCTTTACAGTAAGACTTATCGTAAAAAGTACGCTGAATTTTTAAAGACAGATTTTCCGCGTGTACCGTTTACAAAAGATTACGAACTCTTTATAAAACTTGGCAAGCTTGGCAAACAACTAGCGGACTTGCATTTATTAAAATCTGATGCATTAGAGAAAACAATTTCTAAATTTCCTGAAAGCGGCAGCAACAAAGTTGAAAAGCTAAAATATGGAAAAGAAAAAGTTTATATAAATAAAGAACAGTATTTTGACGGCGTAAAAGAAGAAGTATGGAAATACCAGATAGGCGGATATCAGGTTTGCGATAAATGGCTAAAAGATCGCAAAGAAAGAATATTGTCTCTAGATGAAATTCAAACTTATTGCAAAATTGTAACATCTCTTTCCAAAACTATCGAATTACAGGAGGAAATAGATAAATATTTTGATGATGTAGAAAAAACGATATAAAATTTTGTTTTCATCTACATTTTGGGGTTTCTATACTTTCGCGACTGCCAAGAAAAAAAATGCAATAGTTTTCAGAGCCATTCAAGGCGGCTTTGCGCCCTCGAATGGTCGGGGAATAATAAGCTGTAAAAAAATAATATTAGTCGATTTTTTTCAACCTCCAAGGGCGTTGCGCTAATAGCTCCGCCCTGGAGGTCAAGCTTCTGCCTATTTTAGAATATTAAGTTTTTTTGTTTCGGTATAAGCGCCCGCCTGAAGTCTGTAAAAATAAACGCCGCTCGGAAAATTTGCGGCGTTCCAGCTCTTTGAATACGTTCCGGCGCGCATTTCTTCATTTGCCAGCGTTGCAATTTCTCTGCCTAATGCGTCGAATATTTTTAATCTTACAAACGATTCAGACGGAATAGAAAAAGAAATAGTAGTCTCCGGATTAAACGGATTTGGATAATTCTGATTAAGCATAAAACGCGAAGGTAAATTGACCACAGGATTTTTTACTGCCGTTATCTCCGATAAAGGACGTCTCCAGACTCCGCTGTTAGCCCCCGCATAAAGATATGAGTTATATGCGTACAAAGAATAAACGCAATCGTTATTAAAACCTTCATTTATTGCGGTCCAGCTTTCGCCCTGATTAGTAGTAAGAAATATTCCGCCGCTGTAAGTCCCGGCAAAAAGATTAGAGCCGTATGAGCAAAGCGAATAAACGGTGTCGTTAGTAAGTCCGTTATTTACTGTAGTCCAGCTATTGCCGGTATCAGTAGAGCGGCAAACGCCCCCATTACAAATCCCAATAAAGATATTTTTGCCGTTTACTGTCATAGCATTTATAGGGTTGTGAGTATCATTGTTCCCGGTTTTAATATTTTGCCAGATTGCGCCATTGTTTGAGGAAAGATATACTTCAGCTAAATTTGTACTAGCTAAAAAATTTGTATCGCTAAACGCAAGAGCTGTAATCTGGCTTGAGGGTTTTTGATTTGTTGCAATCCAGTTAGCTCCATTATCGGTTGATTGGAAAACGCCCATATTATTTGCGGCAAAAATACCTTTGTTACAGTTTGCAATGTCATAGACCATATTTCCCTGAAAGCCTTTATTAATTGCGCTCCAATCGGTTCCGTTATTAGTGGAAATATAAATGCCGCTGCCGGAAGTTCCGGCAAAAAGATTTGAATCGATAAATTTAAGTTTTGATATAACAATCTGGCGCAGACCGTTGTTTACCGACTGCCAGTCGGTTCCATTATTTGTTGATAAGAACACTCCGTTTCCGGGAGCGCCCGCGAAAAGGTTTTTGCCCGAAGCCGCAAATGTATTGACGTTAGTTTCCGATATCCCTTCGTTTGCCATTGACCAGCTTGCGCCATTATCGTTTGAAAGAAATATAGAGCCATTTGCGCCTGCAAAAACAGTCGTATCGATTATTGCAAGAGATAAAAACTCTAAGTTTGAAAGACCATTATTAGCTGAAGTCCAGCTTTCTCCATTATCTGTTGAGCGCGTTATGCCGCCGCCGTAAACTCCGCCCAGTCCATAATTAATTCCGGCAAACACGTTGGAGCCGCTGACGGCAAATGCCTGTATCATACTATTGTCGCTTACTTTTTTCCAGTTTTCGCCGCAATTGTTTGAAAGATAAATTCCTTCTAATGATCCAGCAAGAATGTTTTTGCCGCATACGGCAAGAGCGCTAATATTTAAATGCGGAGGCAACCCATTATTAATTTCTTTCCAGCTATCGCCGTTATTAGTTGAAAGAAAAACGTCGTTCCCATATGTCCCAACAAATATGTTGGTATCTTTTATGGCAAGAGAATAAACAAACTTGCCTGATAAACTGTTGTTTTTAAACGACCAGTCGTCGCCATAATTAGTAGAAAAATAAATGCCGTTGGCAGTCGCCGCCAAAAGCTCCGTTCCGTTAACGATGAGATCCGTAATATATGACGTAGTTGTTATACCATTATTGACAGCCGTCCAGTCAACGCCGTTATTTGTGGAGCGATATATTCCAGTGTAAGTTCTGGCAAATAAATAGGAGCCGCAGAAAACAAGCGAACGAATACAGGGCAGGGCAGAATTTTTATTAATCTTTGCCCAGTTTTTCCCGTTATTAGTGGAAAGGTAAACGCTGCCGACTAAAGTTCCGGCAAAGATATTCTTACCGCTAACGGCCAAACTGTATATTTGTCCGCTGTATGGACCATTTGTACGGGTCCATTGCGCTGGCAATTTGCAGGTAAGCATAAAAAGGATTAAGCCTGTTATAAAAAGCGTCCGGATAGATTTCATATTAGTACCGCCCCATTATTATGAAATAATATTCTAAATGTAAAACTATTTAAACATTTATGCAAATATTATGGGGAATTGAACAGGGGAGAAACAATAATTTCATTTTTGTTAACTAATAATAATTAAAAAATTTAACGGGTTAAAATCAATTAGCATAACAAAAAATTATAGGTATTCTGTTTTTTTTCAACCTCCAAGGGCGCTGCGCTAATAGCTCCGCCTTGGAGGTTAGTTTCTGCCATTTAAAAATAAAAAAGCCCTAACTTTCGTTAAGGCTTTTTTTGCTCCGCGAGCAAGACTCGAACTTGCAACCCTTCGGTTAACAGCCGAATGCTCCACCATTGAGCTATCGCGGAATATTTTCTCTTTTTGAGACTTCAAATTTAGTCTAAATTTCTTTTTTTGTCAAGCACATTCGAAAATATTTTTTTATTTTTTTATATTTTTAGTTCGCTCTTGTTTAAAAATTCAATAATTTTAATAAATAAATATTTTTTATTGTATTAGTAAAAAATATGCAGTTTTGGTTTTTATAACAAATAACAATCAAGGAATAAATTATGTCTGACTTAACAGATTTGAAATCTAAAGTTCAACAAGCTTATAAAGACTGGGAAGAAAATTCTTACAAAAAGTTTACAGCCAAAGCTCCCGAAAGACTGAAAGAGTTTACAACTGTTTCTTTCAGTCCCGTTGATCCTATCTATTTGCCTAACACAGATAATTTTGAGAACTATAACGAGAAATTAGGTTTCCCTGGAACATACCCTTATACAAGAGGCGTTCAGCCTACTATGTATCGCGGAAGATTCTGGACTATGCGCCAGTACGCCGGGTTTGGAACTGCTAAGGAATCGAACGAAAGATATCGTTATTTGTTAGAACAGGGGCAGTCAGGACTTTCGGTAGCGTTTGATTTGCCTACTCAGATCGGTTATGATAGCGACGATCCAATGTCTTACGGCGAAGTCGGCAAAGTTGGCGTTGCAATTGATACTCTTGCAGATATGGAGATTCTGTTTAATAAAATTCCTCTTGATAAAGTTTCTACTTCGATGACAATCAACGCTCCGGCGTCTGTATTGTTAGCTTTGTATATTGCCGTAGCTGAAAAGCAGGGCTTTACAAAAGATCAGATTTCAGGCACAATTCAAAACGATATTCTTAAAGAGTATATTGCCCGCGGAACATATATTTATCCTCCAAAACCTTCAATGCGGTTAATTACTAATATTTTTGAATATTGCAGTAAAGAAGTTCCTAAATGGAATACAATTTCAATTTCAGGCTATCATATCAGAGAAGCGGGCTCTACGGCTTCGCAGGAAGTCGGTTTTACAATTGCCGACGGTATAGCTTATGTAGACGCTGCAATTAAAGCGGGACTTGATGTAGACGCGTTTGCAGGCAGATTATCTTTCTTCTTTAACGCTCATAACGATCTTCTTGAAGAAGTGGCTAAATACAGAGCTGCCAGAAGACTTTGGGCAAAAATTATGAAAAATAGATTTTCCGCTAAAAAACCAAAATCTATGATGCTCCGTTTCCATACTCAAACTGCAGGCTCTACTCTTGCCGCTCAACAGGTTGATAATAACATTGTAAGAGTAACAATCCAGACATTAGCGGCCGTATTAGGCGGAACTCAGAGTTTGCACACAAACTCAAGAGACGAAGCTTTGGCTTTGCCTACGGAAGCTTCTGTAAGAATAGCTTTAAGAACTCAGCAGATTGTAGCCAACGAAAGCGGCGTAGCAAATACCATTGATCCGCTTGCAGGCTCTTACTATATTGAAGAGATGACAGATAAAATTGAAAAAGAAGCGGAAGAATATATTCAGAAAATTGACGATCTCGGCGGAATGGTAGAAGCTATCGAAGCCGGATATGTTCAGGGCGAAATTCAGAGAGCTGCTTACAGATACGAACAGGAACTGGAAAGGAACGAAAGAATAGTAGTCGGCGTTAATAAATATCAGGTAGAAGAAGGAGAACCAACAGGTCTTCTTAAAATTGATATGAGCGTTCAGGAAGAGCAAATTAAATTCCTTAATAAAGTACGTTCAGAAAGAAGCGCGGACGAAGTTAAAAATAAACTTGCAATACTTAAAAAAGCTGCTCAGGGAACGGATAATTTAATGCCGTTGATTGTAGACGCAGTTAAAGTTTATGCAAGCGTCGGCGAAATTAGCAATACTTTACGCGACGTATTCGGCGAATATAAAGAACACGTTGTTATCTAAATTAATTGTGTTTAATAAAATTCAGGAGTAAATAATGGCCCCAACTCATATAGAACATATTGGCATTGCTGTGAAAAATTTACAGGGATCTATTAAATATTATGAAGATATTTTAGGATTAAAATGCTATTCAATAGAAGAAGTTAAAGATCAGAAAGTTAAAACTGCATTTTTTTTGGTTGGTCAGACTAAGATTGAATTGTTAGAATCAACCGATCCTGAAGGCTCGATAGGCAAGTTTATAGAAAAAAGAGGCGAAGGCGTTCATCATGTTGCGTTTGCAGTTACAAATTTGCCGGAACAACTAAAAGAAGTTGAAGCAAAAGGAATTCAGTTGATTGATAAACAACCAAGGAAAGGAGCCGAAGGCTTGAATATAGCTTTTCTTCATCCAAAATCAACTCATGGCGTTTTAACTGAATTATGCGAGAAAGCTTAAGCTCAGTTTAATAAATATTCATTTTGTAAAGAATACCGCCGTCCCTGCGTAAGCGGGGACGGCAATTGATTAGAAGTTTTTTTTCGAAAGTTGTACTAAGTAAGTAAATAATTAACGGCTATATTTTAAGATCAATCGTAATTAGTAATAAGAGTTCATTTTACTAATGTAATTTTTCAACTGAAAAAAAGGTGAAATAATGATTATTCAAGAAAGAATAAAAGAACTAATGGAACTTCGCAACCAGGCGCGGTTAGGAGGCGGCGAGAAGAGAATAGATTCCCAGCATAAAAAAGGGAAACTTACTGCCAGAGAAAGAATCGATTTGCTGTTGGATGAAGGAAGTTTTGAAGAATTTGATATGTTTGTTTCTCACAGATGTATCGATTTCGGTTTGGAAAAACAAACCTATCTTTCTGACGGCGTTGTGACTGGTTATGGCACAATTGACGGCAGGTTAGTATATGTTTTCTCTCAGGATTTTACGGTGTTCGGCGGTTCTCTTTCGGAAATGTTTGCTGAAAAAATTTGTAAAGTTATGGATAAGGCCATGAAGGTCGGCGCTCCTATTATCGGTATTAACGATAGCGGCGGAGCTCGTATTCAGGAAGGCGTTAAGAGCCTTGGCGGTTACGCTAATATTTTTGAAAGAAATATTTTAGCGTCCGGAGTTATTCCTCAGATTTCGGCAATTTTTGGCCCTTGCGCTGGCGGCGCAGTTTATTCGCCCGCTTTGACTGATTTTACCCTCATGGTAAAAGATACAAGCTATATGTTTGTTACAGGCCCTAAAGTAGTTAAAACGGTTACAGGCGAAACTGTTACCGACGAGCAGCTGGGCGGAGCCTTTGTTCACAGCTCTAAATCAGGCGTATCTCATTTTGTAGCCGACGACGAAAGAGAAGGCATCCTTTTAATCAGAAAATTACTTAGCTATTTGCCTCAAAACAATATGGAAGAGCCGCCTCTTGCTCCTTGCGACGATCCTATTGACAGGCTTGAAGATACGTTGAACGAGATTATACCAGATAGTCCCGCTAAACCGTACAACATGAAAGACGTTATTCACGCAATTGCAGATTACCATGAATTTTTTGAAATCATGGAAAACTACGCTCCTAATATGATTATCGGTTACGCAAGATTTAACGGCATGCCTGTTGGCATAGTAGCTAATCAGCCGAATTATTTAGCAGGCGTGCTTGATATTAATTCCTCAAGAAAAGCCGCAAGATTTGTAAGATTCTGCGACGCTTTTAATATTCCTATCCTTACATTAGTAGACGTACCGGGATTTTTACCTGGCACAGCTCAGGAATACGGCGGCATAATTTTGCACGGAGCAAAATTACTTTTTGCTTTTGGCGAAGCTACTGTTCCAAAAGTTACTGTTATCTTAAGAAAAGCTTACGGCGGCGCTTATGACGTTATGAGCTCAAAACACTTAAGAGGCGACATTAATTACGCATGGCCGACTGCCGAAATAGCGGTTATGGGACCTAAAGGCGCTATTGAAATTCTTCATAATAAAGAACTCTCGACAATTACAGACGAAAAAGAAAGAGTTGAGTTCCTTAAACAAAAAGAAGAAGAGTACAAAAATAAATTTGCATCTCCTTATGTAGCCGCTAAATTCGGTTATATAGACGATGTGATTGAGCCGCGTAATACAAGATTCAGAGTGATTAGAGCTTTACAGTCGCTTTCTACAAAGAAAGACGTAAATCCTCCTAAGAAACACTCAAACATTCCTCTATAATAGAAGGAGAATGAAATGGATGCAATAACAGTAATAATAGGCATAGTAGCTGTGGCGGCTTTAGTGTTTGGACTTATGGCTTATTTCCAGAAAGGGAAAAAAGAAGAAGTAGAGCAAGCTGCTTCTGTAGCCCCGCAAGCCGCAGCTGAGCCTAAGAAAGACGACTTAGGCGAAATCGGCAGAGTAAACGCTGCAATCGGTTTGGCTTTAAGCTTATATATGGACGATGTGCATGATTATGAGAATATGATTCTTACTATGCAGCAAGTGGCAAGACCTTACTCGCCATGGAGTTCTAAAATATATGGGCTGACTCAAATTCCAACAGTTATAAAAACGAGGAAATAAAAATGAGAAAATTTAAATTTAAAATTCAGGGTTCGCAGTACGACGTGAACATCTTAAATCTCGAAGATAACATTGCCGAAGTTGAAGTAAACGGAACAAAATACGAAGTAGAAGTAGACAAACAACTTAAAACGACTAAAACGCCTACTTTAGTTCGCTCTAAAGTTGAGCCTTCAACTGAACACGATAAAACAACGGCTAAGACGGCTTCGCCGTCTGAAAGAAAAGGAACCGGAAATATTAAATCTCCTCTTCCGGGAACAATTATTAGCGTTCACGTTAAAGAAGGCGATAACATTAAAATTGGCGATAAGCTTATTACGCTTGAAGCCATGAAAATGGAAAACAACGTTAGCGCCGATAAAGAAGGAACAATTCTTTCTATAAAAGTTAAACCAGGCGATTCAGTAATGGAAGGCGACCTTCTTATCCAGATAGGTTAACCTTTGATGGAAATTCATTCTTTTTTCTGGGCTGTATTTATAGCGATTGTAGTGATCGTGTTTGCAATCGATTTTGTGGTCGCAAATAAACAGACGGGAACGGTTAAAATTAAAACCGCTCTCTTATGGACGTGGATATGGATAGTAACAGGGCTTGCATTTGGGGCTCTAATACACTATATGCTTCCAGATGGGAATGAGAAATCTTTAGATTATATAATGGGTTATCTTACCGAAAAATCTCTTTCGGTAGATAACCTGTTTGTATTTATTATTATCTTCACTTCTATGGGGGTTGAAGAAAAAAACAGACCCCGCCTGCTTAAGCTTGGTATTATGCTCTCTATCTTTCTTAGAATCCTTTTTATTTTTGCCGGAACTGCTCTGTTAGAAAAATATCATTTTGTCATAGATATTTTTGGCGTAATTCTGTTTTATACCGCTATAAAAATGGCTTTATCAAAAGAAGACGATAAAATTGATCCGGAGAAAAATGTTTTTTACAAAATTGCTTCAAAATTATTCAGGATTGATAACGATCCGTTTCATCACCGTTTTTTTATAGTAAAAAACAAAAAGATATACATTACTCACATGTTTCTTGTCTTTTTGGTAATTGGCACAACTGACGTTATTTTTGCATTTGATTCGCTGCCGGCAATATTCGGTATAACTAAAGATCCGTTTGTCGTAATCACTTCAAATGTTTTTGCGGTTCTTGGTCTATCTTCGCTCTACTTTGCTTTACAGGGTATTATGGGACTTTTCAGATATTTAAAAAGCGGAGTAATTGTCATTCTCTTTTTTATTTCCATCAAGATGCTTATATCCGGCTGGTACGAAATTCCTAAGCTAATTTCGCTTTTAGTAATCGTATTGGCTCTTACCGTTTCAATTCTTCTTTCAGTTATTATTAAAGAAAAACCAAAAAAATAAGCCTGTCTTTTGCTAATTTATGGCAGTTTATTTGAATTATTTTCAAATAAAACAGCTAAAAAGCAGCTATTTCTATAATTAGGACATTTTGAATAACTTGCTTGAAGTAAAATCAATTCCTATATTATGAAACAAATTACACTCTTTTAGTGTTATATAATTAAACAAAGGAATTATTAAAATGGACGGAAACTTTTCGGATAGGTTGCAAGATGTGATTAGGCTCAGCAGAGAAGAAGCTCTCCGTTTAGGTCACGATTACATCGGTACCGAACATTTATTGCTTGGTATCATTAGGGAAGGACAAGGCGTAGCTGTACGGATTTTAAGAAATCTTGAGTGTGATCTTGTTAAGCTTAAAAAATCCATTGAGGATACTGTTAGAACCACAGGCGGCACTTTAACAATCGGAAATATTCCGCTTACTAAGCAAGCCGAAAAAGTTCTTAAGATAACACAGATTGAGTCAAAAATCTACAAGGCCGATGTTATCGGAACTGAGCATTTATTGCTCTCTCTATTAAGAGACGAGGATAACATTGCCACGCAGATACTGCATCAGTTTAACATTACGTACGACACTGCCCGCGCAGAATTGAACGCGATGCTTTCAAACAAATCAACGCACGACCCAATAGGGGCTACCCCTCCGATTTCGGATAAAAAAACGGAGAAAACCAAGACTCCGGTTTTGGATAACTTCGGAAGAGACTTAACAAAGCTTGCCGTAGAAGATAAGCTTGATCCGGTTGTAGGCAGAGAAAAGGAAATTGAACGCGTTGCGCAGATATTAAGCCGCAGAAAAAAGAACAATCCTGTTTTAATTGGCGAGCCGGGCGTTGGTAAAACTGCCATTGCTGAAGGCTTAGCGCTAAGAATTGTACAGAAAAAAGTTCCGCGCATTCTTCAGGATAAACGGGTTGTTACATTAGACCTTGCCGGGTTAGTGGCAGGCACAAAATACCGCGGTCAGTTTGAAGAAAGAATGAAAGCTCTTATGAACGAGCTTGAAAAAGCGCGCGATGTTATTCTGTTTATAGACGAACTGCATACTATTGTAGGCGCAGGCGGAGCTTCCGGCTCTCTCGACGCTTCCAACATGTTTAAGCCCGCTTTATCACGCGGCGATATTCAGTGCATTGGAGCTACTACTCTTGATGAATATAGAAAATTTATTGAAACTGACGGAGCTTTAGACCGTAGATTCCAGAAAATAATGGTTGAACCGCCTAGTTATGATGAAACAATACAAATATTAAATAATATAAAATTTAAATACGAAGAGCATCATCACGTTCATTATTCTAATGACGCAATTGAAGCCGCCGTTAAACTTAGCGTTAGATATATAACGGATAAACATCTTCCGGATAAAGCTATTGACGTGCTTGATGAAGCCGGCTCAAGAGTGCACATGGGCAATTTTGAAGTGCCTCAGGAAGTGCTTGAGCTTGAAGGCGAAATTGAAAAAGTGCGGCAGGAAAAAGCTTCTGTCGTCAAAAAACAGGATTATGAAGAAGCCGCCCGTTTGAGGGATAAGGAAAGAACTCTTCAATCCGACTTGGAAGTTGCTAAACGGGAATGGGACGCTAAAACAAAGGATATAGTTTACGACGTTTCTGAAGAAGATATGGCTACTGTAGTTGCTATGATGACCGGCATACCTGTTAACAGAGTCGCTCAGACTGAATCTGAAAAACTTCTTAATATGGAAGAAGCTCTTAAAGGATTTATTGTTGGGCAGGACGAAGCCGTTTCTAAGCTTACGCGGGCTATCAGAAGAACGCGCGCAGGTTTGAAAAATCCTTCGAGACCTATTGGAAGTTTTATTTTCTTAGGGCCTACGGGAGTTGGAAAAACTGAATTGTGCAAAGCTCTTGCTAAATATCTTTTTGATACCGAAAACGCTTTGGTAAGAATTGATATGAGCGAGTATATGGAAAAATTTGCTCTTTCGAGATTAGTTGGAGCGCCTCCGGGATATGTAGGTTATGATGAAGGCGGACAGCTGACTGAAAAAGTTAGACGTAAACCTTACTCTGTAGTTCTTTTTGACGAGATTGAAAAAGCTCATCCTGATATTTTTAGTATTCTGTTACAGGTTTTAGACGATGGTATTCTTACCGATAGTCTGGGACGTAAAGTTGATTTCAAAAATACAATTATAATAATGACCTCTAACGTTGGAACAAGAGACGTTAAAGCTCTCGGTTCTTTTGGATTTTCTGAAAGCAACACGTCTGATAACAAATACTCCAATATGAAGAACACGCTTGAAGAGGCTATGAAGAAATTGTTTAATCCGGAGTTCCTAAACAGAGTGGATGAAACAATTGTATTCAGAAATCTTGAAAAAGCGGATATTGTTAAGATTATTGATATTGAAATAAAAGACCTTGTGAAAAATGTCCGGGAAAATAAAATGGAAATTTCGCTCGACCAGAGCGCGAAGGATTTTATTGCAGAAATGGGATTTGACGAAAAGAACGGCGCAAGACCTTTAAGAAGAGCAATTCAAAAATATGTTGAAGACCCTCTTTCAGAAGAAATATTGCGCGGTATCTTTAAAGATGGAGCTAAGATTCTTGTTAAACACGTTGAAAAGTTAGATCATCTGATTTTTATTGATGAAAATATCGATATAAATATATCGGATGAAGCTACTGAAAAAAGCGATACGACGGAGTCCTAAGCTTTATGTAATATTGTGATAAAAAAAGCGTATTGAATAAATACGCTTTTTTTTTGAAAAAAATGATTACGAAAATAGTATATTTGAAAAATAAAAATTGGCATATATGAAAAAGCTCGCTAAGCAGGAAGTAAACGATAAACTCGTGAATTTAAAAGAGTGGGTTAATATTGATATAGCAATTACCCGTGAATTTGTTTTTAAAGATTTTGCGGCCGCTGTTGAGTTTATAAATAAAATTGCAGCAGTCGCTGAAAAATTAGAACATCACCCCGATATACTGTTGCATTCATGGAACAAAGTAAAGGTATATAACTCCACGCACGACGTAAAAGGCGTAACAGAGAAAGATATTAAATTAGCGGAAGAAATTGATAAAATTGTTTAATTAACACAAAAGGAATTTTAATGGGACTATCTAAAGAAGAAATCTTAAATATATTCAAGAAAACAGAAGCTTTACTAAACGGACATTTTTTGCTAACCTCAGGACGCCATAGCAGCGTTTATTTTCAATGCGCAAAAGTTCTTCAATATCCCGAACATAACGAAGCGATATGTTCAATTATAGTAGAGCATTTTAAAAATTATGATTTTGACACGGTAATTGCGCCTGCAATAGGCGGCATTGTTGTCGGTCAGGAAGTAGCCCGCCAATTGAATAAAAAATTTATTTTTGCGGAAAGAGAAGAGAAAAACCTTACTTTAAGACGCGGTTTTTCAATTGCAAAAGGAGAAAAATTTTTAGTTTGCGAAGACGTAGTCACTACTGGCGGATCTGTTTTTGAAGTGATTGATATTGTTAAAAATGCAGGCGGAATTGTAGCCGGAGTTGGTTATATTGTAGACCGCAGCAACGGCAAAGTAAATTTTGGAGTAGAACAAAAAAGCGCCGTCAGTCTAGACGCAATTTCGTTTGCGGCTGATGAATGCGAGCTGTGTAAACAAGGGCTTCAGGTAGTTAAACCAGGTTCAAGGAAAATATCATAATGGATAAAACGCTTTCGTATATTCATAGTTTTGTGTCTGATGAATTACTTTTTCAGACGGTAATTACAGCGCTGATAATTATTGCCACTCTGATTCTCTCTAAAATTATCAGTTTTATTATTAGAAAGATACTAAAACCAATATTCGAAAAAACCGACACTACTCTTGACGATCAGTTATTGGTGGTTATAGAAAAAGTAACGTTTAGGGAATTGATTGTAGCTGGAATTTATTATGCTTCGCAGCATATTGAAGACGCTTTTCACTACATCCCATTTAGTCCTCGCGAATCGTTGTATGGGCATTACCTGTTTATAAAAACCGCCTTCAATCTTGTAGACGGATTTTTGTTTGCCGCATCGATAATTATTCTTCTACTGTTCTCATTTAGTTTGATTTCAATAACGTTTGACTGGTACGCAAAAAAAATAAACGCGGAAGCGAATCGTGATCTTAGCGGAAGTCTATTCCCGCTGTTAAAAAAAATATCCAAAATAATTTTAGCCGCTTTGGCAGTGGTTATTGTTCTTTCTAAATTTAACGTTAATATAAGCGGTTTTATTGTTTCTCTGGGCGTCGGCTCGTTAGCCGTAGCTTTAGCCGCGCAGGAAACGATTTCTAATATGATTAGCGGATTTATTATAATGATTGACCGCCCCTTTAGAATAGGGGATAGAATTAAATTTGCAAATAACGAAATTGGCGACGTTGTGGAAATTGGCATTAGAAGCACTAAGATATTGGACTTTGACAGCAATCATGTTATCATTCCAAATAACGAGATAGTTAAATCGAGGATAGTCAATCTTAATTATCCAATTACTTTTACCCGCGCTTTAGTGGACGTTTCAATTTCTTATGACGCTAATTTAAAGCAAGCAAAAGACCTGCTTATAAAAATAGCCGCCGAACATCCGCTTGTTGCAAAAGAATATCCTCCAGAAGTATATTTTATGAAATTTGGAGATTCGGCTATTGATCTTAGGCTGGCGGTTAAAACAGATCATTTTAAAAATGTGTTTGATATCCAGTGTCAGATTCGCGAACAGATATTTGAAACCTTTAAAAAAGAAGGAATCGAAATACCTTTCCCTCAGCGGGTTGTAAAAATTGAGAATGACGAAAAATAATAATTCTATTAGGCATGGCAAATGAAAATAATTATAAGTCTGCTTTTTATTTTAAGCGTATCGATTTGCGCGCAGATAAAATTTGACGATTACTTTGAATATAAATCTCTAAGAATTGACTATTTCCACACCGGCAATATAAACAACGATAGCTATTCTATTGACGAACTAAAGGAAGAGCCCTATTGGGGCGGTTCTAAAACAAACCTTCTTGATAAGTTTGATTATGGAAAATACAAAGTAGAAGTTTATGATTCCGAATCTAAGAAAATAATATTCTCTAAAAATTACTCGACGCTTTTTAGCGAATGGCAGACTACGGAAGAAGCTAAAAACACATATAAAACTTTTAGCGAAACTGTCGTTATTCCTTATCCTAAAAAAGACGTTGAGGTCAAATTTTATACGCGCGATAAAAAGAATATACTGCATGATAAATTTACGTATAAAATTTCTCCCCAGAATTATTTTATATCAAAAGAAAGACATCTTAGCTTTAAAACGTTTGACGTATCAGTAGCGGGTCCGTCCGATAAAAAAGTTGACATAGTGATTATTCCTGAAGGTTATACTGCCGCTGAAATGGGCAGGTTTAAAGAAGACTGCGCTAAGTTTGCAGGCTACCTTTTTAATGCTACTCCGTTTAAGGAAAATAAAGATAAATTTAATATCCGCGGCGTAGAAGCTCCTTCATTGGAATCGGGCGCTGATATTCCAAAAAATAACGAGTGGAAAAAGACGATATTAAATACAAACTTTTATACTTTTGACGTTGAACGATACTTAATGACTACAGATAATAAAGCCGTAAGAGACGTAGCGGCTAACGCGCCATACGACCAGATATACATAATAGTTAATTCTGAAAAGTACGGAGGCGGTTCTATATTTAACCATTATTCCATTGGCACAAATCAAAATCCTTATGCCGAATATGTTTTTGTGCATGAGTTTGGGCACGGTTTTGCAGGGCTTGCCGACGAGTATTATACCAGCGAAGTAGCTTATGAAAACATGTATCCTATGGATGTTGAGCCTATTGAGCCAAATTTGACTACGCTTGTAAATTTTGATAAAAAATGGAAAGACCTTGTAAGCAAAGACACTCCTGTGCCTACTCCTGACGAAGATAAGTATAAGGTTAAAAATGTCGTTGGCGCATTTGAAGGAGGCGGCTATGTGGCTAAAGGCGTATACAGACCGAGTTTTGACTGCACGATGAAATCAAAATCGGTAAATAATTTTTGTCCTGTATGTAAAAGAGCTATTGAACAAATGATCCGGTTTTATTCCGAATAATTTAGCGACGCTTTCAACTTAATATAAATTTACAATTTCGGTATTTAATTTATGAATCAAAAAAAACTTCATCGAACGATTGAAACAATTGCTTCAAAACATTTTGATTCCGAATATGAAATGTTAATAAGCGTGCTAAATCAGGTTGTTGAGGACGAGCAGCTTAATATTAACGGGGGAAGAATATGGGTTCTAAACCCGGAAGCAAAAGGATATAAGCTTTTATATCAGATAGGCAAAGTTGCAAAAATAAATCCTGATTTTTATCTGAAGATAAAAGACTATCCTGTCTTTGAACAGATTGTTAAAGAAAGAACCATTCTTGGCGACGAAACTAATACTGTCTTAAGGAAAAAAGGGATATTTAAATATTCGGCTTCAGGGGTTGGCGATAAAATAAAAATTGACGGAAAACCTTTTTACGAATATCTGCTTGCTCTTAACAGCGAACAGATTGACGACGAATTCCGATATCGCCTGAATATAATTGCCACAGCGCTTACTTCAAGATTAAAGCAAAAAAAGATTTCCGAAAGCGAACAATTGCTAAAAGCTGGATTAGACAAAGCAAGACAGCTACAGAAAAGTATCCTGCCGGAACATGAATATGTCTTTAGGAATTATGATTTATATGGAATAACCTATCCGGCTGAGATAGTTGGAGGAGATTTTTTTGATTATCTGCGCGTAGGAGACGATCCAGACAGGCTTGGCGTAGTAGTTGGAGACGCGGCAAGCAAAGGCGTAAGCGCAGCAGCCGAAGCTATGTATATCTCCGGCGCAATTAGAATGGCAAGCACGTTTGAAATAAAAATTGCAGCGCTGATGAAAAAAACAAACCAGCTTGTAAATAAAATTTTTAGCGACGATAAATTCGCTTCTCTTTTTTATGGCGAACTTTCACGCGACGATAACGGTTTGTTTTTGTATGCTAACGCAGGGCACAATCCCCCTTTGTTTATTAGGAAAGACTCCGATGAAATAATTCATTTGGATTCTACAGGACCTCTTTTAGGCCCTACTCCAAACGCTAAATATGTTGTTAACAGTCTTAATATCAACTCCGGCGACGTTTTAGTTATTTTCTCTGACGGCGTGGTTGAAGCAGCCAATACGGAATTTGAAATGTACGACGATTACAGATTGGAAAATCTTTTAAGGGAAGTAAAACATTTGTCTTCCAAAGAAATAGCGTATTCAATTATAGAATCTGTAATTAAGTTTTCGGTAAATGGAAAATACACAGACGATAAAACTTTAGTAATAATAAAGAAAAGATAAAATGTTAAAATCAATTAACCCGTTTAATAATTCTATTATTGCTGAATACGACGAGTATTCTCCTGAAAAAGTTAATGAAATAATAAAAAAGACCCAAGCGGATTTTTTATTGTGGAAAGAAAAAAGCTTTGATTATCGCAAAAAAAGAATGGAGAACGCGGCTAAAATTCTTAGAGATAACAAAGAAAAATACGCAATGCTTATAACCGAAGAAATGGGAAAGCCGATTACTCAATCGCGCGCGGAGATTGGCAAATGCGCCTGGGTATGCGAGTATTACGCCGAAGGAGCCGAAGAATATCTACAGGATGAAATTGTTAAAACGGAAGCTTATAAAAGCTACGCTACTTATCAGCCTATTGGAATTGTATTAGCCGTTATGCCGTGGAACTATCCCTTCTGGCAGGTATTCAGATTTGCTGCGCCTAATCTTATGGCGGGTAATGCGGGGCTGCTTAAACACTCGTCAAATGTAACGGGCTGTTCTTATGCTATTGAAGAAATATTTAAACTTGCCGGTTTTCCGGAAAATCTATTCCGCAGTTTAATCATAAAATCGGATAAGGTGGAAGCCGTAATAAATAATCCGGCAGTTAAAGCCGTTACGCTGACCGGCAGCGCTTTAGCTGGAAAGTCGGTTGCCGGGCTTGCAGGAGCAGCGCTTAAAAAAAGCGTGCTGGAACTGGGCGGCAGCGATCCTTACATTATTCTTGGCGACGCCGATCTTAATCTAACTATAAAAGCCTGTTATGCCGCAAGATATTTAAATGCCGGACAAAGCTGTATAGCCGCAAAAAGATTTATAGTAGTAGAAAGTATTTATGACGAATTTATAAAACGCTTTATTGACGAAATTAAGACAAAAAAATCTGGCGATCCAAAAGATGAAAAAACCGATATCGGCCCTCAGGCGCGAGCTGATTTGAGGGATGAGCTGCATGAACAGGTAATGAAAAGCGTAAACCTTGGAGCTAAAATTTTACTTGGCGGAGAAATTCCTAAAGGAGATAATGCTTATTATCCTCCAACAGTTTTAGCGGATGTAAAAAAAGGAATGCCCGCTTACGAAGAAGAATTATTCGGCCCTGCGGCTGTAATAATAAAAGTGAAAGACGAAGCGGAAGCTGTTCAGGTTGCTAACGACACTATATTCGGGCTTGGTTCGGCTGTGTTTACTTCCAACATTACAAAAGGTGAAAGTATAGCTAAGTATGAAATTGAAGCCGGAAGCTGTTTTGTAAACGACTTTGTTAAATCGGATCCTCATCTTCCATTTGGCGGAATAAAGAGCTCAGGTTACGGGCGCGAACTTGCTCCGTTCGGAATTAAAGAATTTGTAAATATTAAAACAGTCGTAGTAAAAAAATAATGCGTCCTGATTTTATAAATGGTTTAATGCCTGGATCTGATGAAAAATGGGAAACTTATAAAAAATATTTTAAGGAAATAAAGGCGGATAGCAAAACTACTCTACTAAAGGAAGGCGAAGTAGCTAAAAAAATATATTTTATAAAAAAAGGCTGCATAAGAATGTGGTATAACCACAATGGAAAAGATATCACATTTCAATTCTTTTTTGAGAACAGCGTAGTCGCATCAATTGAAAGTTTTAAATTAGAAAAGGAAAACCTGTTTTATCTGGAAACAATTGAGCCTTCCGAATTATATACTTTATCAAAAGAAGATTTCACAACTATAATAGAAAAAGAGCCTGCAATCAAAGACCAATTGTTTGAATTTCTATTCCTTCGTTTTTCGAATTATGCCGCTCAGTTTCTCTCGTCAATTCGCGATACTCCAACTCAAAGATATCTTGATTTGTTGAAAAACAAACCTTTCATCATTCAGAGAATTCCGCAGCATTATATAGCGTCTTATCTTGGCATTACTTCAGTATCGTTAAGCAGGATACGAAATAAAATTCAGAGAAATAATCAATAATTATTTTAGCTCCGCCATTGAAGCTGTTTTGCAGCGACATAATAAATTATCTAAGTATTTTGCATCTCTAAAGTTTATTTATTACTGAAAAAAACGCTTCAAGTTTGAATAGATCAAGTTTCCTGTTTGTGCGGACACCGCTGCAAAGATCAAGTCCAAATGGCTCTACCTGACTTATAGCTTCAGCCGCATTTTCTGGCGTTAAACCTCCAGCAAGAAAAACGGGGACTTTTACGCTATCCCGTATTTCTCTACTTAATTTCCAGTTGTGAGTTCGTCCTGTTCCTCCAAGCTCTTTAATAGCAAGATTTGGATTACCGCTGTCAAGCAGAAGAGCGTCTACGTTTTCAGAAATTTTTACCGCTTCTTCAACCGAGTTTTCATCAATCACGTGAATAACCTGAACAATCTTAATGGCAGGCAAAGCGTCATATATATGCTGATACGTTCCAACAGTTAGTTTGTCGACAATCTGTATAGTATTTGTAAGCGTTCTTTTATGATGGGCGATTATTTCATCGGCTGAGTTTTCGCTGGTAAGCAGAAAAGTAGCTATTGGCGGAGGGACCGTTTTAGCGATTTTGTAAATTGTTTCGTCAGTAATAATTCCTGGCCCGCTTGGCATTTTGCCAACCAGTCCTAAAGCCGAGGCTCCCAAACTAATGGCTTGTTTTGCTTCTTCTAAGCTGCTGATGCAGCATATCTTTACGCGAGGTTTCATATATTTTCTCTTTTTAATTAGCTTATTTAATTCTGTAAAAATAAATAAATATATTGAAAAATATATTATCGTTATGATAAAAATTGTTATTACAGAGAACCAAATAAGACAAGTCGTCGAATTGCCTTGGTAAATTGCCTTTTGTACCATTATTAAACCGTATAAACTATTTGACTTAAAACAATTTGCATTAATATTTATTTTTACTCATTGCTTTTTAGGATATGATATGCGTACAATTACTTATAACTTAAACATTGCGGATGGTTCGTATTACGACGATATAAAAGATGTAGCTGATATTTTGCTTGACGCTTCACATCCGCAATTAGAAAAATATATAAATGAATACATAAATTTTATTAGCGTAAATAAATTAGAAAAACTGCGCTCCTATGAGGAGTATCTTTTTGATATGCTCTCATTTGGCGCGTATTTAAAAATATATTCTTCCGCTTCGCGTAAGTCTTTTTATCCAGCTATTTATCTTTCGATAAAGCTATACCGCTTAAGGCAAAACAATAAAGCTTTAAAAAAGTATGTTGATCCGGTACGGGGCGTTTTATCGACGTTATTCCTTTATGATAAAAATCCACACAAGGCTTCTGATAAAGATTTCAAAATCATTAACAAACTGATTGACTGGCTTGAAGCTACAGGCGAATTTAGAGAAGAAGTAAAACGCTACCGGATATTTGCTGATTATATCAACTCAATAGGCGGCGAAGCAAGAAAAAATTTACTTACAGAAATAAAAAGGATAATCTGGTTTTTTGACGAAGAGAGGGTAAAAATATTAGCTAAATACACTCAGAATGTTAATACTTTTTTAGAACAGGAACATAGTTTTTATAAATGGAGAGAAGACTATATATTTTGTGGAAGAAAAGAATCTGAATACCATTTAAGCATGGTAGGAGCCGAGTTAATGAACAGGGCTTTTAAAAATAGTTTTTCAAATAGTAAAAGCGTTACTCTGCTTGTTCCTTCATGCATGAGGCTGTATAATGATTACAGATGTAAAGCTGTAAAAAAAGATTTTGATTTACAATGCGCCAGGTGCAATAAAAATTGTAATATAAATAAGCTTATGAGTAAAGGAGAAAGTGACGGATTTGACGTAAGCATAATACCTCATTCTTCCGATTTTACCGCGTGGCTTAAAACATGGGCTGCCGGAAGAAACAAAGGCGTAATAGGAGTAGCATGTCCTCTTAATTTAGTAACCGGGGGTTTGGAGCTTAAGAGCCTCGATATTCCGGCTCAATGCCTGTTAACTGACTATTGCGGCTGCGTTAACCACTGGGACGAAAAAGGCTTTCCTACGCGACTTAATATTGAAGAGCTGGATAAAATGATTTACTCCTGGAAAATAAATCACGTGTTTGATAAGTCAGAATTGCAGGGAGCCGGGCGTATAGAATTTTACTCTAAAGAATAATAGACATCTGGCATTGGGAGCAGTTAAATTCTAATTTATATTTTCTTTGTCCGTCGTTGATGTATAACGGTTCTTTTAGTTTTTCGATATCGCTTTTGTTATCAGAAAAGGGACACAAATTTAATTGAGCTTTAATGCAATATTTACTTGTAAGAATTGTTTTGCCTTTTGCGTCTTTTAATAGTTCAAAACCATCTTCAATAATTTCAGCAGAATGCCGCTGATAAAACTTTTTTGCAAGGCTGTTTACTGCGTTGCCTGAATAAAAAACCTGTTCCTCCGGGTACGGAATTGAATTTGGTTTAATTTCTGCTTGATCCTGCTTGTAATTTAAAAACCTTTCTTTTCCAAGCTCTTCAATTACAGCTCTTCTTGCTTTATTAATTTTGCTTATAGGAAGAAAATATAACTCGCTTAAGTTTATTTTTATATCCTCCGTTGTAAAAACAGAGTCCCCGGTTTTTTTAAGCTGATTCGTTATTACCGCCGTAGCTTTATCTGTGTTGTCGGCAAGCGCTAAATCAGGGTCAAATTTGTATTCTGCTTTATTGCCATTTTCGTCAATCGCTTTAAGGAATAAAGCTCCGTCTTTATTAAATAATTCAAAATTAACTTTAATCTTTCTGTAGGTTTCGTCTTTAGATAATTCCTTAAGAAAACGTCTGTCGCTGTTCCTGTATATTGCAGCGCCTTTATAAATGCCGTCCAATTCTTTAGTAAAAATTACATTCCCGTTTACTCTATTAACGTTCATCCCAAACAGAATATTATCTTCCGAAAAAAAACAGACGCCGTCTCCATTTGATATTTCTTCAGAAGCGTCAATTTCAAAAAAATCGGCTCCGACGTTTTTAACGAGACCTAAAAATTTCCCAATTGATTTCTGTGTGTCTAATGAAGCGGGTTTATTTCTTCCGCCATTTATAAAATACTCCGTATAGCCCCTGTTAAAAGTTCTTTCCAGATCAGGCGTAAAAGAATAAAATATTTTTCCGCTTGAACTTTTTTTATACGAGGGGGTATTTTCTATTATTGCGTCTAATTTTTGTCTGTAGAATGCAGTAACGTTTTTAACGTAATTAATATCTTTCAGCCTGCCTTCAATTTTAAAAGAAGATATGCCCGCGTCAATAAGTTCGGAAAGATGTGCGGAAAGATTCAGATCTTTAAGCGATAAAAGATATTTATCGTTTTCAATAATACGCCCCGCGCTGTCTTCAAGCGAGTATAGCATTCTGCAGGGCTGAGAGCATTCGCCTCTGTTTGCGCTCCTTCCGTTTTTTGCAAAGCTCAAATAACACTGGCCGCTAAAACAAACGCACAAAGCCCCATGAACAAAAAACTCAAGATCTACTTTGGTATTATCTTTTATCTCTTTAATCTGTTCAAGCGAAAGTTCGCGCGCAAGAATTATACGTTGCAGTCCTGCGCTTTCTAAAAACTGAATTTTCTTCAGATCATAGTTGTGAGTTTGAGTAGAGGCAAAGAGAGGAATAGGAGGCAAATCCATTTCGAGTATTCCCATATCCTGGATAATAATTGCGTCGGCTCCGGCGTTATAAAGCGAATAGATCAGAGACCGCGCTTCGTCTAATTCGTTGTCAAAAAGCAGTGTATTCAAAGTAACATAAACTTTAGCCCAATATTTATGCGCATATTTAACAAGCGTGTCAATCTCTTTAAGAGAATTGCCCGCAGCCGCGCGAGCGCCGTATTTAGGCGCGCCAATGTAAACTGCGTCGGCTCCGCAATTGATTGCGGCTATTCCGTGTTCGGAGTCTTTAGCGGGGGAAAGTAATTCTAATTTTTTTGTTTCCATCTGTAAGCTCTTTGGCAGAGTTTAATTTTTAGCCGACCACTTTTTATAAGGATTTTTGATAAGGCTTGAATTATAGTAGCGGCGTTTTCCGGAGACTTCTTTGCCTATCCATTCCGGCATTTCAATTTTCTGATTCTCGTCATGCAATTCAACTTCGGCTACTACAAGTCCTTTGTTATCGCCTACAAACTCGTCTACTTCCCAAATGAGGTCTTTTATTTTAATCTTTGTCCTGAATTTTTCAATCAGCGGTTTTGCGCATAATTGGTCAAGCAGTTTTTCGGCGTCGTCAAAAGGGATTTCATATTCAAATTCGTCTCTCGAAATTCCAACAGTTTTGCTTTTTATAGTAATAATGCCTTTGTCGTTTATAGTTCTTATGCGGACTGTGTTGCCTTTGCCATAAGAAAGATACCCCTGACGGTAAAAAACAGGCTCGGCTAATCCTTTCCAGTTATCGTTTTTTAAAAGATACTTCCTTTCAATTTCTTTATTCATAAACTCATTTTGTGGGGTTTTTTTATAAATGATTTTTAATATTATTCTAAGTTAAACAAAATAAATACAAGCGCCTAGTCAAAAGGCGCTAACAAAAAGACGAAACTGGCGGTTTTGAATCTTTCTCTCTATTAATGTGTTGGAGACGGTAAGAGGAATAAAAACCAGTTTGAGTTTGTCTATTAGCTTAGCTCTCAGACTTTTTTACAAAAAATCGTTCGAATCAGGAAATATGAAAATAAATTTAAAAGAAAAATTAGATTATCACTATAATGCGTTTGATAAAACCAAAATTGAGCCTGATCCGCTGCAATTTTTACATTTGTATTCAAATCCATTGGATATTGAACTAATCGGTTTTACGGCTTCAGTATTTGCTTATGGCAATGTAAAGCAAATAATAAATACGCTAAAAAAAATTACAGATATTATGGGAGACAGTCCTGTAGACTATCTTCTTAATTCAGATAATAGAACTATCAAAAAAGATTTCCAGAATTTAGTTCACCGTTTTTATTCTTCGGAAGACGTAATAACTTTATTTATTATACTAAAAAAAATATATAAGTCCCATGGAACAATAAAAAATCTGTTTTTAGAAACTCAGTCTGTAAGCGATATTAACATAAAAAGCGCGTTAAGCGCGTTTTCGGTAGAAATGCTGAATATTGCAAAAGTAAACAAGCGCGAAGCAGGCAGGGGAGTGCAATTTATGTTTCCTGATCCAGAAAAACGAAGCGCATGCAAAAGGATGAATTTATTTTTACGCTGGATGGTAAGAAAGGATGAGCTGGATTTTGGCTTATGGAACGAAATTCCGACAGAAAAACTTATTATTCCCGTAGATACGCATGTTGCAAACGTATGTAAAATGTTAAAACTAACAAATAGAAAAATCAGCGATTGGAAAATGGCTGAAGAAATAACAGAAAACCTAAAGAAATTTGATCCCCACGATCCGGTAAAATACGATTTTGCTATCTGTCATATAGGAATGCGGAAGTTAAAAATCTAAAATTTAAATAAAAAGGTTGAACGCATAAAAAAACATAACTATATTGACAATTTATTTTAGTAAAATTAAACTAATTAGTAGTAAAACATTAATACTCTAAGACCATAAGGAGAAATATATGGCGGATCAGAAAAAATTTGTTCCTTTTGTCTCCCCTGAAACAAATATGGCGGAGTTTACAGTCAGAGCTTTAGTTATTGGACTAGTTCTGGCGGTAGTACTTGGCGCGGCAAATGCATATTTGGGATTGAAGGCGGGAATGACAATAGCGGCTACTTATCCGGCGGCTGTTATAGGCATGGCGTTATTAAAATTGATGAAAGGGACGATACTTGAGGAAAATTTTGTAAGAACTGTCGGTTCAATCGGCGAATCGATTGCCGCTGGAGCAATCTTCACTATTCCGGCATTTTATATATCCGGGCTCTGGGCTCAGGATTTTAGTTCTATCCCTCATTATTTACAGGCAACTGCAATCATGCTGGCAGGCGGTATTCTTGGAATTATGTTTGTAGCTTTGCTTAGACGCGTAATGGTTGAAGACGCAGAGCTTCCTTTTCCGGAATCAGTCGCCGCTTCTGAAATTCATAAAGCCGGACGCGCTGGAGGAACAGGAGCTAAATATTTATTTATGACAATGGGCGTTGGAGCTTTAGTAGAGATATTAAAACAATTCCAGTTCTTTGCCGCTACATGGGAAAAATTCATTGGCTTTGCCCAGAACACAATTTATTTTTCAAGAGATCAAAAAGCCATTTTAGCAGATCCTGCTAAAGTTACTCACGTTGGCGCTCAGGGAGGAATAGTTTTAAGTTCTCCCGGCGTAAGTCCTGCATTTCTTGGCGTTGGTTATATTATTGGTCCTAAATTAGCTTCTTTAAACTTCAGCGGAGGTTTATTAGCATGGGGCTTTTTTGTCCCAATTATAATGTATTTCTTAGGCCCTCAGTTAGGCATCGAAAAAATGAACGAAGGGCAGTTGATTGACACAGCCGGACAAATCTGGTATTACATAGTTCGTCCTATTGCAATTGGCGGCATGTTAACCGGCGCAGGATATACGTTATTTAAAATGAGAAAGAGTTTATTTACTGGTCTTTCAAGAGCTGTAGGCGACGTTAAGAAAGCCGCTTCAAGCGATGCGGTTACTTCAAGAACTGATAAAGACCTTCCTTTTGCATATATCTTAGGCGGCATTATTTTAGCTTCAATAGCTACATTTTTTATCTACTTATTTTTCTCGCAAAATGTAGTCGCGGCTTTAGTCGCTACTGTAGTGATGATTATTGCGGGATTCTTTTTTGCGGCAGTATCCGGTTATTTAGTTGGAATAATTGGTTCAAGCAATAACCCAATAAGCGGATTAACATTATCTACATTAGTTATCGCCGCTCTTTTAATGGTATCGTTAGGCATGAAAGGCGATCAGGGCGTAGCCGCAGTATTAGCAGTTGCGGCGGTTGTTTGCGTTTCTTCTGCAGTAGCTGGCGAAATGCTTCAGGATTTAAAAGTAGGGCATATCCTTGGCGGTACTCCATGGAGAATGCAGATAGGCGATATTATTGGCGTTGCAATTGCTTCGGCAGTTATGTTTATTCCATTAGTAGTTTTAAATCAGGGCGATTTAAGCATTGGAGGAACAGGATTTGGAGGCAAAAACCTCTCCGCTCCTCAGGCTGGTTTAATGGCAATGTTGTCGCAAGGTATTGTAGCCGGCAGAATGGCATGGCCGTTAATTGTTGTCGGTATGATTATGGGTCTTGGTTTTGTATTGATGGGCGTTAAAAGCCCTATGCTTGTAAGCGTTGGAATGTACTTGTCTTTAGAAACAACATTCGCAATTTTTATAGGCGGAATGATTAAAGGCATAGTAGAAAGAATTGCAGAAAAGAGAAAACATAACGGAGCTCAAAAAGCAAGGACTGAAAATAACGGAGTTCTACTTGCTTCCGGATTAATTGCCGGAGAAGCTCTTACTGGTTTGGTTTTTGCAGGCATTGCTTTTGCAACTGGTAAAAAACCTTCAGAATTATTCTCATTCTTTACCAATCCGAGCTTCTTAGTAAGCCTTTTGGTTTTTGTAGTTCTTGGTTATATTTTAGTTAGTATACCTTTAAAGAACGCAGGCAAACCGGACGAACCGGCTCCGCCAAGCGCAGTATTTTAACAGATTAGAGAAAAAATAAATCAGATGAGTCTTAGTTTTTTTAAAAGACGAAAAATTTTGAAAGGAGTTAATTATTTAGAATTAACTCCTTTTAGAAGTTACGAACATCAAATTGAAGATAACGGTTTAGTTACTGTATTGATGCCGAAGTTTGAAAATAAATATTTAAAATCATTCTTCCTTTCAAAAGCAAAATCTCCTGTTATACGGATTAAACTTGATGAAATTGGTTCGGAAACCTGGCTTCAAATTGACGGCGAAAAAAAAGTAGAAACTATCTCTGAAATACTTTCGGATAAATTTGGCGATAAAATTAATCCAGTGCACGAAAGACTTACTTCTTTTTTAACGCAGCTTTATCTTCAAAGATTTATATCATTTAACGAAATAAAAAATTAGGAGAACGTAAAATGGGAGCTGTATTAGGGCATTTAAAACCAGAATTAGTCTGGAATCAATTTGAAGAAATTTGTAAACACCCCAGACCTTCGCGTCACGAAGAAAAAATAGTAGAGTATATTTTAGCCTTCGGCAAAAAAAATAATCTCGAAACTTTCCGCGACGATACCGGCAACGTAATAATCAGAAAACCTGCCACTCCTGGAAAAGAAAATCTTAAAGCTGTCGTTCTTCAAGGACATATGGACATGGTTTGCGAAAAGAACAGAGGCGTTGAACACGATTTTGATAACGACCCTTTGGATATTTATATAGACGGCGACTGGGTTAGAGCAAAAGGCACTACGCTTGGCGCAGATAACGGCATTGGCGTTGCGGCTGCTTTAGCTGTTCTGGAAGATAAAACTTTAGAACACGGTCCATTGGAATGTTTGTTTACTTATGACGAAGAAACCAGCCTTGCCGGCGCAGGAAATCTTAAAGCGGGAGTTTTGAAAGCGGATATTCTGCTTAACCTCGATTCTGAAGAAGAAGGAATTTTATATATCGGCTGCGCAGGCGGAAAAAATACTACTGCAAAAATTAAATTTACGTCTGAACCTGTTCCAGCTGATTCTGCAGCTTATGAAATTAACGTTAACGGCTTGCTTGGCGGTCACTCTGGTATTGAAATTAATCAGGGAAGAGCAAACGCAGTAAAAATATTAACA